>Ga0209187_1000021_pt1 | contig 365386 bp, 303 predicted proteins | sample BantaG_FD_187430 | JGI IMG/M metagenome (GOLD analysis project Ga0209187, IMG submission 187430) | Marine algal microbial communities from Bantry Bay, Ireland - BantryBay_4 metaG (SPAdes) (version 2) | ecosystem: Host-associated > Algae > Red algae > Unclassified | place: Bantry Bay, Ireland...
AAATATCATTCGAAACAAACTGTTAGCCAGAGTATTTGCTGTAGTCAAGAGAAATTCTCCTTATATAGACACTATGAAGTTTGCAGCATAATTTTCTTCTAAAATATTTGTTTGAATCATAGAATACGGGCAGGCAAATTTGAATTCGAGCTTGCGAGACTCACGACTACATTAAAAAAACATTGAAAAGGAGTAAAGCAATTCACAACTTGATGGCGGTTGTAATTATAAGACTTGTGGTTGTGTTTGATAAATGCAAGAACCCTCCTTCGGCGGGCAGGCAAATTTGAATTCGAGCTTGCGAGACTCACGACTACATTAAAAAAACATTGAGAAGGAGTAAAGCAATTCACAACTTGATGGCGGTTGTAATTATAAGACTTGTGGTTGTGTTTGATAAATGTAAGAACAAAGTTGAAAGAATTTAAGGACCCAGCGGAACAGCTGCATTGAACAAAAAGTGATTAATAATTAGATTCTTGTGGTGTGCGGTTTAAGGCTGCAAATCTATTATTTGCACAACTTGGACATCTACTTCTAGTGATACTGCAAGTTCAGTAACAAATATGTTACCAAGCTATTTGGTAAAAAGTAACAAATATGTTACTTTTATATTATGGACTATTCATCACGAACCCTTTTAAAACTTCTGAAAGATGCAGGATTTGTCAAAGTCAGTCAGAAAGGAAGTCATGTAAAAATGAAGAAGGGTAGTATGGCCGTTGTTGTTCCACATCCTAAGAAAGATATACCCAAAGGAACATACATGGCCATACTGAGGCAGGCCGGCCTGAAATAAAGTCGGCACCTCAAAGGAGGAAGTACACTAAGCATAAAAGACAAAAGCAGAAATACTATGGCGCAGCAAACAAAAAAACAAAAAGCAAAGGTTATCATTCTGACCTTAGAAAAAGGGAATGAAGAAATCTATGGAAGGGTAGAATTGAAAGATGCAATGATTGTAACATCAGCAAAAACATTCAATGCACTTCTTCCAAAGATGAAGAATTTAATCAAAGAAGAAACAAGCATTGAACACATAGACTTTGAAATCAGGTATGATATGTTGACCTTCTTTGAGAGATTCAAATTCTTGAACATCACAAAGCTTGCAGATGAACTAGGAATCAATTCCAGTCTTATGAGGCAATACAGCAAAGGAATCAAAAGTCCTTCTGTAGAGCAGACTAAGAAAATCATGATCCAAATCAACGCTTTGGGCAAAGAGCTTCAGAAGGCGAAGGTTTTAGCATAATCAATAGTTGTACATATGATACGGCAAAATTAGACAAGACTAGAAGCCTTTAGGCCGTCTCTAAAATGATTCTATGATTGATTTAAGGTGATGGATTTATCATCTTTGCTATCTAGCATCACAGGCCAGAACGGCGCAGCGACTTGCGCCAGTTATTCATATAATATAGTTAAACAATGGAAACATGACGCTCATCAAAGCCATCAAAAATACCCTCAGGTAATTTGCTGGAATCATAAGATATTTTCTTACCCTCCCTCTCTGCTTTTGCAAGTAGTGGCAATAAATCATCGCCCATATGCAGATCCAAAAACATGATAAGCTGGTCGTATTCTGTATTCCCCGAGGAGTGGGTTTTCAATATTTCATGGGACTTTCTCACCAATTCAAATATACTCAAATCCTATCGTGTAATTCTACAAATTTACTCAGTGAAAAGAAAAACTGGGTGGTTGGAAAGAGTTCACAGTAGAATCAATGTCAAGGCTCAAAGAGAATTCTTTGACCTTCAACAGAGAAATACGCGATGAGAATAAAGAGTTCATAAAAAGCAAAAACCTAACTAAATGATACTGGCTGATGGCGCTGAGCCATTGGCATATCAAGCGCTGACAAACCGTTAAACAATGGAAATTAGAGTTTCATCGAAGAAATCGAGAACATCCTCAGGTACTTTGCTGTCATCATACGATAACTTCTTACCCTCTTTCTCTGCTTGCAATAAAAGTGGTAGAACATCATCACGCATGTTCAGGTACAAGAAGGCAATAAGTTGGTCGTATTCAGAGCGACCCAGCAGATGCTTTTCTAATTTATCAAATCCTTTTTTCATTTTTTGCTAAATACTCAATGAATGATTCGGCAAGAGGCTCGCAACTGGTCTCAGGCTTTCGCTTAACTTCAGACGCCCACATTAGAACCAGCTTGATTGTGCTCGACTTTTAAGTGAGACTGGGGGGATTCGAACCCACGACCTCTGCCCTGTCAAGGCAGCGCTCTAAACCAACTGAGCTACAGTCTCGGAATAACAAATGTATGTAGTATTAAGAAAAGAGCCATCCACAATTGTGAATGACTCTTTACGTGGGAGATACTGGATTCGAACCAGTGACCCCCTGCTTGTAAGGCAGGTGCTCTAAACCAACTGAGCTAATCTCCCTGAAGGATGGCAAATATATATTATCTATTAGAATAATGCTTACTCCGCCATTAATTTTTCCTATATCTGCTCCTTGACATCCAAGGAGTCTCTCAGGCCATTTCCTAATAAATTAAACGCTAGAACAATCAGCATGATGGCCACGCCAGGAACCAAGGCAAGCAAGGGCCTATTGGTTATGATGAAATTGTAATTTTCCTTAATCATCAATCCCCAAGATGGTGTTGGTGGCTGTACACCAATACCCAAAAATGATAAACCGGCTTCAATCAATATTGCCGTAGCAAAGTTCGTAGCTGCAAGCACTACCGTTGGGCCAATGACGTTAGGCAAAATATGCTTGAGAATGATACGCATATCTGAAAAACCCATGGTCTTCGCTGCCTGCACATACTCCAACTCCTTGAGGGCCATTACTTGCCCCCTAATCAAACGAGCCGTACCGACCCACATCGTCAATCCAACCGCAATGAAAATTTGCCAAAAGCCTTTTCCAAGAATAAAGGTGATGGCAAAAACCAACAATAAGGTTGGAATAGACCATACCACATTGATGAGCCAGACAATAAATTGATCCACCCATCCGCCAAAATATCCTCCAAAGGCACCTAGGAGGACTCCAATAGAAATGGAGAGTAAGACTGCGATAAGCCCGACTGCCATACTCACGCGAGTTCCTTGCAAAAGACGAGAGAGAACATCCCTTCCGTAGCGGTCAGTGCCCAATCTAAACTTTTTCTTGACTGTAATTTGTGATAAAATATCTTTCCCCTTCTCTACATTCTTTGGGACATAAAGTGCGAGTGCATCTGTTTTGAATTCTTTCAGATCATCATCAATGATGTATTCGTATCGAATTGAGTCATCAATAATTTTCGGGTTTTGAATGGGAATCCACTTTTCAGAAATCAACTTCCCATAAGCTAGGTACTGCAAAAAATTTCTTTGCTCAGCCTCATCAACATTTCTTTTTCTGAGAAATAAAGCTTTATAACCCGGAGGCTTGGTTGCACATTCGATGATCACCCGATTCGCATTCTCCGAATCATCTGTTGACAAAGGATAGGCAAAGATGGCGATCAAGGAGACCATTAAAATAAAACCAAGCGCAATTAAGGCTGCTTTATTTCTATTAAATCTCTTCCAGAATCTTGATTGCTGTCCCATCTATTGCACTCGTCTACCTTTCCAATGATAATGTTTTAATTGGCCTAAGATACCGACAAAGATCATATAAAGCACATGACAGAGCTGTAGCGGGTAAAGCCACCAAAGAATCGACCTTCTATCAAAGAAGCCAGCAACAGGCCATAGAAATATTGTCTCTGCACTCGCTTTTAAGACATACAATCCCAAAGCCCCTAAAAAATACTCCGAATTATAGACACCTTTAATCAGTAAATAGAGCAGCATAAAATTGACTAAAAACACAAAGACGAGCACCATAATAATGCGTAAATCTGCGAGAGATGAACTCTTAGAAGCCCATCGTATTCTTTGATTTACAAAGGCCTTCAGCGTTGGCGCTCCGTCAGTATAAACAATCGCGTCTTTTGTCTTCACATAGGCAGTGCCTTTGGGGAAATGTTGCTGCACCTTATGCATGAGCATCATATCGTCTCCACTGGCCACTTCGTCAGCATCGATAAAACCACCAACTGCATCAAATGAATCTACTGTATATGCAAGATTAGCACCATTACACATCGCTCCCTTTTGACTACCTAAAATGGCCCCAGTGATGCCTTGCATACTCATAAAATCGAGCTCTTGAAATATTCCAAGAATGGATTTTGATTTATGATAGGCCACTGGACCAGCGAGCATCACTTTATTCTGGGATTCATAGTGTTGCACCATACTGAGCAACCAATATTCGCACATTCTGCAATCTGCATCTGTACTTATGACAAGCTCGCCTGTAGACTTATAGACGCCCAACTCGATGGCGCGTTTTTTATAAGAATTGGTCTCACCTGGCGGCAAAAAGTCTGGCAGAAAGTAAACATAGGCATCTCCATGATTCATCGCAATCGAAGAGGTCTTATCACGACTGTCATCATCAATGACGATGACCTCAATCAAATGTCGAGGATATTTTTGAGCGAAAATATCATCCAATAAATTTCCAATATTATCCTCTTCATCTCGTGCTGGGATAATGACAGAAACTTTTGTTTGTGGTTTATAATTTGGATCGAGTTGCATTTCCGGAACCTCATTCCACCATTTTCTATACAGCATGAGTAAAATGCAATAAGCAGAACAAGCTATAATGCTGAGGAGTAGTGTTGCTGACATCTAGATATGTTTCGCAATTTCCTTAAAAAGTTCGGAATCAAAAAGTAAATGGTCTTTTTGTAGCAAAGTATGCTGCCCTTCTGGAAAATAATATTTCATTCTTCTATAATGAGATTGGGGAATGAGGATATCTTGTGCCCCAAAATAGGAATAAATATTCAGCATCCTTGATACGTCCTGTTTCTTTAATTTTATGAGTGAAGGTCGAACATTCCGTATGTTCATCCATGTATTATATACAAGCTGTCGCTCTTCCCTCGTTCGCATTCTCCATTTTGAAAATACATACATGCCTTTCGGTATCAAGCGTACACTTCTTATCAATTTTAAGGTGGTCAAGAAAAGCTCTTCTCTTCGCACAAACAATCTGAAAAGAGGCCTTAAAAGTAATGAAGTAGACCAGCGAGCTCCATCCCAAAAACCAAGGCCATCTGGAGCGATAAAAATTGAATGCTCAATCATCTCAGGCATTTTCTCGAGACAAACAAAATTAAATCGGCTACCCAATGAATAAGAGATTATGGAAATTTCATTTATATCAGCCTGATGAAGCACAGACTTAATATAGCTTATATAATCATCCTTAGTCAGAGACACCAAGGGGGCTTGCTCGGGATTTTCAAAAACAATTAAATTGTAAGCTTGTTTAATTTCTTCGTAAAAAGAGGCGTAAGAAGATGCGTCTAAACCAAAGCCACAAAAAGCAATCATCCACTTGTCTTTTTCTCCACCAAATTGCTTCCAAGTCAACATTATCGCAATAATAATATTATTTTTATGGCCTGAAGATGTTTCCCTCATTAAGTATGATAATTCCTTGCTATAATGAAGCAAGACGTATTGAAGTTCTCTTTGAAGGATTGAAGGAATTTGGAGATGCCTATGCTGCAGAATGGGAAGTGATTATTGTAGACGATGGGAGCACCGATGGCACAAAGGCAGCTCTTGAAAATCATGCTTCGTTTAATAAAAACATTCAAGTCATCAGGCAAGATAACACAGGCAAAGGAGGTGCCCTGAAGCGAGGAGTCCTTGAAGCCAAGTTAGACTACATACTCACCTTAGATGCTGATATGGCGACCTCCCCCATAGAACTTCTCAATTGGACAAAAATCGAAAACCTATTTGACAAAAAGGAAATATTCATTGGTTCTCGAGAACATATTGACAGCATTGTCGATGATAAAATGAGCAGACGATACATCGGCAGATGGTTTAATTTTTTAGTACGAAGCATAAGTGGGCTTAAAATTCAAGACACACAATGTGGTTTTAAGCTCTACCCAAAAGAGATTGCAAGAGACCTATTTCAAGAATTAGAAACTCTAGGCTGGGCACATGATGTGGAAATACTCAGCAGGGCCAAACTTAAGAACATCAAATTCAAAGAAATGCCTGTGCAATGGGAATATAAAGAAGGGAGCAAAATCAATGTCTTTGTTGACAGCATAAAAATGCTGAAAGAAATTATTTCTATTCGACGAATGCTTACTTAACCCTTGTAATTTTAGTCAAATTTGTTGGAAGATGGTCTTGAACTGGAGTACTGCCCGTACTGCAAACAACATCCCCCTCACTAAGCACCCCATGACCTTTCAAGATATTGATTTGATCACTAATTATTTCGTCCAAGGAGTTTTCTTCATCGTAGAAAAATGCCTTTACTCCCCAACTCAGACTCAATTGATGCACCAAGCTTTTTGTTTTTGTAAAAATATATAAAGGGACTTTGGGTCTATAGGAAGACAACATGAATCCCGTATATCCACTTTGTGTGGTTCCAATGAGAGCGTCCGCTTTTATCTCTTCGGCCAAGTTACATGTGCTATAACAAAGTGCATCTGAAAAGAATGAAGGAGAATGCGATTGAGGGCTCAAATTTCTATTATAGACCTCGTCTTCCTTTTCAACCTCTGTAATGATATTGGCCATGGTACGAATCACCTTATTCGGATGCTTGCCTACAGCAGTTTCACCGCTCAACATCAAGGCATCGGCACCTTCAAGAACAGCATTGGCAACATCTGTAATTTCAGATCTATTGGGTCGAGTACGTGTGGTCATACTATCCAACATTTGCGTAGCGATAATCACCGGTTTGGCTCTATGGATACACATTCGGATAATTTCCTTTTGAATCATAGGAACTTGTTCCACCGGCAATTCAACGCCTAAGTCACCTCTTGCCACCATAATACCATCGCTGGCAACGATAACATCGCGCAATACTTTTTTCTTCGTAACCTGTGGCTTCTCGATTTTTGCAATCACTTTAGCCTCACTCCCATAATTAAAAAGCAACTCTTTTAATTCAATGACATCTTTTGGATCTCGAACAAAAGAAAGTGCTACCCAATCTAATCGTTGCTCTGCAGCAAAAGCAACATCGATTAAATCTTTTTTTGTGAGACTTGGCAATGAAATCTTTGTATTAGGCAAATTAATACCTTTGTTTGAACTCAATTCTCCTCCATTAATCACCCTCGCCTTAGCGCAAACATCATCTAGCAATTCAACGACCACTAATTCTACACGACCATCGTCCATCATGATGCTCTCTCCCACTTCAATATCATCGCAGAAACTAGGGTAGTTAATAAATATTTTTTCTTTCGTACTTAAACATTCTTCATTAGTGAGAACGAGTTCATCGCCATCTTCTACGGTGATAGAATTATTTTCAACCTTTCCGATGCGCAATTTTGGCCCTTGCAAATCGCCCAGCATCGCAATTTTAAATGGGAAGAGCTCATTTATTTTATTAATATTATCGATAACTTCTTTATGGTCATCATGTGTTCCATGAGAAAAATTTAATCTGAATACATCAACACCTTCATTTACCAATTCCAGTAATTTATCATAACTACTACAAGCTGGGCCTACAGTGGCAACAATCTTTGTCTTTTGAAAGCTCCTTTCCATTATTGCGAAAATAAAGAACCACCTCTTATAAAGAGGTGGTTCCTATATTAATTATTTAAAACTATTTAGCTGTTACAACTAAAGCAGTTCTTCTGTTTTGAGCTTTACACTCAGGCGTATCATTCGCTGGACAAGCAGGATGTTCAACACCATAACCTTCAAAAGGCTTTTCAGCACTGAAAGATGAGCCAGCAACTCCAAGATTCATTAATGTGTTATATACTGTTTTCGCACGGCCATCAGAAAGCTTCAAATTGCCTTCAGCACTACCAACGTTGTCAGTATAACCACCAACTTTTACTTTCATATCAGGATATGCGTTAAGTACAGCAGCAACATTTTTCAATATTTCTTGTCCGCCTTCTTTGATTGTTGTCTTACCAGTATCGAAGAAAAGGTTTTCAATATTGAACCAATTTTCACCTTTGTCAACATTTGCAACAGCATCAGCATCATTAGCGAATTCATATAACTTATTGGCAACTGACCCTTTATAAGAAGCAAGTTTTGTTCCATCAGGAAGGCTAATCTCAACGGCTTCACCTAAGTCAGCGACCCAATTTCCGTCAACCATAGCACCTGCGGCCGAAGCTCCGGTACCAGCATCAGCTCCACCATCAACATCATTGACACCACCTTCAATGTCACCGCCTGCTGCAGCTCCAACATTCTCTATACCGTCTGTATTTGCATTGCCTTCTTCATTATTGCATCCTTTACCAAAGAATTTCCACGCTAGAATAGCTAATAGGGCTAATAAAGCAATAGGAAGAATTTTTTTCAAAAGTCCGCCACCAGCTTTTACTGCTCCGCCAGCAGCATCCGCTGCACCACCGGCAACAGATCCAACACCACCAACTACTTTTCCAGCTGCACCAGTTACCTTACCAGCTGCACCTTCTAGAGGTCCTGTTACAGAAGCTGCAGGTCCAACTGCACCTTTGACTTTATCAGCTGCTCCTTCTAAAGGTCCTGTTACAGAAGCTGCAGGTCCTTTCCCAATGCCAAGTAAATCAGCAACACCAGCGGGAGCCGCTTTTACGATATCATCTTGACCACCTTTTAGCCATCCGAGCATATCACCGAAATTCATATTTCCGCTAGACATTTTCTTTCCTAGGAAAGATGCCAACAGAGAACCTGCGATTCCCATTACAGAGCTAGAAGAACCTTTCTTTATACCAGCAAGGTTTGTAATGATATTTACGATACCACCAACTTTATCTCCTAAAATACCTGTAACGATAGAGTTCATCATTCCACCAGAGTTTCCTCCGCCAGTAAGACTTCCAAGAATATCACCAACTAAATTGCTGTTTCCTGCTGCCTTTCCGAAGAGTCCTGAGAGCATGTCATGCTTTTGTGGATCTGTTTGAAGAAGCCCTCCAAGAATAGAAGGTATAGCTCCTTCGAATGCGCCTGAAAGCGCGTCTTTGTTTTCGCCTAATGCTCCAGCTGCACCAGAAAGTACCTCATCAGAGATGAGACCTTTAAATGAATCTAAAATGTTGCCCATAGTTTTGTATAGTTTTTGTTATTATAATAAGATTGCAAAAGTACAAAAACTGTGCCCTTTCTAGATTATCCATTAGTTAATAATCATATATGAAAAATATGTATGACTATTCTAGTGATTATCTTTACTAAAGTGATAAATATTGGTCCAAATATTAGCCTCCCTGAATTCCCATTATTGTTGGCTCCCATGGAAGATGTCAGTGATCCTCCATTTCGAGCGCTCTGCAAAGAGCAAGGTGCTGATCTAGTTTATACGGAATTCATTAGCTCTGAAGGGCTCATTCGAGATGCGATAAAAAGTAAAGTCAAATTAGACATCTTCGATTATGAACGACCTGTTGGTATTCAAATATTCGGTGGTGATGAGGAGGCAATGGCCCTCTCCGCTCGAATTTGCGAGGCAACTGGTCCTGATTTAGTTGACATCAATTTTGGATGCCCTGTAAAAAAAGTTGTTTGCAAAGGCGCCGGTGCGGGCATACTGAAAGACATCCCTAAAATGGTCAAATTGACCAAGGCCATTGTAGACAGTGTGGAACTACCCGTAACAGTTAAAACACGATTGGGATGGGATGATCGAACGAAGAATATCGAAGAAGTCGCGGAACGACTTCAAGATGTTGGAATCAAAGCTTTGGCAATTCATGGCCGTACGAGAACTCAAATGTATAAAGGAGAAGCTGACTGGTCTCTAATTGCAAAAGTGAAGGAAAACCCGCGCATCACCATGCCCATTTTTGGAAATGGAGATATAGATACGCCTGAGAAAGCCGTGGAGTATAAAAAAAGATATGGTGTTGATGGTATAATGATAGGAAGAGCTTCGATTGGCAATCCTTGGATATTCAAGCAGATGAAGCATTTCATTGCAACTGGTGAGCATTTACCCCTACCAACGCTCGAAGAAAAGGTAGATATCTGTTTGAGGCATGTAAAAACTTCTATCGATTGGAAAGGAGAGAAATTGGGCATTCTCGAGATGCGGAGACATTATTCGAATTATCTAAAAGGCCTGTCCCATTCTAAACAATTTAGAAACCAATTGGTTCAGGTGGACACTTATGAGGAAATTAAAAACATTTTTTCCGAGCTGATTGAATATTATTCAAAAACAGAAGCTATCATTGCCGAATGAGCAAAGTAAAATCAGGAGACAAAGTTCAAGTCCATTATAAGGGCACACTAACCGAAGGAGGACAACAGTTTGATAGTTCTGAAGGAAGAGAACCATTAGAATTTACCGTAGGCGCTAGCATGGTCATCAAAGGCTTTGACGATGGAGTACTAGACATGGAAGAAGGTGAGAAACGCACCTTGAATATTCCAGCGGCCCATGCGTATGGAGACAAAAATCCAGAGCACATTTTTGAAGTTCCAAAAGAAAATCTCCCTGAAGAGATGAAGGAACCTAAAGTGGGCGATATGCTCACCATGATGACAGAACAGGGCCAACCAATTCCAGTGGCAATCATTGAATTGAAAGATGAAGCTGTCGTTATTGATGCTAACCATCAACTTGCCGGCAAAGATTTAACCTTCGACATCGAGCTTGTAAAAATTAATTAAACGCATAAGAGAATGCACAAAAAAAGCAGCTCAATGAGCTGCTTTTTTTCGTTTCATTTTAGAAAATTAAGGTTCTACACCTCCATCTAATCTATCTTGGTAAAGTTTTAATTCGTCCCATTTATTGTCGACCATCATCTTGCACTGCTTGGACCATGTCCCAGGATTGTGCATCTGATAACGAGGTCCTGCTGCATCCAATATCTTCTTCATCCTATCCACAGACGCTTTAGAAACATCTAACCATGTTTTCAAACCATCTTTATGGAAAAGTTCCTCAATTTTGGGACCTATGCCTTCAACGAGCTTCAAGTCGTCTTGCTTGATTTTTTTACCGTAAGACTTAGAAAAAGCCTTGAGTTCATCTGCAGATGCCGTGACAAGCTCTTTCTTTTTCTCTGCTTTAGGAGCAGCAGTCGCTTTTCCAGGTTCTACACCTCCAATTAACGTGTCCTGCCATTTTGCCAATGCTGTCCAATCATTAGACACCATTAAGGACGCTTGTTTACACCAGGTTCCTGGGTCATGCATCTGATAGCGAGAACCCGCTTTGTCTAGAATAGTTTTTAGATGTGCTGGAGAAGAATTCGCTACATCCTTCCATGATTTCAAACCTGCGTCTTTCATCAAGGATTGGATTTTAGGACCTACGCCTTCAATCAGTGTAAAGTCATTCTCTTTAATTTTCTTGCCATAAGATTTTGAATAGGCCTTATAATCAACATCAACTAGAGGTGCCACTTTTGGCTCACTTTTGACCGCGGTTTTCGCAGCAAGTTGATTCTTGAGCTTTGCTAGTTCAGCTGTCAATGCTGCAACTTTGGTATCGTCTTGAACAATCTTCTCAACCACAACTTCTTTCTCGACAATCTTTTCTACAGGAACTTCCTTCTCTACAATCTTTTCAACTTCGACGATCTTCTCAACAATCTTTTCAACGGGAACTTCCTTCTCTACAATCTTTTCAACTTCGACGATCTTCTCGACAATCTTTTCTACAGGAACTTCCTTCTCAACGATTTTCTCAACTTCGACGATCTTCTCGACAATCTTTTCTACAGGCACTTCTTTCTCAACGATCTTCTCGACGACCTTTTCTACGGGAACTTCTTTCTCTACAATCTTTTCAACTTCGACGACCTTCTCGACAATCTTCTCAACAGGCACTTCCTTCTCTACAATTTTTTCAACTTCTACTATCTTCTCCTCTATCTTAGGTGGCGTATTCTGAGCTTTTGTGAGAGACAATTGCAATGTTGCCATTTCAGCCTTTAATGCATTCAACTTAGAATCATCCTGAACAATCTTTTCGACCACTTTTTCAACCTCAATTTCTTTAGGTGGTTTGGCCTGTTCATCTGACAGTGATTTTTTGAGCGCACTAATTTCCCCATTCAAACTTGCGATTGCAGCTTCGTCAGGAACTATTTTTTCGACTAACTTCTCTTCAATTTTAGCTGGCTTATTTCGCTCAGCTTCTAATTGCTTTTTCAAATCAGCAATCTCATTGGTAAATGCCGTCGCGTCATTTTTGTATTTATTTTCAAGCTTAGACTTGTCTAGCTTAAACTTTTCTTTGTCATCTTCTAAAGCTTTAACCTGAGTATTGAGGCTATTATACTTTAGACCATGACTTTGTTCGCTATCATTCCATTTAGATTGCCATTGAGAGAGCTCTCCTCTTAAGCCTTCAGCTTCAGTTCTATATTTAGCGCTTCCGCCAAATAGACTTCGAAGAAGCCATCCAAGAATAAATGATATCAAGGTGCCGAGTAGCCACCAAAGCCAACAAGGCCAATTTGCAAGTGCATCCATAGTTTTTTATTTATAGTTTTTATTATTTAATTCTCATTTCAACCCTTCTATTTTGGGCTCTTCCTTCTTCCGTATTATTGTCTGCAATTGGATCTGCGGGACCTTTACCTAAAGTCTCGATTTGATTTGCCTCAAATTCCTTTTTTTCCAATTGTGATTTTACAAATAAAGCCCTTTCAGCAGAGAGGCTTTCGTTCATTGCAGGAGCACCAACATTATCGGTATAGCCAGTGCAATACATTTTCCTTTCAGGATTTTCCTTCAAATATTGCTTAGCGTTCTCCATATAATTTGCCAATTCAGCAGTTACTGAGAGCGAATTTTTACCTGTTTCAAAATATACATTTCTAGGCTGCAATAAATTATTCTCATCGAGCACAACAAGCTCCCCATCTTTTAACTGCTGTATATCCACGGCAATTCCATTAAATAAGGTATCCCCTTTGAAATCTCCTTCTAGCAAATTCCCTGAAGTAAAAATGTTTCCAGCATCCATACCTCTTGATATCAAATCAGCTTTTACAGCTTCGGCTCTCGCCTTTCCTAGATTTTCGTACTCAGTAGAGTTCGTTTCTGATGCATAGTAATTTGCAGAAACATTAACCATTGGAGTAGGTGTTTGCAGAGCACAGTGCGCACTCAAACTATCCATGGCATTTGAAGAACTTAAATCAAGGACCGGAATACCCGAAGCTTGACCAAATTTTAAATTATCAGAAGAATAGTTCCAATCGCCATCGGCCATTGTTAGGGTGCTAGATTTAGCAACGCCTGCACCACAATGGTATTTGTTATACAACCAAGAAGAACCAATAAACCAGATTATTGCAAGTGCGATTAGAAGAGTCTTACCCATAGTAAATTCATTTTTTAAGCAGTCGTCTGACTGAATAGGAGGCAAAAAGGTAGGAAAATATTTTAACATTGAGGCGCACCATCTATCTCAATAATTAAAGATTAACAGCCAGCTCTTTTTTATTAGGGGCTTAGATATATAGGAAAAATATTATGCGAGAGTTTCTAAAAGAAAACTCTCCCCACCTCTTAAGCCTCTATCTGTTTGAACCAATTTGCAACATTCATTTTGCGCATCATGCTCGAAAAACAATATCCATTCACCTTCAAAAGCTTCTTGAAGTATCCTCTCCTTTTCTTTCAATGTCTCTAAGGGTTGCATATCATAGCCCATCACCCAAGGCAATGAGATGTGCGGTTTGGATGGAAGCAAATCGGCTGTAAATAAAATTTTGTGATTCCCCCAATGTATAAGAGGTAACATCATGGATTGTGTATGCCCATGAACAATTCTCAATTCGATATTGTTCGAAAATTTGACGCCGTCTTTATCTTGGATAAAATCTAGCCGTCCACTTTCTTCAATGGGTAAAATATTCTCCTTTAAAAAAGAGGCTTTCTCTCTTGGATTTGGGTCAAGAGCCAAGTTCCAATGATTGTGGTTCGTCCAATGTTTAGCATTTGGAAAAAGCAGGCTGCCATTTTTAGAGATAGCCCCACCACAATGATCGAAATGAAGATGCGTTAGAAATACATCCGTGATCTCATCAGCTTTTAGTCCCACTGCTTCAACTGAAGCAAGAAGATTACCATCTCCATGCGGATGAAAATAAGAGAAAAATTTATCGCTTTGCTTATCTCCCATCCCTGTATCTATCAGGATATTACGATTTCCATCTTGCACCAATAAACAACGCATAGCCCATGTACACATATTGTTTTCGTCGGGAGGATTAAGCTTAGACCACATACTTTTGGGAACAACGCCATGCATGGCGCCTCCATCAAGCTTAAATAAACCTGCGTCAATCGAATAAATCTTCATTTGAATTTCTTTTTAGTAAAAATAAAAGTAGTCCTCCAATTATAAAATATGTGGAGAGCGCCAAGGCACTATTCCTCATGCCGCCAGCTAACTCTGAGACGATAGTAAATGTTGCCGTCCCAATCACAATTCCAACATTAAAGCATACGTCCATAAAACTAAAATAGGAAGATGTATCCTTCGTTTTAGGTAGCAATTTTGAATAAGTAGATCGCGACATGCTTTGAACACCACCCATGACTAGCCCCACTGCGAAGGCAAGTGCAAAAAACTGCAGTACAGTTTGTACAAAGTAGGCTGCAAAGCAAATACCCACCCAAACAGAAATAATGAGTAATAGAGTATTAAAATTTCCATAGCTTTTAGAAATTTTTGCGAATCCCCACGCTCCCAAAATTGCCACGAGTTGAATAATAAGTATGGTTATGATGAGCTCTTGAGATTCCATAGCGAGTTCATCGCTGGCAAAGTATGTTGCGAGATACATGATGGTCTGCACACCCATATTAAAGAAGAAAAAAGAGGTGAGATATTTTTTTAAAATTGGCTGCTCCTTTAACTGCCCCCAGACAATTTTGAGTTCCTTAAATCCTTCTGCCAATCTGAGTTTCTCTTTAGAAGAAGGAGAATCTGGAAGTCCTCTCAAACTAATTTGCGCAAAAACAAACCACCATAAACCAACAGCCAAAAATGAAATTCTTGCAGGCAAATCGCTATCCTTCCAAGTTAGAATAAAAAAAAGACACCCTAACAGCAGAAGCACACTGCCCACATAACCCCAAGCAAAACCCTTGGCACTGACCGAATCTTGTTTTCCCTTAGAAGCTATTTCAGGCAAAAAGGCATTATAAAAAACGATACTCCCACTATAACCTACTGAAGCAATCGTGGAAAGCACTAGCCCAAATAAAATATAATATTTTCCGAGATTCGGCTTAAAAAAGAAGAGCGCCACACAGGCAAGAGACCCCATGCTATAATAAAATTTTAAAAAACTCTTCTTATTTCCCCTTGAATCTGCAATACCAGAAAGCATAGGAGAGAGAAAAGATATAATTACATAAGAAATTGAAATAGAAATGAAGGCAAGCGAACTTCTTTGAAAATTTCTTCCAAAAAATTCAACATTCTCTGGCACTACGCTTGAATAATAAATTGGGAAAATAGCAGAAGTAATGATAAGAGAGTATGCGCTATTGGCCCAATCATATAAGGCCCAAGACTTGATTGTTTTAGGATTATCTAAATTGAGGTCAACTTCCGATAGGACATCACTCTTTTTCATAGTCCTGAACATTTATTCTTTTGGCGCACATACTATACTCCCTCTCATTATTCGAGGCGACAACCAATACTCTTTCCTTGGATAATTTCGGAATTAGATTATCGAACAGCAGCTTACCCTTTTCATCTAAATTGGAATAGGGTTCATCAAGTAAAATGAGGGCTGAATTGGAAAAGAGGGCTTGTGCCAAATTTACTCTTTGTTTCATTCCACTTGAAAAAGTATCCAACCTCTTTTCTGTATGTTCTTCCAAACCAATCGTTTTAATCATTTCGAGAGTAGGCATGCGCGAAGCCTTAAAGGAGAAATGGAAATCTAAAAATTCTTTTAGAGTCATTTCCTCAATTAATTCAATATAAGGAGCGCTGATAGATACTGACTGAAAAACGAGATTGGGGTCCACATCAATGGACTCATCTTTAAACTGAATGCTTCCGCTATCTAAGGACAACTGTCCAGAGAACACCTTCAATAAGGTCGATTTCCCCGAACCATTTTCTCCTAACACGGCCATTGAATCATTTGTGCTAATACTTAAATCAAGATTCTTAAAAATCCACCGCTTGTTGTAATGCTTCCCAGCCTTTTGAAGCCTAACTGTCATTTAATCTTCTTTCCGCGGTGAAAGCATCGCCATTAAATCGGCCTCACAAACCAATTTATTGCCGACATAAGCAGAACCATGCATCTCACAAATTCCTCTTCTTATAGGACCTTTGAGATCAAGTTTCATAATCAAGGTGTCACCAGGAACAACCATTTGTTTGAATTTGGCATTATCTATTTTCAAGAAATAAGTGTCATATTTCTTTTCGGGTCCACCTTGGCTGTTGAGTGCCATAATCCCACCAACTTGAGCCATTGCCTCCAATTGCAATACTCCTGGGAATATTGGATTATTCGGGAAGTGCCCAGTGAACATAGGCTCATTAAATGTGACATTCTTGATTCCAACGATATGTTCATCACTGAGCTCAATTACTTTATCGACCAATAGAAATGGATAGCGATGTGGAAGAAGTTTTGCTATATAATTGGTATCGAATATCGGCGCCTCATTAGGATTATATACAGGCACATCCAAGAGCTTCTTATTTTTCCGAATGTACTTTTTTATCTGTTTTGCAAATTCTACATTAGTCTTATGCCCAGGTCTGTATGCAATGATATTTCCCTTCAAATGAAAACCAACAAGTGCCAAGTCGCCCAAAACGTCCAAGAGCTTATGACGTGCGGGTTCATTATTAAATCGCAATTCACTATTGTTCAGTATGCCAGCTTCTTCAACCTTAATGTTAGGCTTATTAAAAAGCTTTGATAATCTATCAAGTTCATCTTGTTCCAGCATTCGATCGACAACAACAATTGCATTGTCTAAATCGCCACCCTTAATGAGTCCATTTTTTTGTAGGGCTTCCAACTCATGCAAAAAACAAAAAGTTCTGCATGGTGCGATTTCTTTTTCGAATTCAGCAGTACTCTTTATGTGTGCATTCTGAGTTCCTAAGACTGACGAATTAAAATCAATCATACTAGTGATGCGCAATTCGGGAGCTGGCGTTGCAACCATTTCAACATTCTTATCTTCATCATAGAACTCCATCGTGGTATCTATTGAGAAGTAAATACGCTTCGCATCTTGCTCTTCGAGCCCGGCCGTTTTAATACCTTCGACAAATGCAAGTGCACTCCCATCCATTATCGGAACTTCACCCCCATCCAATTCAACCATAGCGTTATCTACACCACATCCATAGAGCGAAGCCATCAGATGCTCCACAGTAGATACTCGTGCCCCATTCTTTTCAATGGTAGTACCTCTAGAAGTGTCAACTACATAATCTACATCTGCCTTTACAGTTGGCTGGCCTTCTAAGTCAACGCGCTTAAAATGGATACCATGCCCTGGAGGCGCGGGTTTAATGCACATCGTAATTTGTTGACCAGTATGTAGACCAATCCCACTAAGAGAGATTTCAGACTTTAAGGTTTGTTGATTTAATTGGGTCATATTGAATGAAGGCAAATTAAGTTGGATTTTGTAATTTATCTACAATCTTTTCCATTTCAGCTATTCTTTCTTGTAATTCTGGCAATTTTTTAAAGACTACCTGAGCTCTCAAGGCTTTTTGATATTCAAAAGCTGGAGAACCATTCAGCGCCTGATTTGGCTGCTTCGTCCCCTTGGTGACACCACTCTGTGCATTCACCTTGGTGCCATCAGCAAGACTAATATGCCCCACGATTCCTGCTTGACCACCAATCATATTATTTCTTCCAATTTTGGCACTCCCGCTGATTCCTGCTTGAGCTGCAATAACCGTGTGTGCGCCAATGACTGCATTATGTGCGATCTGAATCAAGTTATCCAATTTAGCGCCTTTTTCAATGCGCGTGCTGCCCATGGTGGCGCGGTCTATGGTACAATTAGCACCAATCTCGACCTCGTCTTCTATTACAACATTGCCTAATTGTGGCAATTTCTGATAGGAACCATCCTCCTGAGGAGCAAAGCCAAAACCATCACATCCAATCACGGTACCTGAATGGATAATACAGTTCTTGCCTATCTCACACATTTTGTAAACCTTCACCCCAGCATAAATGATGGTACCACTACCCACTTTACTCATGCTACCGATATAGCTATTGGGGTAAATTAGAGCTCCGTCTTCGATGCGCGCATGCTCATCAATGCAGCATCCAGCACCTATATAAACATCTGAACCTATACGCGCATTTTCTGCAATTGAAGCCGTAGGATGTATTCCCTCCTTGAGCTCTTTTGTAATTTCCTCGTACATTTTTAATAGAGTGCCAAAGGATGCATAAGCGTCCTTCACTCTAATAATCGTCGGGCCAATTTCCTCTTTTACTTCTAAATCTTCGTTGACGATGACTATGGATGCTTTTGAAGTATATAAGAATTTTTCATATTTGGAATTTGCCAAAAAGCAGAGAGCGCCTGAAGCATCCTCCTCAATCTTGGCTAGAGAATACACTACGGCATCTTCATCACCTTCTATTTTGCCTTGAACTACCGCAGCAATTTGTTTAGCTGTAAATTTCATTAAATTTTACTCTGCTACGCAAATGTAATATTTTTTCACCTCCTCGCTTATGCCTGAATTGATAAGCGGATGATCAACGGCGTCAATCGTTTTCAACTCTCCACTTTTATAGAGAATTTTGATCTTCTCATGGTTCAAGTCATACAAGCTATTCTCCGTACTATCCTTCATCATGAAATAGGAAAGCTCATCTTTGGGTCCAGAATATTTCGCCAAGAAGTCATCTGCAAAAGTAGAGGCTTCCATTTCCTTCCTAGACTTAAAGAGCTTGAGCTTGAACAATTTTCGATCCAAGAGAGATTGCGCGAGTTTAGAGAGAGTTGCGTCCTCATGCTGAGACCAGACCTTTATGGCCGTAGAAATATCAGCATCATCCAATTTTAGAAAATTCTCCAAAAACATTTCATCTTTGGCAGAATTCAAATTCAAAAAATATTTTAGCGCTGGAGTGGCAAATAAGTCCTCTCCTTTTTGCGCAAGATGCTTCGCTCGCTTTAGGACGTTAACCAACATCAACTCACTACTTAAAACTGTCTTGTGCAAATAGACTTGCCAGTACATAAGTCTTCTGGCAATTAAAAATTTTTCAATGGAATGCACACCTTTTTCCTCTACCACCAATTCATTATTATGCACCTTAAGCATTTTTAAAATACGGTCATAGCCTATTACACCTTCGTGTACTCCAGTAAAAAAACTATCTCTAGCTAGATAGTCTAAACGATCAACGTCTAATTGCGAACTCACCAATTGATGTAGAAATTTTTTAGGATGAGTTCCTTTAAATATTTCAAGACATAAATCAAGTTTGCCTCCAAATTCTTTATTCAAGCTTTTCATTATTTGAAGCGAAATATCCTCATGGGAAATATCCACTAGAGTATTTTCTAATGCATGAGAATAAGGTCCATGACCGATATCATGCAGTAAAATTGCAATTTTTGCTGCTTGTTCCTCTTCAGTGCTTATTTCTGCGCCTTTCTGTTTAAGCTCCATAATGGCTCTACCCATCAAGTGATATGCACCCAATGAGTGATGCAATCTTGTATGTACAGCACCGGGATAAACCAAATAAGCTAAGGCCATCTGCTTAATTCTTCGCAGGCGTTGATAAGCACTATGAGATATAATTTGGAAAATGAGCTCATCGCTTATTGTTATAAATCCATGTACAGGATCATTAATTATTTTTCGCACCTGCTAAATATAGAAATTCTTGTTAAAAGGCAATTGAAAAAATAAAAATGAGTTCATTAGGTAGAACAATCTATTTTTGAAACTATGAGCGCTAAAATCCTTTGGGTCGATGACCAAATTGAATCTTTAAAGTCACAAATACTTTTTCTTGAGAATAAAGGATACGAGGTTGCTCAAGTTTCCAATGGCTACGATGCCTTAGAACATTTGAAAGAAAAAGATGTTGATGTTGTGCTGCTAGACGAGAGTATGCCTGGCATGAGCGGTTTAGAAGTGCTTAGTGAAATCAGAATATTCAATAGCCACCTTCCTGTGGTTATGATCACAAAGAATGAGGAAGAGAATATTATGGAAGAAGCTATAGGCTCTCAAATCACAGACTATTTGATTAAACCTGTAAATCCTAATCAAGTTCTACTTTCACTCAAAAAAATTATTGATAAAAAGACGCTCGTTAGTGAAAAAACGACGCAGGCTTATATGACGGATTTGAGATCACTGATGATGACGCTCAACTCGAGACCGAATTATGAGGAATGGACTGAATTATATAAAAAACTCGTCTATTGGGAACTCGAAATTCAACAAAGCGGGAATGAGGAAATGATGGAAGTTTTCCAAAATCAGAAAGATGAAGCCAATGGGGAATTCACTAAATTTATTGAGGAAGAATATGAAGACTGGATAGGTGACGAACAAAATGGTCCAGTACTATCGCACCACTTATTTCCCAAATACGTTGCACCCCATTTAAAAGGTGACAAGCCGGTATTTTTTGTCTTAATCGACAATCTGAGATATGATCAGTGGAAAATCATTGAACCCATATTTACAGAAAATTTCAGGGTGCAAAAAGAAGAAATGATGTGTAGCATTTTACCTACAAGCACGCAGTATAGCAGAAACAGTATTTTCTCAGGCATGTTGCCATCTGATATCGCGAAAAAGTTTCCTGAGGATTGGGTTTATGATCATGAAAAAGGAGGCAAGAATAATTCCGAACACATTTACCTTGAACATCAGTTGAAACAGCTAAATTTAAATCAAATCAAATTTTCATACACCAAGGTCACCAATCATAAGAAAGGAGAAGACTTAGTGAACAATGTGCACAATCTGCTCAACAATAAATTGAATGTAATTGTCTACAATTTTGTAGATATGCTCTCACATGCTCGAACAGAAATTGAAGTGCTCAAAGAACTTGCCAATGATGAAGTTTCTTATCGCTCTCTAACGAAGAGCTGGTTTGAACATTCGCCTCTGCATCAAGCTTTGAAGAAGATTGCAGATAAGGACATCAAACTTATAGTAGGGACCGACCATGGAACCATAAGAGTCAAAAATGCCAGCAAGGTTATTGGAGACCGAGATAGCACGACCAACATCAGATACAAACATGGTAAAAGCTTGCAATACGACAAGAAGGATGTTGTATTCTATGGCAATCCGAAAAACATTGGCCTGCCAGCACCACATATGAATTCGGCCTACATTTTTGGCAAGTATGACACCTATCTCTGCTATCCAAACAACTATAATCATTTTGTGAATTACTTCAGAAACACCTTTCAGCATGGAGGGATCAGCTTGGAAGAAATGTTGATTCCTATTATTGAAATGGACAGCAAACTCTAATGACAATCAATATATTGTAACTTCACCATGTGAAGATTAGTATAATCGGCTCAGGAAATATTGCTAGCTTTTTCGGACAGAGGCTAAAGGAAAAAGGATTCGATATAGTTGAGGTATTTTCTACCAATTCTACGAGCGGGAAAAAGCTAGCTCTTGATTTGGAAGCACAATTCGTCGAGGATCACAAACATATTTCGGCTCAAGTTGTGTTGCTCGCAATTCCGGATGACGCTTTAGACTTTTATTCTACGGCTACCTTCAAGGATAAGAAGACCATCATCTTTTCAGGCACGAAGACAATCAAAGATTTAGATATTTCATCAAATCTCGCCTGCATCTGGCCAATCTATTCCATCAACAAAGAGCAATTGCCAACAGATACAAATATCCCTTTACTCTTAGAAGCGAATAATGAAGAAATGTCTGAGCTCGCAACTCAGCTAGCAAAGTCGGTATCAACAAATTACTTCTTCGCACAGGCTGACGAAAAAATGCAATACCATTTGGCGGCTGTACTCGTAAATAATTTTGGTAATCATTTGGCAAGCTTGACCCAAGAATTATTAAAACTCAAAGGGCTTAAGTTTGAATTAATGCACCCAATCATCAGCAATACTGCTGAAAAGATTTTGAGCAATTCTCCTGAGAAGCTTCAAACTGGACCTGCCTTGAGAAAGGATGTGAAAACTATGGAATCTCATTTGAATACTCTCGAAAACTCAAGCATTCTGAAGCAGCTCTATGAGCTCTTTTCAAAGAGTATACAGGACTTTCATTCGAATGAATAAAATTATCTCAACTTATGCCTAAATGAGGTCGGCAACCTTTAAATTTGCGAGCCTAAGTAAAAATCATGTCCGTACTCGTAAATAAAGACAGTAAAATATTAGTTCAAGGTTTCACAGGCACAGAAGGAAGTTTTCATTCTGAGCAAATGATAGCCTATGGAACAAACATCGTTGGTGGTGTAACTCCCGGAAAAGGTGGCCAGACACATCTTGAGAAACCTGTATTCAACACAGTTGCTGAAGCAGTGAAAGAAACCCAAGCTGATGTGAGTATAATTTTTGTTCCACCACGTTTTGCAGCAGATGCCATCATGGAAAGTGCAGATTCTGGAATAAAAACTATTATTTGTATCACGGAAGGAATTCCTGTTCAGGACATGATCATTGCAAAGGACTATATAGCTGATCTAGATTGCCGCCTCGTAGGGCCAAACTGCCCAGGAGTCATCACAACAGACGAAGCGAAGGTGGGCATCATGCCTGGTTTTATTTTCAATAAAGGAAAAATTGGAATCGTTTCAAAATCTGGAACACTCACCTATGAAGCAGCAGATCAGGTTGTGAAGGCGGGTTTAGGCATCAGCACAGCAATAGGTATTGGTGGCGATCCAATTATCGGGACAACCACAAAAGAGGCTGTTGAATTATTTATGAATGATCCAGAAACTGAAGGCATAGTCATGATTGGTGAAATTGGCGGGAGCATGGAAGCCGATGCAGCTCGTTGGTTGAAAGACAATATGAAAAAGCCTGTAGTTGGCTTTATTGCTGGACAAACTGCACCTCCTGGACGCAGAATGGGGCATGCGGGTGCTATCATTGGTGGTGCTGAGGATACTGCAGAGGCCAAAAAGAAAATTATGGCTGAATGTGGCATTCATGTCGTTGACAGCCCAGCGGATATAGGTAAAACTATGGCTTCGGTTATCGCCTAAGCCACTGAAAATCAACATTTTCACTAAACTGTTCTAAAGATTAAGGCATTCGTGCACTTTGGTCTGGTTCTTGTATTAAAAATTAATACAAGCTTAAGCTGTGCTCTCTAAAACAAAAAATCTAATAGCAGTCATACTATGCATTTTAACTAAGAAGTTAGTAAATAAGCCTCTTCAGTTATGCCGCATAACAGCTCCATTTTCTTTATTTAATTCTCAGAAAAACAAACAATGGAGCTCAATTTAGACAGCAAGCTATTTAATTGGGGAGTAAGCTCAAACAAACTAACAGAGGACTTTCGCATCACCCGAATGCTGAATATCTGTTGTTCGTATACATTTCTTGGAGCAATGATTCTCATGAGTACTCCTTTCCTTCAAAATAAATATCCAGTAAATCCATTATACTTCTCATTTTGTCTCTTTGTTGGTCTCAGTTATGCCCTAGTCCTCATCTTTAATGTAGCAAAACAACCTCATTTAGGACGCCTAATTTTTGGCTTTATTCTACCGCTTTGGCCAGTTGTAACTCTCATTCTTGTTGGCCATCAATTTGCACAAATTTGCGCTGCATGTGTGACCACTTTAATGCAATACTTTATTTTCAGAAACCATAAAAAAATCAAACCCCTTGCAGTGCTATATAACATAATCCTTGCCTGTACAGCACTCATTTACATCTCCTTCAATCCCCCATTGATGGAAAATATGCCAGATTATGTTTTAGATGATCTTGGAGTTTACCTTCTGAGCATGTCTTGGATATTTATCGCATTCGATGTTTATGAGAAAGACAATCAAAAACTAGTGAGCTCAGTTACCCAAAAAAATGAAGAGCTCAAATATAAAACCCATGAGTTAGAACAATTTGCCTATGTCACATCACATGATTTAAAAAACCCCATAAGAAATATCCTCAACTTCTCTTCTCTCCTTAAAAATGAAAAAATGGAGCAATTGGATGAAGATGGCAAAAAATTTGTCGGATTTATAAACGAGTCGAGCAAACGAATGAATCGACTTGTAGAGGACATGCTACACCATAGCATTATAGGAACCAATGGAAAAAGAAAAAGACTCAACCTCAATGAAATCCTGAAAGGCATAAATGACGACATAAAAACGCTCTTAGAAAAAGAAAAAGCTCATTTTCATGTTACCCTAATGCCTGAAGTCTATGGCTTAGAAACAGAAATAAGATCGCTTTTCTTGAATATCATTTCTAACGCTCTAAAATATTCGAGCCCTAAAAGACCACTCAAAATTCAAATTGTAGTCTTCTCTGAAGACGAGCATTTTACCTTTCTTATTCGTGATAACGGCTTAGGATTCGATATGAAATACTACGATAAAATCTTTACGGCCTTCCAACGTTTAGACCAAAGCGTGCATAAAGAAGGTACTGGTATCGGCTTGGCAAATTGCAGAAAAATAGTCGAGCTCCACGGCGGGAAAATTTGGGCCGAATCTATCCTTGGTGAAGGAAGTAGTTTCTATTTCACACTACCGAAGAAGAAGTTGTAATTTCGGCGCGTGCGCACAATCATATTATTTTCACTGAGCTGTCTACTTCTTATCTCATGTCAAGTTGATGACGAAAAACGAGAAGAAGATGGAATTTTCTTACACGTCTTAGGCACAGTACAGGATGGTGGCCATCCACATATTGGATGCTCTAAAGATTGCTGTGAGAATGCCTTTAAGGGGACTCAAAACAAATCTCATATAGTAAGCCTAGGGCTCGTGAATCATACAGATCAGAAAAATTATTTATTAGAAGCAAGCCCAGATATGGTCATGCAAATGAAGACCTTAAAAAAGCTCTCCTCCTTTAGCAAATCTGAAACTCCTAATGGGATTATTCTTACGCACGCACACATAGGGCATTATACAGGATTGATGTATTTGGGGAAAGAATCAATGAACAGCAAATCAATCCCTACTTATGTTTTGCCCAAAATGAAACAATTCCTAAGCACAAACGGCCCCTGGGATCAACTTAGCACTCTAAAAAATATTAGCCTCAAAGAACTTGCCTTTGACGAAAGAAAAGAATTAGATAAGAACTTATCGATAACCCCAATTCAAGTGCCTCATCGTGACGAATATTCTGAGACTTCTAGCTTTCTTATAAAAGGCCCAAAGAAATCAGCACTATTTCTGCCCGATATCGACAAATGGGAAAAATGGGACCACAATTTAGATTCTTTACTCACTAAAGTCGATTATGCCTTTTTGGATGCCACTTTTTTTGATGAAGGGGAACTCACAGAAAGAAAGATGGAAGACATTCCTCATCCATTTATTGTTGAGACAATGGAATTACTCAAGAAGAGCAAAAACAAGGATAAAATTTATTTCATTCATTTGAATCATACTAACCCATGCTTAGGGCCTGCGAGTAAGGCTTCTCAAAAAGTAGAATCTAATGGATTTCATATCGCTCGCGAGGGAATGATGTTTGAACTATAAACTGCCTACCATAAACCATTTGATGGCACTGGAGCTTCTATGGTGAGCATTTCCTTTTTCACTGGATGAAGGAAACTGATTTTTTTACAATGCAAACAAATTGACTTGTCCTTATTTGGTGTAGGATAGCCATATTTCATGTCACCAATTATGCGACATCCAATGTGCTTCAGCTGAACCCTTATCTGATGATGTCTTCCTGTTTTGGGAGTAAGCTCCATCAAGTGCCTAGCCTTATTACTTTCAATTAGGGTAAAATCTAGCAGGGCTTGTTTTGACTTCGGCTTATTATCTCGAACGACATAACTTTTATTTTTTTTCGAATCCTTCCACAAATAGTTGTCCAGCGTTCCACTTTCCTTAGCGGGAATCTTGTCAACGAGTGCCCAATAAGTTTTCTCTACTTGTCGCTCAGCGAAGAGTTTCATCATTCGAGGCAGGGCTTTGCTCGTTTTAGCAAAGATTAGCACACCAGAAGTTGGCCGATCTAGGCGATGAATTACACCGACATAAACATCACCCGGCTTATTATACTTCTTCTTCAGAAATAATTTCACTTTATCACCTAGAGGCATATCTCCAGTTTTATCCCCTTGAGAAATATCTCCAGATTTTTTGTTTACTGCAATCAAATGATTGTCTTCATACAATATGTCTAATTCTTTTTTGATGGGCTAAATATAAGTTTGAATTCTTTCATGACTACCTTTGATTTTGCAGGCCCGCTACCGCCTTTAATTTAAAGGAGGAAAGTCCGGACAGCATAGAGCATCCTGGCAGTTAACGACTGCTTTCGTTTCGGCGAAAAGAAAGTGCCACAGAAAATGACTACCTCCTGCAAAGGAGGAAAAGGTGAAAATGTGCGGTAAGAGCGCACAAATTTTATAAGTAATTATAGAATTGGGTAAACCTCAGGAGCTGCAATGTCACATAGGCAAATGTTTGAGAACGGCTCGTTCGATATTTGTGGGTGGACAGCACAGATTCCAATGGCAACATTGGAGCTAGATAAATGGTAGCACCTCAAGCAATTGGGGTACAGAATCCGGCTTATGGGCCTGCAATTTTTAATCTAATATTTACAATATCAATAGGGAGCTTGTGTAATTTCTCCTTAATTTTAGAAAAAAGAAACCCAATGAAAAAGATTCTTCTCCCAATAGCTCTATTAGCACTCACAATCACTTGTCTTTCATTTTATTCGCCTACGCCAAAAAAACATGCGCACAATGGCACTTCTATTCAATGGACTGGCAAAAAATTTGCTGGTCAACATACTGGCACAATAGATTTTTCTAGAACAGACATGAAATTTGAAAACAACAAACTGGTTAGCGCAAACTTTGATGTTGATATGAAGAGTATCAAATGCACTGATCTTGAAGGCGATATGGCAGGCAAATTAGAAGGACATCTCAAGGCAGCTGACTTCTTCGGTGTACAAAATCACCCAATCGCGAGTTTCAAGAGCACTAAAATTGAATCCGTCGGTGGCTCTGGCTACAACATCAATGGTAATATGACGATTAAGGGTATTACAAAAGCAATTAAATTTCAAGCTAAAGTGGCTACATCTGGAGATCATGTCACAGCAAATGCTCGAATAAATGTTGATCGCACGAAATATGGTATTAAGTATAAGTCAAAAAATATGTTCGAAGGTTTGGGTGACAACTTTATCTATGACGACTTCAGCCTTAGCATAAATATTGTTGACCATCTTTAGAAAAAACTCAAACAAATTCACTCTAGCCTTCGATATCTGTCGAAGGCTTTTTTAAATACACTATATGTCGAATGATATTTTAGAAAATTACAATCTTGAATTTCACAACTTCAAAGAACATATTGCGTGGTGGGAAAAACGGAGATTATGGTTCAATGGTTTGTTATTTCTCAGTGGTTTCATCCCATACCTCATCAATGGCGGACTGAGTTTGTTCTTCAGCTGGCTTCTCATTCCGATTGTTCTCTATGCCCTAGTAGCCAATCTATTTTATTGCCTTGGATGGGGCTTCAGCATTCTTCATATGCACTATATAAGTAGGGGAAATATAATGATTCAAGGACGCAGCTTCCTCTTCTGGACGGGCTTGGTCGTATCTATTCTTATTACCTTAGCCTTTTCTATTTCAGCCAGTTCACTCTCAAAAGCCTACATTTTACCATGACAGACATATTTCGCATAACGGCCAAGACTTATTACGGATTTGAAGACATCCTCATGAAAGAGGTGGAAGAGCTCGGCGGGACTAACATTAAGCGGCTACAACGTGCTGTTTCTTATGATGGAGATCAAGAGATTCTCTACAAGTCTAACCTCCATCTCAGAACAGCCCTGAGCATTTTGAAACCTATCACTACATTCAAAGTTAAAAATGTAGACCAGCTCTATCAGCAAGTGAAAAGAATAGCTTGGGAGAATTATTTTGACGTAGACGACACTTTTGCTATTTCTGCTGTCACTCATGGAGAACTATTCACTCATTCAAAATATGCCGCTTTAAAATCAAAAGATGCCGTAGTCGATCGATTTAAAGAAAAATTCAATAAACGTCCGGATGTAAATCGTGAAGATCCGGACATCTTGATTAATATTCGAATTTCGGAGGACTATGTAACGGTCTCTTTGGACTCTTCAGGCCAAAGTTTGAACATCAGAGGTTATCGCAAGGAAGCCACTCGAGCTCCCTTGAGTGAAGTCCTTGCTGCTGGTATGATCATACTCTCAGCTTGGGATAAGAAGAAAGCATTTTTAGATCCCATGTGCGGCTCGGGAACCATTGCCATAGAAGCAGCACTTATGGCCTGTAGAATAGCGCCTGGAAGTTTTAGAAACTTTCAATTTGAATCTTGGCATGATTTCGATGAAGAGCTTTGGCAAAAATTACGTGCCGAAGCAGAAGCACAAGAAATAAAACATGATGGTATTATTCGAGCCTATGATATGGATCATAGGGCATTAGAAATTGCCGAAGAGAATTCCATTCGTGCTGCTGTTTCCAAAGAAATATTTTTTAAACAAGTGGTTTTCAAGGATGCCACGAAAGACAATAAGACTTATCATATTGTGACCAACCCTCCGTATGGTAATAGATTAAACCCTGAAGCCGACATGGATCCATTCTACGATTCTATGGGAACTCATTTAAAACATGAGTTTGAAGGCAGCGACGCTTGGGTAATTTCTGGCAACCTTCCATCATTGAAACGAATAGGATTGAAACCAAGTACAAAAATTAAATTATTCAACGGCCCTACAGAGTGCCGATTCAATCACTATCAATTGTATAGAGGAAGCAAGAAAGGTGTTAAACCATCTTAGCTTCAACTAATTTTATTATCGCAGCTTCTTCAGCTATAGCTCCTTCTAGAATTTTCTGCGCTTCATCGATGTATTTCGCAGCCACTTCTTTATCCTTCAATCCGACGGCATTAATCTTCACATTCAAATATGCACCGTGAACAGCGGTTTTAGCACAAAGAGCTCCCACCCCAGCATCAGTCACACTATTCGGATTGCCGGTTTCAACCATCACTCTACAGAGTTCAAAACACTCAAAACTTTTCTTGACTGTTTTCATCGGAATGTCGATGGCATAAATCGTTGCATCTTCAATAGCTTGTCGGCGAAGCTTTTTTTCTTCAGCACTATCTTTTGGCAATGAAAAGGCTTCCATGATACGACCAAAAGCCAAAGTATCTTCATCGACCAAGTCTAAGAGGTCAGTTTGAAGCGCTTGCGCTTTATCGGCCCAAGTTGAAAACTCTTCCCAGCGTTCATCCCAGCCTCTTTTATGACTGCTTAAGTTTGCCACCATACCTGCCAAGGAAGCACTCAATGAACCTATATAAGCGCTCACACTACCTCCTCCTGGTGCAGGACTTTCACTTGCAGTTTCATCTGCAAATCCCGTCAAGTCCATATCGACCAATCTTCGCTGACTTGCATCCCTCATCACATATTCAATAATCTTCTTTTCGGGATCGAAAGGGGAAAGCTCATCCAATCCCATAGAGCGGACAGCAATTTTAATAATTTCTGATTCGCTGATACCCGTTGACCTTCTTTGTTTCTTGAGAAAGTACTTCCCTGCGTCTAGCATGCACTTCAGAGGAATTAATCCTACGAGCTCACTGCCCGTGACCCGCATACCCCAATGATGGGCACGCTCAACGGCTTTGTCAAAAGCAATATGAAGCGGTGTTGCTTGAATATCTGTTAGGTTCATGGAAATTTGAGCAATGCCATATTCATCTATATACCATCCAATAGCTTTCACACTTTTTAATAAACCCGCTTCACGGAGAGCTTCGCCATTCTTATCCAAGATCGGCTTTCCAGTCAAACTTCCACCTTCTCTCTTGAGTCGTCCATTTTCTCTAAGATCAAAGGCAACATTATTCGCTCTTCGTGTAGAAGTGGTATTTAGATTTACGTTGTAGGCGATTAAAAAATCTCGTGCGCCAACCGCTGTAACACCAGCAGTTGAATTAAAGCCTTGACCGAAATCTGGTTTCCATTGATCAAGTTTTAATTTCTCTTCCATGCCTTCGTATTCTCCAGCTCGAATATTAGCTAAGTTTCTGCGCTCTTCATTGGTGGCAGCAGCTTCATAAAGGAAGATTGGAACAGATAATTCTTCACCAATTCGTTTACCGAGCTTGTGTGCCCATTCTGCCGTTTGTTCCATAGAAATGTTCGCTATAGGAACCAAGGGACACACATCAGTAGCGCCCATTCTTGGATGCTCACCATTATGCTTACTCATATCTATAAGCTTTGAGGCCATCTCAACAGCCAAGAAGGCCGCCTCTATAACTGGGGCAGGTTCACCAACGAACGTGACAACCGTTCGATTGGTTGCCTTTCCTGGATCAACGTCCAATAATTTGACACCTTCCACAGACTCAATTTCGTCTGTGATTTGTTTTATTATACTTAAATCTCTCCCTTCGCTAAAATTTGGAACACACTCAATTAACTGCATTTGCTGAATTTAGGAACGAAAATAGCCCGCGATTAGCGTTATTGACAAATTGTCCTTAATTATCATTTTAATGTCATTTAAGACTAATTAGCAGATTTAGAATTGTTGTTTCAACTCTTCGATTATATTTGCCTCTTAAGAAGTTTTATTAATTTAAAACTTTCTTTTTCATAGGTTGATTTGGTTAGGGATTGCAGTTCTTGTCTTTTTAGACTAGAACTGTTCCCTTTTTAAGGACCTTTTGAAATGAAAATCAAACCCTCTTCGTACGAAATTTTTTGAATCTTTATTCTGTCTTTGCCTTGTCCATAAATAAGGCGCGTAATTCATCTGCATCTTGCGGCTTCATTTTCCCTGAAAGGATTAAACGCAACTGCCTTCTTCGGAGGGCTCCGTCAAAATGTATCTTATCATCTTCAGTTTCTGGGACCAATTCTGGCACTTTCCTTGGCTTTCCATTTGGATCTAAAGCCACAAAGGTCATATAAGCCTCATTGCTCAAGTACTTATACTGCGTTGGAACATCTTCACCATGCACCTTCAAATAGACTTCCATTGAGCTACGAAATGAACGTGTAACCTTTGCTTCTAGGGTGACTAAATTTCCAAGTTTAATTGGATTGGAAAAAGATATATTGTCAGCACTTGCAGTCACTACTGGACAATTGCAATGCTTCATTGAAGCCATTGCAGCGGCAATATCCATCCAATGCATCAAGCGCCCCCCCATTAAATTTCCCAATGTATTCGTATCATTGGGCAATACTAATTCACTCATGACCGTTAATGAATCTGAAGGCTTCTTTGTTTTCATTTATGCGTTTAATACAAAATTACTTATAATAATATTCTTACTTTCAAATCGACATGAAGAAAAGTCTATTCTTGCTGGCACTCTTATTCATCACGCAAATTGCTGAATCTCAAATCAAGAAGTATACTGTTCTATTTGATTTCAACAAAAGCGAGGTGCCTGATTCGGCGCGGAACTACTTAATACAGTTCGCTAAAAAGAATAAAATTGGGGCCATCAAGTTTGATGGCCATTGTGATAGTGTGGGTGATAAGAAGTACAATTATGAACTCTCTGAAAGAAGAATTCAAGCAGTCCAAGAAATTCTCAAAGGAGAGGGAGTCGATGCCAAATTTTTTCGTTCAGCCAAAGGATGGGGCAAAGACAAACCCCTAAATACAAACTCTACTGCTGAGGAAAGACAACTCAACAGAAGAGTGTCCATGCAATTTTTCATCGGTGACAAATCGAAAATCAAGATCCTGAAGGCAAGGAGTCCAAGCAGCAAAATTCGACAAAAAAAAGCTGCAAAAGCAGGTGTGCATTATGCCCAAGCCGAATTAAAAATCGGTGAAGTTATATCCATACCTGGCCTAAATTTTCAAGGTGGGCGTCACTATCTTATTGAGAAGTCCATCCCTATCCTAGATACTGTTTTCGACCTATTCAATCAAAATCCTACGATAAAATTCGAAATCCATGGACATGTTTGCTGTACTGGTCAGGAAGTCGATGGCTACGATTTTGATACCAAAACTTGGAATTTATCAGAAAATAGAGCGCGGGCCGTTAAGTTAGAGCTTGCAAAAAGAGGAATTGATCCAGACCGAATGAGCATCAAAGCTTTTGGTGGAACGAAAAAAATCAATCTTGTTGAGAAATCAGAAGCTCAAAGATTAATGAACAGAAGAGTTGAATTTCTAATCTTAGAAAAATAGACTACTCATAGTTCAGTACACCATTCTCATAGCGCTTGAGATATAAATATTTATTTTCATAGAAACGCAAATTGCCGCCTTCCTTGACCGGTAATATTTTATAAGGAGTTATAAATTTAAATCTAGAACTACCGATATGCTTATTGAATGGCACACCATATTTATTGATTAAATTGGCAAAGAAGAACATGCTTTCAAAGCCTTTATAAGTCAAATCAGAGGGGTCCGAACCCATCTTTTTTCGGTACATTTTTTTTATGTATCGACTTCCTGGCGAAATCTTATCATTGATAAATGGGGATGTATGATAAATGGGCAATAAAGGAAACTCAGATGTTTTAGAAAGCGTCTTGATACTTTCCATCGTAGGCATTCCAAAAACCTTTAGGTTTAGCTTTTGAGCAAATGGCAAGAGTGCTTTTAGGTTAGCAAGAGCCTGCTTCGGATTCAATGTGGCCAAAATTACAGTGGTCTTAAAGTTTGAATCTATGAGACTCATGAACTTAGCAGAATCAATTTTATAAGAATCAAGAACGTATTCCTTAAAGTGTGTTGGAACTCTATTTACTTCATCATTATAGAAATAGTTGAACGCATTATTCTCAGACGTCTTATTATTATGAACAAAGATCACATTGTCATCAGCATACTTACGATTGATTGCTTTGTGAATCCATTCGACATGAGTTGAAAGTCTTGGCTGCAATATGGTAAAATAAGGGTTGTCCGTCTGATTTGCTTCCGACGGAGAAATAGCCGAGACACAATTGATCTTTTTAGACTTTGCATAATTGGCAATGAGTGCTAATTCTGACTTAGAAGCATTTGCCAAAATTAAATCCATGGAATCGAGACGATCACTGGCAATAATATTAGCAATGTTCATATACTTTGACTTGCTATCAAAAATGTAAATATCAAAATGATGACCCATCTTGCGCATCGTATCCGCAGCAATTTGAACTCCTTGATAGAATTCAATACCCGGCATCATAAAACTTGGAAGCTTGGTCAGTTTTCTTGAGATATCAACTGAATCTAAAAAGAGCGGGCATAAAACAGCCACCTTATAAACTGGCTTTTTTTGAGCCATAGGATAGTCAACTCCACTAACAGAAGATTTAATTGCACCTTTAGGTACATCACCTGCTTTAATAATTGTCGTTTGTTGAGCAAAAGCAAGCTGAACAGTGAGAAAGAGGCTTAAAAAAAGAAATATTCTTTTCATACAATGTGATGAATTTATTGAAAACAAATGTAACTCAATTGTGACATTGCCATGAAAATCAAGCCTTTTTATCATTTTGTTATAAAAGAAATTAGGCCTGCCTTAACAGCTTCTCTTAAAGCTTTCCAAATAAGTATCTTTACGCCATGCGTTTGCGTGACATTCTATCCCTCACTAAAAAATCCATCAAGAGCAATCGCCTGAGGTCCAACCTGACCATATCCATTATAACCATGGGGATTACTGCACTAATTTGCATAATCACCGTTATAGAAGTATTAAAACTAAGTATTCATGATAATTTTAGTAGCATGGGGGCCAATACCTTCACCCTTAGATCAGAGAGCCTAATGAGCAAAGGAGGGCGAAGCAAACATGGAAGAAAGCGCACATCAGGAGGGACCAAAATAAGCTGGCAGCAAGCCCAAGAGTTCAAAAAAAACTACGACTACCCCGCCGATGTTGGACTAAGTATCAAAGCAGCTTCTGCAGTTGTGATTAAAACGCCAAAGAAAACCTCAAATCCCAATGTCGATATTTTAGGTATTGATGAAAGCTATATCAAAATCGCAAACACAGATGTAATTGAAGGTAGAAATTTTAGTCGTTTTGATATGGAAGGAAATAATCCTGTTTGTCTTATTGGATACAATGTGGGGGAAGAATATTATTCATCTCAAGAGAAGGCGGTAGACAAATACCTTCAAGTCGGTAGTATGCGAGCAAGGGTCGTTGGTGTATTGGAGAAGAAGGGAAATTCCATGATCAGTCGTACTGACGATATGGTCTTTGTAACACACAATATTGCTAGACAGCGATTCGATTTAGCAGACCAATCTTGGATTATTAGTGCAAGCATCAATGATGTCAAATACCTAGGATTGGCCATGGAGGAGGCAGAAGGCGCGATGAGAAAGGCGAAGAAATTAGAAATAGTTGAAGATAATAATTTCTCTGTAGAAAAAAATGATGCACTTGCAGCCATGTTTGTAGACAACATAAGATATGTAACAACAACAGCAGCTGTCATCGGGCTTATCACACTTCTTGGTGCCGCAATTGGACTCATGAATATTATGCTCGTTGCTGTTGCCGAACGTACCCGAGAAATAGGTGTATCTAAAGCCATTGGGGCGACCAATGAGAACATCAGAAGGCAGTTCTTAAGTGAATCAATCTATATTGGAGTAAAGGGTGGAATATTGGGTGTTATTATCGGCCTTCTCCTGGGCAACCTACTCAGTCTATTTTTTAAAACACCTTTTACCATACCATGGGTTTGGATAGCTGCAGGACTAATTACTTGCTTCTTGGTTGGAATCATTGCAGGCGTTTATCCAGCTTATAAGGCATCCAAATTGAGCCCAATTGATGCTTTGCGTTGGGAGTAAAGTATATTCGCCGCTTATCATTTTGAATTTTATCTTTACCGCTTATGAAGTACAAGGCTATTAATCCAAAACTATACTCTAGCAATCGCAGTCGCTTTGCAAAAAAAATGAAACGCAATAGTATCGCAGTTATTCATGCTCATGATCAACTGCCAGAAAATGGCGATGCTATGATAAATTACAAACCGAACAGTGATGTAGTTTGGTTGAGCGGCATAGTTCAGGAAAAAACCATGGTGATACTCAATCCCGATTGCAAGGACCCAAACTTCAGAGAAGTCCTCGTCATTCTAAGACCAAATGAGCATTTAGAAATTTGGGAAGGACATAAATTTACCCAAAAAGAAGCTTCCAAGATTTCTGGAATTAAAACAGTCATTTTCCTAGACCAGCTAGACAGCATGCTTCAAGCGTGGTTGCATCATACCGATACCGTTTATCTAGATACCAATGAGAATGATCGAATGGCTACGGATATTCCGAGACTAGACCTCAGATATGTTCATGACTTTATGAAGCGCTACCCGCTGCATAAGTATGAAAGAGCCGCACTCATCTTTAAGGAATTGCGTGCCATAAAAACTAAATACGAAATGGAAGTCATGCAAGAGGCTTCGAACATCACTTTAAAAGCCTTCTTGCGTATTTGCAAGTTTATAAAACCAGGAGTATACGAATATGAAATAGAAGCCGAAATGATGCATGAGTTTCTGCGAAATCGTGCAACTAGAAATGCTTACGGTTCCATCATCGCGAGTGGAGATAGAGCCCGCACCTTACACTATGTAGAGAACAATCAGGTTTGTAAAGATGGGGAAATCATATTGATGGATTTTGGAGCAGAATATGGAAATTACTGCGCTGATATGACAAGAAGTATTCCTATCAATGGCAAATACTCCAAAAGACAAAAAGAGGTCTATAATGCCTGTTTAAACGTTCATAACTACGCCAAGAGCATTCTAAAGCCAGGAAAGAGCTGGGATCAAATAACATCGCTCTCCGGCACACGAATGGAGAAAGAGCTTTTGAAAATAGGATTATTGTCAAAAGCTGACATCAAGAACGCAGACAAATCTAATCCAGCATGGAAAAGATTCTTTTATCATGGCCTAGGTCACCATTTAGGAATTGATGTTCATGACATAGGTACGAGAAATGAGAAAATCAAAGCTGGAATGATGTTTACAATCGAACCAGGTATTTACATCAAAGAAGAACAACTTGGAATTCGAATTGAAAACAATTTCTGGGTAACAAAATCAGGTGTCAAAGATTTATTCTCAAAATTTCCAATCACAACTTCTGAAGTTGAAGCGGCGATGAAAAAGTAAGTTTCTAGAGACTGAACTAAATGAAACATTTACCCAATACTCTCACACTAGCCAATCTTTTCTGTGGCTGCATCGCGATTGCTTTTATCTTACATTCACAACCTTTTTTAAGAGAGCTAAATGGTGAAAAGATTTGGATTACTGGAACACAACAAGCTTGGTTCGCGTGTATATTCATTTTCATCGCGGCGATCTTAGACCTATTCGATGGAGCCGCAGCGCGCTGGCTTGGAGTTGAATCTGCTATTGGAAAGGATTTAGATAGTCTAGCTGATGTGGTAAGTTTTGGAGTAGCCCCAAGTATGATACTAATGAAAATGCTTTGGACCGCTTGGATGAGTAGACCCTCTGCCATCGACATTCCAATACTTTCCCTAAGTCCTGCCTTCCTTTTGGTTTGTTTCGCCGCTTTGAGACTGGCAAAATTTAATAATTTAGAAGGCGTACAGAAAAATTTTCAAGGCGTACCCGTTCCTGCCATAGGATTGTTTGTGGCTTCCTTACCACTTCTTAATTTTTATATGCCAGAGTATGCAGGCAAGGCCATGCAGAATGTTTGGCTTGTTTTGCTCACGATAGGTGTCCTTTGTTATTTGATGGTCAGCAAGTTTCGTTTCTTTTCACTTAAAGTGAAAGGCTTTTCATTCAAAGAGAACAAAGCGCAATACCTCTGGCTTGTGCTAAGCCTCGCTGCAATTGTATTCTTGAAATGGCTCGCCATTCCATTTAGTTTTATTCTGTATATAGTATTGTCCCTGGGAATGCAAAAGAGCCTAAAGGCCTAGTTACTCTTCTCTCTTTTTACCGAATGGAGGAATCTTGCTTTCCTTACCACTGAGCAATCTATTGATATTCTTGTGGTGTGAAAGAACTACCATGAGTGCGGCAGCAATCGCAAAAATTCTGTACATTATTTCGGGCTCTCTAAAGATGAAGAGTATGAGTATTGGGAAAGCCAAACTCGCCGAGATACTACTCAATGAAACATAACGTGTGGTGATGAGCATCAATGCAAATATGAAAACCAAACACAAAGCTACAAGCGGTTGTATCGCGAGTATCATCCCAAACAAAGTGGCGATACCCTTCCCTCCTCGAAAATTGGCCCAAATTGGAAAAATATGCCCTAAAACGGCAGCGATTCCTAGAATCACTTGAAAGTTGGTTAAACCTATGGGGTCATGCTGATAGCTTGCAATAAGATAGGCCAAATCAACACTGATAAAACCCTTAATAAAGTCGAATAGAAAGACGAAGATTCCAGCTTTACTCCCCAATACCCTGAAAGTGTTCGTTGCGCCAGCATTGCCTGAGCCATAGTCACGGATATCCTTTTTAAAGAACAGCTGACTAACCCAAACTGAAGTTGGAATAGAACCTATCAAATAAGCGAGAACCACTAAAACTATCTCCTGCATAAATACCAATCTCTTATTAAGTCGGTAAAAATAGTCACAAAAAAGTAATCTTGGAGGTCACATTACATTTTTTCACAATATAACATGATCCAATTGTTCAATCTTTGCTCACGAACGGCCTTAAAATATGGCTTAACAGCTTCCTTCAAATTATCTAAATCTTTTGTCAAAACTCCACTAAATAGAATTTGACCTGAAGCATTTAGTGCCCTATGCAAAGATTTTAAGCTTTCTAAAATGACATTTAAGTTAATATTGGCTAGAATAATGTCATAGCTGACATCAACAATCTCAATTCCGCCGAGTTCAATTTGTACATCTTCGCAGTCATTTCTGAGGATATTCTCTTTTGAATTATCAACAGACCATGGGTCTATATCTATTCCCAATACCTTCTGTGCACCTAATTTGCTGGCATAAATAGCCAAAACACCTGTTCCCGTCCCATAGTCAAGGACATCCTTGTCTTTAAACTCAAGGACATTCATTTCTTCCAGCATCAATTGGGTCGTGCTGTGATGCCCAGTCCCAAAACTCATGCGTGGAGTGATAATTATCTCTTCCGCGCCATCATCTTTGGCTTGATGAAAATGTGCTCTTATGCGCACATGTTCCAATTCAATCGGATCAAAACTTTTCTCCCATTCCGCATTCCAATTGAGTTCAGGAATTAATTCTTGTTGCCATTCGTAATTTTTAAGGAAGCTTTCAAAATCTTCGAATTGGACCTCACCCTCAACGGAATAGGCCAATAAATAATCCTCTCTTTGCTCAAAGCCTATAAAATTCAACTGACTGAGTTGGGCAACTAATATTTCTTGTTCAGGCTCATCTGCAATCTGAACCAGCACTTTTAAATAATTCACCGCACGAAAATAGAACAGTCTTACATTTGTTCTGATAATGAAGAAATTAAATAGCATGAATGGAGGAATGCAACTCCTCGTTTTTTGCGGAATATTCTTGGGAATGTTCTTTCTCACCATGGTTTTGTCATTCGTCATACCGATGCTAATGCTTGATGGGGCCAACCCAATGGACATTGACCTCAAAGACCCAGACGGTTTAAGAGTTTCTAAAATTCTGCAACTTGTTTCCCAATTTACATTTTTCTGTCTACCTGCATTGATTTTCGCATGGCTTGCACATAAAAGTCCTAGAACGTATTTGCGTTGGAAATCGCCTGTAAAGAAGAAGCATTGGTTATATGGAATTGCCATTATTGTTGCCGCGATTCCTTTCATTTCAAGCCTAGAGTATTTGAATAAACTAATTCCGCTTCCTGAAATATTTGCGGCTATGGAAAAACTTGCCGCAGAAACAACGGAAGCTTTTCTTTCTGGCACTACCCCAATTGAAATCGTCAGCAATATTCTGATTTTTGTTGTTTTCGCAGCCGTTTTTGAAGAGCTCCTTTTTCGTGGGGTCTTGCAAAACATACTCGTAGATAATTGGTTTGTCGATAAAGCATGGCTTGGCATCCTCATTGCCGCATTTCTCTTCAGTGCAATGCATGGCCAAATGGCGGGATTTTTCCCTCGATTCTTTGCAGGAATCATCTTGGGTTTAGCTTATCACTATTCTGGCAGTTTGTGGGTCCCCATTCTCATGCATGCGATTAATAACGGCCTGAGCATTTATTTGTTCTATCTTGAGAAAGAAGGCAGGTTTCAAGATGATGTTTTTTACGAACAGCCACAAGTCTGGATGGGATTTGGATTTGGTTTAATTTGTTTAGCCTTTATCTATTTGATGAGCAAAGAGAAAGTTGCCTATTCCGTCGTCTCTGCTGACCACGACCCCTCTAATACCAATATATTTACACAAAGATGAGCATGAATAAAGATTGGATTTGCATTCACAAAACAACGGCACTTTTCGAAGCTGAAGCGCTTAAAGGATATTTGCTTGCCAATGATATCCCTGCAGTCATCGTCAATAAGAGAAGTTCTTCTTATAATGACTTCGGTTTGGTCGAGGTTCATGTGCCCAATAGAACGAAACAAATGGCAGATGAAATTTTGAAGAATCACCTTAAAAATTAATGGGACTAAACCGTAAAACATTAGTTACAAGAACTGGCAGTGCAATCATATTTGTTGCGTTTATGCTCCTTGGCCTCTTGTGGAACGCTTGGTCATTTTTCATTCTATTCCTTCTTGTGAGTTTTATGTGTCTCAGAGAATATCGCTTTTTATTGGAAGAAATATTCAAAGTAGAATTTAAGCCTCATGAGAAAATTGCCTATCTCGTTGCCGGGCTTTGCGCATATGTTTTTTTATCACTTCTTCCTTTGACCAATTGTCATGAGGCTCTTTTTCCATTGAACAGCACCTATTTATTTTACTTCTTAGGATTTGCTATGGGCCTATCCGCTACGCTTATTATATCAAAGACTAAAAAGGCAAAGTTCCTTTTAACCGGCATTGGATATTGTTGCATCCCATTGGCCTTGTTGAATCAGTGTCGCGCCATTGATTTGAGCATCCCACTATTTATAATTTTTACTATTTGGGTAAATGACAGCATGGCCTATATTGGAGGTTCATTAATTGGGAAAAGCCCTTTGGCAAAGAAAATCTCTCCAAATAAAACTAAGGAAGGCACCTTATGTGGGATTCTATTCAGTCTTGTTTTTGCGTGGATTTGGTTCCAATTCATTTCAAAATCGGAATATGCTCAAATTCATTGGGTGATTTTGGCGCTCATCAGTTCAATTATTGGGACTACTGGCGATCTTATCGAATCACAAATTAAGCGCTGGGCAGGAGTCAAGGACTCAGGTCAAATGCTTCCAGGACATGGCGGCGCACTCGATCGTTTTGATTCCATCATTTTCTCAGCCTCGTTCGCATTTATCTATGCCTTCATTTTTATGAATTGTTAGACTCAAAATTATTTTGATATTGCTTCTAATTACGAGTTCAGGCGAATACTTTTACAAGCACTAGTATGTATATCCACAAAGAAGGAAAAAATTATGTTCGAATAGCAGTATTGGCGTTTGCCGTCTTTATGCTCCTGAACACTTACCTACTGAGTGGCTACCCGATCATCTATACACTTCTTTCTATATTAGCCTTACTTCTGACCATATGGGTGTTTTGGTTTTTCCGCATCCCGAGCAGAGAAGGAGTCACTGGGAACAATCTCATCATGAGCCCCTGTGACGGAAAGGTGGTTGTGATAGAAGAGACGCTTGAATCCGAATACTTCAAAGATCAGAGGATTCAGATTTCCATTTTCATGTCCCCATTAAATGTGCATGTAAATAGATATCCTATGACGGGAAGTGTTGAGTATATAAAATATCATAAAGGAAAATATCTCGTTGCTTGGCATCCAAAATCAAGCACTGAAAATGAACGCTCAACCGTAGTTCTTAAACATCAGTCCATCGATATTCTCATAAGACAAATTGCTGGAGCAGTTGCTCGGAGAATCGTCACCTATTCTAAAGAGAAGACGAGTGTAAAACAGAATGAAGAATTGGGCTTCATAAAGTTTGGCTCTAGAGTAGATTTATTTCTTCCACTTGGAACAAAATTGGATGTGAAAATAGGCGACAAAGTAAAAGGCTTAGAAAGCATTATCGCGAAAATCGACTAAGTATGCAGACCTGCGCTTTTCACGATTACGACATCAATAGCAGACTTCAACAGAAAAGGAAAATTCGAACCCTCATCAAAACGATGATGAGTCAGTACAAAGTAGAAAACTTCAAGATCAACTATATTTTCTGCTCTGACGAATATCTTCTGGAAATGAATAAAAAGTACTTAGATCATGACACCCTCACGGATATCATTACCTTCAACCTATCAGAAAAGGACTCAGAATTACTCTTGTCAGATATCTATATAAGTATTGAGCGGGTGAAAGAGAATGCTGAGATTTTTAAAAAAAGCTATGCTGTTGAGCTTCTGAGGGTTATGATTCATGGTATACTTCATCTTATAGGCTATGCAGATCAAACGAAAAAGGAGAAAAGCCTGATGCGAAGCATGGAAAGTCGATGGATCAATCGCTATGTAAAAGATATTTTACCGAAATAAGTTAAACTCTAATGAGTCAAACTTCTATATTCGCAGCTCGAATCTATGTCTATTAACAACAACTATGTGGCTATCATGGCCGGCGGCATTGGTAGTCGCTTTTGGCCGGAGAGTAGGAATAAACATCCTAAGCAATTTTTAGACATCCTAGGAACTGGAAAATCGCTCATTCAGTGGACTTTTGAACGTTTCAAGAATATCTGTCCAAAAGAGAACTTCTATGTGATTACCAATGAGCAGTATATTGAAACTATGCAGCAGCAGCTGCCTGAACTGCCTTTAGAAAACATTGTGGCTGAGCCAGCCAGAAAGAATACTGCTCCTTGTACGGCATATGTGGCACATAAAATTCATGCGAAGAATCCAGACGCAAATATTATCATGAGCCCTGCTGATCATCTAATTTTTGATGAACGCAAATTTGAGCGCAATATGCTTGACTCTCTTGAATATGCTTCAAACAATGATGTTTTAATTACTCTTGGGATTAAACCTAGCCGACCTGATACAGGTTATGGTTATATTCAATTTGATACTGCAAAAGGGAAGGATGACTTCTATCAAGTAAAGACCTTCACAGAAAAGCCGACTTTGGAAATTGCAGAATCTTTCATTCGTTCTGGTGACTTTCTATGGAACTCAGGAATTTTCGTTTGGAACGCCAAGACCATATTGGCTGCATTCGAAAAACACCTTCCAGAATTGAATGATGTTTTCAAGCAAGTCAAGAGCTACAATACGAATTCAGAAAAACAGGAGATTGCGCTGGCTTATCCTCAATGCACAAATATTTCCATAGATTATGGAATTATGGAAAAGGCAGATAACGTCCATGTACTCAAGTCCTTTTTTGGATGGTCTGATTTAGGCACTTGGAATAGCGCCTATGAAAATACAAAAAGAGACTATTTAGGAAATGCAGTTTTTGGCTCAGACGTCATGGTCATTGATGCTGCGCAATGCATGGTGAAAGCCGCTGATGGGAAACTAGTCGTCCTACAAGGCCTGGAAAACTTCATCGTAGTAGATACTGATGACGTGCTGCTTATTTGTCAAAGGGATAAGGAACAACAAATCAAAGAGTATGTAGCTGAAGTAAAGCGTCACAAAGGCGATAAGTTCCTATAGGCAAAAAAAAACCCCGACCGAAGTCGGGGCATTAAAAAACACTTTTTTTAATTAGTTGATTTTTGTACTCAACTCTTTACCAGCTTTGAACTTAGCAACGTTCTTCGCCTTAATCTTGATCTCAGCTCCAGTTTGTGGGTTACGACCCATTCTTGCAGCTCTGTGAGAAACGGAAAAAGTTCCAAATCCTACAAGTGTTACTTTATCTCCTTTCTTAAGTGTTGAAGTTACTGAAGATGTAAAAGCCTCTAGCGCAGCAGCGGCTTGAGTTTTTGAGCAATCTGCAGCTGATGCTATTGCATCGATTAGTTCTCCTTTGTTCATTGTTCTAAAATTTTATGGTTTTAATAAATTGTTTGCTCAAAAGTAATTGCAATAAAGGGATATCAAAAATCTAAATTGTCCGCAAACCCACTAAAATTAAGGATTTGCACATATTATCAACAGCAAACGAGCTTATGAAAGCTTCAATAATTTGCTCCGGAAACCGATAAATTTATCCTTGAACTTTTCTTCTCCCTCAGCGCGTAAAGCCGGTGCAAACTCGTCCAAATAGAGTTGGTATTTCTCTTCTGAATCTGTAAAATATTGAACCACAAAGGTGCGCCCCTCTTGGTCTGCAGGCTCGAGCAGTTCGAAGAAATGATACTCGGAAAACATACCAGTATTTACAACTGCCTGAGCATGTCCACCTTCTAGCCACTCAATCCATTCTTTGGCAATTTCGTGTTCAACCTTAATAGTTACATTATATACAATCATTTATACATTAGTTTTCTTTTAATTTTAAAAATATCGGGCAATGGTCAGAATGCTTGACGTCTGAAAGTATACCAGCATCTTCGAGCGCATCATCCATTTTATTTGAGCTAGAGATGTAGTCTATGCGCCAGCCTTTATTGTTTGCTCTTGCATTCGCACGATAGCTCCACCAACTGTATTGATGTGGATGCGGGTTAAAGTATCTCAGGCTGTCTGTGAAGCCCAAATTGAAGTAATCTTCCATCCAATCACGTTCTTCAGGCAGGAAGCCGCTGCTCTTCTTATTTCGGACTGGATCATGAATATCAATGGCTTTATGGCAAATATTAAAATCGCCCAAAATGAGCAGTTTTTTGTGCTTTTTACGCAATTTTTGAGCCCACGGCAGATATTCAGATAGAAATTCCATCTTATAATCCTGCCTCAAATCGCCACTACTGCCCGATGGGAAATAGGTGTTGACGATATAGACGTCATCAATTTTCCCATGGATTATCCGTCCTTCAAAATCGGCCTGTTCCATGCCGGCACCTTTTTCAACCTTAGACATGGCCTTCTTAGAGATAATCCCCGTTCCGCTATATCCTTTTTTTTGGGCAGAAAAAAACTGCGTATGATATCCGAGTTTTTCGAATACCTCCTTATCAATATCTTCTTCATTTGCCTTTATCTCCTGCAAGCAATAGACATCAGCATCATACTCACTCATCCATTCTGCCAAGCCTTTCTTCATGGCTGCACGAATGCCGTTGACATTGTAAGAAACTATTTTCATATAAGGCTAAAATAAAACAGCTCCGATATATCGGAGCTGTTTCTAAAAATATGTTTTACACCTAGCGTTTTGTAATACGCTTGATCCCAATCATTTTATTATTTGCGTCCTTAAATTGGAGCATATAAATTCCTTCTGGCATACGTCCCATAGAGATTTGGTGATTTCTACTCTTAGAGTTTGCCGTAGTAATTCGATGCAATTGCTTTCCAATGATGTTCGTTAAAACGACAGTTTTTACTCTTGAATCTTTGATTGTAAGATTGAGGTAGTTTGTCGCTGGGTTTGGATAAACTTGTACCAATTCCATCAAGGACAAATCCTTAGTTCCTACTGCCCAACAAGCTGCATTGCTTGCTTCACTTGTGTGAATACATGTATAAGGTGTAATTCCTGAAACAGGATCATTGACTTCTACTGTTACATAGGAACAACCTGTAGAGTAAGGCACTGATTCTCCAGTCTTCCAACGACGAACTTGAACTTTTATATATCCAGTATCACCTGGATTGATGACCATATTTTGCCATGATTGAGTCTGTGAAAAATCCAAGCAAGTTGCATTATCACAAATTCCAGTTGTTGTCCAATCCCAAGGAACATAGTTATATGTATTTCTCCATTGAACTGTAATAGCAGCACTTGTTGGGTTTGCAAAGTGATGTGTAACGTCTACATAACCTTGACCACCATCAGGAAGACTCATTTGATACAAGGTATCATTCATATCTGTATGCACAGTCTGCGCATTTACATTAAAGCCCAATAAGGCGGAGAAAAACAAAGCAAGTAGAATTCTTTTCATTTTAGTAAAATTTCGTTAGATGCAAAATACAATTTTTTGTTCAGGAATACTGAAAAAAAAGTTAAAATCACTTAATGTTTAAAATGACATAACTCCCTATAGGCGCTCTTTTGCTCACTATTCTCAGGAGTCTGCAATTATCACAAATATTTGACAATATCAGCCCATGCTCCTTAGAAGTTAGTTTAAAAACGATTATGCATGAATTAGGGGTGAAAATTTAGTTGCGGATATCTGAGACAAGAAGCTTATCCTAACTCTATTGGAATATAGTCCAATCCAAACTTGGCATTATTCTATCGGCCTCAATTTCTGCAAAAAATTAATGTAGATTTGATTGATGCTAAACTTTTACAAGTGGAGTAAAAAAACAAAATCACTGAATGATGTGGCCTTAAACCTATTTTTTGATATGGAAAGTCAAAAAGAAGTCGAGCTATGGCGTAGAAAACGAAAGTTTGCTGGGGCACGATTCTTGAGAATATTGTTCCCAAGATTTATCATAACGGCGACGACAAAAGAGCAGGAAACTAAATTCAAATTAAAGCCAGATGGATGGGCTTCTCTATTCTATTTTGTCTTTGTCGCAGTGAGCCTAATTGCAGTTTTAGACAAGGAAGGATGGGACGATAATTATCCAAGATGGGCACCCTTCGCTATGCTCTTTTGGTATTTATCCTGTGCGATATATGAACTCATTAAGACGAAAGAAATTTTCAAAAAAACCAATTAATCTCGAATTGCCTTAATCATTCTTTCCTTTGTGTAAATATCTCTCTTCAATACAACTTTCCAAGCCCGTTCTTCCAAATAAGCAGCTACATCACGAGCATGGTCTGCATGACATTCAAAAAATAATTTCCCTTCATTAGCAAGTGATCTTGAAGCAAATTTTTCGATTGCCTTATAAAATTGCAATGGATCATCATTGCTAACGAATAAGGCTAAGTGTGGTTCATAATCCAAAACTCTATTCTCCAAGGCTTCATCTTTACAGATATAAGGTGGATTAGATACTATTACATCAAAAGAAGCCAACGCTTTCTCTTGCTCTAAAATATCATATTGCTCAAATGAAACGTTCGTTGCTTCTAGAGCTTGGGCGTTCTGAGCTGCCAGCTCGAGCGCTTCATTAGAAATATCCACTCCTAAGACTTGAGCCTTTGGAAAGTGAAGCGCTAATTCAATTGCAATACATGCAGAACCTGTTCCGATATCAATAATTTGCGAAGGCTGTTGAATTTCATCTTTGATCCATTGAACTAATTCTTCAGTCTCTGGTCTTGGAATGAGAACATGTTCATTTACTGAATAAGCCTTTTCAAAAAAATATGCATGTCCTAAAATCTGCTGAATGGGTTTGTGCGTTTTTAACTCGGCAATTGCCTTTTGCCACTTTAATTCATCTCGACCTTCGGCATTCCAATCCATCCAATCGAGCGGCTGCAGATCTTCATAAGCTTCTAGAAGCATTTTAAATATCTCCTCTTGCTCTCCATCAGCAAGCACTTGTGCTGTCTCATCAAAAAACCAAGATTTGAATTGGTGTTTATTCATCAAAATATTTACTACGTACACTCCTTACACAGCACTCAAAATATCTTTGTAAGGTGTTACCTTATTTGTGTTTTCAAAAGTGTTGTCAACCTCCGCCCCGCCCATTCTCCTATCGATGGGAATGGGTTGGGCTTGCGGAGGACTTCACAAAGATGGCACAATTTATCAACAAGCACAGATATACGTAACCTAAGAATTATATTTGTTTACATCCTTAAAAAATAAAAAATGGCAACAACAGAAGCAAACGAAAAAGCAAAAGCACTAAAGCTCACGCTAGAGAAAATTGACAAAGATTTCGGAAAGGGATCCGTAATGAAATTGGGTGATAAGGAGGTCGTTGACATCCCAGCGATTTCTACCGGTTCTTTAGGTCTTGATATAGCACTCGGCATAGGTGGTCTACCTCGTGGAAGAGTCGTAGAAATTTATGGTCCTGAAGCAAGTGGTAAAACAACCATTGCGATTCATACATTGGCCGAAGCACAAAAAGCAGGAGGCATTTGTGCCTTCATAGATGCGGAACACGCATTTGATGCCGGATATGCTCAAAAACTTGGCGTCGATATTGACAATCTATTGATTTCCCAACCTGACCATGGTGAGCAGGCTCTTGAAATTGCTGACCGATTAATCCTTTCAGGTGCAGTCGATCTTGTAGTGATTGATTCTGTAGCAGCATTGGTACCGAAAAGTGAATTAGAAGGAGAAATGGGTGACTCTAAAATGGGATTACAAGCCCGATTGATGAGTCAGGCGATGCGTAAATTAACCGCAACAATCAATAGAACAGGCTGTTGTTGCATTTTCATTAATCAATTGCGTGAAAAAATAGGGGTGATGTTTGGAAACCCTGAAACTACGACTGGTGGTAATGCCCTGAAGTTTTATGCTTCTGTCAGACTAGATATCAGACGTTCTACCCAAATTAAAGACGGAGATATCCCTATAGGAAATCGCTCCAGAGTGCGCGTTGTAAAAAACAAAGTTGCACCTCCATTCCGTAAAACTGAATTTGACATCATATTTGGAGAAGGAATTTCCAAGGTTGGAGAACTCGTAGACCTAGGTGTTGAGTTTGAAATTATCAAGAAGAGTGGAAGCTGGTATTCATATGGTGAGAACAAGCTTGGCCAAGGAAGAGATTCTGTAAAACAAATTTTCCAAGACAATCCAGAAATGGCCGATGAAATTGAAGCTAAAATTCGAAAAAAAGCAAAAGGTGAAGAGTTAGAAGAAGAAGTTGTGGTAGTCAACAAAGAAGAAAAGAAAGAAAAAGCCGTAGCTGCTAAAAATTAGTCTAAGTTATTTACGACAAGAACAAGCTCTCCTTTGAGGGCTTGTTTTTTTATGCGATTTAAAACATCTTCAACTGAACCACGAATTTTTTCTTCGAACTTTTTACTCAGCTCTCTATTAATACAAATAGGTGTTTGAGCACCTAGATGCTCGACAATAGACTCCAGAGATTTGATAATTCTATGCGGACTTTCATAGAGCACGATAGTTTTTTTCTCATGAGCCATTTTTTCGAAAAATGTTTTCCGCCCCTTTTTTTGAGGGGGAAATCCCATGAATAAAAATTCATGATTCGGGAAGCCCGAATTTATCAATGCAGGTATCAAGGCCACAGGACCAGGAAGACATTCCACTTCAATTTGATGTTCAATGCAAGACTTTATTAGCAAATAAGCTGGATCACAAATTCCTGGGGTACCCGCATCGCTGATCAATGCCATAGTCTTTCCGTGACTTAGTTCTTGAATCAAGTTGTCTTGAACATTATGCTCATTGTGCATATGATAAGCACGCATCTTAGTTGTAATACCAAAGTGCTTTAGCAATGATCCACTATGTCGAGTATCCTCCGCAAGAATCACATCCACTTCTTTGAGCACCTTGACTGCTCGGAAACTCATATCATCCAAATTGCCAATAGGTGTAGGAACTAAGTAAAGCTTCATTAGATTGCTAAGTTAGTTAAAGGCAGCGCATTTAAACCATAGCGCTCAGACAACCATCGACTATAATGTTTATCGGCGCCGTGGGTGCAATAAATATTCTGTGCCCCACTCGCCAATACAGCCATATTGAGACCGTTCCAATCTGCATGGTCACTAATCGCAAAACCAGCATCTACTCTATCCCAACGTCTATGTCCTCGAACTCCCATCCAGCCACTGCAGAAGGCTCTCTTAAACGGCTTGAATTTATTCAACCACTTGGCATCTTGAACATTTGGTGGAGCTACTATGACATAAGGACCTTCTCCCCTCAACTTATTCTGAGTGGTGGTCTTCTTCATGACGACTCCGCTCTGCAGAATACCGTCATTCATTTTTTGTACAGTACCATGTACAATAATCTTCTCTTCAAATTCTTGATCTAGCATGTGAATGATGCGCTGTGCCTTACCCAAGGAGTAGCCCATAAGCATTGCATTCTGTCCTTGCGCCCATACATCTCTGACCCAAGCATTCATCTGTTTTTGAATTTGCTCTTGTGCTGGGAACTGATATATAGGCAGACCAAAGGTGCACTCAGTAACAAAATGATCGCAGGGGACTGATTCAAAAGGGGTCGTAAATCCATCGTCTTCAACTTTATAATCTCCGGAAATGACCCAAACTTCAGCTTGATACTCAGCTCGAATTTGTGCACTCCCAATAATATGGCCTGCAGGGTGCAATGAAAATTTTACTCCATTGATCTCGAAGAGTTCCCCAAACTCTTTTCCTTCCACTCTAATCTTCTTTCCAATTCGACTTTTTAATAAAGGAACCGTCCTCATCTGGCAGATGTAAGTCTCCATACCTGCACGAGCATGATCAGCATGAGCATGCGTAATGAGAGCATTCTTTACCTTTCTGTTGGGATCGATATAGATATCTGCCACTTCACAATATAAACCAGATGGAGTGAGCTTAAACAATGAACAAACAAAGTAAAACCGAATATTCAATTTTATTTTAGGAATCAATAATATTTTCTAAGTCTAGAAAGCATTAATTTTATAATAGTGGCCTTTAATCTCTTTAATACTAATCCAACAAGCGAAGATCAAGATAAAAAAATGATCTTGAATGCCTATCGTGATTTGATGAAGAGCATGGGTAGCAGCTTAAAACGTCAAGACAAGAAATTGATTCGACGTGCTTTTGAAATTGCAACGGATGCACATAGACATATGCGCAGAAAATCTGGCGAGCCTTACATTCTTCATCCAATAGCGGTTGCAAAAATTGTAGCAACCGAAATTTCCCTGGGAACCACTTCAGTCATTTGCGCATTGCTCCATGACACCGTTGAGGACACTGAACTAACCTTTGATGATATCGAACGAGAATTTGGAAGCACCTACTCTAGCATTGTTGAAGGTCTAACGAAAATTAGCAATGTCGTTGAGACCAATGAAACAACTCAACAGACTGAGAACTTTCGAAAAATACTACTCACCTTAGCTGACGACCCTCGAGTTATTCTCATAAAAATTGCAGACCGCTTGCACAATATGCGCACCTTGGCGAGCATGAGAAAGGACAAACAACTCAAAATTGCGTCTGAAACCAGTTTTATATATGCACCCTTAGCCCACAGGCTTGGGCTCTACGAAATAAAATCAGAGTTAGAAGACCTTTCTCTAAAATATACTCAGGAGGACATATTCAATGATATTGTCTCAAAACTTGACAATACAAAGAATGAAAGAATTGCCTATATCGAAGAATTCATCACGCCAATTAAAACGGAACTTGATAAGGCAAGGGTCCGTTATGACGTAAGCTATCGATCTAAATCAATCAATTCCATTTGGAATAAAATGAAAAATAAAAAAGTCAGTTTTGAAGAAGTCTATGACCTCTTTGCGGTGCGCTTCATTCTGAATTCAAAGGAGAAAAAAGAAAAAGAAGACTGTTGGAAGGTCTACTCCATCCTCACCAATCACTACAGGCCTAACCCAGAACGATTGCGTGATTGGATAAGCAACCCGAAGAGCAATGGATATGAAGCCTTGCATACTACTGTCATGGGGCCCGAAGGGCGATGGGTTGAAGTTCAAATTCGATCTGCACGCATGAATGAAATTGCAGAAAAAGGCCTAGCGGCTCATTGGAAGTATAAAGATGGCGATACGAGCAAGGAAAATAAATTGGACGCTTGGTTGAAGAGTATTCGAGAATTACTTACTAATCCCGACTCCAATACTTTAGAACTAATCTCAGATTTTAAGACAGATTTATTCAATGACGAAATTTATTGTTACACCCCCAAAGGTGAAGTCCGCGTTCTTACAAAAGGTGGAACGGCCCTTGATTTTGCATTTGACATTCACTCAGAATTGGGAAAAACATGCATAGGTGCTAAGGTCAATTACAAATTGGTACCTATTAGTCATGTATTAAAAAATGGGGACCAAGTAGAAATTATTACTTCAAAAAAGCAAAAACCACATATTGATTGGTTGCTATATGTAGTCACTGGAAAAGCGAAGTCAAGAATTAAATATTATCTAAAAGAAGAGAAAAGAGAGAAAGCACTAGAGGGACAATATGAATTAGAGAAAAAGCTAAAATCTTTTGGCACGCCCGCGTCAAAGGAAAACCTCCAAATCCTAGCCAACCACTTCAATTTTGATTCAATTTTAGATTTCAATTATGCCATTAGCACTGGTGAGTTCTCAACAAAAAAATTAAGAACAATAGGTTTCGAGGGCAATAAAATAACGCTGCCTGCCAAGCATCAAGAAAGCAAAAAGAATACGCGTTCATCAACTGAAGACAATGACGAACTCTCATCAAAACAATTCGAACTGATTCTATTCGGAAGCGAAAAGGGCAGCAAAATAGACTACAAACTTGCTGTATGTTGCAACCCAATTCCTGGAGATGATGTCTTTGGCTTCGTAACTACAGGAGAGGGACTCAAAATTCATCGAAACAACTGCCCGAACGCCCCTTCACTTCTAGCTCAATATGGACATCGGGTTGTCAAGGCCAAATGGGCAAAAAATAAAGAGATTTCATTCTTGACATCCATCCAAATTACGGGACTAGATGATGTTGGAGTAATTAACAAAATAACCAATATAATATCAGGCGACCTCAAAGTAAATATGCGCTCAATGAGCATAGATTCTAAAGGAGGAATTTTTGAGGGAAATATTACAGTCTTTGTCAAGGACAAAGATGAATTAGACAAACTCTTGAAAGAATTAGAATCACTTGAGGGTATCAATCGAGTGAGACGAATTGATCTTACTGAGGAAGTTTAAAATGAGCCATCAAAGGATAATGATCTGAATAAGGCACTTTGAAACGTTGGAATTTATTCAATCTTAAACGTTCTTGATGAAAAATATAATCAATTCGTAAAAAGGAAATTCGACCATTATAAGTAGCTCCAATCCCATTTCCTTTTTCTAAAAAAGCATCTTTAAAATTCCCCCTGATATTAAAATAAGAATAAGAACTTGGCAAATCATTCAGATCTCCACAAACGAGAATATTCTTATCCGGATTCCGTTTTATAGTGAGAGCACTCAAATCTACTTCAGTACCTCTTTGCTGGTAACCCCGTTTCAATTTATTAAATACAGAACGCGATTGTTTCAAAGTCTTTTTCGCAAGCTCTTTAAACTTTCCTGATTTTGCCTCAGAGAGCGGGACATCTAAATCTGCACCGCTCAACTTATTACTATGTAAATGAACATTGTATACTATGATAGTATCATTACCGACCAAAAGCTGTGTTTCTTGAATAAGATTTTTCTTCTTCTCATTAATCAAGATGTTGTTGTTTTGAAGGACCGGAAACTTACTAAATAGAACACTACCCCACTGCCTGCGAGTGCTTCGTTTGTAATTGCAAAAAGCAACATATTCGTAGTCACCAGCTTCTTGAATAGCACGTACATTATCTAAGCCAGTATTATCACGCGAATAAAATTCTTGCAGACATAAAACGTCGGCTTTCTTTTCCTTAAAAAAGGACAACATATTTTTTCTTGTTTCATCATCTCCTGTCCAATCATAGAGATCCAGCAGCCTGACATTATAGCTCATGATGCTAAAGTCATCCTTCTGTTGAGTTTCATTCCCCTTATTCGGACCATTAAATGTAAAACAAACGGACAGCACGTTCCATGATATCACAAGGGCTACAACGGCGATGCCAGCAAAAGCAAATTTTCGGACACAAATCCAAAAAACAAATAATATAATATTAGCGATGGCTAGCAGCGGAGTAAATAAACCCAACACTCCAAAAATGGAATATTCAGACGGACTAATGCTTGGAATAAGCGCGCTTGCCGCCAAGAAGACGAGCAGTATGATTTGAATGACCAACAAACCATATATTACAATACGCTTAATCACGTCCATACTTCTCTAATAGAGCCTTTTCCTTTTTAGTAACACTCTGCATTCCACTCGAATTTATTTTGTCAAGAATTCTATCGATATCAGCAAGTGGACCTTCATTTGAGGCCTTACTTTGAGTTGCAGGACGACTTTCTTTTTTTATATAATTACTATTGTTACTGAAGTAAGCGCGGAAATTTGCAAAAAACTTATTGAGTTTGGAAAACATGCCATACAAAACATTATAATGCATGAGGCCTATAGCCATACCACCTGCAAAAAATATCAAAACACTCCATGATTTGGTATATGTCATGAATCCCAAAACGAGGGCAATAAATATTATTGCAAAGACATAAAGCGGAATACCTTTTCGAAAAATTGTATAGAATCTATATTTCGGTTTGAACATCATAGCTGCCCCACATACTGCACTGACACCAGCCATGCTCCCATGATAATTTATAGCTTGCAATGGTAAAAAACTTCCAAGAATGAGATGTAAGAGACCGCCGAATATTCCACCAACGAGGAATAAGGGCAAAATTCGATTCGTTCCAGTGAGGTCTTCAATGACACTTCCAAAAACCCACAACCAAATCATCTGGCTCAAAAGTGTCCAAAAACTACTTTCTAAAAAAAGGTGTGTGACCAAACTCCATGGTCGCTTTAGAAATGCCAAAAAACTCTCTGTTGGAAAACATAAAGGATTGTAGATATAGGTGTCGAAAAAGCTCTTATCACCGCCCCCGATTTTCAACGTCATTTCCATGAGCCACACGAGAATAAATATTCCTCCACAAAGAAGAATTATTCTTACGATATCAGATCGATAAGTATTCTTAAAAATTGATCTTGAATTGAATGGTGCCATATCTTATCCGCCGTATCTAATTTTCCAACTTTTAAATATTACAAAAGCTGCCACCATTCCGCCTAAATGCGCGAAATGTGCAATTCCCCCTCCTGCCCCTGCAATCTGTTGTAATCCAAAATAAATTGAGAATACTATGGTACCTAAGATGAGCCATTTAGCTTTTACAGGTAAAACAAAAAAGAGAAGAAGTTCAGATTCTGGATGAAGCCAAGAGAAAGCAAAAATGATTCCATAGACGGCACCTGAAGCACCAACTGCACTTGAGAAATAATCATGAGTGATGGTGTTGATGGCTAAATAGAAAATTGCTGCACCAAATCCACAGAGTAAATAGAACCAAAGAAATCGTTTAGAACCCAAACGTCTTTCAATTATGTTTCCAAACATCCACAGCATAAACATATTGAAGAAGATGTGCGTAAAATCGAAATGCATGAACATGGAAGTCAAAAACTGCCAAATTTTAAAATTGGGCGATTTCCAATGATGGAGCGCCCCGTAATCAGCCACAACATTTCTTAAAAAAGGGGTCTCTGCTTCCGTCATCAAGCCTTCAGCAAAAGACTGCCCAAGAACATACTGAGCTAAAAACACAAGACAATTTATAATCAACAGATTTTTCGTGACAGGAGCAATGCTGTTAAATCGATTGGGCCGTAATTCCATTGTCAGCAAAAATACATAATTCGGAATCCTAATCTAAGCTTCAGCATATATTCATTAACTTTGCTTCATGCGTAACTTAAGTATTCTTCTCGTGCTAATGATAGTATTTGGATCTTGCAAAAAGGTCTCCGTTCAGGAAATTGAATTGCCCAATGGCTTCATTGAAAATGATTGGCAAGCGGCAGTCGATGCAGCTCAAACTCACGATAAGAACATCTTTCTTCATTTATATGCAGATTGGTGCACGCATTGTGCCAACTTTAAGGCTGACGTGCTCAATGACACTGAAGTTGAAGAGTATATGTTCAGCAACTTTATTGGTTCTGCTCTAGACACTGAGCAACAACAAGGTATAGATATAGTCAATCAGTACAACCTTCAAGGACACCCTCACTTTGCCGTCATTAGTAAGGATGCGGTGCTAGTGGGCAATCATCTGGGCGTGCTTTCTAAGGAAGACTTTCTCACTTGGATAGAGGATTACGAATAATTCTTTCACAATTTATTGGCTTATTTGGCTCAGAGCCACATTATCTTTGGCTGCGAATAATTCAATATGCGTCCGCTAATAATATTTTCAATTGTACTCCTAACATTCTCATCATGCAATGATTTTGAAAAAATCAGAGGGAGCAATGATTTTGAATTTAAAAAGCAAAAAGCTTTTGAATTTTTTGACCAAAAAAAGTACGATAAGGCCAATATTCTTCTGGAAGAGCTGCTTCCTTTACACAAGGGAAAATCATCTTTTGAAGCCTTGTACTACAGATATGCTCAAACATTCTACTTGCAACAGAATTACTTAGCAGCATCTTACCACTTTAAAAACTTTGGAGACCTCTTCCCAAAATCACCTAAGGCAGAGCAGGCACGCTTTTTACATGCCGAATGTCTCTTCAAGCAATCGTCCGACTACACCCTAGAGCAGTCCAATACTGAGAAGGCCATTGGAGAATTACAGAACTTCATAAACGCGTATCCTTCATCAAGCAAGGTAGCCAATGCAAATACGATGATTGATGAAGCTCGTTCGAAATTAGAGGAAAAAGATGCCTATGCGGCCAAGCAGTATTATAAGGTCTCACAATTCCGCGCTGCGGCTTTGTACTTCGAAAAAATCATCAATAAATACCCGGACTCTAAGGATATCGACTATTATCAGTACATGGTAATGAAATCTCGTTATGATTTCGCCAAACGCAGTGTAAACGCCAAATTGGTCGAGAGATACCAAAAAGTCATTGATGATCATGAGTACTTTATGGATATAAACTCAAAAAACCAATACAGAAGCCGCATGGAAGAATTAAAATCCCTATCTTCGCAGGCCTTACTGAAAATCAAAAAATCATGATGCACGGAAAGAAACTTCTGATAAATACTACAAATCCTTCGATTGAACCCCGTAAAATGGATGAGATCAAAGGAAAAACAAACAATACGTATTTGTCTCTAGCAATCATGGCTAAGCGTGCCAACCAAATCAATACCAAAATCAAGGACGAATTGCTTCGTAAGCTTGAAGAGTTTGGTTCGCATACCGATACTTTAGAAGAAATCAGTGAGAACAAAGAGCAGATTGAAATTTCACGTTTTTATGAGCGTATGGCCAACCCGGCAATTCAATCAACCAATGAGTTTTTAGACGAAAAAATCTATTACAAATTGCCAGAGAAGGAAATGTAATCCTACTCCTCAGTCAAGTAACAAGTCAATTTTTTATGGAACGCATTCTAGCAATGCCTTTAAGTCAATTTTTAGGAATTCGTCCGAGCTCTTTAGGAGACTCCATAGCCGAAATGCCTTTCTCCAATAATTTAAAAAATCATGTAGGCACTTTCCATGCCTCAGCAATATTATCATTTGCCGAAATAAGCTGTGGTATTTGTCTAGCCAAGAGCTTTCCAGATTTCATAGAGACGACCTTGCCTGTTCTCAGAAAAGCTTACTCAAAATTCAACGCACCAGCATCTAAAGATTTATTTAGTACAGCAAAATACGTAGACACGACTATTGAAGAAATTAAAGCCCAAATAGACAAGCATGGGCGCACTAGTTTGAGAATCAATGTGACCCTGAGGGACAAGGACGACAAACTAGTATTCAAAGGCGATTTTGACTGGTTTGTTAGCCGAGGCTCTGCTTGGTAATAGATTGCCTTCAATTGAATAATTGTACCTTTACAAAGATTTGAAGAACAAAAAGATTCTTATTGGAATAAGCGGCAGCATCGCTGCGTATAAAATCCCATTGCTCGTGCGCCTACTTATAAAAGAAGGTGCTGAAGTTAAGATTCTTATGACACCGGCATCAACAGATTTTGTTTCCCCACTTGTACTCAGCACCTTGAGCAAAAACGATGTGCTCATTTCCATGACTGAGGAAAATAGCTGGGCCAATCACGTAGAACTTGGACGTTGGGCAGACTTGATGCTCATTGCACCGGCTAGTGCGAATACAATAGCCAAAATGGCTACAGGGATTTGCGATAATCTTTTATTGGCTGTTTATCTATCTGCGACTTGTCCAATAATGCTTGCTCCTGCCATGGATGATGATATGTATTCTCATCCAACATTCACATCTAATATAGGCAGACTTGAATCTTTCGGACATACAATTATTCCTTCCGAACATGGTGAACTCGCGAGCGGACTCATCGGAATGGGTCGAATGGCAGAACCAGAAAAGCTGCTTTCAAAAATTAGTGACGCCCTAAAAAAAAAACAAAAACTAAGTAATAAGAAAGCTCTCGTAACTGCTGGACCAACATTTGAAAGTATAGATCCCGTGAGATTCATCGGGAATAGGTCAACAGGAAAAATGGGAAAGGCAATTGCTGAAAAATTGGCTGAAGAAGGCTGTTCAGTAGAACTCATTCTTGGGCCATCATCGCTGGAAATTAATCATCCCAACATCTCAACCGTAAGAGTGGAATCTGCAGAAGAAATGTATACTGCTGCGATCGCCTGTTTTGAGGGAGTTGATATAGCTGTTATGACGGCAGCCGTTGCAGATTACACCCCGAGTCATACGGCCAATAATAAAATAAAGAAGGCTAAAGGAGGTCTAAAAATTGAGTTAAAACGCACCAAGGACATCCTAAAACATTTGGGATCAATCAAAACTGACCAACAAATTTTGGCTGGATTTGCGCTTGAAACTCAAAATGGGGCTGAGTTTGCACTCAAAAAACTAAAATCGAAGAATGCTGACTTCATTGTCTTAAATTCTTTACAAGATGCGGGAGCAGGATTTGGGCACGATACAAACAAGATTCGTATTTTTGACAACGAAGGAAATGACCAAGAATTCGAATTAAAATCTAAAACAGCGGTTGCACAAGATATTGTCAATAAAATCGTTTCCTTAATACACAAATGAAGCATCTCTCAATAATTATTCTACTTCTCTCCTTTTCCTCTTCGCTTTATAGCCAAGAATTTAATTGTAAGGTTATCGTGAACGCAGACCAAGTTCAAAATGTCGACAAAAAGATTTTTTCAACCTTAGAAGAAGCCGTAGAAAACTTTGTAAATACGCGGCAATGGACTTCAGACAATTTTGCTAAGGATGAGCGCATCGAATGTGTTTTTAACCTAGTGATCAATAATACTATCCAAGGCGTTGAAGGTGGATTTACCGCTAACCTATCCGTTCAAGCAACTCGCCCCGTCCATAATACGAGCTACAACAGTACTATGGTCAATTATTTAGACAATAATGTTCAATTCAAATACATTCAATTTCAGCCTTTAGACTTCAATGATAATCGAGTGAGTGGTTCTAATCCATTGGCCTCAAATTTACCTGCTGTCCTAGCCTACTATTGCTATATAATTCTTGCGATAGACTACGATAGTTTTGAATTAAATGCTGGAACTCCATACTATAAGAAAGCCCTCAATGTGGTCAACAATGCTCCTGAAAATAGAAACATCAGTGGTTGGGAGCAGACAGACAAAAGAAGAATGAATAGATATTGGCTCAATGACCAATTTCTGGACAAGAGATTTGCACCATTAAGAACTTCGATTTACAAATATCACCGACTTGGTTTAGACTTATTGACCTCCAAACCAAAGGTTGCAAGGGCAAATATGAATGAATTGTTCCCTCTCTTTGATAAGGTAAATCAGGACTACCCTTCAAGCATCCTTCTTCAGTTCTTTTTCAATGCAAAAAGCGATGAAATTGTTAGTTTTCTTGAAAATGGAGATCTCCGCGATAAACAGACAATCGTTCCCATCTTATCAAGAATTAACGTCCGGAATGCGCAACGTTATAACAACCTTTTGCGCTGATGCACAAAGTATCCTTACTCTTTATTTTATTCCTGCTCGCCGCCTGCGAAAGCAAAAAAGCACCGATGAGTATTGAAAAACTCGCCCCAATTCTAGCCGACCTTCACGCAGCCGAAGCATCTGCAAAAATTTTCCCTATTGATTCCATGGAAACATCTGTCCCTGATTCAGTGACTTTAAGAAAAAACTATGGTATAATCTTGGCCGAACATCAAGTCTCCGCCATAGTGTTTGATGCCACAATAGCATGGTACAGCGCCAATCCTAAGGAATTCAATGTAGTTTATGAAAATGTCATGACCATTTTGAAAGAGAAGCAGGCCATTAAGCGTAAAAAATTAGTATCTGATTAAGAATTTAGCCTTTCAATCATTTTTAATGCTCAGTTAAAAATTGTAAATTCGCGGCACTCAAATCCAACGATATACACAGTTTATGGCCGAATTAAAGGAAAAATTTCAGGAAAAAGCACTTGCATCTAAGGCAGAAATCAAAGACCTCCTAGCCGAACATGGCGAAAAGGTTGTGGGTGAAGTAAAACTGAAACAGGCCTATTCTGGCATGAGAGGAATTCTCGCCATGATTTGTGAAACTTCTCTTCTTGATTTTGAAGAAGGAATACATTTTAGAGGTTATTCCATTCCTCAACTCGTTGAGAAATTGCCAAAAGCCAAAGATGGAGAACAACCTCTACCAGAAGCGATTTTCTACTTAATGCTCATTGGTGAAATTCCTACAGTTGAAGAGATAAAAGAGCTTTCAGCAGAATGGAGCCGACGCTCACATGTTCCGAATCACGTATTCGAAGCCATTGAGAAATTACCAATACAAACGCATCCTATGACGATGTTTACTATTGGTATTATGGCCATGCAGACTGAAAGCAAATTTGCAAAAGCTTATAAAGAAGGGATACACAAAAGCGAATATTGGAGTTACGTATACGAAGACGCGATGAATCTTATTGCACGCTTACCTAGAGTAGCCGCATATATTTATCGCAGAAAATATAAAAAAGGTGAACATATTCAGCCTGATGGTCTCCTAGACTGGGCAGCAAATTTTGCTCATATGTTGGGATATGAAAACAAAGACTTTCAAGACCTCATGCGCCTTTACCTTACCATACATTCTGATCATGAAGGTGGGAATGTAAGTGCTCACGCCGTGCACTTGGTAGGTTCCGCTCTAAGTGACCCTTACCTAGCCTTTGCAGCTGGTATGAATGGACTTGCAGGACCACTTCACGGCCTCGCCAATCAGGAAGTAATCAAGTGGATTAAGGAGATGTTTGCTGAATTAAACACGACAGAGCCAACCAAAGAACAAATCGCGGCATATTGCCAACAAACATTGGACGACGGACGAGTCATTCCGGGTTATGGTCATGCCGTACTCCGTAAAACAGATCCTCGTTTCACAGCACAAATGGAATTTTCTAAAAAATATTGTGCAGACGATACTACGATTCAAACGGTATGGGATCTTTATGAGGTTGTACCAGACATATTGAAGGCTACAGGAAAAGTTAAAAACCCTTGGCCTAATGTAGACGCTCACTCTGGTGCTATTCTTCAGCATTACGGTATGATAGAAGAAGAATTCTATACTGTTCTTTTTGGTGTCGCAAGATCGTTAGGAACTCTAGCAAATATTTGTTGGGACCGTGCCTTGGGAATGCCATTAGAGCGACCAAAATCTGTGACAACGAAACGCGTCAAAGATTGGATTTCGGGAAAAGAAGAATCACTCTAGAATTGTCACTCTAGAATTATCTTTTAAAAAATTTTTTCTAGATTCTCTAATTAATGAAATCATTTACAAATTGAGTGGCTTTATTAAGTCGCTCTTTTTTTGTTCCTGATACTATGATATAGGGTTGGGCTTGACTCTCTAAATGAGCCTTATAAACATGAAACAGTCTCATTCTATCTACACCCTCAGGATGCTCTCGCAATTCATCTTGTTCCCAAGGGAAATCTGGGGTGCATAAAATATAGGCCTTAGAATCGGAAAGACTCAATTGATTTAAGATGTAGCGGGAACAACGGTTAAATTTTTCTTCGCTCCATATTTTCATGACATACATCCAAGTATCAACAAAGATCAAGCCATTTCCCAAGGACATTTCCCTATCAATTTGCAAATTTTGAGCTTTAGCAATCACTTCTAAATCATTAAAACCATACTCTCCCTTTCTTTCCTGCAAATAGCTGCGAGCAAACTCTAATATTCTTAGTGAACTATATTCGGTGGCAAGTGCCTCACATAAACTGCTCTTTCCAGAGCTTTCTGGCCCAGTTAAAACAAATGTCCGTATTTGATTTGATGAATTCAATCTCGCTTTATTGTAATTTTGGCTTGAATGCGAAAATACATCCTTGCAATTGCTTTTGGCTTAGTAAGCCTCATGCTAATATTTACCTGCAAGGAAAACAAGATCAATAATCCCTACAAAAATGCGCACGAGGATGTTGCCTATGTCGGGATGGACAAATGCCGATCATGTCATGCACCCATATATGAGACCTATATGGAAACGGGGATGGGAAAATCTTGGGACATTGCAACGAAGTCCAAAAGCTCAGCTGATTTTTCTGATGCCCATCCTCCTGTATATGACGAAGCACTTGACCTATACTATAAGGCGTACTGGCAGGAGGAGGAATTGTTTATCAAAGAGTATAGGCTATCCAATGGCGATACAGTTCACAATAGAATTGAGAAAGTAAGTTATATCGTCGGTAGCGGACAGCATACCAACTCTCACATCATTGAACAGAATGGATATCTCTATCAAGCTCCAATTACTTTTTACACCCAAAAAGGCAAATGGGACCTAGCACCGGGATTTGAAGATGGACAAAATACTCGATTTAGCAGAATGATTCAGATGGAGTGTATCAGCTGCCATAATGGATACCCCAAACATATTGAAGGCAGTTTTAATAAATATGCAGAAGTACCAAGGGGTATTGATTGTGAACGCTGTCATGGTCCAGGTGAAATTCATGTCAAGGAGAAAATGGCCGGCATTGAGGCTGATACTTCTAAGGGACCAGACTATAGCATAGTAAACCCTGCACGACTGAGTACAGAGGCCCAAAATAATCTTTGCCAAAGATGTCACTTACAGGGTGTTGCCGTTTTAAATGATGGAAAAAGCTTTGAAGATTTTTTTCCATCCAACAAATTGAAAAATACGCTCAATGTCTTTATGCCCTCCTTCAGCGGTGGTGAAGAACATATGATTATGGCGAGTCACGTGGAACGCATGAAAATGAGCGACTGCTATGTAAACAGTGGAAAAATGAGCTGCATCACTTGCCACAACCCCCATATAAGTGTAAAAGCAACTCCCAAACAACAATATAATACAGCTTGTCAATCTTGCCATGGCGGTGACGAGGGCTGTTTAGAAGATCAAAGCAAACGAGATAAAATTGATGACAATTGTGTAGCCTGTCATATGCCTAAAAACTCCAGCATTGACATCCCTCATGTTGCCGTTACGGATCACTTTATACGAAGAAATAAGCAGATCGAGAATAAGGATGAAATTGTAGAGTTTTTAGGCATGACCTGCTATAATAATGATGCACCTCAAGATAGAACTATTGCTCGCGGGTATATGGAATTTTTTGAACGATATCAGCAAAACCCTAGATTATTGGACAGCGCCAATTCCTATCTCTCCAATGAAACGAAAAATATTGATGAAGATAAATTGAGGCTATATTTTCTTAAAAAGGATTATAAAGCCATCCTTAATTCAATTTCCAATACAAAACCAGCCTCCATTGATAATGCATGGACTGCCTATCGCATTGCAGAAAGTTACACGAAGAATGACATCTTTGACAAAGGAGTTCTTTGGCATGAAAGGGCATGTGAGCTGATGCCTTTTGCCCTAAACTTCCAAGGAAAAAGAGCTGAAAGCTACCTACTCGCCAATCAGAATGACTTAGCAAGTGAGACAGCAAAATTTATAATCAAAGAAAATCCTAGAATAGCCAAAGGACATGAAGTTCTAGCCTATACCTATTTGGTGTCCAAGGATCTCACAAAGGCCATATTCTCAGCTCAAAAGGCAATCGCTTTAGATCCAAACAATAGCCAAAGCTATATTAATCTTGCATCCGCATATTACCAACTAAATAAAAAAACGGAAGCCAAAAATGTTCTATTAAAAGCGAATAAATTGTCTGATAAAAATCCTCAGATCGAGGCAATGCTTCAAGATTTGAAGAAATAAGTCTATTCTGTCCCGAAAAGCTGCTCCCTATTCTTACGTACATAAAGAAAGCCTAATATGAAGATGATTGCAAGAGGAGTAAAGGCCAAGAAAATAATGCCATTATTCAAGCTTTCCGCACTGCCATCATCCAATCCTGCCGCTGTTTTGGTGCACATAGAACACTGAGCGAAGGAGTATAAGTTTACTATAAGAAGACAAGCGATTAGCAAAATTTGTTTCACGCGGCAAAGGTAGCACAGAATCACCGATGATAGGATATAAAGTATTGATATCAAGCTTAGTGAGCATAAAACTTTTCTATGTCACCTTTTTTCTTTTACATTTGTCAGTTGCCCAAATCACAGCATGTCACTACAACATATTTTAAAACACATTTATAATCACGGTACGGAAGAAGTGATTATTCGAGGAAAGAAAATCTTCTTAACGTCAGGTGTCAAAATCCTGCACAAGGATGAGGTCATAGAGCAAATTACTTTTCGAGTAAGTAATGATATCTATCGAAACTTTTATACTGTAACGGTAAATCAATACACCAATAAGAAAACACTGAACGTCCGTTGTAAGTGTCCTTATAATATGGGAACTATCTGTAGACATGAGGCTGCGGCCCTCTTCTATTTGAATGAACTCATCACTACAAATTCCTTAGATGTTTCTAATTCGACCTTCGATCAGAAGAACACGATTATTCGGATGAAGACCATCGAAATTAAAGCATTGAAACTATACGCATCTGAAGGTGGATACGAAGCGGCATCCGAAATTGCCAAACTCAATAAGCTCAAGATTCAAAAAGGAGAAAATGAAATCGTTGAAGCAGACCTTCCTCTAGATGGAAAGACCTTCAATATCAAGCTGAAACGGAATGACGACAAAACATTCAATACTTCCTGTAATTGTAAAACTATTAAATTCCCTCTGTGCATACACAAAACAGCTTTATTTATTCAACTCCTTAATAACTATGGAGAGTCTTACTTTGACAGCATAAGAAATTGGGATGCGCAAAAAGAAAAACTACTCAGCCTCTATGGCTACAGCCTTAAAGACAATCTGATAGACAAATTTGAATTCTACTACAAAGATGGCAAACCTTTTTTACGAGTACTAGACCCAACAATCAAGAAGGTCAATCAACTCGAAAAAAAACGTCCAGGTACAGATTTAGAAAAAGAAAAAGCCATTGCGAGCAAAGAAGACTACGTCAAAAGAACGGGTGTAGTCATAAATTTAAATGAGAAGTTCTTTCCATACTTCAAAATTGATGTCGTTGTAGGAACAATCAAAAAAGGGAGCAAAAATTTTCAAGGAGTTGTGAGCGCTCTAGACACAGGAAAATATGTCAATCTTGCGCTTTACCATCCAGAAGATCGTATTATCATAAAAGCTTCGCGCAAGACACAAAGAGCTGAGATGGATAAGTACATTGCTCGAAATTCACCTTTTGGAGATTTGTGGACAAGCACAAAAGAAGACGAACATTGGTCTGCTGACGACAAAAAACTATTCTATGAATATACCCATGCTCGCCTCAAACAACTGCTTGACTCCCTAGGAGAGAATAACCCACTATATGTCCTGCCAAAAGGCAAGGCGCTAAAAACTGCCTCCCTAAAACCAATTAGTTATTCTAAAGCCCCTATAGAGTACGACTTCCAAATTAAAGGAAAAGGCGCGAAAGTCAAATTGAATACAAGCTTCACGATTGACAATAAAAAATATAAGGCGAAGGATAATCGTTTTCCTGGACTCAGCTTTTTCTTATTAAAAAATGTCCTTTTCATTGCACCTCAGGCATCAGATTTAATTTGTGCTGACCTCCTAGAAAGCCAATTGCCGACTGATGAAGACGAGTGGAACACTTATATCGAAGAATTTATCATACCATTCAGCAAGTCGAAGAACATCAAACTTGATGATGACATCATGGAGGAAGTGAAAGACATTAAACCTTCGCTTGGCATACTTCTCAATGAGCAAGGAAATTATTTCATCCTACGTCCCATGTATACCTATCATGGCATACAGTTAGAACACAATGACGAAATTTCTTTCCCGATCCAAAAAGACGGAAAGATCATCAAGATATTCCGCGACAAGGCAATTGAAAATGAATTCTTCGAGCGCATCAAAGATTTGCACAAACAAATGCGCCTTGGAGGAAAAGGGAATCAATATCTGCTGGATGCAAAGTATGCATTGAAAGAAAATTGGTTCTATAAATTTTTTAGCACGGTCAATAAATGGGGTGTTGACCTCTTCGGTTATGAAGATTTAAAGAAATTCAAATTCAGAAAAGAAAAACCAAAAACACAACTTCAGATTTCATCTCAGATGGACTGGTTCGACACTGAAGTAAAAATGGAATTTGGAGAACAGAGAGTAAATCTAAAAGACATTCAGAAATCCTTGAATGCAAAGCAAAATTTTGTCAAGCTAAATGATGGCTCCTTAGGGCTTCTTCCTGAAGAGTGGTTGAAGAAATACTCCCTACTCTTTAAAATGGCTGATGTCGAAGAGGGGAAATTGAAAGTCAAAAAAGTCAATTTTCATATCATTGACGAACTCTATGACGCCATTGACCAAGAAGACATCAAGAGAGAACTTGAAGAGAAGAAAGAGAACCTCCTGAATGTTGATTTAGGCAATCTTGAGAAAATCCCTGTTCCCGATTTGGTTCAGGCCGAAATGAGACCATACCAAACTGCCGGCTATCATTGGTTTAACTATTTAAGAAAAGTTAAATGGGGCGGATTATTAGCCGATGATATGGGACTTGGTAAAACATTGCAAGCATTGAGTATGCTGCAGAAATGCAAAATAGACCAAGGGCACCTTCAGGCTATGGTTGTTTGTCCGACTACCCTACTCTTCAACTGGGAAAATGAAATCAATAAGTTTACGCCAAACATTACTTATTATATACATCACGGATCTTCTAGAACTGCCAAACAAGAAGTGATTGAAAAGTATGATGTCATCATCACGACATACGGAACACTAAGATCAGATATTAATTTCTTGTTGAAAGTCGACTTTGACTATGTTGTGCTGGATGAGAGTCAGGCTATTAAAAATCCATCTTCCAAGACGGCTAAAGCTGCTATGCTACTAAATACAAAAAACAAGATTGCACTTAGTGGTACTCCAATGCAGAATAATACATTTGATATATACTCTCAAATGAATTTCTTGAATCCAGGCATGTTGGGAAGCAGAGAGTTTTTCCAACAGCAATTTGCCGTTCCTATTGATAAATTTCAAGAGAAGACTGCCAAGGATCATTTAAGAAAATTAATTTACCCCTTCCTACTTCGCCGAACGAAGGAACAAGTCGCAAAAGACTTGCCCGAAAAAACAGAAATCACCCTTACATGCGAAATGGGCAAGAAGCAAATGCAGATTTACAATCAATACAAAAATTTATATAGATCAAAAATCTTAGGAGAACTAGACACAAAAGGACTCGGGAAATCACAGCTCTCAATCCTACAAGGCCTAATGCGTCTGCGTCAAATTTGCGATAGTCCGTCGATTATTAAGAACGAAAATTTAGCGGAAGACTCCATAAAGTTAGATGAACTTGTGCGCGAGATGCAGGAGAATGTTGGCAATCACAAAGTGCTTGTTTTCTCACAGTTCTTGGGCATGCTTGCTTTAATTCGTAAGAAACTCACTGAGAATGAAATTGACCATGAGTACTTTGATGGTAGCTATACAACCACTCAAAGAGAGAAAGCTATTGAACGTTTTCAAAATGATGAAAAATGTAGAGTTTTCGTAATCTCGCTTAAAGCTGGTGGAATGGGACTTAACTTGACCGCAGCTGATTATGTGTACATTATGGATCCATGGTGGAATCCCGCGGTTGAACAACAGGCTATTGATAGAACACACCGTATTGGTCAGACAAAGAATATTTTTGCCTATCGATTCATCTGTAAGGATACTGTTGAGGAAAAAATCATGAAGCTCAAGAAGAAAAAGGATTCTTTGGTTCGAGATATTATCAGTGATGATACGGCCTTTGTGAAAAATCTAAGCCGCGCTGATATCGAATATTTATTTGAATAGAGCTTTACTGACTTAGTCTTTTTTCAAAAATCGTACGGCACCTTTACTCTTGAGATTACCCTCTTGATATAAGATGTAAATACCTGCAGCAAGAGATGAGACATCCACGCTGCCGTCACTCGAAATTTTAGTTCGTACTTCTTGTCCAACTGAATTTACAATGACGACTTCCTTGGCAGTAAACCCTACTAGATGAAGAGTGCCCGTTGTGGGATTAGGGTAGATTGATACTGAGTTTGTTTTCGGCGCTGGAATCACTAGAATTTTTGAGAAGGTAATTTTGCCATCTATATCAAGCATTTTCAAACGCAATTCTTGATCCAAGACTGACAAAGGAAGGCTTGTCTCATAGTCAGCACCATAAGAACTATTTTGAGCATTTATACTCGCTACTGTCTCCCAAACAGTCGAACTCGTTTTCTTTTCCAATTCAAAGTGACTTAGATTAGATTCATATGCCGTGGACCAAGCAATTTTTGACTCCCTAAAAGAACTTTCATAGAATGAAAAACTTCTCAATTTGACGGGTAGTGTAATGGGTGTCAGCGCACCACAGGGTCCATTATAATTTAGTTGAGGTCCGCTAATTTGTAAAGTAATAGGACAATTCAGATTGACATTAACACAACTCGTATTGGAATACGAAAAAGTTGCAGAAGTTACCGTTCCTTGTCCACCACCATTCGGAAGATTGAAAAAAGAGCTGCCGCTTCCACCAGCGCAACTAAAATTTCCCTGCAATGTAAACATACTTCCATTCCACCAAGACGGCTGCACTCCTGTAGTATCTATTTCAACGTCATATGCAACCTCGATTTGGACATTACAAGTTGATCCTGCTTGAGTATAAATGACATTATTTATAACTAAATCTACATTTAAATCATAGTCAAATCCACCAGTATTCACGGAAAACGAACATTGAGCCCATAAGAAATTGGACGCAAATAGAAGAATTAAGCTAAAAAATAGCTTTTTAAACGTAGGAATAGGTATGTTTTAGTACTTTAAGTCCAAAAACAATGCCACTTAAGCAAGAATGAGTTTTAATGAGAATACATTAACATCCTAAAATTTAGAAGAAAATAGATTTATAAAATCTAATGTCTAAGGCTGACTGTCATCTAATTTGCCAATAGCCTTCCTGCATTACTTACAATTTAAGTAAATCAATCGCGCTGTGCACTCCTTAGAAATTTGTCAAATTATTCTCACATTTTGATAACTACTTTCGAATACAACATTCAACTACTATTTTGAAAAAAATTAAATCTTATGAAAAAAACTCTACTCCTATTTTTCCTATGTTTACCACTTTTGTCTGCAGCTCAACAATTCAATTATTTTGACCAAGTTCCAACAAATCTACCTGCCTATATCGACTTGAGTCAACCAAATAATATTTGGCAAATCGGCCAACCGAACAAGGTGATTTTTAATGCTGCATACACGGCACCAAATGTCATTATTACAGACACTGTAAACGCTCATCCTTCAAGTAATTTAAGTTCCTTTCATGTGACTATAAATTCACAAACAATGTGGAGTTCTCCATTCTTCATCCTCGTCTTTTATCATAAAATGCAAGTGAGTCAAGGGCATGCTGGCGGTTGGATAGAGGCATCATATGACGCCGGTGCAACTTGGGATAATGTGGCAACAAGTGCAACTCATCCAATTGCTATCATAGGTGATCAACCGACGGACACATTATTCAATGGTGAACTTGGTTATGGCGCGAACTATACAAATGGATGGCTATTTACAACCTTATGTTGGGGGATTCTATCCCCTGCCGCACCTCAAGACTCAGTGCTTGTCAAATTTAACTTTACTACTGACGGCAGTGGAGAACTTGGTGAGGGTTGGATGATTGACCAAATGGAAGCAAAAGTTGAATCTGCGCATACCTTGGACGAGTTGAAGGAAATGTCGGCAAAAGACTTTTTAATCCCCAGACCAAATCCTTTTATAAATGAAATAAATCTATTTTATAGACTGGAAAAACGATCAAATGTAAATTTCACACTATACAATTTTGAGGGCAAAGAAGTATTACAAAAAGACCTCGGCCTTAAATCTAGTGGAGTTTATACTGAGGAACTTTTTCATGAGGATTTAAATTTACCCCAAGGCATTTATATTCTCGAAATGAGACTTGACCATAAAATTATCAGAAAAAAAATTCTTAAAAGATAGCGAACTTTGCTCGAGGCATCAGCATATGTATTCCAATTCAACTAGATTAAAATTGACAAAGTAATAAAAGAGAAAAAAAACTAATAGTTGAGCAGATCTCGAATCTTTTCACTCAGCCTACTCTTCGCCATATAGTTTTCCTCTAAACTGATGGCAAATGGAATTGGAGTATCTAAACTGGCGCAACGCATGACTGGAGCATCGAGCTCTTGGAAAAAATTCTCTTGAATCCAAGCTGCAATATGTCCGCCTATTCCTCCGATTAAAACATCTTCATGCAGGACTAATACTTTATTCGTTTTCTGTACAGCTTCTTGTATGGCGTCATAATCCAATGGCGCTAGAGTTCTCAAATCTAAAATATGGATTGAGGTTTCAGGGTGCTGTTCGGCATATTCATTGGCCCAATGCACCCCAAGTCCATAAGTTATAATACAAATTTCATCGCCTTCGCGGACAACTTTAGCCTTCCCAATTTCAATGGCATAAGACCCCTTGGGAACATCACCACTGATACTTCGATAGAGCGCTTTATGCTCAAAGAACATGACCGGATTGGGATCATTTATAGAGGCAATCAACAAACCTTTTGCATCGAATGGGTTTGACGGATAGACCACTTTGAGTCCAGCAGTATGTGTAAACCAAGCTTCGGTACTTTGTGAATGAAATGGACCAGCACCCACACCCCCACCTGTTGGCATTCTGACAACTGTATCGACATTCTGACCCCAACGATAGTGCAGCTTTGCCATATTGTTAATGATCTGAGTCATTCCCATCGTCACAAAATCAGCAAACTGCATTTCTACCATGGATTTTTTATGCTGAAGGGATAATCCAACAGCACAGCCGAGCACTGCGCTTTCACATAGAGGAGTACTACGCACCTTATCATTGCCGAAAGCTTCAACAAAACCTTCAGTAGCCTTAAATACACCACCATATGCTGCTATATCCTGCCCCATGAGAACTAAGTTGGGATGAGTATTCATGCTTTCAAAAAGACCATCCCGAATTGCCTCCAGAAGGTTCATCTCTTCTGTTGGAGCAGTTGAAGCCTCAAAATTATCTGAAAAAGCTTTGAAAACATCTTGCTCTTCTTTTATTGAGCTGCTGATAACATCAGGAGCTGAAAGACCTGATTCAAGATCACTAACCAAACTTCCTTTAAAGGTTTCTTTGATATTTTTTATTCTTTCTAAAGTTAAGACCCCATTCTCTAGCAAGGAATCTTCAAATGTTTGTACAGGATCTTTTATTGCCCACTCATCAAATAATTCTTGAGGAACATATTTTGTACCACTCGCCTCTTCATGCCCTCGCATTCTGAATGTCATACACTCCAACAAGAAGGGCTTCTTCTGTTTAATACAATAGCTTCTTGCAGTTTTAACAGCATCCATGACTTCGAGCACATTGTTTCCATCAATGGTCAGTGATTTCATCCCATAACCAATTCCCTTATCCGCCAAATGCTTTGCTCGATATTGTTCATTCACAGGTGTGCTTAAGCCATAGCCGTTATTTTCAATAATAAAAATGACGGGTAAATCCCAGACTGAAGCCAAATTAAGTGCTTCATGAAATTCTCCTTGACTTGTTCCGCCATCACCTGTAAAGGCGAGGGACACCTTCTGTAAACCATCTAACTTATAAGCCAAGGCTACACCACTTGCGAGTGACAGCTGAGGACCCAAATGAGAAATCATTCCACAAATGTGATGGTCTGCACTTCCAAAATGGAAACTCCGATCTCGACCTTTTGTAAAACCAGCTTCCTTACCTTGCCATTGAAGAAATAATTTTTCGAGAGGTACATTTCGACTAGTAAAAACACCTAAATTTCTGTGCATTGGAAATAGATACTCGTCTGCATCCATGGCCATAGTTGCTCCTATGCTAATGGCTTCTTGCCCTATGCCGCTGAACCACTTAGAAATACGCCCTTGTCGCAAAAGCTTGAGCATTTTCTCCTCAATAATTCTTGGATACAACAACTGCTTGTAAATCTCAAGCAAATCATCATCGGTTCGTCCATTGCGCTGAAACAACATAATAAGAGACAAATGTAGTTACTTCTTTCGGCTAAAGTAAGTATATAGATAAATCATCGGAAATAGCATGAGCCAATTGTAGAACACATCTTCTACAGGAATAGTGCCCATGCGTAAGCCGATGTTTTCCATGTCATTATAATTGACAACAGGAATTCGAGTGAGTGCACCATTCACAATAAAAAATGGAATTTGAATAATCAAGAAGGCTATGAGGAAGGTGGGCAAATGAAAATTTTTGTTTTTATTGCCGAAGCAGATAAAATAGACATTCCATAAAAAAACGCCGATGAAAGTCCATGAAGTGTACAGCTTGTTTCTAAATATAACTGCTCCAATAAGACAGAAGATTGCAACGGCATATATGAGATAGTTTACCCATGGCCCTTCGACTTTTTGTGGCCACTTTGTCCAACGCAAAGCATCATGAATAAAAATGCATGAATATGGAATCAAAATAAAAAATAAAATCTCCTCTAATGGCAAATTGCCCACCTCTATACCCGTCAGGTAATTTGGGCTAAAACTCCACACACCAATCTTTGTAAAATACATATCCCAAAGAATGAAAATTAAAGCGACTATGCCGATAGCTGGGAAGAGCGAACTCCAACGTTTAGCGAATTTGATTCTCTTCTCAAATGAAAATGCCAAAGGCATAGCCACTGACATCAGATCAATAAGAAGATATGTATACTTATCGGGCAAGTTCTTGTCTTTGTTTGTCGTCTCGAATTTTTTTCCAATACTTATGCGCAACAACCAACATTCCAAAGCTTTCTCCTTCGTGCTTTCCCAAATGTTTATGATGCATTTTATGCGCCCATCGAATCGCTTTTACATAGGTATTGTTAGAGCGCGTCAAAATTTTAAACCTTTGATGAATAATAATATCATGAACTAAAAAATAGCATGCTCCATAAGCCATTATTCCAAAACCAATGGCTGAGAAATATGGGTTGGGATTTAAAAAACCAAACAACAACAAAAGGAAGCTTGGGATTGCAAATATCAGGAAGAAGGCATCATTCTTTTCAAACCATCCAGGCTCTGGTTGATGATGGTCCTTATGCAAGTACCAAAGGAATCCATGCATAATAAACTTATGGACAAACCAAGCCATAAACTCCATAAAACAAAAGGTGAATAAGAAAATTCCAATTAGTATGAGCGTATGCATTATTGCGAATTTAAGTAGTTAAGTAAATCTGGCATTGCTTTTTTGAACCAATATGAATACTGATCACTATTCTCAATCATATCGAGTTCAAGCGCGTCTAAAGCAATATATTTAATCTCTGAAGCTTCGTCAAAGTTTAATTGTGGTGCTTGATTTGAGCGCCCGATAAAAACATGATCAAACTCATGTTCACTCAATCCATTTTCTAAGCTGGTCTTATATAAAAAAGAAAAGGCGTGCTCCAATTTACAATCACGCAAACCTATTTCTTCATCCAGCCTTCTGACAGCCGCCAATACTGTTTCTTCCTTTGGCCTTGGGTGTGAACAACATGCATTACTCCACAAACCAGCAGAATGGTATTTATGCGCTGCCCTCTTCTGCAAGAGCATTTCATTCTTTTCGTTTAAAATAAAAACTGAGAATGCGCGATGCAATTTTCCCTCTTTATGCGCTTGCATCTTTTCCATGATGCCCGTCTCGACATCATTCTCATTCACTAATATTACAAACTCTTCTTTCATTATAGCATATTCAGCTGATAGCGCATTTTGCTTTTCAAGACGATAAAGGCTTTTTGAAAATTCGGGATTCGAATTCTTTCTTGCATTATTTGTTCAGCTGAGGTTTGTTTTATTTTCTTAAACAGGCCTAAATAGTACTTATAAGCAACATAAACTCCAAATTTTGATTTCATTGGCAAAAGTGAGATCCCTTCAAGAGCGAGCTCAAATTCTTCAGAAATCTTTTTTTCAATCTCAGCTTTACTGTCAGCATTTAATGTTCCTTGCGTCACTTCTGGGAAATAAGACCGTTGCAAACTTTCTTGGTCTGCTTGAATATCCCTTAAGAAATTCACTTTTTGAAATGCTGAACCTAGAGCTCGTGCCATTGGCAACAATTTATCAAATGAAGAAGCATTATTTTCCGTAAAAACTCTCAAACACATCAAACCAACGACTTCAGCTGATCCATAGATATATTGCTTTAAGTCTTCCTGACTGCTGTAATTTTTGATATCCAAATCCATCAGCATCGATTGCAAAAATGCTTCAATAAGTTCGCGTTCTATATTATACTCCCTTACGGTTCGCTGAAAAGCATGTAAAATGGGATTGGAACTTATACCTCTATCAATGGCTTTATATGTGTCTTCTTTAAATTCTTGAATTAATTCCTCCTTCGGGAAATCGTGAAATGTGTCTACTATTTCATCTGCGAAGCGTACAAATCCGTAAATATTACATATCGGTGTTCTGAAATCCTTGTGCAAAAGTCTTACTGCGCTACTAAAGGAAGTGCTGTAAGCATAAGTTGTAAAGCGCGCCGCTTCTTCGCATACTTTATGGTAAAGGTTCATCATGATGCTTGCTTAATTATTTCTTGTGCGACCAATTGCCCTGAAATCAGAGAAGGAGGAACTCCTGGTCCAGGAACGGTCAATTGTCCGGTATAATACAAATTATTTAATTTCTTATTTTTCAATTTAGGTTTAAATATAGCCGTTTGATTTAAAGTATTTGCAAGACCATAAGCATTACCCTTATACGCATTGTATTCGCTTTCTAGATGGCTTCCTGCAAACTCTTTATAATATACAATATTAGAACGAAGCTTTCGTCCGACAAAGGTTTCGAATCGAGAAAAGATTAAATCGAAATTTTCCTTTCTGACACTTTCAGTATCTTTTAGACCCGGACATGAAGGAATAAGGAAAAATAAATTTTCATGCCCCTCAGGAGCCAAACTCTGATCCGTTTTATTTGTATTGCTTACATAAAATAACGGATGTTTTGCCCAAGTCTTATCTTGATAAATTGCCTTTATATGTTCATCAAAATCTGTATCAAAAAACAGTGAGTGATGTTGAAGTTTAGGAATTGTAGTATTGAGTCCTACATAGTAGAGCAAACAAGATGGAGCAAAAGTCTTCTTCTCCCAATAAGCTTCTGAATAATTGGACCATTGTGGCTCCAATAAATGAGTATCAGCAAAGTGGTAGTCACAGGATGCCACTACGTAATCTGCCAAAACACAGCTTTCATTTGTACAAATACCTGTCGCCTTTCCATTCTTTGTTGTTATGCGCTCGACCTCGGCATTAAAATGAAATTGCACGCCTTCTTCTTCAGCGACTTTTTGCATTGCTCGAACAACCGAATACATGCCACCCATTGGGAACCAAGTACCCAGAACCATGTCAGCATAATTCATTAGACTATATAAAGCTGGAGTATTCTTGGCCGTTCCACCTAAGAATAAAATGGGGAATTCTAAGAGGCGTTTGAGTTCTTCATTCTTGAATTTTCTATCCAAACTTTTTTGCATGGAAGTAAACACCTCTAATTTCAAAATGTGTTTTGCAAATTCTTTTTTGAAAAATTCCATTATGGAAAAGCCCGGCATTTTAGATAGCATTCCTGTGCCTACATCGTACTTCACTTTGGCATCCTTTAAGAAAGCGTCCAAATTTGCGCCTGCTCCTTTTTCAATACCTTCAAAGAGTTTTTTGATTTGATCAAGATTTGCAGGAATTTGATCTGAACGCTCCTTCCATATAACCTCATAACTTGGGTCTAGACGCTCTAGTTGATAATAGTCAGATACTTTTTTACCAAAATTGGCAAAATATTTTTCAAAGAGATCAGGCATCCAATACCAACTAGGACCCATATCAAATGTAAATCCTTTAGATTCAAAATATCGTCCTCGCCCTCCAGCAATGGCGTGCTTTTCATAAACGTGCACATCAAATCCAGCTTTCGCTAGATATGTAGCTGCAGATAAGCCCGAAAATCCGGCACCAATTACAATACATTTTGCACCCATTAGATGCCAAATATAATGGCTAAGCGAGCGCTAGCACTATAGAAAGCGCCAAGGTTGTATAAGTAAAAAAAACCCAGAAGAAACTGCAATAACTTCTGGGTCTTCATCTAACTATGGATTTTGAACATAATCGCTCAATAGTTAGACGTCCTTTATAAGTAAAACGTTAGTCTCTTGAATAAAAAAGCCCCTTTTGACGAGCAAAAGGGACTTAAAAATGATTTAGGATAGGATTTACATCCCCATTCCAGGCATTCCACCGCCCGGAGGGTGGTGATGGTGATCGTCTTCTTGCTCAGGAATTTCTGACACTACACATTCAGTAGTGAGGAGAAGCCCTGCAATAGAAGCCGCATTCTCAAGAGCTACACGACTCACCTTAGTTGGGTCAATTACCCCAGCTTTATAAAGGTTCTCGTATTTTTCTTTTCTAGCGTTAAAACCATAATCGGACTTACCTTCTTTGACTTGTTGTACTATAATACTGCCTTCTAATCCGGCATTAGCAACAATTTGTCTCAATGGCTCTTCCAATGAACGTCGAACAATTGCGATTCCGGTTGTTTCATCAACATTCTCACCTTCTAATTTCTTGATACCCGCAATTGCACGAATGAAAGCAGTTCCGCCTCCAGGTACAATTCCTTCCTCAACTGCCGCTCTAGTGGCATGCAAAGCATCATCCACACGGTCTTTCTTCTCTTTCATCTCTACTTCAGTAGTCGCTCCGATATAAAGAACCGCAACACCACCGCTTAATTTTGCAAGACGCTCTTGAAGCTTCTCTTTGTCGTAATCACTTGAAGAAGATTCGATTTGTGTTTTGATTTGAGCAATTCGAGCTTGAATTTGAGTCTTCTTTCCTTTTCCACCAACTATAGTAGTAGCGTCTTTGTCCATTGTGATACTCTCACATTGTCCAAGAGCATCTAATTCAGCTGATTCTAATTTATGTCCTAGTTCTTCAGAGATTAAAGAACCTCCAGTTAGAATGGCAATATCTTCTAGCATTGACTTGCGTCGATCTCCAAAACCAGGAGCCTTCACAGCCGCTACTTTGATAGTACCTCTCAGCTTATTTACAACCAAAGTTGCTAAAGCTTCACCTTCAAGATCTTCTGAAATAATAACTAAAGGACGTCCAGTTTGTGCAACCTTTTCTAATACCTGAAGAATGTCCTTCATGGTACTGATTTTCTTATCATAAATGAGAATGTATGGATTTTCCAATTCAACACTCATTTTTTCGCTATTGGTCACGAAATATGGAGATAAGTATCCGCGATCGAACTGCATCCCTTCAACAACCTCAACGGTTGTATCTGTTCCTTTAGCTTCTTCAACCGTGATGACACCTTCCTTACCAACTTTCTCCATTGCTTGAGCGATGAGTCCACCAATTTTGCTGTCGTTATTTGCTGAGATTGAAGCAACTTGCTCTATCTTCTTGCTGTCGTTACCTACTTTTTCGCTTTGCTTTTTCAAGCTTGCTACAACGCCTTCAACAGCCTTGTCCATCCCACGCTTCAAATCCATTGGATTGGCTCCGGCAGCGACATTTCTCAAGCCCTCACGTATCATAGCTTGAGCTAGAACGGTGGCCGTTGTTGTTCCATCACCGGCAACATCTGCTGTTTTAGACGCAACTTCTTTTGCCATTTGAGCACCTACGTTCTCAACTGCATCTTCAAGTTCTATTTCTTTTGCAACTGTAACACCATCCTTAGTAATTTGAGGTGCACCAAACTTCTTTTCGATTACTACGTTTCGACCTTTAGGTCCAAGCGTTACTTTAACCGCATCGGCGAGAGTATCTACGCCTTTTTTCATTTTATTTCGAGCTGTTATGTCGAATAATATCTGTTTTGCCATTTTATTAATTATTTAATCTTAGTTGAAATATTTTAATTGATTTGCTATTAGTTTAAACTACTGCGAGAATATCGCTCTCACGCATTATGAGATAGTCTGCTCCGTCTACAGTGATTTCTGTGCCAGCATATTTACCATATAAAACCTTATTGCCAGCTTTTACTGTCATAGGTTCTTCTGGTTTTCCAGCACCGACTGCCATAACAATTCCTTGTTGTGGTTTCTCCGTTGCGGTATCAGGAATTATGATTCCACCTGAAGATTTTGTCTCGGGCTCGGCAGCTTTTACAACTACGCGATCATGAAGTGGGGTAATGCTTATTTTCTTAGCCATTTCTCGTTCGTTTTAATTAAATTTTGCTTTGTTCTTTCTATCCATCCAAGAATATGCCATCACAGTTGAGTGTGACATATTTTCAGCTTAGTAATTCAGAGGCGCGAAAGTAGGACAAATTTGCAAGGAATTACTCCAATTCGTCAGTTTTAGAAATAGTCGTAAAGCGCTTTACAATATAGACTCCAAGCAATGTTAACAAGGTTCCCCAGACTATATTCCAGAAGAATGGCTCCTCTAAAAACAGTATTCCAAGAATTAGGGCAATGATTGGATTGATATAAGCATAAATGCCGCTAATATCCGGTGGCAGATGGCGCAAGACATACATAAAACAAAGGAAGCACATAATGGACCCTATGAGTATTAAATAAGCCAATTCTAACCATCCTGCCCAACTCACACTCGCGAAAGCTCTTTCTTCACCTGCGATTATTGAGAAAGCGAAAAGCAGAATCCCACCAAATAACATTTGCCAACCTACCCCTGCAATTAAATGCGCCTTCAACACTTGCTTAGATGATATAAGAGATCCGAATGTCCAACAAAGTACACCTGCCAAAACAAGCAAAACGCCTGTAATGAGCGCTTCAGCTTCGAAGTTTTGCTGCATGCTCAAAAAAATGAGTGCCACGCCTCCGAATCCAAGGAGTAGACCAAGCATTGTTTTCAAATTAATGGAGGTCTTATAAATCAGTGCATTTAGAATGACGAGAAAAAAAGGAAATAAACAACCCAATAAAGCGCCTAAACCAGAAGGGATGTACTTAATTCCCCATGTTGTTAGACCATTGCCGCCAAGGAAAACAAGAGCTCCCAAAATAAGGTGCGTCCAAAGCTCTCTTCTATCTGAAAATAGCGGCTTCTTCTTCAATAAAATATAAGATAAAACCAAAATTCCTGCGACGAGCTGCCTTATGGCACACATATAGAGTGGTTCGAAACTTTCTAAGCCGAGCTTAGCAACGAACCAAGAGGTTCCCCAAAAAAATGAGATAATGGCAAGCGCCCAATGTGCCCTTTGAATGCTCTTGTTCAAGTGCGCAAAGGTGACCTTTCTTTTGCTAAAAGGCCTTTAACTTTTAAATAAGTTTGTATCTACTTATAGATTTCCTAGCTTCAATAAATTCCGAATAGCTCGACCTTTATTGCCCTCATCGTAGGTGCGCACATTTTCTCGGATGGCTCCTTGAACATCTTCGAGTTGTCTATAAAAAATATGCTTATTATGAACCCTAGCAGTACTGATACTCAGTGCCTTTTCGTTCTGATCTCGATTAAGTTTTTCCTTGGCCTTTTTCTTTAATTCCTCATTTACTAGCTGAGTAATTCCCAATTCTTCATCCCAAGACTTCAACTTGGCTAATAAGCTTTCATTTTCTTTGGGAACAAATGCCCTGCCATCCTCAAAAATGAGTTCGACATGCTCCATAGCCTCCAAATTTTCCATTTCAGCAATTTCATACAGATTGCTCTTCGTACTCACCAAAGCAGAAGGAGTCATAGGGAGCCGAATAGAATCTAGCAGATTATTTTCAAACATTATAGTAACGACCAAGGAAGAATCATTCATAAAGAGCCATTGCTCGAGTTTATCTTCTTTTATATGAAGACCAGACACTTTGGCATCATTGGTTTTATCAGCTTCTTTACAAGATGAAAAACCACCAATAGCAAGAATTACGGCAAATATGAGGGTTAAAATAGAGGTCCTTTTCATTCTGTCAAATATAGTAGCAAGTTCATCAAATATTCAATTTTAGCCCTCGGAGGACGCCATTAGAGCCTGAAAGCTAAAAAAATTAAAAATTAGCTAAGGATGACGCTAAGAGTTAGAGATTTTGGCACGATTCTCGTATATTTGATAGTACAAAAACTAAAAAGAATGAAAAATTTTATATTAATAACCCTCGCCCTAATGTTTACTGCTGGTATCGCGGTTGCAGATAAAAAAGGTGGCGATAAAAAAGAATGTGCCAAAAAATCTTGTTGTGCTAAAAAAGGTGCGAAAGCTGATGCTTCTCAATCTGACGCTTCGAAAACTGCTGTACTTGGTGCAACAGAATCTGGAGACAAGAAAAAATGTTGTAAAGACAAAAAAGAAGGTTGTGCTAAGGCTTCAGCTGGAAAAGCTTCATGTTCAAAAGCAACTGCTGGCAAAAAAGCTTGTTGTAGCGACAAAAAAGAAGGTTGCGCGAAAGCTGCTGCTGGAAAAGCTTCATGTTCAAAAGCAACTGCTAGTAAAGCTGCTTGTTCAAAGACTGCTGGTAAAAAAGCTTGTTGTAAAGATAAAGCTCAAGCAAGTGCTGCTGGTGCAAAATCAGATGCTTCAAAAATGAGTACTGAAGGAATGCACGCTTGTTGTAAGAATGCTGTTGCAAGTGGCAAGTCCCCTTGTTGCGCAAAGACAGCTGCTCCAATTCAAATTAATGAAGACGGAACAGTCGCTGAATAATAAATAAAAATTTTATAAAAAAACCTCCGCATTGCGGAGGTTTTTTTTTGCCTTACTCTGGTTTGAATCGGCTTTCGAAAAGGAACTTCTGTCCGTCTATAGGCATGGCCATCAACTCTTGCAAACTCAGCTCTGTATGCTCATTCATATACTCTCTGACTATTTTCCAACCTAACCAAGTTCCAATATTTCCTGGACTCTCCTCCGGCATTCCAGCAGTCCTTGGCCCATCGTTTACATAAGGTAAAATTTCTTGCCACTGTGTCGAATAAAGAATGTTGCGCTTGATAAAGAAATAGTAAATCATAGCTTCATTCTTTTCGCACCATTCGAGTTGTTCCTTAGAAAATGAAATTAGTCTTGCATCCGATTCATCCCGCAAGACATTTTCCATAAAATATAATTGCTTGCCGCGATAGAGCATTAAATCGAGCAAGGTTTTGCCTTCGGGCTCATAAGCCCATTTATTTTCAAATAAATTTTTTGCCGTCTTGATTGGAATATAGTCTGCAGTATGTGTTCTCAGTTGGTAGTCTGCAATTCCTAGAGCGCTCGCCTTATAAAATGGAAAATCTTCTCCAAGAAACATGTCCAAGCCTACACCCACTGTTGAATCAATGGTAATTGCGCTCCATTTGTTCAGACCGCTAATAAAATAAACAACCTCCCCCAATTTTTCTTCCGGATAGAAATATTTAATATGCTTGAACAATGAAATCAAGCTTTGATCAGCTTTCTCAGTATTTGGAAAATAAAACTGAACGGAATCATACAGTTGCCTATAATCTTTATACGTTAAGAAGTGATTTAGTCTGCTATAAAAACCTGTATCCTTTGGAGTGCCAATTCCAGCCAAGCGCTGAAAGTAAATATTGGTCAAATCAGGATATTTCTTTCCCAATTTATCTAGAGAATACTCGAGCTGATTGGTGTCCAAAGAATAAATCTCTTGATCAAAGCGAATCTTCTTAAAATTTAGCTTTACATCCTTAATATTCAAGGGTTTACGACTATTACCGTCTTTACAAGCTGACAAGAAAAAGACAATCAAATAACATATAATTATAGGGAATTGCTTTTTTCTCCAAAACGCAAAAGAGTACATTTGTGCTATCATTTGATGATTATTAAAACAAAAGAACATCAGAAAATGATACTTAAAAATTAAACATATGAAAAAAACAATGTTGACAACAGCCCTAGCTCTTTTTTTAGCAGGTGGACTATTCGCTCAAGATTCAAAAGTTGAGGATGTATTAAACGCAAACCGATTTGGCCTTTATGTCGGATTAGGTAGTTCTTGGCTCAACCCAAAAACAACGACTAAAGATGAATACGCAGTCGCAAATGGAAAAGCAAAAACAGCATTCTCTTTTGGCTTGAATGCAGAGAGAGTACTCAATAGTCGCTATTCAATTTATTCAGGAATTGGTGTTGATTGGGAAGGTGGACAAATTACGTCTACATTGCAATCAAGCAGTGCAGCTCCCGATTCAACATACGTAAAAAGTGCTGATGTTGGGTATAGCCTGCAATATGTACGTGTACCATTAGGTCTCAAATTAAAAGCAGCCAACATTGCTGACCTTAGAATTTTTGGATTAATCGGTGCTGATGCTGGTATACTGATCAGTAAAAAAACAGATATAACGAGAGTTTTCTATGCAGATGGTGCTGCCTATACTACCAATACAACAACCACAGATAATGAAATTGGCACAAAGAATTCAGCAACAGTTCCATTTAACATTGGATACCAAATTGGAGTCGGTGTTGAATACGATATCACTGATAATAATGCTGTATATCTAAAACTACTTTATCGTAATGGTCTAATCGACGTTACAAATCCTGATGGAGCCATCGGAACAGGTAATGACGATAGATATAGATTTAAAGACGGAAATATTGCGAGCAACGCTATCGGAATTAGAATTGGATACTTCTTTTAGAAGATAAAATCATACTTAGAACGGCTGAGATTTTCTCAGCCGTTTTTTTTTATCGATTTTTGTAGAGATGAAAATTTTTCTTGCTCAACAGAATTACACAATTGGTCATTTTTCCGAAAATCTAAATAAGATTAAAAAAGCCTGCAAGGAAGCAATTTCAAATGGTGGAGACTTAATTGTTTTTTGCGAGCTGAGCATAAGCGGTTATCCTCCGCGAGACTTTCTAGAATTCAATGATTTTATCGATTGCTGCCAAAAGAGCATAAATGAGTTGCTTCCACTTTCGAAACAAATTGGAATTTTAGTCGGTGGACCTTCCATCAATGAAATTCCCGAAGGAAAAGATTTATTTAATTCTGCCTACTTACTCGCAGAGGGAAAAGTGCAAGGGCTTGCCCATAAAACACTGCTACCGACATATGACATTTTTGATGAGTACCGATATTTTGAACCATCATATGAGCGTTCTGTTCTAGAGTTCAAAGGCCTCAAACTAGCCGTGACGGTTTGTGAAGACATCTGGAATCTAGGAGACAATCCATTATATCGTATCTGCCCAATGGATGAACTGATCGCTCAAGATGCTGACATCATGATTAACTTAAGCGCATCACCATTTGACTATACCCATGCCGAAGATCGCATCGCAATAGTAAAAGCGAATGTTGAGAAGTATAAAATACCAATGATTTACGTCAACGCAGTCGGCGCTCAAACTGAAATGTTATTTGATGGTGGTAGTCTTGTCTTCGATTCAGAAGCAAATCTTATAAAAGAAGGAAAATATTTCGAAGAAGATTTGATTGAAGTTAATCTTAATCACGATGGAGCTTATGATGAAGAGATAAAAACAGAAACCATCAAGCTAAGAAATGAAGAGTTGGCTCCGCTACACTATGACCCTGACATGCATATTGATCGAGTCTATAACGCCTTAGTAATGGGAATTAAAGACTATTTCAATAAACTAGGATTTGAAAAAGCAATTCTGGGTAGCAGCGGTGGAATCGATTCTGCATTGACTCAAGCTTTGGCTTCTGCAGCCCTTGGTGGTGAAAACGTAAGAGCAGTGCTCATGCCATCACAGTTTAGTAGCGACCACAGCGTCAATGATGCTGAAAAGCTATCAAAAAATCTGCATAACCCTTACGACATCATCGCCATCAAACCCATCTACGATTCGTTTATGGACCAACTAAAGCCGGTCTATCAAGACCTCCCATTTGGTCTTGCGGAAGAAAATATACAAGCACGAAGCCGAGGAAATTTACTCATGGCAATAGCAAATAAATTCAATCTCATTCTGCTCAACACTTCCAACAAAAGCGAATTAGCTACAGGATATGGCACATTATATGGTGATATGGCCGGTGGAATATCAGTGATTGGAGATGTTTATAAGATGCAAGCTTATGCCCTAGCTAAATATATAAATCGGCAGAAAGAAATTATCCCTAATCATATCATAAGTAAGGCGCCTAGCGCAGAATTACGACCAAACCAAAAAGATAGTGATTCACTCCCACCATATTTAGAACTTGACAATATCCTATTTCAATATATTGAGCGCAGGCAAGGCCCGAAGGAAATAGTTTCCATGGGCTACCCTTCCGGTTTGGTTCATCGAATTCTTAAGATGGTCAATCGATGTGAATATAAACGAAATCAATTTTGTCCGATACTGCGTGTGAGCTCAAAGGCATTTGGAGTTGGAAGAAGACTTCCTATTGTTGGAAAATATTTAGAATAAGGAAGAATGGAACGAGAACAAATTGCAATTCTTTTTGGCCAATTCTTGGACAATGATCAATTCGAAGAAATGAAGGAGTTATTATCTCCCGATTGTAGTTATGACCTTGGATCAAAAGTTCTCTGTAGCGCTGCGGAAATCGCTACAATGTATCAAGACAATATGTTAGATGGAAGAAAGAAGTTTGATGTGCTTATTTGGGGTAAGAGTTTTGTTGAAAGCCAATCTCCGCTAATTTATGATGTAAACTTCTCAGACTATTTAAAACATAAAGGAGTTGAGCACAATTACTCATGTATTCAAAGATTACATTTTAATGAACAAAATCTTATTGAGAAGATTGAGCATATTGAACTCCCTGGTCAAAAGGAAGCGCTTGAACAATTCAAAAGAAAAGTGCTTTAAACAGCGACTTTAGTTTGAGCAATGCGCTCTTCAGCCATGTTTATCGCGGCAAATTGTGGCGTCAATTTCTCAGCCTCCGCCTTAGAAAAAATATCCAAGAGTCTTTGATAGATTGTTTCTACCTGAGCACTCACCTCAGTCTCATTATAATTCCCTCTAGCTTCAGCTGCAACATTCATAAGTCCTCCGGCATTTATTAAGAAATCTGGAGCATAGAGAATATTCTTGTCGACTAAAGCCTTTCCATGAATGAGTTCGTCCTTCAGTTGATTGTTCGCAGCACCGCAAACTATTTCACTTTTTAAAACTGGAATAGAATCATCATTTAGTGTTGCTCCTAATGCACAAGGTGCATAGATATCAACTTCAGTATTGAACATATCTTCAGGAGCAATTATTTCAACTTTATTTTTAGCGGCTGTCTGAGTTAATTTCTCACGATTTATGTCGCAGACATAAACTTTTGCACCGGCCTTATCCAAATGATCAACTAAATACTGACCGACATGCCCGACTCCTTGCACCATCACCTTTTTACCATCCAAAGAATCCGAACCCCATCTTTTTTGTGCACAAGCTTTCATCGCAACAAAAGTTCCATAAGCCGTGAATGGAGAAGGATCTCCACTGCCACCCATGCTCATTGGAATACCCGTAACATGCTTTGTTTCTTTATGGATATTCTCCATATCAGAAGTGTTGGTATTTACATCTTCTGCGGTAATATAGTTGCCATTCAAGCGCTCTACAAAACGTCCATATGCTCGCCAAAATGCCTCACTCTTAAGTGAGGTGTCACCCACGATAACAGCCTTACCTCCGCCTAAATTTAAGCCTGAAATTGAAGCCTTATAGGTCATTCCCCTTGAGAGTCTTAAGGCATCCGTAATTGCCAAGTCATGGTTTGCGTATTTCCACATTCTTGTTCCACCCAATGCTGGGCCCAATGTGGTGTCATGGACCGCAATAATTGCATTAAGTCCTGTTTCTTCGTCATTACATAAAAGGACATTCTCATGTCCCATCGTATTGATTTGATCAAATATGCTCATTCTTATTTTTAATCTAAATTATCCAAATTGAGGCCTTTTAGTCTGGCGCCCAATAATGTTTCTTTTGGTTCACTGCGCTTATTTCCTCTACTGCTCGCTGCAGGCTTTCCTTTGCGCATACTTTTATTAATTTCTTCATCCGAAACCCCACTCTGTTTCATTTTCCAGCGAAGCCTTCCTCTTTCTTTTTTATCAATATCAATACGTTCTTGCAGCTTATTGATTTTTTCTTGGACGGCTTTCACTTTTTCTTGGGCCTCAGTTAGGCTCAATTTATATCGCTCTTCATTTGCGGCAGAATTTGGACTTGGAGCAAGATTAGACAAGCGGGATTCAAAATCTTGAACCACCTCTTGTTCTATATCAAGTTCGCGTTGCAATTTATTAATCGCACCGATATTCCGTCCAATCTTATTATTAACTTCTTCTAAAATTTCACCTGCAGAATCAGCAAAATGCTTGTCTTTTCTATCGAAAAAATGTCTATGTGCTGAGATGAATCTTTCCCACAATGCATCTGCTTTCTTCTTTGGAGCAAAACCGCTTGCTTTCCATTGTGTCATCATATCCAGAAGCTTAGTCGTAGTCATATCCCAATCTTCTGATTCTTTGAGGCTTTCAGCAAGCTCAGCCAATTCAGTTTTTTTCTTTAAACTCTCATTCAAGGATTCGCGTCTCGCTCCAAAATGCTCTTTTTTATTTGTGTAAAACACATCTCTTGCAGCCTTAAAACGCTTCCAGACTTCATCACCTTTCTTTTTACCTACGGGTCCTGCTTCCTTCCACGCCTTCATTAAGGCCTCCATCTCTTCAGTTGTTTTAGACCATTTTGTACTATCCTTTATGGCTTCAGCCTTGACAATGAGCTGCTCTTTCTGAACTAAGTTCTTTTCAAAATCCTTAATTAAATTGTTATAAAAGGATTTTCTATTCTTATAAAATGTGTTTCTCGCAATATTGAATTTGTTCCATAGCTCTTCAGATCGATGTCTAGGAATTGGTCCAACCGCAAACCACTCTTCAGAAATTTGCTTGAATTCGTCACCAGTCTTTCTCCAATCAGTGCTATCCTTCAATCTTTCAGCTCGATCACTCAAATCTATTTTCTTGGACAAATTGTCTAAGAGCTCATGTTCAAAATTGTCATAGTTTTTCTGCTTTTCATTAAAAAATGCATTGACAAGAGTATTGAGTTTTTTTCTTAATTTTTCATCTCGTGGATCTGGCACTTGAGGAAGCATCTTAAACTCCTTCTGTAATGCCATAACATCCTTAGTCGCTTGATTCCATTCGGTAATAGAGCGTTTGACCACTTTTTTAGATTCAGCTTCTGTAGTTGAAGATTTCTCTTTCGGTAATTCTTCAACAATAGGCTCATCAATTACATCTTCTCCTTCTACTACAGGAATTACATCTTCATTCTTTACTGCTTTGGAATCTTCCGTGCTCTCCTCTTGCTTAGAAACTTCAGTGGGCTGGGTCACGCTTGCAGTTGATGCTTCATCTTCAGGATTGACAAACTGAAGTAATTTATTGCAAATTTCTTGCTTCCTTACGATGATGGAATCGACCTTATTTCTAGCCTTCTTCTCCATTTCATCTAAGGATGTAAGCAGAATTGTAAATGGCCCAATGGCCTTTTCACTACAGAGATCCGACTTAACCTTTGAAATTCGACTGGCGAGTGTAGCGAGCTCATCCGCTTCCTCAAATTCAAACTCGAGTTTATCGACTTCTAATGAGAGCTTTGCAAAATTCTGACGCAGCCTGTTGAGAACTTCATCACGAGTTTCATCCGTTAAACTGCCTACTTCGCGCTTAGGAAACCATTTCGTTTCTGGAAGTATGACTTTGCCATCTCGTATTTGGTAGGTATAACTTGATTCCATAGAGGAAAATTGATAGACCAAATATACCCAATTTAGGCAAACTAGACGGGTCTTTTGGCATGTTGCTCAATCAAATATTCTTCGAATTCTTCAAGAGAAAAGCTGCTCAAATTCATTGATGACGGCCACATAGCCCGTTGTGCAACCTGAACCCCATAACGAGTGTAGTCGATTTGAGAAATACTGTGAGCATCAGGATTTATTGAGATGACGACATTCTTTTTAAGTGCATAATCTAAAAAATCAGCGTCCATATCTAATCTATGTGGATTGGCATTTAGTTCAATGACGACCTCATTCTCGGCACAGGCATCAATTAAGGCAGTATGATCCACGGGATAAGCTTTCCGACTTAATAGCAAGCGACCTGTTGGGTGGCCTAGAATGTTTGTAAATGGATTTTCTACAGCCGATAATAAACGATGCATGGCTTTGTCCAATGTCATTTCCAAGTTTTGATGGATTGAGCAAATAACAAGGTCGAATGATGCCAAAATATCATCATCATAATCAAGTGAACCATCACCCAATATGTCGCATTCTATACTTTTAAATATTCTAAAAGGATAAAGCTCTTCATTTAATGCATCTATCTCAGCATGTTGCTGAATAATTTCTCTTTCGTGAAGACCATTTGCATAAAAAGAGGTCTTTGAATGATCGCTTATGACGAAGTATTCCATGCCACGCTCAATGCAAGCCATGGCCATTTCCCTTACACTATTGGCACCATCACTATAGGTACTGTGATTGTGAACGATTCCTTGAATATCATCTGCTTGAATAATTTTAGGCAACTCTCCTTTAAGATGCAAATTCATAGCCTCTTTATTGTCACGTAAAAAATTAGGAAAACCCTCCAGTTCTTTTTCATTTATCCTCGCCTCCTCACGCAATTCTTCTGAGAATCCAAGTTCAAAGACTTCAGACGGATCGGCTTGATGAAGTAAAATTTTGCATGTTGATTGAAAGAGAAATGAACTACCATCGAGTCTCTCCCATCCTTGAGCTGCATCTAGAGCGCTTAAGTCAGCTTGACCAATGACAAGTTCAACTTTCTCTACAACTCCCTTTTGCAAAAAATAATCACCAACAATCTGAACATTAGATTCAGGATACACTTCTTTCAATGAATCCAAAATGAATGGAATAATTTCTTCTGCTTGTGCCCAAAGTAGTTTGTGTCGATTAGATTCAAAGAATTGAGCTTTCTCTAAGATGGAAGCTTGAGATTTTTTGGCAAAACCTTTTAGTTCAATAAGCTTATTTTGCTTACAAGACTCTATAAGTTGGCTCACATTATCAATCTTTAGTTCCTGCCACATTCGACCAATTTTCTTCGGCCCAATTCCCCTTATACCTACCATTTCTAGAATGCCATTGGGAGTTTCATTCTTCAAACTTTCTAAAGCGCTAAAAGTGTGCTTGCTACACAATTCAATGATAGCCTGCGCACTCGACTTCCCAAGACTAGCTACGCCTTGAATTTCCTCAGCTGTCATAGAATCTAATGCAGAGGACAGTCGGTCGACCTGCACACTAATGGAGGACCACATTTTTGCCTTTTTCGCTTCTCCATGAATATCCAAGAGCTTACTGTAAAAGCCAAATGTTTTAGAAATCTGCTTATTAGTCATTGTCAAAAAGAGCATTCATTTCTTGAAGGGTTTCGAGGAATTCGCTTTCGGACTTCTTCTGATTCATCTCTCCTTTTTTATCCATCATTTGAATAATGAACATGCTCAAATAATCTTGGATATCACGACCAGGAAATGCCTTCTTAAACTCTTCAATTTTATCATTACAATCTTGGGCTCGGGATCTAACATTGGCCTCATCATTTGCAGCGACTTTCAACTTAAAACTTCTATTGTAAATTTTAAGATTTACAACAACGGATTCCTGATTCATGCTTTAAAAATACTGCCTCAAATATTTCTTTTGTTCTTAAGCTCTAGATACTTATTCACTACATTGACAGAAAGCTCTTCAGGCTTTGACCACAATGCAAGAATGCCGTTTTTGCGCAGCTCTTTTATCATTTGTCTTTTTTCGAAGACGTATTTATCGGCAATTGTTTTGACATAAATATTTTCTAGCTTTGAGCCCTTCAACTCTTGCAATTGCTCCAACTCTGTATTTTCAAAAAGTACTACACAGAGCAAATGCTTTTTATTGAGCATCTTGAAATAGGGCAACTTTCGAGAAAAGCCGACAAAAGTTTCAAAATTTGTAAAAATGAAAAGCAAACTTCTTTGGCCTAGCTCCCGCCTCACTTTATGATATAATTCAGGATAATTACTTTCTTCAAAACTTGTTGATTGACTATAAAGGCTTTCGACAATTGCATTAAATTGCTTTCGACTCTTGGATGGTTTCATCATAGTATCAACTTTCTTGCCGAAAGTGATCAAGCCCACCTTATCATCTTTTTGAAGAGCAACATAAGAAAACATTAAAGCTGCATTAATAGAATAGTCTAGAAGAGTCACGTCATTAAAAGGCATTTTCATGAGCCTACTCTTGTCAATCACACAAATTATTTGTTGAGATTTTTCATCCATATATGTATTCACCATCAACTGAGAGCGCCGTGCTGTCGCTCTCCAATTTATGGTTCTCACATCGTCACCTCGGATGTATTCCTTAATTTGATCGAATTCTGTGCTCGCCCCTCGTCGCACCATCAATGAACCAGTTTCGCTATCGCGCATTGGAGCTCCTTTTATGGAGTGGTTGCGCAATTTTAAGAATGAAGGATAAACCTTCACCTCTTGAGTGCTCTCAGCAGTAAAACGCCTTTCTACCAGGCCTAAGAATGTGGAAGCATAAGCATGCAAATTCCCGAATGAATAGACACCCCTTTCTGTTGGCCTCAACATATATCCATGCTGCTTACTTTCTCTAGATTTTAAATTTAATTTTAGTGTAAAACCCCTCTCTTCAAATTGCAGAGGCACTTCATCAACGATATCCAACTTCAGCGGAATCTTGTAGGCATTGTCAATATTCAGAAAAATTGGATTGGGGTCTGCATTACTCAAGACATCTTCCATTATTCTTTTTATGGAAAACTTGCTCTTTGAGAAAAACAAGAGCACATAATCAACGAATATCAGAAAGCTAAGAAAAGCCAAAAGCAATAAAGCAATTCCGTAGAGCACAGGAAGGTAATAACTCAAAATAAAGAGCAGAACTATAATACCTAAAGACAAGAAAATTCTTGACTTCAAAAATACATCTCCTATGAATTCCCTCTTCTTCAATTATCTAGGCACTTCTATGTCACGAATAATTTCTGCAATCACATCATCTGCAGTTGAGCCTTCCATCTCTTTCTCAGGAGTGAGGGAAATTCTATGGCGCAAGACGGAGGGTGCTAAATAGACAACATCGTCAGGAATAATGAAGTCGCGACTCCTCAAAGTGGCCAATGCCTTGGACATATTGAGCAGCGTTACAGAGGCTCGTGGTGAGGCCCCTAAAAACAAATCCGAATTATCTCTCGTTGCGTGTACTATACTGCTGATATAGCGCAACATATTCTCTTCTGCGCGCACTTGAGAAACTAGATTTTTTAAATTTTGCAACTCCTCCCTTCCAAGCACTTTTTGCACTTGGTCCATGAGTTCATGCATAGAACTTTTTTCCTGATGACGTTGAAGAATTTGAATTTCATCTTCAATTGGTGGATAGTGAATTAGAATTTTACAAGCGAAGCGGTCCAACTGAGCCTCTGGCAACTGATAGGTTCCTTCATGTTCGACAGGATTTTGAGTTCCGATGACCATAAAGGGCGCTTCAAGTTCGTGAGACTTGCCGTCTACAGTAATTTTCCGCTCTTCCATCACTTCAAAAAGAGCCGCTTGAGTTTTGGCAGGCGCTCTATTGATTTCATCAATTAAAACAATATTCCCAAACACTGGCCCTCGTCTGAATTCAAATTCGGTAGTCTTGGGATTATAAATATTCGTTCCCATGACATCACTAGGCATCAAATCTGGGGTAAATTGTATTCTGCTGAAATCTACATCAATACATTGCGCAATTAATTTTGCAGTCAATGTCTTTGCAACTCCAGGGACCCCCTCAAGAAGCACGTGGCCATTGGCCAAAATTGCCGTCAGTAAAAGCTCCATAGCTTCTTCTTGCCCTACGACAACCTTGCCTATTTCTTGTCGCACCAAAGCCACAGTATTATAAACTGCTGAGATGTCTGTCTGATTTTCAAATGAGATTGGTTCTTCCATTAACTGTAGTTTTTAATTTGTTCGTATAAAAATTTTAAATCTGTTTCACTCATCACTTGCATGCTATTTATTGTAATTAAATAATTTGCAAAGGCCTTCGTCTTCTCCTTATCCTTGTTCAATTTCTTGGCTAATTTATCTGCAAAATCGCCCTCCAATTTAGACGAAATTTGATACTTCATGCGAATATAGTCGAGATAATGCTTTATCATTTTCTTGGCCAAATTCGGATGGTCTTTTTCATTGAAATAAAGCTGACCTACAGTTTCAACGAAGGCCAATGAATCATTAGAAAGCGCTTTCCGAAGAGGCACTGCTCTTTGGCGGCGTTTTATATTAAACAAGAGGTACAAAAGCCCCATGCACAGTAAAGTCCAAAATGCAGCTTTATATTCCTTATGCTCAAATAAACCCCAAAAGGATCCAGGATTCGATTCCTTAGATGAGGACTCCATAAAATACTCACTGCTGCTCCACTGAACACTTGAAGGAAATTTATGCGTATTAGACATTAAATATTCGTAGTATTTTTTATTGTCCTTCTGCAAGAGAAAGTAATTTGTAAAAACCACCGGACTACTTACCAAAATTACCTCTCCTTTCCCAATCTTCTGACTCAACACATTAACCCTCTTCTTCTTTTTCTCATAATAATGACCCAAGACTGTATGAGCCAATTTCTTCTTGGGCTTTAAAAAGGACTTTAAATGAATGCCGCGAAAATCAAAATTTTCAAATTTCTTATCATGCTCGACTCTGAATCGCATAAATGAGTCCACTTTAGGATCTGAATAATAGTGATCTCCCGTGAAGTCTGTTTGAAAAAATGTAGCCAAAGCGTCATTCACCATATGCGTAGCCAAAACCACGCGATTCCCACGTTCGATAAAAGACTTTAACTCTTCAATTTGCGATTCGCTAGAATTGAAACTCTTTGCAACAATGACCACCGTTTCATTAATCCCAGAAGACTCCTCATTTTTCTTCTTAATATAGCCTTGTATATCCCACTGTGTTTCTACCTCAACATTCGGGTATATGGTTTTAAGTTGCTCTTTCGCTAGATAACATCCATAAGGCGCTGTGCCATTTCGGTCCAATGAAAAACGCCAATCTGTTTCTTTTTTATTACAAGAGCTGAACAGCACAATAGACAAAGTGAAAAATATCAATAGCTCTCTCATGCAGAAATCATTGATTTAAATTCTGAAAATTGACCCCTTAGTCGTTCAAACTGTTCCTTTTTAATCTCATACTGCCCGTACCATACATAGTCAAAATAGGCAGTCAACTTCCTGAAGGGTTCATGATATTCCGTCCCAAGGAGTTTCTGAACATAATGCCAATTTGTTCGATCCGTTTTATACTCAATCAAATTGCTATTATTCAGTTGTTGCAAACTTTGAAGAAATAAAATTCTACATGCAATTCGATAATCGCCATCTGCTATCGCCTTATTCAAGGCAAGCTCCCAATCTTCAAAGTGCTCTACATCTTCCCAAGGAGCATCTTCCTCCTCGACAACTTTTTTCTTGCGACGAAATGAGATATCGTTATTCTTAAAAAAGCTAAAAAGAATAAAGACTATAAAAGCTCCGACCAAAAAGTATAAGAAAATCTCAAAAAAACCTGAATTCAACCAGTTCAAATTCCAATCCTTGCTCTCCCGCTCTTTCTTTTTCTCTTTCTTTTCTTCAACTTTAGAATATTGAAAACGTGAATCCTTCTTTAACTTTTCCCATTCATCATCATCTATCGTTCGAAGACTCTTATCTTCTACAAATACATAATCTTCATCAGCCGCTTCGTCCGATTTATCATAGGCTTCAGTTACATATTCTTCCTCAATCTCTACAACCGCTTTTTCTAATGGGTCAACTTTCTTCAGCTCGCCATCTTCCAATATATATTCATCGCCCACTTCCATCTCATCGCTGAGTTCCATTGGAGGAGGAGGCTCAACAACAACTTTGTCCTGAGCATTTAAAATGCTCGAGCAAAAGATTAAAAACAATATGACCAATGAAGATTTACGCATCATCTTCAGATTTCAATTCGCCATTTTCAAGATAATATCCCCTTTTAGCCACCAAAATAGGGTAAACAACAAAGTAACCTATGATTAATACTCCAGAGCCAATCAATATCAGCATACTCATCCAAATAGGCATGCTCGTATATCTTGTGATATAGGCTTCAAGTAGAGCGGCTAGGATCACGAAAGGGATGAAACTAATCGCCATTTTGGCCACATCTCTACCTGCACGCTTCATCGATTCTATACGAGTGTAGGTTGCAGGGAAAAGGAACGCACGTCCAAGGACCAAACCTGCCATGCCTTCTAATACTATAGTCGCGAGTTCTATTGTACCATGTATCCAAATAGAAAGTATAGCTTCAAAGCCCAATCCTTTTGCAAAAAACATTTGATGAAAACTTCCAATCATTACACCATTCGTAAACATAAAATAAAGCGTTCCAAGACCAGCAGTAAAGCCTGTGACAATATTCAATAGTCCGACCCTCAAATTATTCAGCATAATTGCAACAAACATGCCCCATTTATTTTCATCTTTATACACCCCAAAAGGATCTCCTTTATTGATATTGGATTCCGTCATATCAACATAACCATCGCCGAGAATTGCTCGCACAAAATTATAATCCTTCATTGTACTGACGACTCCAATCAGGACACAAGCACAAAAAAATATTAAAGAGAACAACAAGACCTTATGATGCCTTCTGACAATTAAAGGCAACTCATAAACAAAGAACTTTCTCAATCGCCCACTATCTTTCTTTTGATTGTGATAAATGGAATTGAACATGCGCGCCGAGAGTGCGTTCAAATAGACTGTTGTCTTACTTCTAGGGTAAAACGTCTTTGCATAGCTTAGGTCATCAACCAAAGCCGCAAATCGTTCTGCGAGCTCATCGGCATCTTTAGCTTCAACAGCATAAGATTCCCAACGCTCAAGATTTTGGTCAATAAACTTACCCTCGCGCATAAAAACACAAATTAACTATAAAAGACCTTGCAGAATTAAATTTTCGTATAATTTTAAGATGTGAACAGCCTCCAAGTTGAAACCCCATTTAACATCAGCCTAAATTTTTCTGTGGCTGCTGTTCATACTCGATTCTTTGCATGGCTTATTGATTTCTTCTCTATCTTTCTTCTGTACAGAGGAGGAGTATTGCTCATTGTAAACTTCTTCGGGGTTGATAGTTGGGATACGGTATTCCAACTTGCGGTTCTCAGCCCACTGCTGTCTTATCATTTGATATGGGAAATCAGCACACAAGGACGTAGCCTTGGAAAAATGGTGATGGGATTACAAGTGCTGAGTGCTGATGGTCGGAAGGCCAGCAACTATCAATACTTTCTTAGATGGCTGATGCGAATGCTTGACTTTGGAATTCTTTGGGCCATAGTCTTTATTGATGGCGGCACAAACTTCTTTAGTATTCTTTTCGTCTTGACGGGAATTACCGCGTTCATCGTTTTCCTAACACAAAAACATCATCAACGACTCGGCGACCTAGGTGCCGACACGGTGGTGGTTTATAAGAAATTACCCTATGACATAGACGATACGATCTTTCGAATTGTAGACCAAAACTATGAGGTACAATTCCCTGCTGTGATGAAACTTAGCGACAATGATATGAATGTGATCGACAATGTGCTCAAGCGCAACGCCAAAACACCCATTCCGGGCTATCTAGAGAGCGTCGTACTCAAGATAAAAAGTGCATTAGAAATTGAATCCGATTTGGCCAATGAGACTTTCTTAGAAGTCTTGCTTAACGATTATAATTTTATCGCTAAAAAATGATAGGCGCCCTAGGGCGCCTATCAACAGAATAGTAAGTGTAGTGTTACTTCTGCATGCTTTTCAATTTCGCTTTAAGCTCATCCAATACTTTGGTCTCAGCTTCTAACTTTGAAGCAGCTTCTTTTTGATCGGCTTCGTTTGTCTCTATATCTTTTTGAATTTTTTCTAAATCACTCTGTAAGTCTTTCCCTGATTTTACCGTTGACTTCTCGCTTTTTTCAGCCTTACTCACCACTTTTTCTTGCTCACTGATATCAAAAGTTACTTTGGATATATTAACGTGATTGACCAAAGAGTTCAAAAAATTTCTTGCTGCAGCTATAGTATTTGGCTCATCAGACTCCGTGATAAAATTTGTATACCCGTGGCTCATTGCCATATATACTTTTGTACCAGACTTCGAACCTTCAACCTTTGTATATATGTCCATTTTATTGTCTGCAAGTTCAGGAAAAGTAACTCCAGCATACTTACGGATGCCACCTTTCACTTTATCGCCGCGTCCCATTTTAGCTTCATCAAATTTGTGTGATAAGGCATCTGAGACTATCTTTTCGTCAACATCATATTCAACAACAAGACATGGTTGAGAGATTTTATTAATACTTAATGTAGCAGGAACTGCCTCTTGGGCTACTGCACCAAAAACAGAACATATCGTTATTAGGGAGAGGATTAATTTTTTCATATTATGGTTTTGCCGAAGGTAATATGGCACATCTTTTCTTTTGTTAAGATGTTGTTTGCATAAGCTTGTATAACTTTTAAGAGCCTATTGTATGCGCAATTTTTACATTTGCATTACAATATCACTCATTGAGCATTAAATCACTAGCGGGTCAAACATTGTGGTACGGAGTTCCAACTATAGTTGGCCGTTTCATAAATCTTGCGATTACGCCCATCATCGGGACATTGAGCACGAGTGCAAGTGGAGAGTACGCTGTTGTTTACGCAGGAATCGCCTTTCTAAATATTGTATTCTCCCATGGAATGGAAACAACCTACTTTAGATTTTCGAGAGATGTCCCAGAAAATAAAGTGTTCAATCAAGCGGCCACTTCTATCCTACTCATTACCCTGCCATTAGTTCTCTTAATGATTGCGATGCGCGAACCATTGAGCGAACTCGCATCTGTACCAGGCAAAACATCTTTCATTGTTTTGAGTGCACTCATTATTGGATTTGATGCCGTGGCGGTTATTCCCTTCGCAAAACTTCGCTATGATCAAAGACCGCGAAAATTTGCGCTAATAAAAATTGCCAATATACTCCTGAACGTATTTTTTGTTTGGTTCTTTATTATGGCCTGTCCTTGGTTGCAAACAAAAGGGTACGAGTTGAGTTGGTACGATAAAGACTATGGTATAGGATATGCCTTTGTTGTCAATCTGATGGCAAGTGCTTTTGCCCTTCTTTTACTCTATAAGGAAGTACTCGCGACACGACTTCAGTTTGATAAAGAACTCTGGAGCAAAATGATAAGATACTCTTTACCATTGTTGATTGTCGGTCTTGCAGGAATGATTAACGAATCCCTGGACAAATTCATTTTGCCAAAATGGCTCCCCTATGGGCTAGAAAAGAATATCGAACTTTCGGGAATCTATGCGTTAAATTTCAAACTTGCGGCCCTCATCATTTTATTCATTCAAGCATTTCGAATGGGGGCAGAACCTTTCTTTATCAAACAAAGCAAGGAGAAAAATGCACAATTGACTTATGCACGCATCATGACACTCTTTGTTATCATATGCTGTTTTGGGTTTTTATGCGTTGCCATGTTTTATGACATTTGGAAGTACTATATACTTGCGCATAAATTTCCAGAACGTGCTGCCGGATTTGTGGTCGTCCCTATTCTATTGCTTGGTAAAATCATGTTTGGAATTTACTACAATCTCACTGTTTGGTTTAAACTCAAAAACAAAACTCATATTGGTGCCATGATTACTGTCGTCGGTGCCATCATAACACTCGCTATAGACTATGCTTTCATCCCTAAATATGGATATATTACCTGCGCTTGGGCAGCACTTGCTGCTTATACATTTATGGTTGTAGCGAGCTATATTTTAGGCCAGAAACACTACCCCATTCCTTACGATATCAAGCGTATTTTCATCTATTTATGCGTCACCTTGGGCATATTTGCAGTGCATTATTATACAAGCCTATACTTACCCGAAGCCTGGATGAGAATAAGCTTAGGTGCAGTATTCGTCGGAGTTTTCGGTATTTTCACCTTATTCTACGATAAGAAAGAGTTCTCCACTATGCCTATTATTGGAAAGTATTTAAAGTGATTCCTGCTTAAATTTGGTCTTGATGGCAGTGAAAGCTCGCAAAAAGACATTTCTAATCAAAAGCGAAATCAAAGTTTATGATTTTGAGCATAAGCGCAAACTCCAATTTAATATCGGTAAATATGATGCCAAAGTTGGACCGTGTAAAGAGCAGTTTGAAAATTTAGATGAGGCCCGCAAATATGCAAAGAACAGAAAGTGGGAGGCCATTGAACATCTAGATAAATACCTCATTCAATTTGAAGAAAACTTCAAGGCAAATGGTGGCAAGATTATTTGGGCTGCAAATACCAAGGATGCCCAACAAGCCATCCAAAAAATTTGTAAAAAATATAAAACCAAAACTGTAGTCAAGAGCAAGTCTATGGTTACTGAAGAGATTCACTTGAATGAATTTCTCGAATCCAAAGGAATAGAAAGCGTAGAAACAGACTTAGGTGAATACATTCAACAGCTGGATGGTGAAGCTCCATATCATATAGTGACTCCTGCCATGCATAAAAGCAAAGAGGACATTGCTCGATTGTTTCACGACAAACTCAATACTGACGCCAATCTAAGCCCTGAAGAGCTCACTCTAATTGCCCGAGAAAATCTGAGAGAAAAATACACCGAAGCTCAAGTCGGCATTACAGGAGGCAATTTTCTCGTTGCGGATACTGGTGGTGTTTGTCTAACGGAAAATGAAGGCAATGCGCGATTGAGCTGCACCTTCCCACCCGTCCACATAGCTATCGTGGGCATAGAAAAAATGCTGCCCTCAATAGATGACTTGCAGGTCTTTTGGCCACTGCTATCGACCTTCGGAACTGGCCAAAAAGTAACGGTATACAATTCTATATTTCATGGCCCTAAAAAAGAAGGTGAAGTCGACGGACCCGAAGAAATGTACCTCATCCTATTGGACAATGGGCGCAGCAAACTCATCGCAGACCCAAAAGTGAGAGAGAGTGCTTATTGTATTAGATGCGGGGCTTGTCTAAACGCATGTCCCATTTATAAAAATATTGGAGGTCATGCATATGGAACGACTTATAGCGGACCGATTGGCTCTGTGATTACTCCACACCTTAAAAACTTTAAGGAATACAATCATTTGAGTCATGCATCGAGTCTTTGTGGAGCTTGCACAGAAAGCTGTCCTGTCAAGATTAATATTCACAATATGCTGCATTACAATAGAACATTGTATGTAAAGAAAGCCCTGCCTAGGGGTAAAGAAAACACTGGCTGGAGTGCTTGGCGCTTGGCTATGAAAAATAGATTGCTTCTTGATCTAACTCCAGCAGGCCTAAAATCATGGGTGAGCAATCGCATCTTTAAAAAATCATGGGTTGAGCAAAGAGGAAAAATGAATTTTCAGAAATCCTTCAAAGCACAATACCGTAAAATGAAAAAGAAATAGTGCTCATTTATTCCAACAAAACATCTGAGCGGCTCCAATACATTCTCGAATTCATTGCTGAGCAAATTGGATTAACTTACACATTGACTCAAGATGCTCAAAGTTTTGAATCGAGTACTGCCCCCAAAATTAATTATAGCGAGAGCCCCTTCGATAATTGCCTCAATATTATACCAATTAGCCTATTGTTTGAAAATGACATTCATGACCAAGACATTCAAATGGGATCTTGGGATGAGCTGCCCGTTTTCTTTAAACAAAGCGGCGAGATTCCTTTCGATTTATTTGCCGCAACTTTCTATTTACTGAGTAGATACGAGGAATATTTAGCTTTTAACGAGGATGAATTTAAGCGATACCCGCACAAAGAATCCCTTGCTTTTCAGAATAATTTTTTGAATTTGCCTCTTATAGACCTTTGGTTGATCAAACTAAAATCCACGCTAGAAACAACATTCGAAGGACTAAAACTAAAGCAGAAAAAATTTGAGTACATCCCCACTTACGATATCGACATTGCATATTCTTATTTACATAAGGGCATGGCCCGAAGCACAGGAGGTTTTATATCCGACCTACTCAAAGGCGACTTAAAATCCATCGGAAATCGGAAGAAAGTGCTCAGCGGTCAGCAAATGGACCCTTATGACTCCTATGATTTTTTGGATGACGGACATTCGAAATACAATTTACACCCAACCTACTTCTTCCTAGTTGGAGAGCAAGGACCCTTAGACAAAAACTTAGACCCCAACCAAAAAGAAGTCGCTAGTCTCATCCGATCAATTTCTTCGAAATATGATATCGGCATTCACCCATCTTATCAATCGCATGAAAAGAAATCGTTGCGCGATGAAAAAGAAACTCTTGAGGGAATATGTTCAAAGAAAATTGAAAAAAGCCGTCAGCACTACATTAGATTCAAACTCCCTGAAACCTATCGCGAATTGATCGAGATTGGAATTAAAGAAGATTTCAGCATGGGTTATGGCAGCATCAATGGATTTCGCGCAAGTACTTCCAATAGCTTCAATTGGTTCGATCTTTCAAGCAATAAAAAAAGTGATCTGAGAATTCAGCCATTCTCATTTATGGAATGCAATTCATTTTTCGAACAAAAGCAGAGTGTTGAAGAAACAAGAAATGAACTCAAGCACTATATTGATCTAACGAAGAAAACGAAAGGCACTTTCTGTTCCATATGGCACAATTTTTCTTTGGGCAGTGATCCAATTTGGAAAGGTTGGAAAGAATTATATCTTGAATCTTTGGAATGGCTAAAAGCTTAAGATCAGCTCATTTTACATAATACCTTCACGAACCAAATCATGAATGTGGAACATGCCAGAATAGCTATTTCCCTCCATTACAATCAGTTGTGAAATATTATTATCTCGCATGATGTCTAAGCCATCAACCGCCAAAGCACCCAATTCTATTCCTTTTGGCTCTTCAGTCATAATATCTTTCGCACATATCGACTTCAAGTCGCTATGCTTCTCCAACATGCGACGGACGTCACCATCAGTGATGATACCAACAACAGCCTCCTTATCCAAGACGGCAGTTGCACCTAGACGTTTTGAGGTAATTTCAACAATGACATCTTTGATTTCTGCATCTATATTCACTTGGGGTGCCTCATGCGTTTCTAATAAATCATCAACCTTCAAATAAAGCCTCTTTCCTAGAGCGCCACCAGGATGGAACTTAGCAAAATCCTTTGCCTCAAAATGATTCAGTTCTAATAGACAAATCGCTAGTGCATCTCCCATAACCAACTGTGCTGTTGTGCTCGACGTTGGAGCCAAATTATTGGGACAGGCCTCTTCATCAACAATGCAGTCAATAAAATAATGTACATGCTTAGCGAGATAAGAAGACTCATTTCCACACAAAGCAATAATTTTATTGCCAAAGTTCTTGATGAGAGGAACCAAGGTTTTCACCTCTTCACTTTCACCACTTTTTGAAATCAAGAGGACAACATCATCTTCTTGTACCATGCCGAGATCGCCATGTATAGCGTCAGCAGCATGCATAAAAAGCGCAGGTGTTCCAGTGCTATTGAATGTAGCTGCAAGTTTTTGAGCAATGTTCGCACTTTTCCCTATACCGCTAACTATTAGACGTCCTTTGGCCCCCTTTATACAGACCACGGCGTCCACAAAAGATTGACTAGGCCGAAGACCTTCAATCGCTTGAGCTTCTATGCTTATAGTTTTTGCCGCCGAAGCGAGTATTTTCTCTGATTGTGTGATAGAGCAAAAGTAAGTTAAGTGATCAGATAATCTTTGTAAATAAAAACTAAGCGTGGGAGCCCGATGGCTTAAAATACTTCTTCGTAAATACCACCGGAAGCATGGCGACAAGAGAAGGGATGTTTGCCAAGAGAATATTAAAATAGGCCCCATGTAGTGCAAATAAAATAGTGTCGAGAATAAACCAAAAAAAGAAGGCAAATATTATCGCCTTAAAGGCCCAAAGTTCTCTTTTGGCATAGGCATATTTAGCAATGAAGTATTGAAGAATAAAATAGCCCGCAGAAGTAGCTCCAAATGGTGCCAATAAAAAAGTCTTAGCACGCGCAACATCAGCCGGCAATTGCTCCTTAGCCCAAAAAGTTTCAGCCCACATTTTATCATAAATACCGAATGAATCAAAAGATCCAATAAGAGCCCACATGACTCCCAAACAAGCAAAAAAGATACTGACAAACTTGAGATAGTTAAGCCAGAAAGAAAATTTTCTTATTTCCACTCTCAGACCGCTTCTATTATAAAAAAGCCATCATTCCCTTCTTTTTGATACAACGGCATGAAAATATTTCCATCTCTAGGGGCGAGAATTTCTCCATTTTGATTCTGAGCCAATAATTGCCCTTTAAGGATTTTTTGAAAATTAGAATAACCCAATTCCATTTTGAAATCCTCTTCCTCATCTATAGCATAACGTTCGACTAAGCGATAATGTTTATGTTTTGGTTGCAATTCATCATCTAATAATTTTTTCAATCGACCAATCTCTTCTTGAGGCATATTCGGGTAAAGACCAGTATGAAACATACTCAACTGAACGAATGCTTCATGCTTAATCAAGCTGTTGTGACTTTGTTGCTGCCCCGCTTCAAAAGCTAAACCACAATGCCCCTTATCGCATATCCATGCAAGCAAGGTCCCATCAAGATATCCGTTAAGACCGCTGATATAAGGCACATCTGATGAATCTAGAAATGATTGAAACTTAGGATCAAATTGGCTGACTATAAAAGGTATTGTTGGCGCTGAGGTTGTATGCAAATCAATTAAAAACACAGCTCCTGAATGTTCGGCTATTTCTTTGTCAATCAAAGCCATTAATGCGATCATTTCTTGCACTTCAGATGAATCGCTATTGGATGCCAACATTTCACTAGTCCAAATCCTATTTAGATCATGATTAAGAAAACGCTTGTTTTGTTTTAAGGCAGCAAGATTTCCTCTTAAGGCTACAGCAGTGCCATGGATTTCATTTTCAGCATAAATGAATGGCGAAAATATATTTTCAAGTGCACGAACACCATTGGACTCATTTCCATGCAAGCCACCAACATATATCACCAAAGGACCTTCGGCCTTACCCTGTATTCTTGCAATTATTCTATCCACTACTTCTTAAAAATTTCTGTTATGCGAGCCACCTGAACAATATCTTGCTGATTCACTAAGCCCGAAAGTAATTTCCCTTCAGTTACCAAAACACATTCTGCTCTAGTTTCTGCCAGTATTTCAACTAATTCATTGGTCGTGGCATCAGGTCCAATCGAAACAAAATTCGCACTCATTATTTCCGCCACAGTTTCTGGCCTCTTACTCTCAGGCATATTGAGATAATTCAATAATTCTTTAATGGTGATAAGCCCTACCAATTCATTTCGGGAATTTTCAACAGGGATGGAATGTATATTTTTCCAAGACATCATATTGGCGACTAAGTCAATAATATCGTCCTCTTTCGCGATATAGGGTTCCGTTTCCATGATATCACTCACAGTGGTAAACTTTTTGACTTTTCTGACTTCATCCGAATTAATATCTTCCCAAGTATGCACGGGAGAAGAAGTCATTTGTTTAGTGTAGATAGCTTCAGTTATATTTCTACTGGCTTCATTTGCCGTAGACCCCTTCAATAGAGAAGAGAAATTTTCCAGCACCCATTTAGAGCCATTCATATTTTCATTCAATCTTTCGTCTATAATTCCTAGTAATTCGTCAATAGACTTTTGGTTGACACCTCCTTTCTTCAGTCCCTCTCTCGCCATGGGCAGCAATTTTCCATGAATAAGTTGTTCCGCACTTAAGGTCTCATCATACCACTTAAACTTACAATCTAGGCCTGAACGACATGCGTTGTAAAAATTATATCGGCAGTCTTCGAACTTCACCTCTTCAGGAAGATCTTTCACATTTTCTGGCATGGCATACATTAAGCCTAACCAGAAGGCCGCATTGGCCATTTCATCTTTTATGGTTGGACCAGATGGGATGTATCTATTCTCTATGCGCAAATGTGGTTTGCCACCACCAACACCATAACAAGCTCTATTCCACTTATAGACCGTACTATTATGCATCTTGAGGGCTTCCAATTCGGGGACATTTCCTTGCTCTAATTCAAAGACCGCATCTTGTTGGTCTGAAGTAGCGAAAAGAGAATTGAAACGACTTACGTTGTCTCTATATAAATCCACCACATTTCCTCTCAACCAATCTTTCCCAAAAGTGACACGAGGTTCTTGTTCTCTTTTAATATTTGTACTACTTCGTGTGTCTACACTTTGCTGAAAAAGAGCAATTCGTGTTTCCATCCACAATCGTTTTCCCAACAGCAATGGAGAATTTGCAGCAATGGCCAATACGGGACCAGATATCATCAAAGCCCAATTATACTTTTCTGTAAACTGTTCTGGGCTAATCTGCATATGTACTTGGAAGCTAGTGTTGCATGCCTCAAATAAAATATTATCATGATTAGTAATGAGCTCATCCACGCCAAGAATATTTAATTCAAAATCACTCCCGCGCATTGATTTAATTACTTGGTCCAAGGCCTTATATCTCGGATTGGGCGTCATATGCTCAAAGTTCAAATGCTTTTTACGCAATGTTGGCAAAATGCCCGTCATCACGATTTTAGTATTTTCTGATTCTGCAGCGGCATGCGCTTTTGCCATGAGTTCGCGCAATTGATTTTCCATTCTCTCAAAACAATCTCCACCAAAATCTTGCGGATCCAAATTGGCCTCTATATTAAACTGAGCTATTTCAGGAACAAAATGAGGGTCATCAATCTTGCCAAGAATTTCCATATTATTTGTGCAAGGATTGAAGTTTTCATCAACCAAACAAAGTTCTTGCTCCGCACCAATTCGAGTGATTCCCGCCTCTATCATTCCACTCTCCAGCATCAGTTCCATTGCTTTGATATCATTCAACAACATGCGCGTGAAACGCTTCTTGGCTTCAGAATTAGTGAATTGTTCTACATCTTGATTTCCCATAGGTTCTATAAATTTAATGCACTTTTGCCAAAACAATTTACTTATACCTTTGTCCAATGCCTGATTCTTCCATCAGTCTCAATAAATTCATCAGCTCTACGGGTATTTGTTCCCGTAGAGAAGCTGACCAATGGATAGCCGCAGGAAGGGTAAAAATCAATGGGAAGACGGCTAAAAAAGGGAATCGAGTCTCTAGTGCCGATAAGGTGAGCGTTGATGATGAGCTGATTGGTAAAAGGCCCAAGCCGGTCTATATCGCATTCAACAAACCTGCAGGAGTTACATGCACTACTGACCTAAAAGACAAGAGCAATATCATTGACTATATCAATTTCCCTAAAAGAATATTTCCCATTGGCAGATTAGACAAGCCAAGTACTGGATTAATCCTATTAACGAATGATGGAGATATTGTCAATGAAATCTTGCGTGAAGAGCATGGTCATGAGAAAGAATATATTGTGAGCGTCAACAAAGCCATAAGTCCTGAATTTATTCAGCGCATGCGAGCGGGCATCCCAATATTGGATACAGTGACCAAAAAATGCACGGTAGAAAAAATAGGACGACAGCGTTTTCGCATCATACTCACCCAAGGTCTAAATAGGCAAATCAGAAAGATGTGCGAGCATTTAAACTATGAAGTAGTCACACTGCATAGAATGCGCATCATGCATATAGAACTCGGCAGATTGCCAGAAGGGAGTTATCGAAAACTCACAAAGCTAGAGCTTGAATTACTCGGGCTATAAAAAACGATAGGCTCTACTTGAGTAGAGCCTATCATCTTCTTCAATAATAGTAAGTAGTAACTATCTAGTTGTTTTGTTCTTATCCGCATAAGCAAAAACTTTTTTCATCAAATCAGTAGAACGAGCTACTGGATTTGTACGAATTCGACTCTCTTCTTTTTTAATCTGACCGAACATTGCATCCATGGCATTTTGTGCAACATATGTGTTCAAATCAGTAGTAATTTTTTTACCCGCAATCATATTGTATGCTGAAGAAACTTTATTCCATGGAGTTTCAATATTTGTGTTAGCCAAAGACTTTGAAATAATTGGCCTAAACTGCTTTAATAATTCTGCAGATGTAGCACGTCGTAGATAATCTGTAGCTCCACCATTACGACCTGTAACAATCTTAATCGCATCGGGTACTGTCATATTTCTGATCGCACTTACAAAAATTGGCTTTGCTGCTTGCATCGCTTGCTCAGCACCTCTGTTCATTGAAGTTTTCACTTTATCCAAATATGGACCAGCTAATGATTTCGCCAAAGGATTGTTCATAATTTTAGATTCAATATCACGAATCTCTTTAGGCATTAAAATTTGGTAGGCTGCGTTCTTCATGAAACCATCTGTTTTCCCAAGACTGCTCACACCACTTAAAACACCCATTTCTAAAGCCTGCTTTAGTCCGCCTGCAGCTTCACCTTCTGTGATATTCAAGGTATTTAGAACATTGCCTGTAGTGCTTAGAATTTGACCTAGATTCTCACAAGACATAAAACCGATGCTTACGAATGCAAGAAGTATTAATAATTTCTTCATTATAAATTTCTTTTAGAAAGCTAATGTAGCATCTTTATTGGGTTTCAAATGTTGTTAATTTCTAATTTTCAAATCATTAAGAATAAAAATTACATCTCAGAAGATTTCATAATATCTAAAGGACTGATACTTTGTAGGAAATGTTTGTATTGCTCGACGGAGATATGATGGCCTCATCAAACTGCTGCTTATATTGCGACTTCAATGAGTAAGGACATTCTCATAAAGGGAGCAAAAATGCACAATTTGAAAGATATTGATGTGCGCATTCCACACAACAAACTCACCGTGGTGACTGGTGTAAGTGGAAGTGGGAAGAGCTCCTTGACCATGGATACTCTTTTCGCGGAAGGGCAGCGTCGCTATGTAGAAAGCTTGAGTTCCTATGCTCGGCAATTCATGCAGAACATGTCCAAACCGGATGTAGATTCTATAGAAGGGCTTTGTCCGGCCATCGCCATCGAACAAAAAGTAGTGAGTCGAACCCCAAGGTCCACTGTCGGCTCCATGACAGAAATCATAGATTATTTTAGATTGCTTTTTGCAAAAGTCGGAAAAACATATTCTCCCGTCAGTGGAAAAGAAGTAGTCAAACATGAGGTTCAAGATGTAATCCATTTTATCAAAGGATTAAAGAAGGATAATAAAGTCATCATACTGATTCCATTTCCAGACTATGCAAGAAAAAATACCCAATATTATTTAGAAGAACTTCTACAAAGTGGCCTCACAAGAATTTACAAATTAAAAGACAGCTCTTATCAGAACATTGAAGAGGTCCTCGAAAAGAAGAACCCTAAACTCGCCAAAGATGACTACATCCTGATTGATCGATTTGTGAGTCGCGAGTTTGAAGAGGAAGAATTACATCGCTTTGCTGATAGTATTCAAACAGCCTTTGATGAAACCAATGGAGACGTTTATCTAGAAGTCTCTGGCAACCTACATCACTTTTGCAATCGATTTGAATTGGATGGAATGCGTTTTGAAATACCCAGCCCCAATCTATTTTCAGCCAACAACCCATATGGTGCTTGCCCAGAATGTGAAGGCTTTGGTCTGAGTGTGGGTATAAGTGAAGACTTAGTGATTCCGAATAAAAAGCTGTCGGTTTACGACAATGGAATCGCTTGCTGGAAGGGACCTAAGATGAGTCGATACAAAGACTACTTCATCAATAAACATCCTGATTTCCCGATACATAAGGCCATAGGCAAACTGAGTGCAGAAGATTACGCTTTACTTTGGGATGGCAAAAAAGGCATTAACGCATTCTTTGACACACTGAGTAAAAAACTCTATAAAATTCAAAACCGTATCATGTTGGCACGTTATAGAGGGAAGACGCGCTGTCAATCTTGCAAAGGACATAAACTACGCGAAGAAGCACTCTATGTAAAGATCAATGATACCCATATTGCGAGCTTGCTCGATATGCCCATTGAAAATTTAAACGAATGGTTTCAAGGACTGGAACTGTCTGAAAAAGACCAACACGTAGCAGACCGCCTGATTCTAGAAATAAAAAATAGATTGGGTACTCTACTCTCTGTAGGGCTTAATTATCTGACCTTGAATAGAACGTCCATGACGCTGAGCGGTGGCGAGAGTCAAAGAATACAACTCACCAGAATTATTGGCAGCAATCTGACAGACAGCCTTTACATATTGGATGAGCCGAGCATTGGCTTGCACAATCGAGATACAGAGCAACTGATTAAAGTACTGAAAGAATTAAAATCCTTAGGTAATACTGTCGTAGTCGTAGAGCATGACGAACAGATGATGCGGGAAGCCGACCATATCATAGACATTGGACCACTCGCCTCTCACCTTGGTGGCGAGGTAGTAGCGAGCGGCGATTATAAAAAACTCAGCAAGCACAAAAAAAGTCTGACCGCTAAATACCTCAATAAAGAACTTGAGGTCATTCTAAAAAAAGAAAAGCGTAAAGTCAGGAATAAAATTAAAGTTGACGGATGCACCCACCACAATTTAAAAAACATCAGTGTTGAATTTCCACTAAATATGCTGACTGTTGTAAGCGGTGTGAGTGGCAGTGGGAAAACGACATTGGTGCGCAAGATTCTGTATCCCGCTCTAAAGAATGCGCTCGACCAATATGATGTGAAGCCTGGTAGCTTTGGCGAACTCAGTGGGGACGTGAAGTCTATTGATGCTATTGAAATGGTGGACCAAAACCCTATCGGGCGCTCCTCACGCTCCAATCCCGTTTCCTACATTAAAGCTTATGACGACATCAGAGCTCTTTTTGCAAAGCAACAGCTGGCCAAACTTCGAGGATATAAAGCAGGGCATTTTTCTTTCAATGTAGAAGGTGGACGTTGTGATACCTGTAAAGGAGATGGGCAAATTACCGTCGAGATGCAGTTCCTCGCTGATGTTCAATTGCTTTGCGACCAATGTCATGGACAGCAATTCAAAGACGAGACCTTAGAAGTAAAGTATAAGGGCAAGCACATCGCAGACATTTTAGACATGAGTGTTGATGTGGCCATAGAATTCTTTCAAGAAGAAGCGAAACTGCAAAAAAAGCTTCAGGCCTTATCTGATGTGGGCTTGGGTTATATCAAACTTGGCCAAAGCAGCAATACATTAAGCGGAGGTGAGGCACAGCGTGTCAAACTAGCGTCCTTCCTTATCAACAGCAAATCCAAGAAAAGCATCCTATTCATTTTTGATGAACCCACGACGGGATTGCATTTTCATGATATCAATAAACTACTACAGAGTTTTGAAGCCTTAATACAAGAAGGACATTCTGTTTTGGTGATAGAGCACAATACGGATGTCTTGAAAAATGCAGACTGGATTATTGACCTCGGGCCCGAAGGAGGAGCGAATGGCGGCCAACTTCTATATTCAGGACCACCGAAGGGATTGAAAAAAGTGAAGAAGAGTTATACGGCGAAATATCTGTAGATTAAGGATTAAGGATTAAAAGTTAGAATCCGGAACCCAAACTCCAAAAACAATCAAACGAAAAAAACCCAAAAAATCAGAACCCAGAATCCAAAGGTGGACGAAATGTCAAGCATCAAATGTCAAATGTCAGAGAATAGAGAATAGAGAATAGAGAATAGAGAATAGAGAATAGAGAATAGAGAATAGAGAATAAAATAAGAATCCAAACCCCAAAACCAACGACCTTTTAATTTTCATTTTTCAACTTTCAATTTTCAATTATTTTTCAATTTTCAATTACCTTTCATTTTTAAATTACCTCTAACTACTACTCCATCTATGACTATCCGTGACGCCAACAAAAACGACCTTGAGCAATTGACCATCTTGTTTAATCAATACAGGTTATTCTATAGAAAAACAGAGGATTTAGAAGGCGCAGGAAAGTTTCTTGAAGAGCGTATTAATCAGAATGATTCTGAGATATTTGTTGCAGAAAATGAATCTGCTGAACTCATCGGATTTGTTCAACTCTACCCGCTCTTCTCTTCCACCCGCATGAAAAAATATTGGTTATTGAACGACCTTTTCGTTCACGAAAATTCAAGAGGGCTCGGAGCATCTAAACTTCTCATTGAACGCTCCAAGCAATTGGTTCGCGACTCAGCAGCTTGTGGCATGTATTTAGAAACTGAAAAGAACAACGCCATAGGGAATTCGCTATACCCTAGTGCTGGCTTTGAATTGTATGATGGCTCTAATTTTTATGAATGGACGAACACAAATGTCAAAACTTAAATGTCAAATGTCAAATGTCAGAGAATAGAGAATAGAGAATAGAGAATAGAGAATAGAGAATAGAAGTTAAAGTCAAAAAAGTAAAAATCCAAAGGGGAATAAACGTGCCTACCAGAGGTAAATGTCAAATTTTAAATGTCAGAGAATAGAAGTTAGAGCCCAAAAAAAATAAAAACCCAAAAACCAAGGAGTAAATAGTAGAAGTTAGAATCCAAAAACAAAGAATGGAGAATAGTCCTCTTCATTCTTTTTTGCCCGAACCATGAGGAATGGATATATTTAAATGATTAAGCCCCTTGAATTATGAAGAAAATACAGCTACTTCCATTTATCATTTTATTTTCCCTAATATGCCCTCTTACATCTACAGCGCAGAGTCCCGGTGGAGTTGGAAATACCAACCTCACGGCATGGTTCAATCCGGACCCTTTAGCCTTAGGAAATTGTACAAGTTGGACCACCACCTTCCCAACAGGAGCATCAGCGATTACACTCACGGAAGTAGCAGCCCCTTATCCTATCGTCACGAATACGCCTGCCAACAATTCGTCCAACTATAATAACACCATTCACTTTGCAGGCAATGGGATAGGCAATAACGCAACGGCAAGAGTGTTGGAAAATATTGGCACATTAAATCTGTTGGACAATCGAATTGCCTCTTCTCAAGGCACCTTCTTTGCCGCATACTATATTGATGATTTGGGCTCTGGCGGCCAGCATGTGGTCGACTATAGAGAATCTGTTGGAGATGCCATTCAGTTCCGTTGGTTATCATCAAATGTCACACGCTACGCCATTGGGACTGCAGGTCCAACTACCAATGCCACAAGAAATTTTGCTGATGATGTCCTGCCAGTGGTATTTACCGCAAGTGGAAATAGAAGTAGCGCAACTTCCTTGATGACAAGAGAGCGCTCATTTGACTTCAACACCTCAAGTTCAAGTCAAGCTGGGACAGGCGGCAGAATTGGATTGGTCGTTGGTGCTCGAAAAAATGGCAATAACACCTATGGTGGCGCCCACCGTTCTTTTATTCACGAACTCATCTTTTTCAATACAGATTTAGGCCTAGTCGATATGATAAAAGTTGAGAGCTATTTGGCCATTAAATATGGGGTTACACTTGACCCTACATCCACTTCCGGTGGAGTATATGCAGCCTCTAATACGAGCAGTGCATGGAATATTAATCTACCTTACCACAATGATGTAATTGGTATCGCAAGGGATGACATTAGCCTCTTGGATCAAAAACAATCTCATAGTTTTGATGATTCAGTTCGAATTTATTTGGGGAGTACGCTTGCTGCGAGTAATGCCGCAAATTCGTCTACATTCTCCAATGACATTGCCTATGTACTTATGGGACATAATACGGGCGCCAATAATGAAACAGCGGTGGCTACAGCCGAAATGCCGGCTGGTCAAAACCTAGTCAACCGTATCGAAAGAGAATGGCTGGTACAAAACAACAATATGGCGGACACCTATAGCATTGATTTCACTTTGGACAACTTCACCAACTTTTCAGCGAACCCAGCCGACATCGTTCTCCTCGTTGATGATGATGGAAACTTTTCGAATGCGACTGTTTTTAAAACCGGACTTACATTCAGTGTAAGTGGAAATGTTGTCACTGTAAGTGGCATTGGAACAACGCAAATTCCACTGACCAGCTCGCAATATATCACTTTGGCTACGCGAACCATCCCTACTCCTGTGACGCTTGTAGATTTCGAAGCACATCAAGAACAAGAAAGCGTGCGTTTAAATTGGGCTTCTAAGCAAGAGCTAAACTTCAAAGAATACCTAATCGAAAGTTCTATGGACAGCAAAGAATGGGAAAGCTTAGGCAGCGTTCAGGGCGAAGGCGATGACAGTAAATATTCATTCATTGATAATAATCCTACTTATGGTGTCAATTACTATCGTTTGAAGATGGTCGATATTGATGAACAATTTGAATACAGCAATGAAGTGAATGTAAATTTCTCTGCTCTAGACAAGGTCAAAATATATCCTAATCCAATACGAAATAATACGGTTAGCATTGAGGGCAAAAATCTACGTTCAAAGAGAATGAGCATTAGCAATACACTTGGGCAGACATTTGACTTTAAGACCATTTCGAAAACGATTCTGTCTGACGACCTCATTGAATTGAACTTCTCAAAGGTGCCGACAGGCTTGTATTTTATTAAAATAAATAATCAGGCTTACTCAATTATCAAATAGTGTAGCCAAGCGTTCTATTTATCCGAAGGCATAGTCCTTGAGGTATGCAAACTGCTCCTTGAGTTCGCCATTTTCGCAAATGGTGGCATCTTCCAATATTTCTGAACGGTCTTGAAGTAAGATTTCTGGAATGATGTATTCGCCCAACATTTCGCCAAAATGCTCGCTCGCATCTGTGGGTAGTTCTGAAGGCAAATTATCTACCGTCATTAAATCGATAATATCATCTGTATTTTGAAATGCTGCAGCACGCTCGAAGGTTTTCTTATCTATCCCATAGACTGGATCTGGAATGGTGCTCGCTCCTAGGTTAATAGGAATAGAGCCATCAGCATCGCAAGTGATGTCGGAAATGACATTCATTTTATAGCGTTCGTCTTGAATATCTTCCTTTTTAAAATGCGGTGGAATCTTAGTATCCCAATAAATGCCATTCATCATGGTGTCCGTCACTCGAGTAAAGGGCTTAAAGAGGCAAGTATAGTCTTGAGGGTTTTTGAAAAAATCATCTCGCTCGAAAGAACTGTCGTCCATGCGTGCGTATAAATGCTCAATATCTAAATGAACAAATACAGGCTTGTCGAAACTGTCGCGCATATAGCTGTCGCGATCTACTTCTTGAAACCCACAGGCCTTCATAATTTCTAACACACCAGAAGCCACTCTCCCACCACCCGTTAAGGCAATCTTCATTGCGGGCCAGTTGACCGCGGCATAATGCTTTTTCAGGGCATCATAATTTTCAACTGAATGCGCAGCAGGCAATTCAAAACGCTCATACTTTTTACCATAGGTGAGCAGACCATTGTGGGCACCAACCACTCCAGCCCAATAGCCAAAACCGAGGATGCGATCACCGCTCTTATGCGTCAGACATTCATAGTCTATCATGCGGACGTTCTCCGCAATCATTTTTTTCATCAGCGGCTTATTGTAAGGCTGAGCCTTTTTGGTATGAGAGAAAAAGAAATAGGGCTTGCCCGGAATAAAATCGTCCAAGCGCACTTCTTTCACTCCGAAGAGATAATCGCAAGTACTTAAATCTTCTTGGACCTCAATCCCTTTTTCAGCATAGGCCTCATTCGAATAGCAACGCACATCCGAAGGCTGCACGATAAAATCCAATTTAGGATGCTTCGCTTTGAGCTCTATAATTTTCTCAGGGGAAAATGGCACTCTATTGTCTGTGGGGACTTTTCCTTCTCTAACTACACCAATCTTAATCATTGTCTTAAATTCGCGTCCAAAGATAAGAGATGGAATTCTTTGAATTGTTTGACATGCCCATTAACCTTTTGGTGGACCTAAAGTCCATACAGAGGAAGTATTTCGCGCTTTGCAAGCAATATCACCCCGACAAATTCAGTCTGCAAGGAGCGGATGCCCAAGAGGAGGCCTTGGAAATGACCTCAAAAATCAATCAAGCGAAAAAGGTGCTAAGCAGTGCAGAGCAGCGCTTGGCCTATATTCTTCGGGAGAAGGAGATTCTCATCACGGATGAAAAATACCAATTGAAACCAGCCTTCTTGGGCGAGATGATGGAGATCAACGAGCAATTGATGGAATTGGAATTTGACGAGGATGCCGAGAAAAAAGCAGCCCTGAAGCAGGAGGTGAGCAAATTAGAAGAAGGCATCTTTAAAGAAATATCAACATATTTTGAATCAGCCACTGCAGATTGGAGTGAAGAAGATTTAGCAAAGCTGAAAGACTATCACTACAAAAAGAAGTATTTAGAGCGGATAAAAGAGAAGTTGTAAAGCACTAATTCCGAATCACAAGCTTCTGATAAGAGATATAGCCTCTCGCTTTTCGGCAAACCTCCAAGGTCTTAGAGACCTTGGAGGTTTTGATTTATTGAAACAAATAATTCTCGGATTGAGTTCGGAGGTCCAGAGCGTACTAATTCCGAATCACCAGCTTCTGATAAAACATAAAGCCTCTTGCTTTTAGACCAATAATATAGAGTCCATCCGCTAAGGAATTTAATTCGACCATGCCACCCTGTTCATAAACTCCTTCTTGAACCAACTTCCCGCTATAGTCTTTGATTTGGTAGCTGGCTTTATCAATATTCTCAGGCAGTGTAAATGAGATGCTACTGCTTGCGGGATTGGGATATACTGCAACGGTTGAACTGATGTCGTCAAATTGATTAACGCTCAACGGCTCGAAGGCCAACCTGCGTTGATAAAACTTGCTATTGAACGGAGTGCTGGTTGTTGTGTCACATTCTATGGAAACATCTCCACCAATTCCTCCGTTGATAATAACCTCTCCTCTGTTCTCATCATAGAAGACTAGGCCACCATTGTTACCCCATTTATTGTTTATCCCATATTTCATGATAATGTCATTCTGATCATCTATAACGCACAAGAACATGTCGCCATTATTTAGGTATTCAGTCTGTAAATAACCTGCCATATCGAGTGTATCTCGCGATTGTGTCGACAAATGAAGAAGATAAGTATTAGGACTTGGCCCGAAATCAATGGCCTCTACTGTTTCTGTATGATTTCCACTTATTACTTTGCTTTGCAGGACGTTAGCAGCGGTATCTAAACGATGAAAAGCGGCATTCGAATACTGATTTTGGATAACAATCGGAAGCCCTAGGTATGCAAAATCAGTGCTTTGTGTTTGCCCGCCTACGAGCAACTCATTGTTCACCGAATCATAGAGGAATGAAGTTCCGCCATCACTCATGCTTCCTCCAAAACTTCTGGTCCAGAGTCGATCTCCAAGTGGATTTAATTTTAAGACAAAAAAATCAGTTGATGTAGCCTGACCTTGTTTCCAAGCCACATTGTCTGAAACATAAGAATTATCTGCTTCGACCGAACTACTTAGAAGATAGATATTATTAGCCTTGTCCTCAGCTAAATATGCCCGAGTTTCATCAAGCGTACTACCAAAAACTTTTGCCCACTCCTTATTCCCAGAACTATCGCATTTAAAAACTGTGTGATCAGAAAATATGGAGCTTCCGTCAAAGTCAATCATATTGTCGCCACACGCGTAATTGTTCAGACCAAAGACAATAAACCCTCCATCCCTAGATTGGAGAGCATCATACACAGCAGGGCTACTGGGCGCACAGGTATAGTATTTATCCCAAATCAAATTTAGGTCACTATCAACTTTATAAATCACCAAACTTTGCCCCCCTACAGCATTCGGATTGTTTGGAAAATCGCCGTCAAAGCTTTGTGAAGTTCCGATGCAAACAAATGAGCCATCAACTTGTTCGAAGACTTCAGCAAAGCCGTCATTTTTATCATTGACGGGACTTCCTTTGTACACTCTCTGCTTGAGAATATCAAAATCATTATCCACAATCGTCAGTGTTGCGTCTGCGTTTGATACAGTATTAACGCCTGCAATGACATAACCTTGTCCGTTTAGTAATGGCTTCACTGCAGCACCTCGTTTAATTTCAGTCGTCGGATCGTAGCAATAATCTTTAATTAGCGTCAATTGATACTGAGCACTACAATTAAATGTTGCACATAAGATTAAGAAGCACAGAACATATTTCACTTTATTAAAGTTACGGTTTTTTGAGTGGGTTCATCTATCCATTGGCTGCTGAATAATGGTTCGTGAGGGTACTAACCATGGAGGGAGTAGAATCTCCTGATGACCACCCCGTCAATTGGCCGACCAATCGCCACTCCCGCGCAAAGGGAGGGGAATTGTGCTTCGCTTGGGAAACCTCCAAGGTCTTAGAGACCTTGGAGGTTTTGATTTATTGAAACAAATCATTCTCGGATCGAGTTCGGAGGTCCAGAGCGTATTAATTCCTAATCGCCAGCTTCTGATAAGACATAAAGCCTCTCGCTTTAAGACCAATAATATAGAGTCCATCCGCTAAGGAATTTTATTCGACCATGCCACCCTCTTCATAAACTCCTTCCTGAATCAACTTCCCGCTATAGTCTTTGATTTGATAATTGACTTTATCGAAATTTTCAGGCAGGGTGAATGAGATGCTATTGCTTGCAGGATTGGGATAGATTGTGATACTGCGGTTTGGCTTGGTGATTTCTGGGAATGAGAGGGGTTCAAAGACCAACCTACGAATGATCGGTTTCTTGATTGAGTTTGTATGTAAATATGATGTGTCGCACAAATTGAAAGCATCTTGCGCAAGACCTACATGAAGCAAAACTTCTTTAGTTTGATTAGAATAAGAAGAGTAGATAGGTCGATTATCGAAGGTAGAATTGTGAATCCCATACTTCATGGAAAAATCACCCTGAAAATCTATCGTACAAAGAAATAAATCAAGTCCTCCAGCTCCAATCTGATTCGCGACATTCAATGTGTATCCAGCCATATCGCCATTATTATTTGACTGAGTTTGCAAGAATAAAAAATATTCGCTTTGACTCGTCCCATAAAAAATATCACGGACAAAATCCATCCCTTTCCCTCCGACCAGCTTGGTTTGAAGCAAATTTCCAGATGTATCGAGTCGCATGAAAAATGCATCATCACCTTGATGCTGAGCATCACTAAACATTAAATCTTTACTGGACGTTCCTCCTGCGATCACCAAACAATTATTAAAAGAATCATAGAATCCAGCGTCAATATATTCATAGCCTGTACCGCCATATGACTTCGTCCATATTTTGTTACCATAACTATTCAATTTCATGAGAAATATATCCCCTCCTGTTGCCGTAGTATTTTTCCACGATGTGTCTGAAATCATATCGAAATCGCCTTCTCCACTTGAGCCATAGAGATAAATATCTCCTGCAACATCCTCCATTACTCGCACATCCCTTTCGTCGCCACTGCTGCCAAATACTTTTGCCCATACTTTATTCCCAGCGCTATCAGTCTTCACTAGTAACCAATCTTCTTTAAAAATTGAGCCATCATAATCCGTCAATCCGTCTCCACATGGGCCATTGTTCATACCCGCCATTATAAATCCACCGTCGACGGATTGAACAAAATTTTGATCTGTAATTCCGCTCAAAGTACAGCCGTATGGTTTAGACCAAACTTTGTTTAGATTGCTATCAACTTTAAAAAGTGCAAAAGACTGAGCAGCCAAACTCTGAAAATCGCCATCGGGCGTTTTGGTTTCACCAAAGCAAACAAAACTCCCATCAGATTGCTCTATTACATCGGCAAACTCATCATCATCATCACCCGTTATTGTTCCACCATAAACATTCTCCTTACGTACACTGAAATCATTATTCAATATACCTATATAGGCATCCTTATTCCAACCTGAATTAAATGTACCATGATGCTGAACAGAACCAGTAAATTCAAGCCGACTATAACCAACAACCACGTAACCTGAGCCATCGATCAGAGGCTTCATTTTTAGCGCACCACCAATCTCAATCGAATCATCATAGCAGTAGTCATCTACCAGAGTAAGTTGTTGTTGTGCACTACAATTAAATGTTGCACATAAGATTAAGAAGCACAGAACGTATTTCACTTCATTAAAGTTACGGTTTTTTGAGTGGGCTCATCTATCCATTGGCTCCTGGATTATGGTTCGTGAGGGCACGAAGCATGGAGGGAGTAGAATCTCCCGATGACCACCCCGTCAATTGGCAAGCCAATCGCCACCCCTGCGCAAAGGGATGGGAATTGTGCTTCGTGCGGGCAAACCTCCAAGGTCTTGAAGGCTTCATAATTCCCGAGAGGAAGCTAGACTCAGAGAAAAATATCTCAAATCTGGAATCGGAAGAGAATTTATCAAAAAATATATTGAAGAGAATCAGCAATAATAGTAATATTGCAGTCCTACCGAATTCAATACTTGCCCGAGTGGTGGAACTGGTAGACACGCTTGACTCAAAATCAACAAAAAGCGCTTTTCCAAACTCTTCCTTCTTCTTCTAAACTCTAGAGAGCCCTTACCAACAATCGTTTCTGTGAACAATTGTTTTACTTTTCTCTTCCTTGCTTTTATAACTTCAACACAAAATGTTGGGCAAATTGTTGGGCAAGTCAAAATTATAAGAAGATGAAAACAGTAACTACACAAATCGTTCTTGACAAAAGAACCAAGAGAAAAGACGGGACATATCCAGTCAAATTAAGAGTCACAAGTAACAGGAGCAGCCGTAAATACGGCATTGGGATAAACATGATTGAAAAGGACTTTGAAAAGAGTATGATGAGCAAACCGCGAGGTATGTACAAAACAGCAAGATTGACTTTCAATACTTGGGAGCAAAAAGCCTTGGACATTATTGCTGGTTTGCCTCATTTTGATTTTGAAGAATTCAAGCGGCAACTTCTAGGTACACCAAAAGCAAAATTGACATTGCAAGACTTGTTTGAAGAAAAGATATCCGACCTAGAAGACAACAACCAACTTGGAACGGCTCAAACTTACAGATATACCTTAGTTTCTTTATTAAAATTTAAATCGAATCTCCAACTGCATCATGTAAAAGAATCCTTCTTGAAGAAATATGAACATTGGTTCCTAGAATCAGGGAACTCTCATACATCACTTGGAATGTACTGTAGGAATCTTCGCCACATTATGAATGTTGCAGTTCAAAAAGAATTAATAACTCCAGAAGCTTACCCATTCGGAACAGGCAAGTATGTCATTCCTAAGAAACAAACCACTAAGAAAGCCCTGAGCAAAGAAGAAATTAAAGCCATCTATGAATACCAAGATGAATTTGATTCTAAATCTTGCCGTCAGAAGGCAAGGGACTTCTTCTTCCTTCACTTCCTCTGTAATGGCTGCAACACCACCGACCTACTGCGCCTTAAAGGTTCAGATATTAAAGATGACTATATAGAATTCATTCGTCAGAAGACTAAAAGGACATCCAAGGGAAACATCAAGCCAATCCGAATACACCTCAGCGATGAGATTAAGGAACTAATGAACAAATGGGGGGACATCAAGAATGATGGATACATATTGGATGTTCTTAAAGAAGGAATGAGTGAGAGGGAAATAAAGAAAGCTGTTGCAGCTTTCAATAGAGTATTCAACGAAGGCATGAAGAAGGTGGTGGCAGAAGTAGGAATTGAAGTGAACACCACTGGATGGGCATACATCTGTCGCCACACCTACTTCACTCACATGATGGCATCAGGAGCCTCAATTGCCTATCTTATGGATAGCGCTGGACACAAGAATGTCCAAACTACGATGACCTACATTAAGAGTCTCGATACAGCAATGCAGGTAGAACAGACAAAAACTTTACTTTCGTTCACAGGGTAGAACTGAAAATTCCTTATCTTTACAACGCTCTAGATGGCAACATCTAGACCTCTCAGCAAGCAATTAAGCAGACCGCTGAATACAGGAGCAAGTTGCGCTTGCAAAGTAGTCGAAATTTAAGACGACTATTTCAGATAGACTAGCAATAAGAAAAACTGCTAGTCAACTAGATAACAACAAAGAACATAAGAGTCTCTTCTGGCAAAGAAGGGAGGAAATAGAATTACGACTATGTCATCACTGAAGATGATTATGTCAGAGATTCATTTAACAAGCTGGAACCGGTATCCAGTGAATTGAAAAGTGCCGTTAACAATTTAAATTTTATTACATATGAAAAATAACAATAATGAAAAACCTAAAGAAAGGCTGTGGAATCACAAACAAGCTGCCTGTTACTTAGGGATAAGCGAGAGTATGCTATACAAATTAACAAGTGCAAGTGCCCTGACCTACTATAAAATAAACCGTATCGGTGGCAATAGATACTCCCAAAAACACTTGGATGAATTCCTAGCTGCAGGAAGAATAGATTCAATCAATTCAATAACCAAAAACAATAAATAATGGAACAACCAAAAACAATAAATAATAAACTAAAAGGAATAAACGTAAATAGAATTTTTGAAGAGGTAGCTGACCGTTATCTCGTGGATGAACTTAAAGACAGACTTTACGATTTATTCGAGGAAGCGGTAGAACGTAAAAAGTCCGATTTGACATGGGAAGATGGCTTGAACAAAAAACAAAGAGATCATCTTTATGATAAGTTTGAAGAATTATACGATCAAAGCAACATTCCTGACGATATAGACCTGCCAAAAATCATATACGATGAATACGATAATTAATGTGAGGCCAAAGAAGAAAAAGGATAGGAGTAAATACTACACTGTCGGCCAGGCACTATTTGCCTTGAACGTGTCTCCATCAAAACTAACTTGGTACATGAGAAATCATATGCTTAAGTATGAGGTAGTCGGTGCTAAGGTGCTTTTGCTGAAGACTAGTGTAGACAACTTAAACAGAAGAAGATAATGACTGAATACGAAATCATAAAGATCCAAGTGGTCTTCGATATCGCGTTAAGTCAAAATCCCAAGATTTATAGGAACCTCTGCTTCAGGCAGTCATTCATGAACACCTTTCTAGGGTTCTACGATCCTAATAATCAACTAGATAAAACACAAATACAAAATGCTGAAAGAATGTTTAATACGTACTATTCCTATTTAGTTAGATAGTAAATGTTTCACATTAGCAGTAAACCCCGTAGCAGTCCAGTTGCGGGGTTTTTTATGTGAGTCTAGGTGAGCAATCGAATTCTGCTTGGTAGCCTTGTCTTACAATATCTTCGACCTTATCCTGCACTGGCATGTGGAACATCGCCGCATCATGGATAGTCAAAACCTTAATCCCTTGAGCATGCAGAGCATTCGCAATCCTGTCTAGGAGCATCTCCCGTTCCAGTGTGCTTAGCCATCTTCCAATGGCTTTATTATCCTTTATTTTGGCCTCTTCTATCAAGGAATACAGCATTGGCCAACCGCTTGAGAAAGCCTGTATATGCTCATTAATATAGCCCTTATTGCTCTTTAAATCATCGTTAATAATCAATTGTACTCCCTTCTTAGCTTGAGTTCTATTCAAATTCTTCGAATGCGCCTCAGCAAATGCCTCATAAAGGTCTTGTCCTCCAATACCATTAGTTTTAGCTAAAAAATCTAAGGCTTCTGATTCAATGACATCAAGGGATTCGGGACATTTAGGATACATAAGGGGGGAAGAGCTGGAATGGACGGAGGAGGGAGTGAGACCTGATGAAGCTAAATCTTTCAATTTTTTGACATCCTTAAGCACAGCTGCTCCTAGGTGGAATGGATGACTGCATTTTATATCTAATTGTACTAAAGGTTGACCATCCAGTCTGATAAACTGCCTTAACTCACCATGTAATTGTGTTACTGGTGTATATACACGACCACCATAGTTATCCTGTTTGATGTCCGTTTTGACTTCATCATTAAATTGCCTAATCTGTTCTGGCAGATGATGTTTATAGTACCCCATGGCACGCTTAGAATTCTTCAGACGGTCTGAAAGTTTAGGTATGATAACATCTTTTAAGTGTTGTAATGCTGGTTCAACTTCAATCGTCACTCTTCCATCTTTCAACGGCGAAAGGAATGCATACTTCTTCATGACTTTTTTGGATTGCTTACGCTTATTCTTTAACCACTCTTTCCTCAACCGTCTGAACGACTTACGTACCACATAATTTGTAAGCCTCATTTCCACTAAACTTGGTGAAAGCTGATGGGTCAATTGGTAGGCCTTGCAAAATTTATCACCACTGTTGCTGTAGGAACTACCTCTGGGAGCGACAAGAATACCAAGCTCAAGGAAAAAGTCTAGAATCCTGCGATAATCATCTGTTGCCATGTTGCCTAAGTAATGAGAGCTGAGTTCGAGGACTGGAAACTGAAGTGAATCATGATTCCTATGACGTAGTGACAAATCGCAAATGAAGCTTAACAACCAGGAGCTGCGTTCAAAAAGTTTCTGTAATTCATGGGCTTTATGAGGTAGCGACCTAGGACGTTCATGACCCACTGGAGTTGCATAATGCTGTTTGAGTAATTCAATGTTCCAGTCTTCTGGAACTCTAATTCCGTAATGATATGTAATCGGCATCCTAGGAACATACATTTAGGATTTGTCCAAACCTTGGGCTGTAAGAACTGTCTAGAAGATGGAAGAAGATAGTAGAGAAAAAAATTAGTCATCAACGCCCACAGACATCCGCCCCTTAAACTGCCCCCCACCTTGTTCGATGAATAGGGCACCGCCCTTATTCATCATATAGATTAATTAATTTATTCTGTTAATCCTTATCCTTCACATTCCGCAAGTGTCCGTTATGTTCAATTCCTGCGGAATTGTGAAGGTTGATTGAAATCCACTCTAAAAAAGAGTCATGAAAACCTACCCTTTTTCATCACGCTCATGAATAACCAACCTCATAGATAATCTCTTTGAGATTGCTCTTAACCATCGCTCTGCTGCGCAACGTTCGGTCAGATCAATTCCTCCCGAGTTGTTCGCGTGGCTTAAAGGTCAGTTTATACTGCTTATATTTATTTCTAAAGTTTATACAAATAGTTATGAATGCACTAGAGAATAAGATTTGGTATGCTTCATATGGATCAAATATGCAAATGGAAAGATTCCTCTGTTACATTAGGGGAGGGCAACCAAAGGGACGGCAAGATCTCTATCCAGGCTGTCGTGATAAAACCTTGCCGACGTTTAATGAAGAACTTTATATTACAAGTCGGTTATACTTTGCTCGTGAATCAAAAGGCTGGAATAATGGTGGAGTAGCCTTTCTCTCGACATCATTTGATGATGCAGCACGCACATTGGCGCGAATGTACCTAATTACACAAGGACAGCTCATTGATATAATCAAACAAGAGATAAAGTTCAAGGGTGAACTTACGATTGATTTTGATGAATGCATGAGACTCGGCTCGTGGAATGTTAAAGACCCTTCATGGTATGGTAATCTCATATATTTGGAAAAGCATAATCAAAGCCCCGTATATACCTTCACATCATCGAGAGATTTTTCTGGTCAAATTAACAGGCCTGATGACTCCTATTTAAAGACAATAATCGAAGGTATTAAGGAAACATTCCCAGTCTTCAATGAGTTTGACATTTGCGATTACCTCTTGCCATTGGAAGGAATCCATGGCAATTTCAGCAGAGAAGCGTTAATCAGCTTAATTACTCAGGAACATATTTAAACATACATTTATATTCATATCCTGGTCAGGTTAAAAGGTGTTCGCTCAATGCCCTTCGACAACCATACGCGCCAAACCTCTGCACTGCTCCGCAGAGCCTCCTCCCTTCGGGCAACGTTTGGCACGATGGAGTTGCAGCTCAGGACATCTCTCTCACCCGCGACTTCTCTATCTTGTCTTCAATGCTTGTTCGTTCACTCATGATCTACTGGCGCATAGCATTCGTTCTCTCACTGCACATCGAATCCAAGATCTCGTCGCTTATCAATTTGCGAGCCTGCGCTCCCCTCCTCATACGCGACATTGGGCATCTTCGTGCCGAAGCTTCTCTTTTGTCGCTACTTTGTTCCGCTGCGCTCCACTCTGATGTACGCTATCACGCTACGCGCTCTTCGCGCCCCTCGTCGGGTTTCTCGCCACTGCCTTCCAGCTTTTTGCTCGTTACCTCGCCAAGCTTCCAGTTGTTTAAACGGCTCGCCTCAAAGTTTAAGAAATGGAATTCAGCAACTATTTATAGGCTGCAATCACAAATAAATACAGGTCGCTTTTATTCTCGTACCCAATGGTTAAGTATGTTTCAAGACTCTTCGAATGTCTTATAAACATATCCACTTTGCGTATTCACAATTCTATTCATTTTTCCAATCTCCTTGGGTTTAACTTTGATATATGTACTACCGAAGGAAAATATTATTAACCTTACTGGAAGAATGTAATAATAAACTACCCAAAATAAAATTGCAGAAATTATTGCTCTTACTGTCTGACTTGCAGGACAAACCATCCTTTGAATTTGTTCCATATAAATATGGTTGTTTTTCTTTTCAATCAAATGCAGACTTGAATACAATGATAAAATATGAACAAGTCCGAGAAACTCAGGAAGAGTGGATTCGTATTGATGGCGCGAGCTATAAAAATCAATTAAAAAATAATGATTATGAAAAAATTAAGTTTATAAAAAATTCCTTCGGCGACAAAACCTCTTGGGAGTTAATGGAATTAACTTATAAAAAATTTCCTTTTTATGCTACTAACAGTACGGTTATAGAAAAAGTATTAAAAGATGAAAAAGATATTGAAAGAGTTTCAAGCAGTATTAATATTTCAAGAAAAAAAGCTTTATACACCATAGGCTACGAAGGCATTACACTGGAAGCCTATTTGAATAAACTCCTAACTAATGGAATTAAAGCATTAATTGATGTAAGAAAAAATCCGTTGAGCATGAAGTATGGTTTTAGTAAAAACCAACTCAAGAACTCATGTAATGGTATTGGTATTCAATATTATCATTTACCCGAACTTGGTATCGCTTCAAATAAAAGGCAAAAACTAGAAACCCAACGGGATTATGACGAATTGTTTGAAGACTATAAAAAAAACAACTTACCCAACACAACTAGTACACAAGAAGAGATTATTGACTTATTAAAGGACTATGATCGCGTTGCTCTCACTTGTTTTGAAGCTAACTCTTGTCAATGTCATAGAAGACCTTTAGCAGAATCGGTTGCTAATCTACCTACCTTTAAATGGACTGTAAATCATATTGAAAATGCCTAAGGAGAAAATTCTTATTGCGGTCAAGACTTATCCTGCCATTTCTTCTAAGTATGATGAATTGGTCTGTACAGCAGGATTTCGCGAAGATGGTTCTTGGATAAGAATTTACCCTATTCAATTTAGAAAGAAAGCCTTTAATGAACAATATAAAAAATGGCAATGGATTGAAATTGATATAGTAAACAACACTAGCGACTCAAGACCAGAAAGCTTTCGACCATTTAGCCGTGACTCCGAAATTGACATAGTCGGGGAAATAAAAGCTGACGGTAAGGCATGGGAAGCTAGGCGTGAATTTGCACTAAAAAAAGTTTATACCAATAAAGCTCAACTTATTGCTGAAGCTAAAGACAATACTATAACTACCTCCTTAGCAACATTCAAACCTAAGGAAATCGCAGACTTTAAAATTGAAGAAGTAGAGAGAGAATGGAAAAAAGAAAAAATAGAAAGCCTTAAACAGTACAACCTTTTTGAGGCACCCAAGAAAGATGGCAAATTTGAAGTAGTAAAAAAACTTCCGTATAAATTCTCTTATACATTTACAGATGAAGAAGATGTGCCTAGCACTCTGATGATTGAAGATTGGGAAATTGGTCAATTATATTGGAACTCACTTTATAGACACGATGGTGATGAGAAAAAAGCCTGTGAAGATGTTCGGAAAAAGTATATTGATGATTTTGCTAAGACTAAAGACCTACACCTTTTTTTGGGAACAACCCAAATTCACCATTTTAGAGCCCCAAATCCTTTTGTAATCATTGGTACTTTCTACCCAAAACCAATTACACAACACTCACTCTTTTAATCATGGGAAAATACGAATCCGCTTCACCAGAAGAATTTATCTTTTCTGAACTACTACTGGCTCAAATGGTGGATAAAAGATTCCTCTGGCGCAAGTTTGAGGCGTGAGCCAAGAGAGTTGGCAAATGTGCCTATATCAAAAGAGTTAATCACCATTTAAATTTAGTAAAGAAACGCGAGGATGACTGCCTCGCTCGTAGAACGAACAACAACTATCAACCCAAGCATTCGGATAGTCAACGAAACCAGCGACGAGAGTTTCCCTTAGATATCCCTTTTCTTCTTCTTGTATTAAGCACATCAACTCGCCCACAAACCAACGCCTCATACTTGCGTTAGTGAGTTTAATGGAAACCAATTGCTATTTAGTTTCAGCCTTTAATTTAATTTGCTAAAAAACCTCATTGAAAAAAGTCACTATATCAATATCAAGCGCCTTGAAAGAACTCTCAAGAGCTGGCGATTAAGATACTCTCCTGAAAAGAAAAATATCGGACTTTCAGATCACTTCAAATATTAACAATAATATTTTTAATAGTCCTGCGAGATAGGTACATTAGTTAATGCTAGTGCATAGACATAAATACCACTTCTTTTCGGATATTACAAATCCCAATCCAAAAACGGAGGCAAAAGTTAAGTACTTTTTCGATTGTCTCTCTATTTCATTTAGACTTACAAATGTCCATTATGATTTTCCTTGTGAGAATCATAGAACTTTGATTTCGAGCATCTATTATCAGATAAAGTTCAATAAACCTTGTTACGCCCTACGGCATATTAAAATGTATTTGAAATTCTACGCAGGAGATTCTTATAAATTTGCACTTTTTGATTATGATACAAAATGTCTATCTGATTTGAAACGCTATGTCGTTAGTTTTGATGGGACCAATAATTTGACGCCTGATTTCAGCGATTTTGAAGAACCTATTAAAACCCTAATATACGAACTCAAGGAATCCTATTTTACCAAATGTCTACAGAAAATCATGAACCATATCTGTAGTGATGAAGACCTTGAAAATGAAGCTAATGACCATAGTCTTATCGATTGTATATTTTACCATACCAAGTGGTTAGCTGTTGAATTTTATTTGACTGGAGCTACAAATAACGACGTGAAAAATATTCCAAGAAACATTTGCAACAACGGTGTTGACAATCACAATCAAACGAGACATTTAGTTAATTCTTGTTCAAATCTTGGAGAGTATTTTAGGAATCGAACATTGCTAGAACAGTTGCAAGAAGTTGAACTAATATATGAATTGTTTAAATCAAATCAAGTAGCAACCTTTTTCATTGAACCTCATTATAATGTTTCGGATAAAGTTGATTTCAATCTATTTGGTGTTCATATAACCTCAGAGACCCCTAAACAGATAAACCCAGAGAAGTTTACGATACCTCACAGAAGAAAAAAGGAATCAAAAAAAATAATTGGCAATACTACCTTATACGCAATGTTAAATGTTGACAGCAATCACTCCGATACAATACAATTCGCCAGAGAAAGGGTCTTGTCAGCTTTAAGAGTTTTTAGCGACTTTAGTAATAATGATTATATCTTGAGATTTGAATATAAATTATCAAATAATGAGTCAAGAATCCCATTGCAGGAAAGTGTAGGCTTTGATAATGAAGGTTTTCAATCGAGAATCTACGATTATTATAAAAAGGGCAGGAGGATAATAAATTCCGATATCGATGATTTTCTAATTAAAAATGATAAGATATTTATTTCAGGAATTCACAACTCCCAACGCAGTCAAATATTAAGTAACCTTTGGTTTTATTTAGAGAGTTATTATGATAGCCCAAAGACAACTATATCAAAAACGAGTGAATTACTGGCAACTAGAATGAAAAACGAGTTTGATGTTGCACTTTACGAATTCTTGTCGAGAAAATATTTTGATTTCATAATTGGATTTCATGATGATGTCAACAAATCAGATATGAGCGCATTTTTTACAAATGATTACTCAGAAGTAGAGGAAAAGCTACGATTTTTCAAAAAACGATTTAAACACCCTCTAATAACCAAAAAGCTAATTAAGTTCGATACTGTTAAATGTAAAGAAAAAGAAAAGTTCAAAGATTTTATTTCTGATTACTTAGGGCAAGTTTACATTAATAGAAATTTGCATGTTCATAGCTTAAATGAAAACTACTTTTTTACTGGGGGCAACTTGGAATTATTAGTAAGATTGGCTAATTTTTTCAGACAATATTTGATCGGTCTCACAACCGAGAGTATTGAGACGAAGCAATAATTGGTAGTGTACCAGCAATTTACTGTAACGATGAAACTGTGCCAAAGAATTAACCAGCTCGTCTAGATCCTTCGGGCGGAATTTCATGGTTGTAGAACCGTATTTATGTCCTCACATGATTTGTATTTCTCGTATGCCTTTGCCTTGCCTGAACCAATTCGTAATTGCTGGCTTATTTGACGGCTTTGACCTCAATTTTCAAATGGTAGTTTTATTATTGTGTGTGAGTTTATATGACGGCCACCATTGAAAATTTCGGTCAAAACCTAACGAGCATGAATGCTCATTTTTCTGGCCTGTAATATTGAAAATATACAGGGCAAGATTGCATTATGACCGTCACTATCGTTTTGCCACAATGCATCTTGGTAAGAGTTACACCCTCACAATCCCGTTTTTCAATATTCACTTCGTTCATTTTCAATGAAACAAAGTCCTGAGTTGCTCCAGATGGCTATCGGTATCAGGACAGCATCGTTAGTTCATCCCTAACTGATTATTATTTCAGTGATTAAATTCTCACCCCCTCATTTGAACCATAGCCAATTATAGTAACCTTCTAATGTTAGTTCTGTTGAGCTTCGAGTAGTGTGTGTTATCTTTATAGAGATGCCTTTCAAACTCTTTAAGAAAAGAAACAACAGAAAAAAGTGGACTGCGTTAGAAATAGCTCTAAAGCAATATATCAAATCTAGTGAAGAAACGGAGCACATTTTTTTTTCAAATATAGTTGTGAGCAATCTCGTTGCGTTAACGAAAAACCACAAAGTATTTGGAACAAATAACTTGTACGAGGACACAGAATTCAACCTTTTGACTTTTGGCAATGGAGTTGTGCCTATTTTTACATCAGTGGACAGAATTTACGATAACAATGTCACCAAAAATGATGTTCAGTATATCGAAACTAGTGGAACCAAGCTTCTTGAAGCAATCAAAGATTTTGGAGCGATTTTAAATCCTTATTCGACTGAATATTTAGAATTAACTTCGAAAGGTATTCAGGAGATACTAAATTTTAAGGAGTCAACTAGCATTCCAACCCGCAGTTTATGTGAGTTTCTTGAAGAAACATCGAACTTTTTTTATGGTGTAAGCCATGTGAATAGAGCATTTTTTCTGAAAATTGAATCCGAAAATCAAGAAAAATATTTGTTGGCAATTGACGGAGAACTCAGCAAGATTAATTTAAATGAATTGCGTGCGATATCACAAAAATATTTCTATGATGGAGTTCTCCTAGATATGTTTTTGCTCAAACAGGATCAGCTTTCGTTTACTATCTCCAACAACAGGGAACCATTTTTTACGAAACATTGATCATATCGATGAGTACTCCTCTATGAACATTCATTCAATTCTTACTCCAATCTACAAGCTTACTACAGGATAGAATAATCATGTATTATTCATCTTAGCGTGCAGAGCACTTCTTAGTATTGAAATCATTTTCAAATTATGAAGGAGTTCAACATTCTATTCTACTTAATCAGTTCATACGCTAATAGTTTACCCGAATTTGAGTCAATCTCCACCTCAGTTCCATTTTCATTATAAGAATATAAACTTTTTCCAATGACATATAGTGATGTAAAATAATTTTGACTGTGAAATTTTGGCAAGCATTCGATACGCCATTTAAATCGACCACATAAATCATAGCTCACAATATTTCTCCCATCTGGGCTATTCTTTGAATCTAAAAGTAGAATTAAGTTGGGCCCATGGATTTTCAAATCCAGTATTGAGCAATCTAGTGTAATAATTAAATCAAATTTGTCGTAAACACGATTTCCGTCAATACAATACATCTTAAAATTTGGTAGGTGCAAGTGGTACCGCGACAACTCCTTTCTCAAGTTGTTTCGACACTCCATAAGTTGTTGTCCCAGAAAGTTTTTCTACTTGAAAGCCTCCACCTTTGGCGCTAAATTCTTTAATTCCCGCCACTTCCCCGACCCTAACGTTTGCTCCAGCCTTGACAGTTACCTCAGTCATTTTTGTGGGCCTATATTTCAAGGCAAACTTGTTCTTCATCTGAGCCGGTGTAAGTCCCGCTATTTGTTCCGGAGTTGTGTACCAATTACCTGGAACGTTCGATTCCCCAGATAGTCTAACTAAAACAACGTCGTCAGCTAGTTTTAACTCTGCTATCGTTACATTCTTGACATAGGGTGCAAATTGATTTGGGTTTCCATCTGTAAAAGTCTTATTGACATCGTTCGAATTTCTTAACTTTGCTGTAATTTTCGATTGCGTTGACGATGGTTTAACAATGGCCTTTCCAACCATCTCAAATAACTTTCCAGCTCCATAACCCAATGCTAAATGCGTATAGATAGTAAATGCTTCATCTTTTCTTTTCTGATATTCTTCAGGGTCAGATGTGCCATTATGATGCATTGTGCTCGCGAAAAAAGCCATTGTTGTAAACCTCCCTTTTGTAAACACTAAATCAGCAACGAATCCTAACGCTAGAGCCATCATAACACCTTCCTCCTGCCTCATTTTTATGTATTGCTCATTCGTTAAACCAACTTTCATTCCACCATATTCTAGTTGCGTTTCATGTGTTCCTAGCTCTAGGCCTTCGAGCTCCAAACCTAGCCCTAATCTATTTTCTGCGAAGGCATATGGTGAATTAAAGGGATAATTATGCGTGAGTGGATCAACGGCAAAAAACCTACCTAAGCGAGCGTCATGCATTCTGTACTTGAAGGCAAGACTATTCCCAATACCTTTAATCTCATTATCCTTCTCTTGCCCTTGGAAGCCGAAACGGTAGTCGGAGTCAAAATCTTCATCAACACTCGTGATAACATCAGGAGCCGTTTCTACTGTTACAACAGTTTTGGTGAAACGAACTTGATTCAATTTCAAATTGGCTTCGACACCGCGTAACTGAACACGAAGGTCTCCAGTTCCACTCGCAACACCTTCTAAGTCTAGAGCAGCATGAGCACCCACTGTAGTGCTGGACATCGTCGTCCATGCGCCTCCAGATGATAATTGCTGGAGCTCAACCGTGAGTTCTTCAGTCGTATTATTGTTAGTGACATCCACATGTAGTATATATTCAGTAGCATCAATAACTGCTGGATTCATGGCAGCCACTACACTATTCTCTGTGCCCGGGTCACCAGTTCCTTCAAATAATACAGAACCTGTCCCTTGCGAATTGTCATAAGTAATAGTACCAGTCGAAGTTGAAAATCTATCGATAACGGTTGGCTGCTCCATATCAAAATCATCAATTGGAACCAAAGAAGTATTATAGCTTGTTCTTGTAATTTGTATCGTTTGTTCTTGGGCATTTTGGACATATCTATTTGGCATCAGCATTCCAAATGGATAGTAGTCATAGGCCGTATAGAGTGCAGGCTTAACCAGATTCTGATATGGTGAAGACAAATTTGAAGCGCTTTCATGTTCACCAGTATTCGTACGGGCCTCGTCTACTACTTTGTCTGAGACAACTGTCATAACATTCCCTAAATGATTGCTGAGTTCATAATGTTTAAGTCCAACAATTCTATTGCTATGGACTTCTTGACTGTTCTGATTTTGTACTGGATCAAGCTGTGCCCCTTCAACCAGTGCATTGGTCTTAAAACTGTACCAAGGAACAGCTTGTGAGAGAAATTGATCTTGATTTACAGCATCTACTAAAGTCAATGGATGGTCTGCAGTCTTCCAATCGAACTGATAATGATCAGGCCAATAATTTTTAATTCCTAATCGACTACTGCCGTATAGATGATGTTCGGCCAAAAAGAATTTCTCTTTCTCAACAACTGATGTCCAGCTTGAAGGCGAAATTGGTCCTTGGACTAAATCATCTAGCTCAACAAGGAAAGCTGTTATATTTTGATTGTAAACAGAGCTTAAAGCTTGTCCGAGAGGCACCTCCATTCCCGACTGAATTTTAAGGTCATCTAGAAAACTTACTGGAGCATCATTATAAACTAGCTCCGTTCTCAGATGAACGCTTGCACTTTGATTTAAAAGGGTCAAAATATCTGGATAAGCGTTAAAATAATTAATCACCAAGGATTCATTTGTCGAGTTGTTCAATTCAGATTTCAACAAATTTGTGACTGATGTAAATCCGTACCCGGCAAATTCATCGGTTCTGTAGGCCGAGTTATCTAAATATCTATTGGCTGTAGTCTCCCACATAGTTGGATTAGATCCGTTAGTGTAAGTTACGGATAGCATACTAAGCATTTCCTCTTGGTCAAGATTCATCTGATATTCTATAAAAAAATCTACAAATAAATTGATATCCTCAACGAACTCCTCGTGGCCTAAGGCTTCCAGAATTGTGTTCATTTGTTCTACATCTTCATTTTCAACCAAGAGTTCAATATATTCTCTTTTTTTCGTCTCGTCTGTTTCATACCACAATGGTTCGATTAAATCCTGGTTGAAACTTTGATTTACCAGGGCTTGGACATCACTCTGATTTGATTGATAGAGGTCCTCTATAACATCAGAACAATTCTGAATCAGATTCTCTTTTAAAACACTACTATTCTGAATATAAAAACCGGCATTCTTCTGCTCGATCTTTGTTTGTGCATATGACGGCATCTCTTCGCTTATACCAATAGCCAACAAATTAGGAAAATCTGGATGAGCTGATGATAGGTCGTGATACACTGTTCCAAAATCAACGAGTCCTCCAGAGTTTAGAGCTACATCTTGAAATGGGTTTTCATGAGATAATTCCTGTTTATGTTTATATATAGCTAAAATATTTCCAGAGGCATCTCTGAGATAGTATTCATTGATGTGATCTGTATGCCCTACTGTTGAAGATGGTCTTTGTTCTGCTGATAGATATCGATTTCCGGTAGGGTCGTAATCAAAATTTTGAATTCTATCGTCCGTTCCATCGCTATAGTTGATCTGATTAACTTTCCCGTAAAGGGTCCAAGCGATATTTAAATCTTGACCTGCACTATTTTTTGTGTTGTCCTCCACTAGGTTGCCTATTTCGTCATATCTCAATCTAGGACTTGAGGAGGCCAAACCTGTTCCACCTGCGAAATATTTTATATCGTTATTAAAAGAAGTCGTTGCATTGTGACTTGCAACATCTAGATAATTAGCTAACCTATTTCTTTTAATGGCATCGTCTGAAGTAAATTCATCTTCATCGTATGCATAGGTGAGATTATCCATCACATAAGTTTGTTGCTGATTCAAAGCAATTTCATTGTTCGTTGCATGCGCTCCATACCTTAATAAAGTTTTCAGATTTCCATCAAGATCATAGCTGTATTGCGTTCTGTAAATATCATTGTTGTCAACACCGGTAAAAAGAGGGCCATTCTGCGCAACAGTCGTAAAGTCTTCTAGCGTGGCTACGCCTGTTGAAAAGTCATACTGGGGCACCTTGTAGCGAGCATCTTTAATTCTATTAAGTTGATCATACCAATAATTCTTAAACAAAGGTTCGAATTCGCCTGAAGCGCTCAATTGAGCTGCAATATTCCCATTGTATAAAGATCGTTCGCTAGGTAGAGCTTCAATTTGGCGTAAATTCTGGCTAGAGGTGTTTTCAGTTGCATCTATAGGCTTGTAATCTGCATATTGAATGGTTCCATTTGCATCCTCTTCTTCATGCGTAAAATAATATAGCACTTGTTTCATTTTATCCTCTAGACTGGCAGGAAAAGAGCCAGATGATGGGTTGTTATAGGCCAGTCCATCTGCACCCAGGTCATTCTCAGGTCTATCGGTATCACCATTGATATATTTAAGCCAGCCTTGTAAGGTATAGGCAAAGTCAACACCTTGAACTGCACGATCACCGATTGTAACTCTAGCGAGAGGTCCATGCGGGTAGTATTCATACTCCGCATCCTTATCCCAAAGGATTCCATCCTTACTAGTTTGCACAGCCGTGATTCTGTTATCGGCATCGTAGGCATAGCGTTGATAGTATTGATCATGAAAGCCCTTATTATAACTGACCAAATTTACCTTACCACTATAGAGATCGTAGTCATAATCTATTCGCTTAAATTGCTGATTCAGATAGGCTAAGTTTGGAATATCATAGGTCAAAGTCTTAACATTTCCACTCAAATCATAACTATAGTGCAAGCCAATTTGGAGGTTGTTCTGACCAGGGTTTAATTCTGAAGCAGAATTTTGAAAATCATGGTAGGTGGTCGCGGCAACTCGTGAGCGCAAAAATGTAGGTTCTTCAGTTCCATTAAATGCGCTAGAGCTATAAAAAGGATAGAGCTCTTGGTCATAAAAAGTTCTAACAACTTGCTCTCTTTCTAACAATCGAATTGCATCTCTAATTTTCGAATTAGACTCTACCGTCAAGTCAAATGCAGAGAGTCCAAAACTATAATCTTTTAATTGGTCTATGATTGCGTTAACCATACTATTTTCTGGCTCTATTTCCTCAAGAGCCACCTGCCCAACTTCGACGATCCTATTTAAATCGTCATAGAGGGTATAAGAAATTTTGAACTCCTTAGCTTGCTTGGCATTCTGAGAAAAACATACTTTTCCCGAAGCGTCATAATAGAATTTTGACTCCCCACCGTCAGGTGTGTATTTTGTTATTAGTTGATTTAGTGAATTATAAGTATAGGTTGTGATCTTCTCGTGCTCAGGCTTATATCGTTTATTTTGATTTGAACCATGAGTCTTATTGTCAAAATTCTTATAATTTGGATTATCTCTCCTGTTAGTTATTATATCGTTCCATGCTGTTCCAGAATGAGTTTGAGTAAGGTTGATTGGATTGACTCCTTTTGGTGGCACGGTGTAAATTAGATTCCCGGCTCTATCGTAACCATACAAAGTCATGGCATACTTCATTTTCGGCTGTCTAATTTCGATGCTCGCAGACACCTCCTCTTTAAGATGCGTTACGTACTCGTCAAATAAGTTTTCTGCTATACTCTCCTTAATCACCTCGTGTTGTGCATCTATTTGCTGTTCGGCATTCTCTCTTTGTTTATCAAAACAGAAGTCGAATAAATTCAAATTTTCATCTTGATCACAAAGCATAACATATTCATAAGTTTCAGAAACAGAATTATCGAGATCAAAATCTGTTCGGCCAATTGCATAAAACTCATCTAGCGTACTGGTACTCGCTTGTGGAGCAAATTTCAATCTAAATGCTCTTGAACCATCCTGAGTCTTGATTAATTCAAAATCAGACCAAACCGCAGCATAGTCGTAGAGGTCCGAAAGTTCCAGATGATCTGGGACTTTCAAGTATATATTATAGTATATGGGCTCGTTTGATTTTTTCAATTTATACCAATACAAGTTACCTTCCATTCGTCGTGGATGCACATCGTAAATACCGTTAAAGTCAGCTGAGATACCAGAGACATTTATGGCTGGGGCTAAGTTCTGTTGATCATACTCTTCATAATATCTTTCAGATTTATAGAACATCAAGCCAGTTGTAGTGGCGCTACAAAAATCTGTTGCGCTATTTCCTAAGGCGTTGCATAGCAATTTGCTGCTCAAGCATTCCTCAACGAACTGGCTACCTTCGTCCAAATATGGCAATGGTTGATCACTCAAATGAAGAACTCCAGAAACGAAATCATTAGGACTTTGATCCACTGATACTCCGGAAAGTGGATTCTGGTAGGAGATATAGTCTCCAGCACTCAAATCTAATCCGGTATACACATTTGCATCTAATTTTTGTCGTTTGAGCTCATCTATAATTTCACTGTTTGACCTAGTATCGTTGGCGTTAGAATACGCGTAGTTAAGATAAGATTGCTTATTAGGCATAATGTTATCTTCATTTAGAAGATGTGAAACATGTGAAGACCTATAACTAAAGGGCACATCTAAATCATTCACTTCTTTGAGCACTGCGTGGAAGACTGAAGCTACTTCATCTGGCGAAGTAGATGAAGGTAATGAAATTGAGTATTGATCATAGTCATAGTCATTACTATTCACCGTTGGCGAGCTCGTTGAATTTACAATCTTGAGCGTTCCACTATTCGCAGCAGAAATGCTAGTGGTCCATGATGAAGGCCAAGTGGCTGGCCATGAAATCGCAGTTCCTGTCGGAACATAGAACTCCATTACAAAATCAGTACTGGAAGTAACCGAACTTTGGAGTTCGTTCTCGTGAATCGTAAATACTGATGAAGGCGTTGATGCCAGAGTTTGTACTTCATTCAAAAAGTCCCGATAGTACTTTGAATGCGGTAGCAAGTCTTGGGTATTTATATGGACGCGATCTGTAGTTCCATCGTCAAATCTTAAATAGTCCATATTCCCAACTAGAATATCATCGTGTATTAGTGTCGGAGGTGCTGTTGGAGGTGTGACGTAGGATGCAGGCTCTAAAATAATGCTCTCAATGTTAGCAATCAAGCCGTTAAGGGCGGCAGAGTTAGTCGAGCTGCATTCAATTTGTAGGTAGTCGAAATATGATGACACGAGAGCCGAATTGCTGAGATTACAGCTCTCGATAAAAGCTTCATACTTATCCGTCTCATGTTGTTTTCTGAACTTATAATTAAAATAGCTTTGGGTTGCAAGTTTGTAGAAAGGATGGCGCTCCCCTTTAATGGATACTAATTCCATCTCTGATTTAAAACCCTCAAAGGCCTTTTTCATTTCAAAAGCGGTGATGCATTCGATGTCTGGCTGTAATTGCTCGTCATCATCTTCGATGGTGAGTGTATAGTTGTAAAAACCGACCATTGGGTATATTTCTACATTTTGCCAACCATATGCACTTGCAGCATTAAAGACTTCCGTCGGATATACGTCGGTGGTGTAAGAAGGATCAAAAGATATATTATTATAATATTGAACTTGAAATATGGCATTGTTTTGATTGGTAGAATACTCAGTGCCGCAATCCATAGCGTAAAAAGCTCCAGGATAACAATCTGAACCTGAGGCGTATGGGCTAGAAGGTACTGGAGTTGTGTAAATACTGTTAGGGTTCAAAGAAGGTGTGTTGCATAGGTCAGAATTAACATCTGGGTCGGTAGTACTCGTAAACCAAGCAGAGGAATTTTGCTGAAATTTAAACGAATATGGATCGTCAAATTGCGTAAAGTAATTAATATTCTGTTGAAGATTCTGATCGTTAAAGTGCAAATAGGGGGCAAAGGAGAAATCCGTCTTTATAGGATGCTGTGCCGCAGAACCTGTGAATAATGAAGAGTTTGGATACGTGACAGAATTCGTTGGTGCGTCTTCTAAATCCAAATAGACTCCGTTGTACACGCTATTTTGATCATTTATCGAAAATACTAGTTTCACCTTCTTAGTATTACCATCAAAATCACTAGACACCTCACAGATATATTCAATCGGTATAACTTGTCCTCTGAGACTATTCACATTCGGAGATGTTGTTACCTCCTTAACTTTGACCGTCCAATCATTAGTAAAAGTCAGCGGTGTAGTCGTTGCAGGAAGCACACCACCTGAACCTCTCAGTCCAAGACCATTGTAAATGTAATTCTCAAAAGTATTCACATCATTGGCGGTTGTATTTTCTTGATGAGCCAAACTTATCGTAGCCGAATTCGTGTGTGTTTCTAAATTGGAGCCTAAAGTAAATTGAAAAACGCTCTTCATCAAGTCCATCTGGGGAGCACCAAAAGCCTTTGAGCGTCTCAAATCTCTCGCCATTAATTTGCTCTCACAAAATGTCTCGCCAAAGGCGCCTTGCGGAGATTCCAAATAATTAACCAACCATGGGTTGCATAAATCATCGATTAAGATTCCTCTATATCCAAGAATATTTTTTAGAGCAGTTGGAGTTAGCCCACCCGTCCAAATACGATCATTCTGTGTATTATAATTCATTCGCATAAAAGCCATCAGATCCATTCGCAAGGTTCCTTCCAATAAGTTGTTTGGGTATGCGACTGAAGGCGTTTGATAGAAGGAAGATGGAAAAATTTGACTAGTTGATGATGCAGGTGGAGCATCTAAGGCCTTTTGACCAGAGGGAGTTCCAACAAGGCAGTTCTTTAATCGATCGATAATTGATTCTACATATGATTCCAAATAATCATTAAAGTCTTGAGATGCAAGTAAATCTGCTTGAGTCGTAGGAGGATTAAGAAAATTATTGACGATTGGATTCGATGGATCAAAAATGCTCGAGTTTGGGCTTGTTGCTGACCCATGATCTTGAAAGAGTCTATATGGACTGCTGTGTTCTACCGCGAAACTTTCATCATTTGGTGCATACACATTATTCTGCCAATCTATGCTGTTAGATCCGTCAAGATCAATGGTTGATGTAATGGAATTTGTGCAAGCAGGCACCAAATTTAAATCTTCAATTACGAGCGCTCTATTTGCTAGATACAAGGCGCGCAAATTATTGAATATTTCTTCTTTTTGTTGGTCACTCAGTGATGAAGCAGGCCAATTGGCGTCATAACTCGTATTTGGGATACAGTCCGGATCAGTTGAGTTTTGGCAAACTACCATTTTATATGCCAGCTCTTCTATAAGATATGTGATTGCCGTTGGTGATGTGGCATCTTCAATCGTCTCAAACAAGGCAAAAGCGGCATATGAATTTATGGGGTCCGTTGCATGAATGTTTGTGAGATTAGTCAGCGGCACCGTTTCAGCAAGAGCCTGTTGAAATGTAAGTGACTCAAGTTTTCTTATGAACGCGGCTCCTTGCGCATCGTCGCAATATTTATTTGAGCTAAAACAAAATTCAGGATGAAAATGGGCAAAAGCCTCGCCATAATCTTCATTAAAGACATTTATTAACTCGGAAGAAGTAAATATTTCATTGGTCGCTGGATTCTCCAGGATATCAAATGGAGCTGTTGATAATAGGTTGTTTCCAGAAATAATTTGTTCATATAGGTAAACAGGCTTGAAATAAGGTGAGATGTAATCAAAATAAGCTCCCCACAAGTTTCTAATTTCGTCAATCTCATCAGGTTTCTCAGGGAATGAGTTAATTGTATAAGTACTTTGTTGTGCCAAGGCAAGGACCTTCAATGCATCTGCATCTGCTATAAAATTGCTTGGAGGATTGGGTAAAGAATTCAAATCAGGAAGGACAAAAGGACTATACGTTCTATCGGCGTACCATGAATTGTTGACAGATGCATTGTTCAAATTCGCTAGGCTGGGAATATATTCCAAGGAAGGGCTTCCTGACAATGTTGGTGAGGTCCATTCCCATCCCACTATGGAAAATAGAGAACGTAAATTTCCGAGCACAGTTTGTGAATTCCCACAACTAATGTAGGATCCATAAAGCCCGCCTGGCGAAACTTGGGAAATCATTTGATTCAGATTAAAACTGCAGGAACTTTCATTCAATTGATCTTCACTCATGATAGCACAATTATCTCTTTCTAAACCTTCATAGATGTGAGATTCCGCCTTATCAAATGAACTGAAACAATGAGTATTAAGCGGATCATCCAAATAGGCGGCGATTTGACTTTTTAAGACTGCAGGATCATAGGTCACAGAAAGTTGAATCTTCGCCATTTCAGCAGCTGTCAGGCCAGAGACGCTTGATGAGTTTATATTTTTTTCTTTGAAGTAGTCAATTGGTGGGCCAGCATCTACATTATCACCACTACTTGTACTCAGTGAATTGTTAAGCTGGGATACCTCCAGTGCGTAGTCAATCTTCGGGTATTGAGGAAATGTTGGGGCTAAATCACAATCCGGAGTAAACTTAGACTTGAGGTCAATTTTCCCTTTATATTCTAATTGATCTGTTTCGCTAAAAATGTCCTTATCAAAATTTAGCGTATTGCCGTCCCATAATTTTTCTTTACTTCTAAAGATGCGTTGCCATGGATAGTCGCCCACATTCTTGGAAGCAATAGAGACTTCATCCATATTCACGATGGGATCTTCTGGATCAATGGCACCTTCCTTTGGCCATCCCATAAGTCCAGTCATAACCGGTTTACCCAAATTATTTTGAATACTAAAACTCAGCTGGTTATTGGGATCCTTAGTAATCGTCTTCTCATAAAAGGAGGCCTTACCCAAATCCACACCAAAATATTTATTGATTTCTTCTTGACTCGGGTCTAAGTAAAAATATCTTGTTTCATGCCCTCGACCAATTTGAAGAGCAGCTCCTGCCCCACCTTGAGCTGAAATTCTCGATGGATCATCCCTCGTAAATTCTGTTTGAATCAACGGATAGCCTTCTGCATCAGGGATTGCCTTTAAATAGAGCCTAGAATTTGGAGTGGTGAGCAAATCGTTCTGATCAGAATAATATTTATGCCCCTTTGAAAATTTATCAATTGGTTCGATAATTGCAGTATTCCCAAGATCATCAAAATCCGAGGCTTCATACACACCATTCGCAGATTTTAGTAAAAAATCAGATTGATATTCCAGTTTTTTGTTAAGTCCGTTTTGAACAACAGGAATTGGTAAACTTTGAATTCCTGCTGCCCCACTGTAATTATAAACTGGCTCGGAAACGATCACTTGATCTGACTCGCTGCTAAATTTTGTCAACGACTGTCTACTTTTTAGCATACCGTCAGCGTACGAAAGCACTCCTTTACTCTTGCCTTCCTCGGCAAAAGAAATTTGGTAATTCCAGTTCTTTCCGTCCTGTTCATGGGGAACATCAAAATGATAAAAACCATCACAATTATTTGCTGAACAGTTTGTCGCAAAAAGTTGATTCGGGGAAGACCACTGGGAATAGAGCCTCTTATCCCAATTTCCTATTCTGGGCAAAATCAGTCGCACTCGATAAAATATATAACCACGTTTATATATTAAGGGTATGCTGTGCTCAAGTTTATCAGTGACAACCCTTGTGGCCTCTTCATCAAAATCACATTCAACTTGTGTTGGGGGTATGGAGGAAATTGTCACTTGACCGTTTACAATTTCAACATCGTAGTCATCAATATACTTCCATTCTAGTTCATACATCGCAGGAATTGGAATTTCTGTTGAAGGGAAGTTATCAGCCCATGAAACAATTAAATCATTCTCATTTACAGTTGGCGCCACATGACTAGGAACCAAAGCTGTCGTATTAATGTTTGCATAGATATCATAATTTGAGCTCGAAACATTGCCTGCAAAATCTAAAACCTTTTGTACCTTTTGAAATTCTGTGCCAACACTTATCTTCCAATTTGTCATCAGCGAAGAAACATGATTAGAATTAAGCATAGATTGCGCATTGGAATTTAACTGCCACGTTTCCAACTGGTACTTTCCACCAGAATTCGGATCAGGATTGCCTGGAATTCCTATGGCAGGGTCACTGTATACGGTTCCTGTAATATCTATTATATCCTTCAGTACAACCTGTGTTGTATAGTTGCCGTAAAAAGCATGCATGTCTTGATCCTGATAGACGAAGGTTCCGTCGGGATGATAAGCAAGAATTAAATCAACTAATTGAACAGAATGGCTAGACACGTTATATGTATTGTACCCATGTACCTCAAATTGAAACTTGTAGACATAGGGTTTCGTTTTAGGGGTCGGGTTCCCATTCGCATCGCTATATAAATGTTCAACACGAATAAACGAAGAAAGCTTCTTCAATTCAAGATCGGGTAAGACGGTAGACAACAAATCAATTTTTGACTCAGCAAAAAGTAAATTGCAATCTGAGAAACCTGACGAGACAAGTGACAAATCTCCCCAGGAAACAGCATTACTTCCTGAGCTAGTGCTCACAGGATTGCTGGGCAAAGGATTAGCTAAGAGGTAATTTGAAATTTGAGGCACAAAATCTACACCAGTTATACTCTCTGCTGTTGTATTTAATTCTGTATTCTTAAAATTAAAATGTTGTGCACTTAAGGGTGTGAGCGAAGATGCGAATACAATAACCAAAAATAGTATCCCTAGTAGTTGTTGATGTTTAAAATCGTTTTTCATTTTTTAGAATGGTTTAAGGCATTAACATTTGATATGAGGTAAATTTCTTCAGCTTAGCTTCCCCCCTCTTCTCATCAATAAAACGACTCGTATCAAAGCAAGAATTTTTCTCGTTACTCGCTAGAGATTGGATTTCATAGCATCTAAATGTCAACTTAGCAGTAAAGTCAACATCCTCTCTCATTGTTGTTTCTTCGAATTGACTATAGTGGTCGGTAAGGTCAAGATCAGCGGTGCCGGAATATTCGACGATATCCTTTTGAGCATTCATCTCCAACTCGATTTCAAATTTATTGAGAACAGAATCGCTCTGAACTGATGTCATCACGGTATGACCGTTGTGAATTATTTCATCTACAAATTGGATGTCTTTGTCTTCGACATTCATTTGACCTAGAAATAAATCCTTGAAATCAAACCCGCCAATTTCTTTTAGCTGCCTTTCAACCTTCGGTAGATAAAGCACATCAACCATTTTATCCTCATGATCGATGTTTAGAAACCACTCCTTGTTCATAACAAGAATTCTCATATTACTAGAGTCATAAAATTGCCCGCCATCATCGAAGGCCAAGACGCCTTCTAGTCTTTTAGACTCACCATTAGCGAGTTTTACGACAGATTCATACTTGAACTTTTTATTACTTAGCTTCTCAGAAAAAAGTTTCTTTAGATTGATCCCAATAGTAGCTTCGGACTGTTTCGGTTTGACAAGAACAATCGAGACAATTGTAAATAACGTTAAACTAAGTACGACAATAATTTTTTTCATAATAGTTAGAATTAGTAGTTAGAATTAGAATTGTTTGGATAAGTGTAAGGTTGCGTTAGTGGCAAAATAGTGTTTCCAGGTGCCGTTTGAATTGTTGGTGTCAAGGTGCTTGTTGTACCACCCAGATTTGATGGCCCAGTACCAATGGGAGGGTTCAGTATATTCTTCAAAGATTCTCGCGATTCTTTCAAGCTCAATACTCCTTTCTCGGTTTCTTTCTTCACTCTTTGCAACTTGCCTTCATTGGAATATTCAAAGAATGTAGCCATATTGTTCTCGTCAAGTACAGCCATCAAACGTTGATTCTCATCATCATAAACATATGATTTCATGTTGGCTTCTAGAGGTAATATGCGGAGATCGTCAAAGGTTGAATTCTGTTTCAAGTTGAACAGAGCCGTACTAGCCGTTTGTGCTGGCATACTAAGCACTCCACTATATTGAACCCAACCGTCTATTACAGGTGTACATTTTTTAAACTTCCCAATCATGTTATTATCATAAACCACATCGAGATCACCATACACTTGAGGTAAGACATTCTGATCTACCTTCTGCCAATAAGAAACTAAATAGGATGTATTCTCATTGAGAAAAAATGAAGATTCAATTTCATCATTTGTCAACGTTTGATTCTCTACTGCAACATTTATCGACATCGGTGCCGCACCCACCTCTAGAGCCCTGTTCCCACTGTGTGCATCGTCTGAGAGAATATAGTTCCCACCCACAGATTGTAGGTTCGTCCACACAGCTTGCCTGAATTGGTTTTGAAAGTATGCGACGGGGCTTGACGTTGGACTATTCAGATAAACACTAAGCAGAGGATTATTATAATCTTCAAAATTTTCAAATAAGGATTGATCAGATCTTGCGTTCGAAACTACGGCTATCGGTTTGTCATGGGCATAGCCATACAAATTACAATGGTTGGCACCAGATGCATCTTCGACATCCGAATCATTACCCCAAACATCAAAGCGAAGAACTTTAGATTTTTGGTACCATTTTGTTGAGGAAGTTACAACTGTATTTTGTATGAAGGCTGGTTTATTGTATTCTAAAGCTAGTTTCCATGGGCTTCTAACACTGTTCATATAGCCTTTATTCTTATCTAGATCATTATGCGGCCCAGAATACAGTCTATTCTTGTGTAACATCCATGAGCTTAAAGGTCTGTATGAGGAGACGAGTCCTGTTACAAAATCATTATGCCAATTCCCTGGAATAATTTGGCCTTTCATCTCCTGCTCATTCGAATACGTTGTTGCTCCAATCGAAAGAACTTTATTGTGGGTGGCTATTGAATGAGTAGTATTGATTGGATCATTTAATGATGACATCTCATGAATACTGGCTCCGAGATTGTTTCGTTTTCCAGACCTTATAATTTTGACCGAGCCGTCCTTAATAAAATCGACCGCAGGCAATGGGTCACCATTCCATCGATTAGCACCAAAATAATCTGTAAAGGAATTCATGTCCTTTTTATGTGGTTTAAGAACTACAATAGATTTTTTCTCCTGAGGAATAACGGGTAACTCCGTAGCGTCTATCTCATCAACCTCAATTTTGTACATAAGTTCAGAATTAAAGTCGTAACTATAATCTGTTCCGTAGTAATAAGATCTTGGTTGCAGATAGGACGGCACACTCGCAGGCTGACTCCAGGTACAGTTCCCTACCTTTGTTAAATGGAACGGTTCGTAGTCCGGCAAAGCACTAAGTGTGGTCCAATTAGTTACGACTTTCTGATTTGCCGCTCCCGTCCCATTTAAGTTTTTGAACAAAGTAGATTTGCCACCTACTTTATTGACTGGGATATAGAAGTAGTGAGCACCGCTGGTATAATTATTGTTTCTCAAACTCCGAGGTTTCGTCGGATCTTGAACTTCAATCGTTTTCTCCAGATTAGAAACTTGTGTAGTCGGATTATTATAATAAATATTTAAATCTGACTTCGTAGCTACTGTGATTTTGATTGCCACATACCTGTTATAAGTGTTGACATTGACATGCTGTCCTAATCCGTTATAGCTGCTATTATTATTCGGATTGATTTTCCCTAAGAACAATCTCTCACGTAATGGAAAAGATTGTCCATCATGTCCTGGATGATAGCAGTGGGATCTATTTCCTGTAGTCATATGAAAATCATCTCTTCCTGGAATATGAATAATCTTCGATGTGGGGTCGTCAGTTATTCCTTCCTCTTGGACGTCCAATTTATAATGCACATTATTTGGGTGATAGGAATTTGCTATATACTCAGGTGACGAATTGAATATTTGAACAGCCTTTACAGGAAGTAAAGGCTTGGTGAAGTCGTTCCCAAGTACGTTGGTTTTGAAACGATTAAGTTCTGTGTGCCCAGTATTGGGAACAGCAATTAATTCTTCAAAGAATCTGGTAATCGGTGTATTCTTCGTCCCTCGAAAATTTTCAGATTTTTTCGCGAGAGGATAATTCCTTTGATTCACAAAATATCTAGATTTAGCTGAGTTGACCGAAAAAAGATCAGAATACGGAATATTACAGACTGAATGATGATTTAGCCAATTGTTAATCTCACCATTTGAAGAATTCCAATGTTGAGTAGACGAAGAATTGTCATATTCAGGTTTATCATTTGTATTCGGAAATCCAAAATAAGATGAAGGGTAAGGGTTCTTACCACATCTTGTTCTTAAGTCATAAACAAAAGGGTTGGTCGTTGTACAATTATCATCTAAACCCAAGCAAGTCGCTATTCCAGGATCACTATATACATCTGGGACATCCATTTCTTCACCCTTGTCTACAACCCACATTTTGTAGGTCTGTGGCACGGTCAATTCCTCTCCAGAATTTATCATACAACTTTTGTTGATGTCAAAGATGACTTCGTCCCCTACATTAAATCGATCCAAATTCTCGGTATTCAAATAAACTGTACCGTCATTTACAGTACAATTGTTATCTACCTCCTCGACGTACTTCACATTCTCATATGCAGGCCCCATCCCTGGGTACGCCGAGAAAGCAGGCATTTTCATGCTATACTCTTTGTCTTCATGTTCGGTATTCACTTGAGTTACTAGCGGCTCACCAGTAACGCCATCAAAACAATCATTTGACAACCTTACAGTTGCTCCCTTATCAAAAGTCTCTACTGACTTGATGATGCCGTACTTTTGTATAATCTTGGTCCCAACAACCGAATTGAATGTTTTTGTGTAGCTCTTTTTAATTTTCGGCAAGCCCAATGGAATCGGCACAGGGACAAGTCCAATCGAAAAAACATTTAAATTCAGATTAAAGCCCGTGGTGGTGGTTTTATCAATTTTTTCTCTTGAGTCCAATGTAAAGTCCATTTCTACACCCAACTCCTTTTCCTCTTTTTTATAACGGCCATTTTGGACTGAAGTCGGCGCACCATTTTTTACGACGCTTAGAACATTCACTTTATTGTCCAATTCATTTGAATTTTTAGCAGATGTATAATACTCATATTTTTTAAACGCGATTGGAACTTCAGAATTATTCAGCAAGGTGCTTTGCATTTTAGGTTTACCATGCATGTCATTCAAAAAAATTGAATAGCCTTGAGACACACTCAACAATTCACTTTTGTCATGTAACATGCTTATCTTTTTAGGATAGTCATGAACGAGGTCTATGGGTGTCTCCTTAACCTTCACAGGAAAATCTTTAGCGGTATAAAACTCATGTTGTTCTACAACTTGAGCAGATTTACCTTTATCCTTGTGAATATTGCTAATCTTTACTTTACTATACCCAACTGATGCGCTGGGGAAAAACGCCTCTCCAATTGGAGCCTCATTAATTAGTTCTATTGGATCAACCATCGGGAATCTACTATCATTGCCAACCCGATCTGATTTCATTTGTTGTTTCCAAGGATTCTCATCTCCACCTAAAAGAGGTTCGTAACTGGCAACCCCAGAGCTAATCTCATCGCCATTTTCATCTTCAGTGACGTACTCATAAGTTGAGCCATAGGTCGCAGCTTTGCCCCCATCAACAATTTCGTCCCAACTGTCCGAAAAGGTAACTTGACTAACTCTGTGACCTCCGCCTTTTTTAAACCCGTCGGAGTTTAAGCGTATGAATGATCGGCCGATATTGAATTCCTTGGCAATCCCTTTATTCAAAAATTTAATATACGGACTACGAGCATAGTCTCTGAAATTTCCAAAGGCCTTCCAAAATGCCTTTAAAATTTTATCAGGAGAAGCACCAATTAATTCGCTACCAGGATTCAAACTTTTGTTGTTGTAGTAACGACCATAGTTTATAGCAGCGAGCGTAATTGGATTAAGCTTCATCAAATCTATATTGTCGCCGGACAAAGTTTGCAACAAACCACCGGTTTGCATTTTCCTTCGTGGACGAATTTTAATGTAGCTATGTTGTGAACTTCCTGAACAATCTCCAAATTCTTCAATATCGGCATACCCCTTAATATTGTCAACTAATGGAATATCGCAACTCGGTGTACTTTCTCCCTTATTAAGGATGACTTCAAAATTGTATTGAATGTCCGTTTGAGTTGCCAGATCGTAATCCTCTATAGATGTCCCATCGGCTTTTCGAAAATAGATGTACAGGAAAGGATTGTTCTTGTCTTGATACAAGACATTATTGTTTTTAAAAGTTTGAGAAGAACCAACACCTTCAACTTTAAACATCTGCATTGCTTTTTTATCCTGCACGTAGGCGTAGTCATCTGACTCATATTCTACATCTATCGTACCACCTGAAGGCAAATGGATTTTAGTCAAATTCCAAGCTGCTGCGTACTTATCTAAGTCTTGGTCGTTTTGGTTAACATAAGGAAATTCAAAATTGGTCATATTAAGATTGTCTCCAGCTGCACCGGGTTCTGTATTAGCATTGGAGTTTAAATGTTTATAATTTCCCCAAACATCTTTTGATTTCGAATCAAAGGCCGGATTCTCTGTTGAATAATCAAAACGATAGGGGCTTAGAAGACCTATGTCAGATGCGCCATGTCTGATAGAGATTGCTTTTAAGGTTAGCTTTCCAACGTTTGCATTTGGAGAGCTAGAAAGTTGATTCGGTATCCCTTTACAGAGAGAATAGTCATAGGTAAAAAGAACCTCTTTAATGAGTTTAGCATTAGTGCCGTTTTCTATCTTGTCTCTTTTATTGTAAAGCTTTATTCGATCTAATTTGTATGAAGGAGCTTTATCAACCCCGCCCATGGACAAGATATCTTCAGCCCCTGCACCATCAACACGAGGACTAGTATGAAATTCTGCAACATAGTTTTTCGTTTCAATGGAATGAAGGTGCCAGACTTCTTTTTTACCAGCAGTAAAGGCAGCTCTATCATCATGACAATCTGACCTTACACCAGGATTATGTCTCGCCATCCCAACATCATACGGTGCACGCCAAATATATTGATTGGTTTTCAAGGAATAATTGAATTTTGTGTACGTCCCTAAATCATCATCAGTAATACCATCTCCTGTCATATCTACATAATCTGAAGACAAGATGTTCGTAAGCAGATAAGAATGAGCATGTTTTGGTGTTGTAGTTTTCATGAAAAAATTCTGACCAATCTCTTCACTCGTTGTCTGACCAACGCTAGGATCCGAATCAGTTAGACCAATTTCTCCTGTCAACGGACTTGAATAAAGAGAACTCGCCTTTTCCGACAAAACATATTCTCTTTGTTCCAAGTTCATTGCAGGAATACCATATGTATATCTTTCCCCGTTTGGAAGCACTTGAACAACCTCAGATATCAAATGTTTAGGACGATTTGCGTCAGTACGATTTATCAAATCTTTTGGTGATGGATAGCCATTTTGTTTATAACTCTCAATTTTAGGATTAAGAGAGACACCCGCATGTTCAGCTTCCATTGCGGTAAAGAAGTAGAGTGAATTTGCACGAGCTGGTCTATAATCCGATCCACTTGGATAGTACTCCAAGGCATTCATTTCTTCATAATTCATTGGTTCATATTTACTCCCTCCAAAAACATCCATCAATTTATCATTCGTAACAGAAAGCTCACCAGCTTGTTTGATGTAGTATGGTTCATGCAAGCTATTCTTCTGCTTTTTAGAATAAGGCTTTAATGCCCCTTTGAATGGACCTGACGAATTATTAGTAATTGTCTTTACCTTATCCAATCCAGCCTCAAACATATCTCCAAAACCAGCATCGCCCGAAAAGCTTCTAGAAGCACCTTCACTTCCAGTTACAGGGTCATAAACGCTTCCTAAATCATTTCGAAAAGCTCGAAAGCTCCCAGACGTTCCCTGTCCACTTACATTATATAGGTCATACGTCATATTGCTTGGAGGGAGATTATTCATTTTGGGATGAAAGCGGCCGTCTCTATCGCGAGAAAAATCTAGGATATCATCAGTACTAGCATTTTGTAGATTAAAAAATCCGTAAGAACGCTTACTACCATTTTTAGTCACTGAGGTGACATCTTCACCCAAGCCAGCAATCCCATTAGTATATTTCCCCTTCCCTTCCACACCAACTCTTAATTGAAAATATCTAGACCTGGAAAGAGACGCATTAGTGATTACAGGAACATAATTTGCCAAAGAGATGGGCGTGCTACTAAAATTGACACCCGATAGTCCCAAATTGCTCTGACCTTTGACAATCTTATCTGACTTCCTTTTGTAAACTTTAGCAGTTTGCCTAATCGAAGCATTGACCCCGAAAGACGTGTTCAATAATCCTTGACTAGAATTAAATTGTTGGCCAAAATTTCCATTCACTGCGCCACTTAAAGTCTTTCCCAAACCTGAAGATTTTGAAAGGGATAAATTATAATCGAAATCGGCTCCTTTATCCGTGCTTACTCCAAAGCCTAAATTCACACCTGCAGACAGGCTTTTAGCAAATGGCAGAGACTTTTTCACAGGATTGACGGAAAAACCACTTAAACCTGCACTCACACCGGTGTAGTTGTTGAAATTCATCGTGAAGGTTGGTGGAGTCCATTTTTTTTGCGGCACATCTGTTCCAACCATTTCTGAATTAACAGAACCATTGATACGCATAGACTTTTCGTCATTTATAATTACTTCCTTCTCGATTACATCGCCATTAAAATCATCAGGAATACCACGGACAAGATGACTTACATTTCCAGGATTCAAATTCCAACCAAGACCTACCCAACTCGCTTCTTGTTCAACTGAAATTCCACTATTGTAAGCGATGTTAATTGGGTAACCTTCAATATCCATGAGTGGAACATTATAGGTAAAGTCCCCAGTAAATGGGTCAACTAAATTTGTAGTGCCCACTGGCTCAAAGCTTTGCATCTCAGGCTGAGAAGGACCAGAGGTTAGAGCAAATGACTCAAGTGGAGCCAGAATTTGAAAAATCATTAGCATTAAAAAGAACCTCGAGGTTACTTTTAATTTTGTTTTAGTGAATTTTGAATAGGACATAATTAATTTCTTTTAGCTATCAAATTTTAATTTTAGTTTGGGAAGCTTTCTTAGCTTCTCAGACTTTATGAGCATTTTTACGGGACCATTTTTAAAAACAATATCGTTGTAAACCAGTGTTAAGTCCTTCTGGGGGACCTCTTCAGGGACTTGAAAACCAACGACGATAACATCCTTAGGAGAAATGTTGTGACTATTTTCGAAAAGATATGCCACTCTGTTGAGTGAAGAATCCCCGTAGTATAGAGCAATTTGCTCGCCGGCATTGTTTAAGAAATAACTTAATCGCTCTTGGTAATCACTCGCACCTTCAACATTTTGCTTGATTGCTTGTTGGCCATCTTGCCCAAATATTGAAATATTGAACCAAATCGTGCTATTTAGTTGCTTCAATCGGCTCTTTGCCTTTTTCAAGTCTGCACCCTGTGCAATTTCCTTACTTACTATGTATTCGGGATTCTTGAATTGAATTTCATATTTGCAGTCTTTAGTGTTAACCTCATGTAGATAACCCGACTTATCGCTCTCCATGAATTGTATATACTCGGCATAAGATTTAGCATTTTCTGTACCATCGGAGCAAGAGCAAATTGTCAGGACTAAGAATGATATGATGATGAATTTAATTTCCAAGACCTTGATATTTTGAATTTACATATTGAATTAGCTGATCCGTTTGATCTACAGCCTCTGAATTATACAAAATGGAGCCCATTCCATTTGCTCCGAGGACCACTCGAAAATTATTAGACTTACCAAAATCGTCAATCAGTGGATTGAGTCGTTTCCAAACTTGTTCGTTGATATTTTGATTTGATATTTCTACAGCCCGATCGTAGTCTAACTTTATTCTACTGTACATCTCTTTCGCCCTCTTTTTAAGTACTTGGCTCTCCTCAACTTTCAGGACGAGCTCAAGACTATCTAATTTGCCGATGTAAAAGCCCAAACTTTTTTCAACTTGAAGGTCTAACTCTTTCTTCATCTCAAATTTATTGACAACTTCCACTATATCAATAACTACCGACTTCTTCTGTGACAGATATGTCAAAATAGACAGAATTGAAAATCCAATCAAACCTGCTACCAATACATAATCTATTTTTCTCAATCCTTTCATCATTATATGAAATCAGGATTTATATACTGAAAAAGAATTTCGAACTCCAGTCCTAAGGCATTTTTTATATTAAGATTGTACATCTTGAGATGCTTCAACTTCGGACTCTCATCGAGTTGAACTTCGAATTTGTTCTCTCCTCTAAATACTTTTAATTCATTCTTTTTTAGTTTGATCACTTTACCTTCAAAACTCAAGGTCAATTTGAGATTGTCTGAAGCTCGATTTCTAAGATTATATAACAACTTCAATTCTCCAATTGCGTAAGTCTTACTGCCTCCTTTCTCATTTGCTATATTGAGATATGGAGGATTCTTAGGAATCCCCTCCATCAACTCTTGGTCTATCAGAACAAACTCCCATGTCTCCGCACTCCCCATATGAATGTTGCGATAATAAGCATCAATCGTCCAGGCATAAGGCTGGAAATACTCCAAGCTTCTAGCCGTCACAGGATAGTTCTGCGTTAGAATGCGTAAGCCCTTCTGTTCATAAACTGGGCGATTGCGCATGATCGCATTCTCCTTTCGTTGACCATCCCGAATCTCAACGACACGAATTTTATATTGCAACTCATTCATCAAAGGCGAATTGGCCATCCAAGAAAAAAGAGGAAACGACTCACTTAATTTAGCCTCATCAACGGGTTCCACAAGGTTTAGAAGAAATAGTTCATCCGCTCTATTAAAGGAACAATCCGAACCTAGCGCATTACTACTCTCTCCTCCTGGCCGCATAAGCTCGACACAATATTCATATTCGCCAGATGGAAAGGCATCATGTGTTTTGACTAAATTCTGTAATGCACTACTTGAAAAAGTATATGTAGGCGAATGCCAAATGTCAGTAGCAACATTGAGGCCAGGCTTTATTGATGTACTGAATGAAAACTTAAAGGACTCTCCTGATGAACGAAAACGCATGGACCCGATGACATCTACAGTCTCAGATTGATTCGTTAGATTCATGACCGCAAAGTCAGCGAGAGCCTGTTTATTCAAAACTCCAGAAGATGGGAAACTTGATAAATCGACAATATAATTTTGTCCTCTAGACAGCGCAAAAGACAATAACAGAACGGCTGATAATAAAATCTTCTTCATACTTGGCATTTTTTCAACAATGGTGAAACATCAAACTCAAAGTGAGTAAAAACGTTTGGAATTTCAGATAATAAACTTAAGGTATAGTCTAATTTTGGATTCTAATAATAATTTTCAATTTTCTTAATCTGCTTCAAAGTAGAAAAGCCAATTTCCTGATGCAAGTCAATGATTCGTATTTTTTGTAAACGGTAGTTTTTTCTTTGTCATCGCGAGAATATTTTTTGAGAAGCGTTAAAATCAAATTCTTTGCAATTTGCACTACCGATTTCCAATTCATTTAGAGTATCTTAAAGAATTAATAATACGATGCGAGCAAAATCCACACTTAAAAAATTTGCCATAATATTGGCTTGGGGCCTATTCCCACTAGGCTTGAGTGCTCAGAGCATCCTTCAATTAGACCCTCCCATTTTCAATCAAGGAAAAATATCAGAATGGAATTTGATATCCATAAACAATCAAGAAATCAGAGACTCACTACTGATCACCGTCAATCAACAATTTGAAGGGAAAGCAAGAAGCGTGCTTCAATCCGAAAAAATCGAACTGAATGTTGATAGCGGACTGCAAAAGATTAATCTCGCAAAAACATCTCAAACAAAGATTTCTCCATCATACAACAGGCCAATAGACTTCTTAAACAATTTGCCTCCAGGGCAATACGAAGTGGAATTAGCATTTAAAGAATACGTCCATCGTCAATATTGGCAAGTAGATTCACAACTCAGCAAATTCTCGATTTTCGAAGATTTAAAATTAAAAGGCATCAATCGGAACTTAAAGAAAAGCATCCCGAACGGTATTGTTCTTAGCCCTTCCAAGCTTGAAGCATTGGCAAATAAGAAGAAAAAAGTCATTGACAATCCCAATAAAATCTACCAAAAGCTCATCGATGAGATAAAAACACAAATACCATCCGTAGATTTTAGAGACGTTAAAATGGGACGCCTCTGTCAAGCAAATCTCTATCAAGATGATATTTTTCTTGGACATTGGAACATTGACCTTGCTCAAGAAGCCAAGGAACTCGCTGAATCCTCAGTTCACAACGCAAAAAAATCAGCACGAAGCAGGATGCAATCAGAGACTGAAGGATACAACTCCTTGATGACGGACTTCAAAAAGCAGATCCTTAATCAAAGCAAGGACAATGAATATGAAGGTGAAGTTCGACTCGACAATTATTTCTCAAACGATCAAATGGAATATTCCTTGAACGAGAATATCTACAGTGAAGTGGGCGCAGACCTTGAGGCCAAGATTCTAGGCATACCGGTTCAAATGCAAGGATTTTACACAACCCAAGATAAAAACAGGAAGATAAAAGCCAGCTACTTCCGAATTCAATATGACTTAGCGGCAGCAAGTGATGACATTCAAGAAAATATTGACCAATTCAAAAATGAATACCGTTATAAAAAAGCGGAACTAAAGTCGAAAACAGACCTCTACGATAAAACTTCAAAAAAACTCCAAAATAAAAAAGGTGTTCTGCTGCATAAAATCCGTTCTCTAATACCACTCGATCTTGTACAAGAAGACATTGGAAGTATGATAAAGGATCCAAAGTTTGAGCTTGACATTGATACCGCGCAAATTGTAGCCTACGTGCAAAAGCTAGCTGAAGAGAAGGTGGCAAAAGACTCTAACCTTCAGAGCAAAAAAATATTCATAGAAGAAAAGAAAAAAGAAATCATCGCCAATATTGAGAAAGCTAAAAAGATGATTGAAACTGCAAGAGAACTCAAAACGAAAATTGAGTCTTACAAAAAACAGTTTGACGCTCTCCAACAAAACTTTAAAATTGATTCGGCCTTCGTGATGGACAAGCTCAAAGACAAATCAGGGCTTGACGACCTATCCCAAGCTTCCTTGATAGAAAAAGGAAAGGAAATTCTTCCTCAATCCTCTCTTGCCAAACGTATTCGAAACATCAATCAACTCGATATTGGAATACTCAATCGCTCTGAATCCAGATACACTCTTGATGGCCAACTCATGAAAGGTGCCGGTATTGGATATCAAATTGGGTCTTTTGACATTGGAGTTGCTGGTGGGAGAACAGAATATGTTAGTAGAGACCTACAGGGATTGGAAAAATACAATACAGCCATGCTTCGAGTCGCCAATCAAATTAGCGATGATCAAAAGATAAAATTGATCTTATACTCTTATGCATCAAGTTCTGCTGATTCAAACTTTAATTTAAGCTCTCAATTATCCGGACTTGATGGAAGAACAGATATTGCTAGCCTCAGTTATGATGCCCGTTTAGGATCTGCAAACATACATGCCGAGTCGGCACAATCTATAAATAGAGCAGTTAGAAATCTTGAAAAAGAGAGTACCCCCCTATTCAAATTGGATGACAATGCCTCGAATATATCTTTAGGCATACCGATCAATAAAATTGGTATCAATTCTGAATTTGAGTATGAACGCATCGGCAAAAACTTTACGAATAACAGTTTAAGTTTTCTCAGACGTGACATCCAAATGTTCAAAGCTGGTTTATCAGGCACCTTCCTCAAGGGCTACCTTTTTATGAAAGTCAATCTTTATGAATTGTTTCAAGGCACCGTCGGAAATGGACGAGAAAATAGACGCCTAGGATTTTTGGTACAAACAAGAAGTAAGCGCTATCCAAATATTCGAATTGACTATAAACCCTTCACCACATTTAACTCTTTGAACGACACAATAAATATTGCTCAACGTCAACTTTTTGGAGAAGTACTGAGCGGTAAAATTAGCTATCAACTCAAAGGCAAGACAATGCAGCACAGATGGAATGTCTTGATCAATCGCAACGAATCTAATATTGACACCATCTCTTATCGAACCTCTGTCTATCAACTAAGCTATATTCTATCAACCGCTAAACTGATGGCCTCTACGCAAATCGGACGCATGGAAATGCCTACGAATTTAAACGCGCTAAACAGCCCGATAAATAACTTCATCAGAACGACGGAACAATTCAAAATAAATCGCTTTATACAATCCAATATTTCAACTGAAATCGCATGGCATCAAAATCAAGTGAATAGACTTGGTCTCGTTCTGGGATGTGCATTTAATATTCCAAATAAGCCTTTACAAATTCGAGTCAATGGAAATTTGATGCAATACAGAAACCAGGAGAACATCAATAAATCAATTTATGGCGGACATCTAGGCCTATCCTATCAGTTTAAAAGTTTATAGACAGATTAGAGATTTTCAAAATCTTGAGAGTCTGTTGATGGAAATCTTCTGATCAGAATCTCATCCCTAGCCAAACCCACGTTTGGAGCCTAAGAGGGTATTGCCTAGGTCTGAGCTTCTTTGGAGAGCATACTAGATGAGAATTAGAGGGAAGGCTCCTGCAAGACCATCGGTCTACAGGATGGCTTAATCTTAGAATTCAATACCTCCATCTTATATCAATATATAGCTACTTATCGCAAGTAAGTAATTCTTGTAACTTCTCGTGATGATGGAGACATTTATCCACAGCGCTTCTTACTAATACAGCATCGAATAAAGTTCTCCAATGTTGGGCAAATTGTTGGGCAAGTGCCGAATTCAATAATTATCTGAACTCATAATTTTGGTCAACTCCCGAAGCAAAATTGATTAAACTCTATATTGAGACGATAGCCTGAAACCCCTATCCTCTCTGAAAAAATGCAAGCAATTCCACTAATTAAACATTTATAATATTAGCTTTGCATCCTTGATTGCCCGAGTGGTGGAACTGGTAGACACGCTTGACTCAAAATCATGTGCCGTAAGGCGTGCCGGTTCGATTCCGGCCTCGGGTACTAAAGCATCGAAAATCATCGGTGCTTTTTATTGCCACCAACTCATTAAGGCACGCCTTGCTTGACGGCCTGGCTACCGCAGGTAGCTTCGATTCCGTCCCTGCCGACCGTAGGCAGGCTCGGGTACTAAAGACATCGATATGTATATCGGCGTTTTTTTTGTAGACTTAGAAGATTTCCCAAACGTAAAAGACACCGACTGGAAAGTCGGTGTCTTTGCTGATCATGAATGATTTAGCTGACCTAGATCAAAAATATGATCTAGTTGGTTCATCTTAGGATTCACGATGGTCGCAGGTTATAAGGTCAAGATGGATTTCGTCTTGACAGTATTTTATTGCACGACGCGCTTAATAAGGTCAACAAATCTAAAATGCACAATCTCTACCTCTAAATGAATGGTCTTGAATTGAGCAAAATGCCCCTTTGAAGTCGTATTCAGTCAAATATTGACAGAATTAGGCATGCTAAAAGTCTAGTCTATCACAGATTTATGCATTTATTTAATCAAAATGCATAAATGATGTATGCCACACCTTCGTTCATCCACTTCATAAATGAAAGAAAAATTTAAAAGAAAACGCCCCCATAATGAAGTGGGGGCGAATGGATAAATAGCCTAAAATTTTACTCAGGATTTGGAATGACTTCAATTTTTAATTTTCCTAAACCCGATTTTACATATCCCAAACGACGAGCCGCCTCTTTTGACATATCAATCAATCGACGATTATTCTTCGCCATGCGATCATTAATTTTCACAACAACACTTTTCCCATTTTTTAAATTTGTAGCTCTTACATAAGTACCCAATTTCAAAAAATTATTCGCCGCTGTCATTTTAGAATTACTAAAAATTTCGCCATTAGCTGTCTTACGCCCATTAAATTTATTGTGATAATAAGAAGCAGTTCCCTGCCAAGTGTTATCGTCTATTTTTACATATCTTCCCTTATATTGCGCAGACGCAAAGAATGGAACAATTAGTAGTAAAAGAATTAAGGTTGATTTCAAATTCATATTACAAAGGTTGGCATATATCACGCCAAGAAGGAATGATTTCCTTAATAAATTGTTTTCGTTAGGATACTTTAACGTTTAAACAATATTAACCTCGCGCTCTAATTCAATGCCATAGCGACTCTTAATGTCTTCAAGGATTTTTTGGCTCAGATCGTAAATTTCTTGTCCAGAGCCTTTCCCTCGATTTACAAGCACCAAAGCCTGCTTGTCATGAACACCAATATCGCCTTCTTTATGGCCCTTCCACCCTGCTTGTTCTATCAACCAGCCCGCCGGAACCTTAACACCTTCTTCCAAAGGGTAGGAAGGAATATTTGCATATTCTTTTTTAAGCTCTTCAAATTGCTCAACTGCAATGACTGGATTTTTGAAAAAGGATCCTGCATTTCCAATCTGTTTTGGATCAGGCAATTTTGAAGAACGAATATTGATAACCGCTTTTGAAATATCTTCAATTTGAGGAGCACTAATTTCCATACGCTCTAGTTCTGATTGTATAGCGCCATATGCAATATTCAGAAGAGCTTCTTTTCTTAATTTTAGGCAGACGGAAAGAATAACATATTGATTCTTCTTTTCTTTTTTAAAAACACTTTCTCTGTATCCAAATTGACAACTTTCTGCATCGAAAGATTCTACTTTATGACTTTCTAAATGAAGTGCATCTAATGAATGAAAAACGTCTTTCAACTCCACACCATAGGCACCAATATTTTGCATAGGCGCTGCACCAATACTACCTGGAATTAAGGATAAATTTTCAATGCCTGCATAGCCAGCGTCTACAGCCCACATGACACAGTCGTGCCAAACTTCACCCGCTCCAAATTGAACAAAAACAAAGTCATCGTCTTCCTGAACAATATCTATTCCTCTAATCTCATTTCTCAACACAAGTGCATCTACATTTTTAGTAAAAAGCACATTGCTCCCACCCCCTAAAATCATGATTGGGCCCGCCTCTTGGCCTTCTAATAGGGCTTTCAATGCCTCTACAGAACCAAATCTTGCGAATGATTGGGCCTCGACTTCTATTCCAAAGCTATTAAACTCCCTTAGAGAGCGATTATGTTCAATTTGTGGCATTATGCCTCAAATGTAAATCATTTTGTTATTGGGTTAAATCAGTCTTAAGAGACACGTATTTTTATGGATATTAAGCCAATCAAACATCAGTTAAATATGAGATATTGTATTTTAATCATCATCCTCTCCTTTTTTACCCTCAATGCAAACAGTCAGAATACATACGAAGCTGAATGGAGCACTGTTGAAGGTCATCTCAAAAAACAACGCAATAAAGATGCAGAGGCCGGAATCAAGCAAATATTAGCAAAGGCTCGCAAGGATGATAATAAAGAGCAAATCATTAAATCTCTTTGTATGCTTAGACTAGCAGTTGCTGATAGAGACGAAAAAAATTTCGTAAGCAATATCATCGTCTTCGAAAACGAACTTTCTTCGCTTGGCTTTCCTGAGAAGAATTTAGTGCATAGCCTCTTGGCAAATATGTATAGTGCTTACTACCAAAATCATCGCTGGAAAATATACAAGCGTACTGAAGTGGCAGACAAAAAAGAGCTTCTTGCACCTGAGGATATCGAAAGTTGGACGCCGCAGCATTTTTTCACAAGCATACACGAACATTATGATGCCTCTCTGAATCGAAGTGAAGACCTATTTGCAATCAATACCTCAAAATACAAAGTTCTCATCACGGAAGGGACAAATACTGAAGGACTACGACCAACACTTTATGACATCTTAGTTCATCGGGCAATTGATTATTACACACAAGACGAAATTGATATTACCAAGGCCGCTTACTTTTTTGAATTGAAAGATGCAGATGATTTTTCCGAGGCTCAAGTTTTCCGTCAAAAAAAATATTCTGATCGTGATGCATTCTCCTCAAAACTTATTGCTTTAAAATACTTTCAAAAAGCCTTAGATCTTCATAGTTCGTCTTACCACAATTCAATGACCGACTTAGACTTGCGCAGACTATCCTTCGTCCATAACAAATCAGTACACCCTGACAAGGACAGCCTCTATAATGCTGCATTGAGAAGACTCATTAAAAATTATAAGTCGGACCGATTAATCTCCAAAGCCAAAATCCGTTTGGCACAACAATTAAATCGTCAGAGCAAAAAAGCTGAAGCCATCGAAATATGCAATGACATTTTAGAAAATCACTCCAAGAGTCTTGAAGAACCGCTCGCGCAAAATCTTAAAAATCAAATAAAACGGAAATCACTTTCTTTGAGCACTGAAAAAGGAGATGTAGCTCAAGAGAACATTCTGACTAAACTCTCTTATACCAATGTAGATAAGGTTTGGCTAAAAGTCATTCGCCTGTCCTATGAGGAATATAAAAAACGCCATCATGATTATAGATCTAATAAGCAAGCACCTAAGGGAGAAGGCATAAAAAACTGGACCGTCGCTCTACCCCAAAAAGGAGATTATCAAAGCCATAGCACGGAGATAAAAACAGATGGTCTTTCAGATGGATGGTATGCCGTTGTTGCTTGTGGAGGACCTTCATTTAACCCTAAACAGCATCCTGTAGCCTACTCCCTAATTCAAATCAGCAATCTATCATTCGTAAGACACAGGGCTCCAGGAAATACAAGAATGTATGTTGTAGATAGAGAAAATGGAGCCCCAATAACTGGCGCGACGGTCAATCTATGGTCAAATAAATACAACTACAAAACCAGAAAAAATGAACTGATTAAAGTCGACATGCAGACAAGTGATGCAAACGGAGCAATCGATGTGGCCTATAAGAGCCGCAACAATCGCATGAGTGTCGAAATCATTAAAGGCGCTCAAAAACTGTGGGACAATGATGGGATGAGTACGCGATCTGAAAGCAAGCCACGTTCGCGAGAACGAATTTACTTTTTTACAGACAGAGCCATTTACCGACCAGGGCAAATCATTTACTTTAAAGGAATCGTGGTCAATTCAAACTCTAATCAAAAAGAGCACAATGTGGTGTTAAATAAAAAAGTAAAAGTGGAGTTGAAGGATGCAAATTACCAACTCGTTAAATCAAAAAATTTCACGACCAATGAATTTGGATCAATAAGCGGAAGCTTTAAAGCGCCCGATGGCCTTCTGAATGGACGATTCCAATTGCATAGCTCATTAGGGAATCATAGCATTCGAGTTGAAGAATACAAACGCCCGAAATTTGAAGTCAAGCTAGACAGCTTAGAGAAAAATGTGAAGCTCAACGAAGAAGTCGAGGTCAGCGGAAAGGCACTCGCCTATGCTGGAAATAATATTGGAGGCGCTAAGGTGAAATATCGCATCATGAGAAAGGTGCGCTGGCCCTACTATTGGAGCTACTATAGATGGTGTGGTTTTATGCCAAGAAATAGTCCCGAGGTGATGATTTCTACTGGCGAAACGACAACAGATGAAAATGGAAAATTCAATATTTCATTCTTTGCGAAAGGTGATAATGCAGTGGACCTGCGCTCTAGACCGATCTATATGTTTGAAGTGAGTGCTGATGTGAGCGATATCAACGGAGAAACACATTCTAAAAGTTATAGCTACAGCATCTCAAATGAATCCCTATTGCTTTCACTAGAATCTCCTAAGGAGGTAGACATCAATCAATTTAATTCTGTAGACCTCAGCACAACCAATGTGCAAGGGAAACATACGAGTGCGAATGTGAGTCTGAGTTTGACTAAGCTTCAAGCTCCTGAATCATTTTTAAAGAAAAGACTGTGGGGCAAGCCAGATTTATACAGTATGAATGCGTCGGAATTTAAAAAACACTTCCCACAATACGCTTATAAAGATGAAGCCGACCCATTGAATTGGAAAAAAGGACGCACAGTTTGGACCAAAGATTTCAAGACGACATCAAGTGGAAAAGTCATTTTACAAAAAACAGGCAGCGGCTCAGGATATTATTTATTACAAGCGAAAACGAGAGATAAGGATGGCAAGGAAATCCTTGAGAAAAAAGTGGTTCGCTTACTGAATGCCAATAAGCCTCAAGCTCTTGCCAATGAAGAATTGCTTGTATGGCAAGACAAGAAAAGCGTTCAACCGAATCAGAATGTCAAATTGAGTCTGAGCAGCAACTTCAATAATGCACACATTCATCAAACCATAATTCGGAATAATGAAGTGAGCCATACTTGGAATGCCAAGAATAGAAGCTTTAAAATTAGCGAAAAAGACCGCGGCGGCTTCTTTGTCTCTTACTTCACAGTCCACAACAACCGTTTATATTTTAAGAATCAAAGTATTGCAGTCCCATGGACCAATAAAGACTTGAACATTTCTTACGAAAGCTTCCGCGACAAATTGAGACCTGGACAAGAACAAGAATGGACGATTAAAATCTCTGGCCCTAAGAAAGAAGTGGTGAGTGCGGAATTATTGACCACGATGTATGACGCCTCACTAGATGCTTTCGTTCCGAACAACTGGAATAAGATGAAACTTTTCGCAAACAACTATATGCGTTCTTCATGGAGCAGTCCAGCCTTTGGCACAGGATTGAACAGAATGCACTATGAGTATAGCGCAAAGTATAAGAATGCAAAAAGCTATCAATACCCAAGACTGCAATTCTTTGGCCTTGAATATGGTGGCAACCGTTATCGCACATATGCTTTTGATGCCGTAGCAGTTAGTGCAGAATCATCTGCTCCACCGAGAGGACGACGATTGAATACTCTTTCCGCACCCATGCCAAAGTCCAGTAGAGAGAGTAAGAAAATGAAAGCTGTCGTAGTAAAATCTGAGCATAATGCCGTAAGTGGCGATGCAAATTCTGATGCAGCTAATGAAGAAGATGAAGCGGGAGAAGCGGGAAATGGAGGGAAAACCGAAGGTGTCGTTCCAAGAAAAAATATGAGCGAAACCGCATACTTCCACCCACAACTCAAAACGGATGCAGAAGGTAATATCATCTTCTCGTTTAAAGCACCTGAAGCCCTCACGCGTTGGAACTTGAAAACCCTTGCCCATACCAAGGATATGAAGACGGCCTCTTTGAGCAAGACTTTAGTCACTCAAAAAGAACTCATGGTCGTTCCCAATCACCCGCGCTTCGTTCGCGAAGGAGACAAAATGTACTATAGCGCCAAGATTTCTAATTTGACAGACAAGCGCATGAATGCGACGGCGACCTTAGATTTTATCAATGCGAAAACGAATCAATCCATCAATGATTTATTCAGTGTTACGCAACGAGCCAAGAAATTAAATATTGAGGCAGAACAAAGCAACGAATTGAATTGGATGATTGATATCCCGAGCGGTTATACTGACCCAATCATTGTAAAAATATTGAGTAGTGCGGGGAAATATTCTGATGGTGAACAAGTGAGCATTCCTGTTCTATTAAATTCAATGTTGGTCACGGAAACCTTACCCCTTCCTGTACGTGCAAATACGACGAAGAACTTCAGCTTTGACAAACTGAAAAATAGCGGCCAGTCAAGCACCCTAAAACACCACGGCCTCACTTTGGAGTATACCTCTAATCCGGCATGGTATGCGGTTCAAGCATTGCCCTATCTGACGGACTATCCATATGAATGTGCGGAGCAGACCTTCAATAGATATTATGCGAATATCTTGGCGAGTCATATTGCCAATAGCAGTCCGAAGATTAAAACCATTTTCTCTAAATGGAAAGAAACGGATACTGCGGCGCTCATGTCCAATCTTGAAAAAAATCAAGAACTGAAATATGCGCTCTTGCAGGAAACTCCATGGGTCATGGATGCGAAAAATGAAAGCGAACAAAAAAGACGCATTGCTCTACTCTTCGACCTCAATCGAATGAGTACTGAGACTGCAAAGAATATCAATGATCTTAAAAAACTACAAACTTCCAATGGTGGTTTCTCATGGTTTAAAGGAATGCGCGACAATCGCTTCATCACCCAATACATTCTTACTGGAATCGGTCGCTTGAAACATTTAGGCGTTTCAAAATCGACGGATGATATGCGAGATATTATCAGAAAGGCTATTCCTTATTTAGATGCTCGCATGCAAGAAGACTATAACCGCATCCTGCGCAACAAATTACTGGGTCGCTCGAATTATGGATACGGAAATATTCAATACCTCTATATGAGATCTTTCTTCCCAGAAATGCCAGTGCCAGTAAAAAATAAAATTGCTTTCAACTATTTCAAAAATCAAACGAAGAAGCATTGGACAAAACAGAATAAGTATATGCAAGGGCTGAGTGCTATTTCCCTAAACCGTTTCGAAGAGAAGGGAACAGCCAAGGAAATTATTGAAGCCTTAAGGCAAAATGCCATCCACAAAGAAGAGATGGGCATGTACTGGAAAGAACTCAATCGTTCTTATTGGTGGTATGAAGCTCCTATAGAAGCGCATTCAGTTCTGATAGAAGCCTTCAAAGAAGTGAATGGCGATGATGACCGCTATGTAGATGAAGTGGACGAGTTAAAGATTTGGCTCCTAAAACAAAAACAAACCCAGCATTGGAAAACAACCAAAGCCACTGCCGATGCCTGCTATGCTCTCTTGCTTGAAGGTACGGATTGGTTGGCCGCAGAACCAGAAGTTGAAGTTCAAATGGGCTCAAAAGTCATTGACCTCAAAGCATACAAACAAGAAGCTGGAACAGGTTATACTAAAGTGCACTTCGGAAAATCAGCCATCAAGCCTGAAATGGGCAATATCAGAGTGAGCGTGAAAACTGATAAAAAAGTCGGAACGACTTGGGGTGCAGTCTACTGGCAATATTTTGAACAATTGGATAAAATCACCAGTGCCGAAACTCCCTTAAGTCTGAAAAAACAAGTTTATAAAGTGATTGATGGTGATCGTGGCGAAGAGCTCGTACTCATCAAGGAGAATCAAAAACTGAATGTAGGTGACAAGGTGAAAGTCAGAATAGAATTGCGTGTGGACCGTCCTATGGAGTTTGTGCATATGAAAGATATGCGTGGCGCTTGCTTTGAACCAACCAATGTGCTGAGTAATTATAAATATCAAAATGGCTTAGGCTATTATGAGAGCACAAAGGATGCATCAACACAGTTCTTCTTTGACTATTTGAACCCAGGAACCTATGTATTTGAATATCCAATGTTTGCCACCATCAAAGGTGACTACAGCAATGGGATAGCGACAATTCAATGCATGTATGCACCAGAATTTAGCAGTCATTCAGAAGGGATTAGAATTAAGGTTGATTAGTGGATCTATTTAAGAAACTTCATTATTGCCGACTCTTTCTCATTATATAATTTGAGAAAATAGAAGCCTTTGGGCAGAGTAGAAATATCGATGCTGCGATTTCCAGTCAGCTTGGCGCCTGTAATGCGTTTAGCATCATAGCTGAATATTTCGTACTGATCAAAAGCATCTCCGCCGCGAATCTTAAGTTCTGATTGAGTCGGATTCGGATAGATTTCTATACGCGACTTTTCAATATCATGAGTGGAGAGTGCATAAGAATTTAATTCAGCGACATAACAATCGACCGACTCTCCATCTTCCATTCCACTCCAATCTGAACCAAATAAAAGTCGAGTTCCCGTGGGACTAATAGCAACATGAGGCTCTCCAAAATAATTAAACTCATCCTCATCTGATCTATGATGCGCCACTCGATAGACATCAGCAGTGGTTGGATGAACTTGAGCTACGAAAATTTCCTGATCCAATAAATCTTGACCATCTAAATCATAACCCATCATGGAGACCGCAACCCATCCACCTAAAGTATTTTTGTGCGCCAATGCTGAGATATGCGTCCCTGATTGAGAATATCCATAACTAGAAGTTGGCGTTACTTCAAAGCAAGTCCCATCTGTCGCATTATGCGCCACCAAGGTTCCCAAGCAACCAGAGTTTGGCCCCTGTGCAAACGCCACAGCATAATAAGCATCATCACCATTGCTCATTTTACCCAAGCAAGAGTGCTCGCCACCCCCACTGATATTTAGGCTGCGCACAAAATTTCCACTTGTATCATATACATTAGTTCGATGATAAAATAAATGACCGCTGGGAAAAGGCATGGGGGCTGTATTATTGATGTTGGCAATATTAAATTGAGTTAAACTAGCCGTTGATATTCTATAATAATATGCTGCACTATTTCCACATCGAAAACTAATAACATCAGAGTCCCAAGACATCATTTGAATATCATTTCCCACCGAAATAACTCCACTGCAATTTGAGACGGTCGCCAGGTTTACGATGGTATCCTTCTGCTGCGTCATCACATTATACTCAACAAAGTTTCCCGTTCCATCTTGGAGATAAAATAAAATATCTGGATCGGTAAAATGCCAAAATAAAGTTTCAATATCATCGGCATCGATGTCGTTGAGCGTTCTGATGTATGAATAATTCATTCCGTCTAATAGCTGATGAGTTCCACTCGTATAGACAAGCATCAAGGATTCATCGGCATTCCAAGCTTGTATGGTGCTATAGATGGGTGCGATGACATTTCCCAAACCAGCATCAGTTATTCTTCTTATTCTAGTATTCGGAAATGAAGGATCAGCAGCAAAGGAGTAGAGCCCTGGTTTTGATAAAGTCTGCATTGGATGTGGCAAGGTGTCATTTGCGATGTAGCCGATGGATAAGTCTTGTGCATTCACATTATTAAACAATATGAGCAATAGAAGTGAGCGTAAATATTTGTTCATGATGTGAAGTTTAGATAGGAGAATTCCAATTCAAAGATAGGCAGTCTCGAAGAAGTGGTCCACATGAAGATTTGTCGCAAAATAACAGAGCTCGTAAATCCTTCTTCGCTACATAGAACGTTGAGCTACATTGCCACTAAATAAGACTTACTGCTTCCTTTAACGCCTAATTATTTGCCAAAACATACTTAAGCTGTAATTTGAGGTCATGAAGTATTTAATGATTGCACTCTTAGTTCTCCTTTCAACTGCTGCGCAAGCTCAAGATGGGAAAGAAGATCTAAAAAGCTTTATGGATGACTACTATCAGGAGATGCGCTCCAATTATCCTGAATGGTTGAGTAGACATGGAATCAAAACACGCCAAGGCGAATGGGACGATGCAAGTGTTGCCTTTGAAGAAAAAATATTTCAAAGAAACAATCAGTTTTTGGAAGAGATTCGTCAGCGAACTCAAACACATGACGGTTCTGAAATTGCAACGGACAATATCAATCTGCGCTTATTCTACAAAATGCTTCAAGACAAAGCCCTTGACCACAAATATAGATTGTACTCCTATCCTGTCGAACAAATGCATGGAGTGCACTCACAAATTCCAAGCTTTCTAATCAATGTTCATGATATAGAAAATGTCAAAGATGCAGAGGCCTATATTGCTCGAATTGAGAGTCTCGATACTAAAATCTCTCAACTCATTCTTCAGCTCGAAGAGCGTAAAAACAATGCCGTCGTTGCGCCAAAATTTGTCTTTCCATTGGTGATAGATGACTGTAAAAAAATACTACAAGGACATCCATTTGAGCGCAGCAAGAATGATTGCGCCATCTTAGCAGACTTTAAATCAAAAATAAAGAAGGCCAATATTGACAAGGCATCTCAAGCGAGACTGATCAAAAATGCTGAAACTGCATTGACTACAAAAATGCAGCCGATGTACGAAGGTCTTGTTGGTTATCTAGGACAGCTAGAAAAATTATCTGCAGGCAATCGTGGGGTCTGGGCGCTCCCTGACGGAGAAGCATTCTATAAATACAGGCTCAAGAAAATTACAACGACGAATTTGACACCTGCTGAAATATTTAGAACAGGTGAAAGTGAAGTCAAACGTATACATACAGAAATGCGTGCAATCATGAAGCAGGTAGATTTCGATGGCGACTTACAAGAATTCTTTGACTTCATGCGCAAGGACAAGCAATTCTACTACGCAAATAATACAGAAGGGAAGGCTGCATACCTCAAAGATGCCCAAGGCATTATTGATGGTATGAAAGCAAAACTCGATGACCTATTCAATACAAAGCCGAAAGCAGAATTGACTGTCAAAGCAGTTGAACCTTTTCGCGAGAAAAGTACTGGAAAGGCATTTTACAATAGACCGGCCCCAGACGGAAGTAGACCTGGTGTCTATTATGCCAATCTCTATGACATGACGCAAATGCCTAAGTACCAAATGGAAGCCTTGGCCTACCATGAGGCCATTCCTGGTCATCATATGCAACTGGCGATTGCCCAGGAACTTGATGGCATCCCGATGTTCAGAAAATTTGGATCTTATACAGCCTATATCGAGGGATGGGGACTTTATTCGGAATACATACCCAAAGAGTTTGGTTTTTATAAGGACCCTTATTCAGATTTCGGCCGTCTAGCAATGGAGCTCTGGCGTTCATGTCGTCTCGTTGCTGATGTTGGAATTCATTCGAAAAAATGGACGAGAGAAGAAGCCATCAAATTCTACAAAGACAATACGCCCAACCCAGAAGGCGATTGTATTAAAATGGTTGAACGTCATTTTGTAATGCCTGGACAAGCCACGGCTTACAAAATTGGTATGCTCAAAATTGTGGAATTAAAGAATAAAGCAAGCAAATTGATGGGCAATCGATTTGACATCAAAAAATTCCACGATGTCATCTTGAAAGATGGAGCAGTTCCTTTAAACATACTTGAAGAGAATGTCAACAATTATATCAAAGCTGGCTAGGCTCTAGGAAGTGAATAAGCCTTCTTCAATAAAGGCCCTATAAAGAATTGGATAAGCAGAAAAAGGATAAGGACTCCTAGTAATAGACTAAGTTCTGTATGCAAATCCTCCAAAGCGAAGTATTCCGTATTATTCCTTAGGACAGCTGTTGAATCATATCTACGATGTAATTGGTCATAGTACATTCTCACCCACATTAAGGGAATGAATGGTATAAGTACTGTGAAGAAATTTAAGGCAATAGAGCTAAGCAATGAAAAGTTTTTCTGGGATCGAATACGAATAGATAGGAACATAAAGATGAATAGGTAAGTTGAAATTAAACTTCCGCAGACGAGAGAAAAATCTTGATAATGCACCTCTGTAAAAACTAAAATTATCACAGATAAAAAGAACAACAGAGCCCCGGAAAGAAGACTCCAGAAAAATACCTTATTGTGATTATGTCTGAACAAAAAAAGCAGAGAGGACAAAAATGTCAAAAACATTAAGATTGGGAGATAAAGTTCTTTCCAATTTCCATAAGCAAACAAATACTTCTTATAGATTAGTTCATCAATCCCTTCATCTGCAGCATCAAACCCTTTAGGCTTTACTCTATACTTCCAATTTTTTTCTGAGGAATAATTCGAAGACAAATAAGGATTAGTTGATTTATATTTTGAGAATAAGACTTTAAGTCTTTTACCCATCATATTCAATTCACTTTGACTTGGTTTAGGCCCTAGAACAACATCATTAAACAACTTTTCATCACTTGACCATTCCCTTCCTAAATATCGATTTGCTGCATCTTGATAGAAAAATGAATAATCCGGACATATATACATTACATATTTATTATTCGATATTTTGATTAAACTATCTGTATTATCCCTCAAAAAATCCTTCATCCATCTCTCGCTTACCTTACGTGTTTGCTCTTGGACATGGCGATCATCATAATATCCATCATCATAAGGGTTGCCATTCTTTCCAGCTTCACCTGCAAAGACTTCAAAATTGACGACTCGCCATTCCTTCGGCACTTTATCTATATTCAATAATAGAATACTACGATTCATCTCATCGATATCATCGGCAAGTTCAACGGATGTAAACTTCTGGTTGGCTTGAATGGTTAGCAACCACTGTGGTAGCGTGGGCAAAAATATCAGTGCGCCAAGGATGAGTGTAAAACTCAGAAATTGTCGCCAATAATATAACTTGGGTAAATGCCCGAAACGTTTAAAGACATTGAATCTAAGCAGATAAACGAGCCATACAACAGCACAAACAAAAGACAAAAAAGCTAAAATCATTGACCAAGATTCATCTGCAGAATCATTAAGGACATTGAGATTAGATAAATAAAACAAGGCAGCGACAAGAACATATAAAATCAGAATGACGGGCAAAGCCCAATGGATAAGTGTAGACCAAGAAGTTGGGCGCCTCAAAAGCCTAGATCGGCTGATTTTTTTCAAAAATTCTGGAATGAATTGTGCCATAAGTTTAGTTGAAATAGCGTTTTGAAGATTTTGAAATATCTCTGAAGTATTGAATCGGAATATTCTCCCGAACGAGAAATTCCAATATCTCCTTTGCTTCTTGGCTCTTACTTTCTATCGTATAGAATCCACCATTATAATGAGCTTTCATATTATTCGAAGTGAAAAAATCTAAAAGCGACTGCCTATCCATATTACTTTCTAATTCAACCACTGTGCCTTTTAATTCATCAGTTGCAGAACTAAAAATGCAGCGTCCATCTTTAATCATTAAAACACTATCTGCTACTTTTTCAACCTCATGCAATTGTTGAGAGCTCAAAACAATCCCCATCGGATTTCTTCTAGATTGACTTAAAAATCTTAAATCAGTCAGAATAGTTTCTTGCGCCTTTATGTCAAGATTTGCTAAAGGTTCATCGAGCACCAAAACCTTTGGCCTCTGTAGTAAAACACGCGCTATTTCAAAGCGCGTTCTGTATCCACTACTGATTTGATTCCAAGTTAAGTTTTCGTACTTTCTAAGCTTTAGTCGTTCTAAAATAAAATCGACCAAGAGCTCATTTTCTTGATTGTAGACTTTAGAAATGGAAGCACTGAAGTGCAAATTATCTTTCAATAAGCCATACCATCGTGGAATTCGTTGAGGGATAAAAGCGAGCTGATGTCGTCTATCATAAGCATCTTTATGTGAAGATTCAGGAAAGTCTATAGTACCTTGATCTATGCTCAATAGGCCAGAGAGACACTCTAAAAGCGTTGTTTTCCCATTCCCATTCTCACCTACGACACCAATTATCTGACCCGAGGAGAGAGAAACATCAATAGGCTTCAATGAAAACTGGCCCTTGGAATAAGTCTTTGAGATTTTTTTGGCCTCAAGGAGAAGCTTTTGATCAACAGTCAAATTTGCCAATCCTTGACTCATTTTTACAAGCAGAGGTTCCAATGCAGCATTTAGGTCAAGCTCCTTATTATGTTCGAACTCTTGGCTGATGGCCATGCTTTTTCTCACAATTGCTTCGTCGGCCAGATCTTGAGAAGCATCTAAAATTCTTCTAAGTGCTAAGTCGTAGTCTTTATTATCTAATGAAGATTGAATTTCCTTTATCTGAGGTGCGAACATCTTAGGAACTAAAGTAGAGTGCGGCCTGAACAAATTCTAATTCTAAGCCCTAAAGAAAAGATAATTATGTGCAGTTTATTGTCTCACAAATTTCGAATCTTGAAATTTTATTCTCATGATTCGTGAGAAAAGCAAAAAAGTGAGTTCTGTTCAATTCATCCTTTAGTTGAACGATAAGTTTTTGCCGCACTAGATTTATCTGAACAATCTGGTATTTTCTTTCAGAAAATTGCCTAAAGAATATTTTCAAAAAGCTCAAAACGCTGGCCTTCCCTTTTATGAGACCATTAGAATCAGGAATAATATTTAGTACGTAAGTCCCAAAGAGTTCAACATTATCGGCAAGATACAAGGAGCCCTCATCAAAATTTCTTTCATTCAAAAATGAAATCCATAGATATATTAGCTTTTCATCGAAAAGCGGTAGGTGTATGTGACGATCTTTTAATTGCATGGGTATTATCTCCTTCCTATCCTCATAAACATGGTGTAATTTTTTGTATCGGGCAAAATGAGAAGACTTATATGCCTCCCTTTAAGCTCTTTAAAATATTCTGTGTGAAAAATATGGCCTTGCATTCCAGCGTAAACTTCCTCGGCACTCATGTCCTCTGAGTCCCAATCTTGAGAGAGACAAGCGTCTAATTCATCTTGAATGCTAAAATATAAGTCCTCTAAATCTTCAGATTTTTTGCTGGTTTTAAATTCTGCTATGAAAGCAGATGCTCCTTTATAAGTATTGATGTAATTTTTCTGAGCACGAGGCATTTGCTCTCTAGATTGATATGCTCCATTGAATGAGGGACCTTGCACTCCTTGAAAACTATTACCAGAATTTAAAATAGTAATTAGTGATTTACAAAATCCATTTGCGTTTTCCGGCATAATCTCGCCCTCAACTTTCTTGACGTTCAATAATTTGGGCTCTTCCTTTTTTTCCTTCTTCTTGACCTTTGGTTTAGGTTTAGAATCGACAAATAAGACTTCATCAGATTCTTCTTTCTTATAGAAGACGACATCAGGCGTCAGCTTAAAATCCTTAATTAAGATTTCCGCACAATATTTAGCAAATGAATTCGCAGCTTTGGCATCGGTAAAATAGAAACTTAACTCCTTAATACTTTTACCCGCGCCTTCCTTGAGCATTTGAGAAATGCACTCGTCCTCTGAACATATGAGGCTCACTGAATATGATTTTTCTAAATGCTTGACACGAACAGCCCCAAGGTTCTTCATGCGAAATCTGTAGGTTGCGTCTACATCTCTCTGTTCAACTATACCGTAATTTTCCATATAGTTGAGCTGCTCCATTTTCACAGCCCCAAAAGATTGCAAAAGAGAATTCATCTTTTGCATATTGGATCCACCCACTTTTTGAGCTCTTAATTCTGTTGCCATTAGGCTCAGAAAGAAGCACATAATACACTGTAATACAATGGGTTTCATATATAGTAAATATAAATAATTCTGTGTGGACCTAGGGTCAACTTCACTCAAATAAACAATTATATGACAAAAAATGCCTGATTTTAACCAGGCATTTAGAAAAACAATTTGATGCTCTACATTACATTGAGCTCCGCGAGCGAATCGTTCATCGCACGAACTGTATCTGCCGAATCTTTGAATTTCGCTTTTTCCTCATCATTCAAATCGACATCAATGATCTTTTCCCAACCATTTCTTCCAAGCACAACAGGAACTCCAATACAAATATCTTTTTCACCATATTCTCCCTCAAGATAAACGCAACAAGGAATGATTTTCTTTTCGTCTCGAACTATAGCTTCTACTAAAGTTGCACCTGCCGCTCCTGGAGCATACCAAGCACTAGTGCCGAGTAAACCTGTAAGTGTTGCACCTCCAACTTTTGTTTGTTCGAAAACTTCACTTTGAGTTGCCTCATCCATGAATCTTTGAACTGGAAGTCCACCATAAGTTGCAAGTCTTGTCAATGGAATCATTGTTTTATCTCCATGTCCTCCAATAACCATTGCACTCAAATCATTAGGACTAACTTCCATGGCTTGGCTCAGGCGATATCTAAAACGAGAGCTATCAAGCATGCCGCCCATTCCAATAACTCTATTCTTAGGCAAACCAGTAGTCTTCAGTGCCAAATATGTCATCGTATCCATAGGGTTAGATATTACGATCAAAACACAATCTGGGGAATGCTTCAAAATATTTGAACTTACTTCCTTGACTATACCTGCATTTATACCTACGAGTTCTGCTCTTGACATGCCCGGCTTTCGAGGAATACCAGAAGTAATTACTGCTACGCTAGATCCAGCGGTCTTGCTATAGTCATTAGTACTACCAACAATTTTGGTATCAAAACCTTCCATTTGAGCACATTGCATTAAATCCATGGCCTTCCCTTCGGCAAAACCTTCCTTTATGTCAAGGATTACGACCTCATCTGCAATTTCTTTTCTAGCGATATTATCAGCGCATGTGGCCCCTACGGCACCAGCTCCAACTACGGTTACTTTCATTTTCTATTATTTTTAATAAGTATCAAATGTAAGATAGAACGAGCTAAATGAAAAGGTCAAAACCTTCTTGTAGCCCCCTTTTTGAAGAACGCACCTTCAATCCTAAATGGATAAATATTAAATCTGCTATTGAATCTTGGGAAATGACTTTTCTTGAACCGAAATTATCCCTTTGACATTGGTAATCTTATACCAAGAAAAATCTTGATTGGCCTCAAGACCATCCCCGTATATTTTTTGAACTGGCGTTGTGACTGTCACATATTTATCAGTAAAAAACAACTGTTGCTTTTCATTCCAAATCAACTCTTCAGTTTCTAATCTCTCCATTTTATTATTCTCGACAACTACACTGTCTCGTACAAGAACATTCTTGCTTGTTTCGAAGTAACGGCCATATTTTGAGGTGAGGGTACTCGTAGTTTTTAGTGCATCATCGAAGAACTCTACTTTGACACCATCCTTCATCTCGACATATGGAGGTTTGGCATCTTTCATTTGAATGAAGGTTTTGGTGGTCAATTTAGCTTTAGTATGGCCTTCCTTACTGTAAATAATGGTCACCCTATCGGCCTTTTCTTGCGAAAGCTCATATGATTCAACCAATTCGTTGACCTCATCAATTGTTGATCCGCATGAAGTGAGGAACAAGCTTAAGATGAAAATATAAATTGAATATTTCAAAAATGTTTTAATCGTATTTCCTCTTGAGGAACCACTTATCATTTACGGTAATTCCAACCGCAAATCTTGTGTAATTCTCTCGCACTAAATCATTATCCGTGGTTCCGCGGCGACCTGTCTCTAATGCTAAATTCAAGACACCTAAACTCAATCTATTCGGCTTCAAAGGATAGCCTAAGCCAAAGGTTAAACCTGAATTTCTGAAATCTGTATTTTTCAAATAAATGGGATCTACTCCTGTAAACGCCCCTACTCTATAGCTCATACGCTTCCATCCATTAGATACAGAATTTTGGTCTGGAGTGTAAGCCCCTCCAACCCTTATGGAATACGAATTACTGAAAGAATCGGCCGCACCATAAGCTCTGTAATCATTCCAATTAGACTGTGTGTAATCTACACCTACCTTCCAAGACTTTCCGTTACTCAAAAGCACTCCAGCAGATAAAACGGCAGGCAATATAACATCTCCTTCCACTTCTTCAGAACTCTTAACCAAATACTCATATAAACTTCCGCCTAAGTCTCCCAAAGTGGAATACCAATACTCATCTTTACTTGCTTGCAAGTTTTGCTTTCCGGAATAAGTGACGCCAAAATTCATAAAATAATCATTCTTGAGTTCCAAATTGTACATCAAGCCTGCTTGCCAACTTAGTCCCCCTAATGAAGTTCTTCTTGCAACCGCTGTGCGCAATATATTTAAGGAGTCAGTAAACTGCTCTTCAATATTATTTTGATAATTACCAAAGTTATAAGCGAGATTCACCCCCGCAGAAAGCCCTTGATACTTATAAGCTCCTCCTAAATAAACTTTCTGAAGTCCGCCCCCACCAAAATAATCATAAGTAGTTTCTCCAATTCCAGGAAGCGTCTGCTCATCGCGTAGATTGTATCTCACCTTAGAATATGGTAAGAGACCAAAACTAATTCCGCTATTCTTGGAGGTTGGAATTCCAATATTGACATAGGACAGACCGGCACCACCTGTTCGATTGGCTTGTGCACTGCTTTGAATATTTGCACTCACTCCCTCTACAGCAAGCTGATAAGAAGTAAGCGTGAGCCCAGAATATGATGCTGGGTTTGCAGCATTGACTATGAATGGATTATTATCGGCTATGCAAACTCCACCCATGCCTCTAGCAGCAATATTCTCTGGCAATTTCAGCAGACCTACTCCATACCTTGAATAGGGAGAATTCTCCTGAGCTTGAGCACAAAATGAGAATGAGATTAAGACAAGTAATAATTTACTTTTGATGTTCCAAAATGGCATAAAGTCCTTTATAGGTGAAATGTTCGTCTGCAAATATCTCTTTTTTAAGACGGCGCGCAAAGAAGAGGGCATCGCCGCCGGTTAAAACCGCGTTAATTTTTCCAAAACTCAACTCATAGCTTGCTATCATTCCGCTTATTTCAGCCGTGATACCATTGATTACACCGGAGCGAATCGAAGATTCTGTATCGAAGCCGATGAGCTCACTATATCCCTCTTTAGCGACCAAGGGCAAATTAGCAGTGTGCTCATTAAGGCTCTTGAGCCGTAAATGGATGCCAGGAGAAATCGCACCTCCTCTATAAGTTCCTTGTGCATTCAGAAAGTTATAAGTAATGCATGTTCCTATTGTGATGCACAATGAGTTCTTGGCTGGGAACTCCTTCGATAGTGCTGAAGTTACAGCCAATCTATCATGACCCAAACTTTCTGGAGAAGTGTAGGCATTCAAAAAAGGGAGCTTACTATTTTCGGTTAACAAATGAAAAGACGTCTCTTCTTTCAAGAGTTCCTCAATGGCTTTATCATGAGAAACAACCGAGCTCAATATAGATCGAGTGGGCTTCCATTTTGAAATAAGGACTTTCAATTCATCCAAACAAGATACCGACTTCATCGTAAAAAGTTCACGAATTGCTCCAGATTGGAAAATGGCCAATTTGTAATTTGTATTGCCAAAATCAAGACAAAATGTAGTTCCCTTAGTCATCAAATGATAATTTTTTAAAGTGCCCATTGAGCTGAATGCGCTCTCTCAATTTTTTTAGCTCCCTAACTGTAGGAAGCACATGTTCGAAGTGGCGCAAGATATATTCCTGACGTTGTGCCTCTCGATCCAATTTTAAAAACTCATACTCCTGTTCAATATTGAATCCAATATGATGCGCAAAATCATATAGAGTTAATTCGCCTTCACTATTTGTATATTCTTTCTCTATATTCAGCAATTCATGAAACTCTCTCAGCTGTTTTAAAATTAAGAGCATCTTACTCCCGCGACCATCATTAATATTCTCCTGATGTTTCACTATAGCTCCTTGGTATAATTTATCAGGAATATCCTGAATACTTTCTAATATTCTTACAATTGAACTTCCTTCAGTTTTAATATCCATTCGACCATCAGGATACTGCTGTTCAATCGTTTTAATTTTCACCAAAGTACCCATTTCAGACACTTTATCATTGATAACCGTTGGAATACCAAATGCTTTTTCCTCAGCATGGCACTCATTTACCAATTGAATATAGCGTTCTTCAAAGATGTGCAGGTTGAGTTTTTCTCCTGGAAAGACTACTATTTGTAATGGGAAGATTGGAATAAAATTCGTCACGGATGAGTCGTAAAGATAGTACCAACATCTTCTTTCTTATGTTTTAAAAACAAAAAGAAAATCAAAAATATAGCGACGCCATACTGGCTTTGCCACAATGCTTCAACCATCATTGCTAAGAGCATTGAGAGCAAAAAAGAATTCATCAAATATGACTGACCGAAACTATTGAAAAAAAGAATACCAATCGCTACTAAAAATAAAAAAAATCCTATGATGCCGACATTCATCATGACGAGAAGGAATTGATTGTGCGGCAGCAATATCTTTGAAGAAGAAATACCATTCTTTTTGTAAGCACTTTTCATCGCATTTTCGTTATCACCGATACCTACACCAAAAAAGGGGTTGGCTTTTATATTATCCAAAGCTAGCCTATAGCTTAGGACTCTTCCGCCATCACTTGTATTTTCTAATTCTCCATCTAAAAGCTTTTCAAAAGAGTATAGCGTATAATTAAACTTCGTTTTAAATGTTGGCAGCAATTGGAACAATAAGATTGGCATTATAAATGCTCCAATCAAAAGAAGCATTACACTCTTTTTATGACCGTCTGAATATAATTGAAATATGAAAACTAGCGTATAGATCGTTATAGACAAAACACCAGTTTTTGAGGCTAGAACAAATGAATACACAAGGCATATAATCGCCATACAGATGTGCAACAGTTTCCATAAAGTACGTCCCTCCTTTCTAATGAAGTATAATTGAACACCATAGGCAAATGCCACACCCAATCCGAAGCGGATATGATCATTTTTAAAGGGTGTCGGCAAACTCTTTGAGAAATCATAAGATTGATTCACTAATTCAAAATCTTGATAGTATTGATACAAACTCCATGCAATCCCGAATAAGACTAAGGCGGAAAATAGATGCAGCAAATTGTCATACCAATTTTGGGGCCATTTTATTGAATGAAAAGCAAATGGTAGTACTAAAAATGGTGTCATGACTCTGAGCTGAGAGGCAAAATGATTTTTATCGTCAGACCAAAACCAACTCAATGCGTAAAGCACAAAAATAAAAACAAGCGCAAGCGACCTTTTGTCGCGATAAAATTTTCTCCAATAATCGCACAGATTTAGATTGATCATTGCGTTCCCCAAAAGAAGAATCATTCCGATGCTCATTGCGGCCCTAGAAACAAACAAACCGATGAAGAAAACGGCAAGCGCAAGCCAGGCAAACTGCTGATGCGGAAACCATTTCAAAAATTTCAATATGTATAGTCTAATGTTCAAATCAATTTGAGGGGTTCAAAATTGACTACATTTGTCTTATAATAAACTGCTTTTTTCACTTTTTATTGTGAGTACAAATTCATCAAATATTTCATTCAAGCAATTGGCTAAATCTCTGAGTTTGGTCGAAAATAATGCCGAGGACGGTAAACAATATCTTCAGAGCCTCAGCTTCAATCCTAAAACTAAAATTATAGGGATAACAGGGCCACCTGGAGCCGGCAAGAGCACATTAGTCAATGCTCTGCTTGAGCATTGGGTTTCAAGAAATTTAAAAGTTGGAGTACTCTCAGTAGACCCGAGCTCGCCATTCAATTTTGGCGCACTCTTGGGTGACCGTGTGCGTATGAGCAGTTTTTACACTCATCCAAATGTTTTCATTCGCTCTATATCTAGCAGAGGTAGCCTAGGCGGGCTCAGCACAAGAATTATAGAAATGACGGACGTCATGCGCTCAGCAGACTTTGATTACATTCTCCTAGAAACGGTTGGTGTAGGTCAAAGTGAAGTTGAAGTTGCCGGAATTGCCGATAGTACCGTCGTTGTATTAGTGCCTGAAGCTGGCGATGAAGTTCAAACCATGAAAGCCGGCTTAATGGAGATTGCCGACATTTTTGTGGTCAATAAAAGCGATCGTATAGGAGCAGAAACTTTTGTAAAACATCTGAAGACTCTCGTTCATGATGCTAAATCTTCGTGGGAAGTTCCAGTGATCAAATGCATTGCCAACGAATCAAAGGGAATTGCTGAGCTGGTACAAGCCATAGACCTTCATCAAAAAGAGGAAAATGGAAGTGACCATAGAAGAAAGGCACTAATCTTGCAAAAAGCATGGCAATTGCTTCAAGAAAAGTATATGAACAAAATTGACAAGGCCGCATTTAAGGCTGATTTTGAGAAGGCGTCATCAGCCTCAGACTTTAATCTCTATCAATGGATTGGTCAGTGGAACTGATTTTTTTTCGACCCAAGAAACGAACAGTAGACGCCAAGCCTTGATGAAAAACACCTTCATCTAATTCTACTTCTCCATCTTCAAGATAAAGAATTTCGAAATCAGGGAAAAGCTTCTCGATCGTTTCGACACTAATAAGCATAAGTTCATCTCGTGGCCCACCACTTTCATGACTGTTTTGATATTCAGCTTGAGATTTTGAAAATAATTCAAGAATAATATGCCCACCTTGCTTTAGCCACGAAGCCATTTTTTTATAATATTCAGCTTGAAATTCTTCCTTAAAGTGTGCAAAAAATATACCAATACAATCAAACGACTCTAACTCATAGTCTGCCTCGTCCATAGAGAATAAATCGTATTGAATTTGAACAAAGTTTTCTTTGGCTAGTTTTTGTGCTTTTATTCTACCTTCTTCACTAGAGTCAAAACTATAAGCATACCATGCTTGCTGGGCGGCATAGACCACATTTCGTCCTTCGCCTTCGCAGGGCAATAAAATTTTACCTCGCTTTAAGGAATTGAGTTTTTGCTTAAAGAATTCGTTGGGCTGCTTGCCATAGGCATACTCTTCTTTGCCAAAGCGTTCATCCCAAAAAGATTTCATTGAATTTATTGTTTGTCCAAGACCATGCTACAATGAGTTGAGCTATGGTTTACCGAATCTCTAGCAAGTAATGCAAGGCTGATGGAATTATTATTGATATTTCCAGTACCTGAAATCCACATATCGCCACAAGTGTTTTGCGGAGGAATTTGAAATGTTGTTTTTTCTGGAGAAACTACAGCTGTAAGATTACTATTCGGACAAATTGTTCCCGCATTACTAAGAATCAATTCGTCTGGCGATGTGAAGACATCAGAAATGACTACGCTATAAAAATCTCCTGGGCCCGTGTAGCAATCGTCATAGGCATTGTAATTTCCAATGAAGCGTTGATTCCATTTTGATTCGCAGGTTTCACCTTCATATCCATCTGGGCACAGACATTTACCATCTAAACAGCTTCCACCATTTAAACAATATACATTTTCACACGGACGATAAAAAGTGGTGACATTATAGTCAAATTCCCTTTCCGTACATGATGTCAGAACCACAGTAAGGCAGAGGAAAAAACCAATGATGGAAAGCACAACAAGCTTCATATTCTTCATTGAACTAAAGATAAAGAATTAAGCGGAATTATCCTTTTGCTTGATCTAGATATTCGTTCATATAACGGTCCTCATAATTTCTATGCGTGGCTGCCCAGTGACCTGTCAAAGCAAGGCCCCATGCTGCTGTAATCCAAGAAACCCATTTATAGGCTTCTCCACCTGACTCAACGCGTAAGGGTGCTTTATCATAAGTAAACCAAAGAATGACATTTACGATTAGAAATATCACTGCATGAATGATTAGTCTGCTTTTTTGTTTTGCACTAGGTGCTAATTTCTTACGTGCCATCTTCTATCTTATATAGTGGCAAATTTAAATGCCTATTGGACATTTTACAAATAATTCTACTGAATGAAAAAGAGCCGAGCAAATGCTCGGCTCCCTAAATATTATTAAATCTAATTTATCGGATAAGGGTAACATTACCTTGTTTGGTAAACACCTTACCTGTAGAGGTTGTCGCTTTAATACGATATACATAAGCTCCTAATGGCTGTGGCTCACCGTTATAGCGACCATCCCAACCTTCTTCAATGTCTTTTGATGAATAAACTACCATACCCCAACGATTGTAGATTACAAACTCTTGTAATTCAACGATTCCTCTTTTCACGATTTTCAATCTGTCATTGAGGCTCGTTCCAGATCCTGGAGAGAATACATTTGGCAAATCAATAATAGATTCATCACTAACTCTTACGATTACAGAATCAGATGTAGGACATCCATTTTCAGTTTCAGCATTTACAATATACTTAGTTGTAGCCGTTGGCCTTGCCATAGGATCCTTAACTGTTGTAGAACTTAGACCAGAAGGTGGGAACCAATTATAGATGCTGCAATTCCCTGCTGCAAACAATCTCACAGATTCGCCAGGATATATTGTTACATCATCACCAGCATCAACAACGCTTCCAGAACTGACGACGACTATTGCGCTCGCAGTATCCACACAGCCTTTTATATCAGTACCTATGACTGAATATGTAGTGGTGACCTTAGGATCAACGATTACGCTACCTCCTGAAGTTGTATTAATTCTGTAGTCTGGATACCAATTATAAGCAACACCACCTTGTATACTCAAGCTTGTAGACTCATTTGGACATATTGTTCGATCTCCATCAATTACTAAGAAGTTGGCTGGAACTACAGATATAATCATATCATCCGTTCCTTCACATCCATTTGGTGTTGTATATCGAACAGTCATGGCTGCAGTTTGCGTTCCTGACCAAACAGGATTATCTATTGTTGCGTTGTCTAAATCAGCATTAGGAATCCATTCAATTGTGTAATTGCCCGGAGGTGAAACTGATGATTGTAAATGCACAGTATCATTATAACAAATTTCTCGATCTGATCCGGCAAAGACGGTTGGATTCTCATCAACTGTCAGCGTTACAGTTTGACTCGAATCAGGGCATCCAGGATAGGAGGCCGTAATTGTATAAGAGTAAGTGCCAGCTGGAGTTGGAGTAATTGTAGTATTAATTGTATTCGTGCTGCTCAGACCTCCACCTGGGGACCAATTGTAGGTATAGTCTGCATGACCTGTTCCACTTATATTGACAGATTCTCCATCACATAGAATATTGGAGTATGGATCTAAATCAAATCCATCTAACACTCTCACATTAATTGTGTCGTAAGACGAACAAGCTGTCACATTACTAGGAATAACCTGAACGATATAAGTGATATCGGCTTGCGGATTCTGGACAATAGGATCCTGCACCGTAGCATTATTTAGATAGGTTCCAGGTGTCCATACATAGGTATAATTGCCTGGTGGATTGACGTCTAGATCGAGTTGCAGGGTTGAATTGACACAAGTTGTTGTGTCGGTCGCCAATGTAAGTGTAGGCCCTTCGGCCACCGTTATGGTGACTGTATCCGAGTTTTGCGGACAGACCGAGGTCAGATTACTGGTGACATAATAAGTTGTTGTCTGGTTCGGCCAGACTTGCGGATTATTTACCGTCGGATCACTCATTGATGAGATTGGAGACCCTCCAGGCAAAACACCCCAATTAAAGAGACTACCCCCATAAACTTGCAAATCCACGGTATCGCCCACACAAATACTTGTATCCTTGAAGGCCTCAGTTATCGGGTTTATAAAAATCGGTATCGAGAAGGTATTGGACACGATGACACCAGGTGGTGCACAGCTTGAATCTTTTATACTTATCGTTAATACGTGCAGACCTGTGTCTAGTACAGTTGTTTGCCAAGCGAGGCAACCAGTAATAGAATCAGTCAAAACTCCGGTATAGGTAATCGTTGCGCCCGGTGCAGAAACAGCCGAATTATCAGACGGAATCAATACTCCTGCAGTATCAGATGAGTAGGCATTGAAACAAAAATAAATACTATCACCAGCACAGCCTTGTACTTGACCATTGACAAGGGAACCTCCAACAATTGAGAAAGAATCGACAGACAAATCAGGTGATGGTGTATTACAATTCAGCACAATAATTTGAATATCCCGCATAACATAGCCAACGAGCTGCCCATTTCTATAGGATGAACAACGAATGGTAAATACTCCAATATCAACTTGAGAAGGCGTCATAATAGCAGCCCCAGTATTTTGATTCAAATTAAAAGTTGAATTTGTTTGAATCGGATTCGTTACAGGATTCAAAGCAGGAGCATAACCAGTAGCATAAGGAATCAAAGATGGACTTGCTGGGCAGCCAGAACCAGTTAAGGGTTGTATTGACTCAAAAAAGAGTGAATCATTATTAGGGTCAATTGCTCCATTATTGTAGTTAAAAATCTGATTGATACAGCAATATGGAATAGGTTTATTCGAGAAAAATGGAGAGCTATCGTTAGGCGCTAAAATATTATTCAAAGTTGCCTCCGCATATATTTGTTGACCACCTGGCGTCTGAAGTGTATTAATGTTTGGGTTTCTACAACAAACATTTGCAGAAAATTTCCAAGAATTACATGGGTTTGAATTCGGAGTGGTAGTCGCACCAAGAGCAGCCAAGTCTACTATAACCTCATAAACGTGCTCTTCATAACCTGGTGTTGTGCCACCATTACAAGAGTTCGGATAACCAGGACAACCTGTACTAACGATGATTGGTCCTGCCACTTTAGGCATCGTAAATGTTTGAGATCCAAATCCACAACTATTACTCACACATAAAGTTGCCTGGTTTGGCGCACTAGCATTGTTCTGACCACAATAGCGATAAAACTTATACGTCACTTTGTATTGGTCTGTTGTATTCGGTACATGCTCATAAATCAAGTCACAACCCGCAGCGTGAGATGCATAAACATTCTTGGTGCCAAAAATGGCTAGTACACTCAACAGAAGAAGCAATATTTTTTTCATAAATTCTTTTATTTCTCAATTTCAATGTGTCCTAAAATAGGCTTTTTGAACACTACCTCTAAATAGACGTTGAAGAAAGATAAATGGTTGGCTTTATACCAATCTTATTTCAAGCTCTAATTATCCTTTAAAAGTAAGGCTTTTGGGGTATTTTCCCTATGTATTCTTGAAAAAAATGAGACTTTGACCTGGGTTGCGGAAGTCTTGCTTGCAATTTGACACAAAACTGATTTTATTGCACATTTTTCGTACTTTTTCTTGTAAAATGCCGTCTCCGAGGCCATGAACCACTGTAAATACATCTATCCTTTTGTCCATCCAGGCCAAATCAAGCTCCTTTTGGAAGAAATTCAGCTGAATTTCTAAAATCTCATCCTTGTTCAACATCTCAGAATCTGGACAAATCTTCTCAATATGCAAATCGATATACTCCTTCGCTTTTTTGACAGAATGTCGCTGATAATTTTGATGGAGTGACTTCTTGGGCTGTTTCAACTTTTCCAACAATTCCGAATTGAACTCAAATTTGTCGTTCTGAAGACCTAGTTTTTTAATGATTAAAAAATCAAACAGCGCCAAGGATTCTTTTTCTAGGTGAAAAAGTTTATCCATCAATTTCTTACGGCTCAGTTTAATTTGAGCAAACTCTTTAGATCCATTTGCTCGAGAAGAAAAAGCAAATGAGAAGAGTGGGTTTTCAGTAGCATCGTCAAATGTCATACTATATAAAATATAGTCGTTTCCTGAAGGTAAATGTCCTTGATGATCAAACAAGGCTTGATTCTTGACGCTAATTTTAAGTTTAAAATATACCGCCTCTTCCAACTGATTGTAGACGTAAATATCGAATCGGTTTACAAGTTCCTCTCCTTCATGCTCTCTATACACTGGACGAAAAATGAGATAAAATCCATCACTTAAATCATACTTTTTTTCAACTTTCCCTTCAACTTTGAGGTTATCAACATATACCTTACTCTTGGCTTTTTTATCTTCCTGATGTTGCTTATAAATTCCTGCAAAGGAATAGTCTATTTGTTCTCTTGGTACAGGGATTGGATCTTGATCTCCATCAATCAGAACGTCCAAAAAGAAATCGTCATAGATCTCAATTATTTCACCAGACTGCCCTGTGCTCTTTATTTTAATACGATCTCCAACTGAAAATTTCATCCTGCGCTTACCTTTGGGCAAATTTACACCTTATTATGTCTGGAATTTTACGATGGAAAGTGGCCCAATTTGCCGAAAGACGCTGGTGGAGAAACTATTTAAAAAAGAAAGAACCAAGGGACTATCTGCTGTGGAAAAAGCAATACTGGCAAGACTTTCACGACAAATTTAGAGAGCACATTGACCTACAAGCAAACAGTAAAATTGCGGATTTAGGTTGCGGACCCGCCGGTATTTTCATTCTATTTCCCGAACATGATGTTGTGGCTGTAGACCCATTAATTGAAGCCTATTCCAATGACCTTCCACATTTCAACACGGAAAACTATCCTAAGGTAAAATTCGTCAATTCGTCCATTGAAGATTTCCAAGAAAGCGAAAAATTCGATACGGTTTACTGCATTAATGCGATCAATCATGTAAGAGATTTACAACTAGGATATCAGCGGCTCGTAGAATGCACGAAGAAGGGTGGGAAAATTATACTCTCTATAGACGCACACAACCACCGTTTTTTGAAAAAAATTTTTCAATTGCTGCCTGGGGACATTTTACATCCACATCAATATGAACTAAAGGAATACGAAACATTTTGCAAAGAAGCCGGCTGCCAAATTCTAGAAAGTTTGCTTCTTGACGAAGCCTTCATTTTCAATTATTATGTAATTGTGCTTGAAAAATTATAGCTCAACCTGCAGTTGAAGTGTAAAATTTCTCAGCGGAGCTATCAATGCAGGTCTTTCAGTATAAATGGTATTGAGTGCATTTTTTACAATGAAATTCATTTTAATTTTTTGACTAAAACTGAAGGACGCCCTCAAATCTAAAATGAAATTTCCTGTTGAATTCTCTTCGCGAAACTTTCTCACAGTATATGGCAATCCCGTTCCAATTTCAAAGATTGTTCCGAACTCATTTACGTCAGGCTTGCCATTGGAGAATACCTCATCAATATTGGTCATGAAGGAATTATAGAGGCCTACAACACCAAAACTTACTTTTTTATAAGTCCATTCGACATCACTTTTAAAAGTATGACGATATCTATACTTCAACGTCTTGGTATCACCACTCAAATTTGCCAAAATAATAGAATCAGGATTTACTGAAATGGGATTCATATAAGTGTAGGCAAGCATACAATTCATGTCTACATTACCAATCTTCCCTTGAGCATAGGTGCTAAAATCAATTCCTGAAATGCGACTTCGGCCAACATTATTAGAGCGAAAACCCAAATAATCAAAGAGTGCCAAACCGCTAACAACAGTATCTTCTGGCACATACAAGCCAAAATTAAATTCCATCATATCGTCATATTCCATGACAAAAGCAGCCACGTCAAAGTAGCCAAACCATTTTCCCTTTTTCCATAATTGTTTTAGTCCCAACTCAGCACTCCAGCCCGTTTCAGAAATCAAATTGGGATTAGGAAAAACTTGCGAAGGTCCAAAACTTGTTCTTATAAATCGTTCTGCAATAGACGGATATCGATATCCTTGTCCAAAGGAAGTCCTCAAGAAAGTGCCCTTCGAAAGTTCGTAATTTGCACCCAATCGAAAAACAGGTTTCGACTCCAGCTCATAATCATCCACACGATTTGCTTCCATTCGGGCACCAAGACTTAGCCATAACTTGTCAATCTTTTTTTCCAATTGCACATAAAAAGCCGCATTGAATCCAATGTGATTTCCATATAACTCCCCTTCCACATTTTGATACATCCCAATCAAGCCAGTGGTCAAAGTTGCATTTGAAAGAAGTCCTTTCTTCTGAAGAAAAGGTTTTTGAAATTGATATTCACCGTAGAATAAATCGGCTATTGAGCTTTGCATTTTCTCTGGGATTTGATTGTTAGACCTAAACCATCTCGTGCGTAAGCTATGCTTCGTCCCATCCTCTTTGATATACTCTATATAAGGATCAATGTTTATCCTTTGTCCTTGGTTTTTATTGACCGTCGTGGTACTATCTTCTAAACCTCCATAAGGCTGCAGATAGTTGGCCGTAGAAGTTGTACTCGATGTTCTCTCAGTATCCCAAAAGAAAAAAGTTTGGCTTTTATTAAACTGAACATTGGTATTTACGCCATAACTCAGGCCTGGTTTTGTTTTTGAACGAAATCTAAAATTGCCATTGACTCGCGCTCTTCGATCGAGATCGCCTTGTAAATATGAATCTTCACTATACCATGCTCCTCCCACGACCATGTCGAGCTGTTTGATTTTTTGAGCATGGGAAATATAGCCGCCTTGAAAAGACGGTTGTTTTTTACCCCACCACACCCAAGATTTATCTCTAGGATTGCCATACATACCTTTGTACACCATCAATTTTGTTTTAGGCTTTGAGCTAGCATAAGCCGTTCGAAAGTTTACCACTCCATTCAATGCAGAGGACCCATAAAGACATGAAGAAGCGCCTTTTATTATTTCAACTTGCGCACAATTTTCTAGAGGAAGAAAATTCCACTTGGCATCCGAAGCATCAGCGGTAAGCATAGGCATATCATCAACGAGTACTTGCACACGACTACCAGCACCATAGCTCCACCCTGCTCCTCCTCTTATATTAATCTGATTTTCAATCACATCAACTCCTGGAACTCTATTCAAAGCGTCATCCATCGAGTTCATGCCCGTAGCCAAAATTCTTTTGGGCTTGATGACTTCAATAGAGACAATTTCTTCTTGAACCCTTTTTTGAAATCGGCTACCGCTCACAGTGACTAAATTTATTTGATTCGCTTTTTTCTTTAAAAGAATCTCGAGAACAATTTCGCTTTTGGTCGAATCGATTTGTTTGACAAATTTCTCATAACCCAAATATGTGCAAAACAATTGAGACGCTGCTTGTTCAGTATTTAAAACAAAACTTCCATCCAATTTGCTCTTCGTCCCTTGCCCATTATCAAGAAAGACACTCGCCCCAATTATAATTTCTTGGCCCTCTTCTGATTTTACAAAACCTCGGATTTTTTGTTGCCCAAAAGCTTGAAAACTAACGAATAGCAGAAAAATTGCAATGAGTAGTCGCATCTGAAGGTGAATATAAAGAAAAATGTAACTTTGTGGGAAATTCACTACAATGAAGAAAATTTTACTATTATTAATTACAATCACAACTGCATTTAATCTTGCAGCTCAACAAGCTTGTGTTCCTGGAACCTTGACAGCTCCACAAGATGGATATGTACTTCCTGATAGTGCCACAGGTCTCAGTCACGCATGTGCAGGAATGTTTTACGATCAGGTTATTTATATAAAAGCGCCTGCAGATACTATGGTAACTTTTCAAAGCATTCCAATTACAGCAGATGTTGATTCATTTGTTGTAGATGCAAACATTACGGGTCTTCCATCTTATTTGACCGTAGAAACCGTACCAGGATTAACCCAACCAAATCCTCCAAACCCCAAATCAGATTTTGATAGACTGATAATCCCTGGAGATTCATTGGCTTGTGTAAGAATTAGCGGTATGGTTCCGACAACTCAGGGCCCAGGACCAATCCCCTTGACGATTAATATTCGCGCATATTTTTCAGGTATTCCTATTGTTGGAACATTGGATACACCAGCCTCAGTTGGATACTATGAGATAGTTGTAGACGCCCCGAATACTGGAGTATGTTTCCCTTCAAGCGTAAACGATTTGAGCGACCTCCTCACATCAGTTGAACTTTCACCGAATCCTGCTCAAGATTACTTCAATGTAAAACTCGAGTCAAAAGCAAGAGAAGTTGTGAGCATAAAATTGTTGGACTTTTCTGGTAGAATAGTCTATGAAAATGACTTGAACCTAAATATTGGTAATAATCATTTAGATATCGCCAGCGGAAATTTAGCGCGTGGCACCTATCTATTGCACATTTCAAATTCAAGTTTGCATTTAAGTCGCAAACTTCAATTGAGATAAAATTTAAAAAACAAAATTGAAAGTCCCGTTCTAAGACATAGAGCGGGACTTTTTTATTATTATTGTGTCATGTCCAATATAACGAATACAGACAAAGCGCCTAAACCCGTTGGAAGCTATCCCCACTCCCGGAAAGTTGGTAATCTTTTGTTTCTTTCTGGTGTAGGCCCCAGAAAAGCTGGAACGGATGAAATTCCAGGTCTAGAGCTGGACAAAAATGGAAATTTTATTTCCTTTGATATGGAGGCGCAATGCAGATCGGTCTTTGACAATGTTCGAATAATTCTAGAAGAGAGTGGAAGTTCTTGGGACAAGCTCGTGGATGTAACCGTTTTTCTTGTTGACATGAAAAGAGATTTTCAAATCTACAATAAGGTGTATGCCGAATATTTTAGTGAGGTAAAACCTTGTCGAACAACTTTGGCCATTAATGCCTTGCCTACACCTATTGCAATAGAACTAAAGTGTATTGCGACAATCGACTAATTTTAAATCGTCCAATTTTCATAAAGTGGAAATGACTTCATATGCTCATTGACTTCTGATTTCACAGAAGAAATAACACTTTCATCATCGGACTGATTGATCACACGATCGATCCATTCGACAGACTGAACCATATCCTCTTCTTTCATTCCTCGCGTTGTTAGTGCGGCAACCCCAACTCTAATCCCAGATGTCACAAAAGGAGATTTATCGTCAAAGGGGACCATGTTTTTGTTGATGGTGATGTCTGCTTTAACTAAAGTCTGCTCTGCTTTCTTGCCAGAAATATTCTTATTTCTCAAGTCAATTAATATAAGATGATTATCAGTTCCACCAGAAACCATATCATAATTCTTGGCTTCAAATGCTTTAGCCATCGCCTTGGCATTTGATATCACTTGGCTTGTATATTCTTTAAAGCTTGGCTGTTTGATTTCATGAAAGGCTACAGCCTTTGCAGCAATGACATGTTCCAATGGACCACCTTGAGTTCCAGGGAAAACCGCTAAATTTAGAAGGGCACTCATCATTCTCAACTCACCTTTTTTATTTTTGACTCCCATAGGGTTCTCAAAGTCGTTTTTCATAAGAATGATGCCACCACGAGGACCTCGCAAGGTCTTATGCGTAGTGGACGTTACAAAATGACAATGTTCGAATGGAGAATTAAGATGTTTCATGGCAATTAATCCTGCCGGATGAGAAATATCAGCAAGCACAAGCGCCCCAACTTCATCAGCTATTTTTCGAATGCGAGCATAATCCCAATCTCTGCTATAAGCGCTTGCTCCGCAAATAATCAGCTTAGGCTTTTCCGATTTTGCTTTACTCTCAAGTTCGTCATAGTCAATCAAATGATCCTCTTTTCGAACCCCATAATGAACAGCATTATATAGTTTACCAGAGAAGTTGACAGGACTCCCATGCGTTAAATGACCACCCATGCTTAGATCTAGCCCCAAAATGGTATCTCCCGCTTTGAGCACCGCGAGCATGACGGCACTATTTGCTTGGGCTCCGCTATGAGGCTGAACATTAGCGTAATCGACATCAAAAATTTCTTGGGCTCGTTTTATCGCCAAGCTTTCGCTCAAATCAACAATTTCACAACCTCCATAATATCTTTTTCCTGGATAACCTTCAGCATACTTATTCGTCATTACATTTCCCATGGCTTGCATGACTTGCACACTCACAAAATTTTCGGAGGCAATGAGCTCTAGACCTTGCTGTTGTCTTTTTTGTTCCTTCGATATGATATCAAATATTTCCTGATCGCGTTGCATACTCTTGAGTTAAGAGGATAAATATAAATGATATATTTGTGCTTAAGCATTCCTTTTTTTAGAGCTCACTCATGAAAATTATAATACCAGTAGCAGGTGCAGGCACACGCCTAAGACCACATACTTACACTCAACCCAAACCATTAATCCCTTTGGCGGGGAAAACTATAATTTCAGTCATAATCGACCAATTCTTAGAAGCTGGTTGTGACGAATTTATTTTCATAATTGGTTATTTAGGCGAGAAAATAAAAAATTATATCAATGAGAAATACCCTTATATACAAGCAGATTTCATTACTCAAGAAGAAAGAGGCGGAACTGGTCATGCTGTATTTTTATGTAAGGAAATACTCCATGAAAATGAGGAAGTCTTCATAATTTATGGAGATACAGTTTGCGACTTTCCCGTTCAAGAATTTATAGAAGCCCCACACTCAATCTTAGGTGTAAAAAGGGTTGATGACCCTCGCTTTTTTGGAGTTGCCGAACTCGATGACAACGGCAAGGTGAAAAGTGTAATTGAAAAACCAATCATCCCAAAATCAAATTTAGCCCTGGTAGGGATTTACAAAATAAAAGAGAGCAAGAGGCTTTTTGAAGTGATGAAGGAAGGTTTAGATAGCTTAGGCCCTAATGAGGAATACCCCTTAACCCTTGCTATCGATGAAATGCTGAAAGAAAAAATTCATTTTGAGGCTGTGAATGTCAATAATTGGTTTGATTGTGGGAAAAAGGAAACTCTACTTGAAACGAATGCGACTCTTCTGAGTAAAGTTGAGTACAGTTCAAAGGAAATTCCATTTTTCGACAATACGATAATTATTCATCCCGTAAGTATTGCCAGCGGATGTTCTATTGAAAATTGCATCATTGGACCGAATGTAACCATTGACGAAAACTCAGAAATTGGTGCTTCTATTATATCCAATTCAATCGTTGGTAGCTATTCCAAAATAAAGAATGTGGTTCTAGATCGTTCGCTCATTGGAAGTGATGCCATTATTTCTGGAAAAAATCAGAGTTTGAATGTTGGAGACAATACAGAATTAGATTTAAGTTAGATATGAAGCATTTTGGATTGTATAAGGAAGGAAAATGGGAGAACAGAATTACTAGCTTGTTCGGTATTGACTATCCAATAATACAAGCAGGCATGATTTGGGCAAGTGGATGGCGACTTGCGAGTGCCGTATCAAATGCTGGAGGGCTCGGTATTATTGGAGCTGGAAGTATGTATCCAGAAATTCTAGAAGAGCATATCAGGAAATATAAAAAAGCAAGCAAACGCCCGTTTGCGGTGAATCTCCCCCTGCTATATCCTGATATAGATGCACACATAAAGATTATTTTGGAACATAAAGTTCCTATTGTTTTCACTTCTGCTGGCAATCCCAAAAAATGGACACCCCTATTAAAGGATAATGGAATTAAGGTGGTTCATGTTGTATCATCTGTCAAATTTGCTCTAAAATGCCAAGATGCAGGAGTAGATGCTGTTGTAGCTGAAGGCTTTGAGGCTGGTGGGCATAATGGTCGTGAAGAGACTACGACATTGTGCTTAATTCCAGATGTACGAAAATGGCTCGAAATCCCACTAATCGCAGCAGGAGGCATAGGAAGCGGAAAAAGTATGTTGGCAAGCATGATTTTAGGTGCTGAAGGGGTTCAAATTGGAAGCAGATTTGTGTGTAGTGAAGAGGCATCTTCTCATTTAAACTTCAAAAATGAGGTCATAAAGGCCAAGGAAGGTGACACTGCCTTATCTCTAAAGGACTTAACGCCAGTTCGTTTGTTGAAAAATGACTTCTACAAGGAAGTGCAAAGTGCTGAGAGAAGGGGCGCATCGGCTGAAGAGTTGGCCATTATTCTCGGACGCGCACGTGCAAAACTGGGTATGTTTGAAGGGAATCTTGAAGATGGCGAGCTTGAAATAGGACAGATAAGTAGTCAAATTAATCAAATAGAACCTGCTGCAAAAATTCTATCAGACATCTGGAATGATTTTAAGCAGTCATTAGGACTTTTATTTGAAATAGCTCAGGATTTACGCTAATTTTGGGAACTATCTTTTAAGATGAAGAGGTATCTATTTTTATTGCTCATTGTTTTCAGTAGTTCATGTCTTCTTGCACAGACAGACAATACTGGTCAAGCTCCGCCAACGTATCAAAACCCTTACGGCACCAATCCTTATGGCACAAACCCATATGGAGGAAGTAATGGTAAGAATATTTTTGAAAACAATCAGAACAATACGGACAATTCGAATGGAAATCAAAATGGTAATTCTAATCAAAACAATACCAACACCAATCCGAACAATTCGAATGACAATTTAACTCCAGAGCAAAAAGAACTGGTCGAAAAATTGAATCTAAAAGACAACAATAAGAATACAAAAGATCTTCAAGACAAAGAACTCCTTGAATTGTACAAAAATGATCCAGATTATCAAAAGTATGTTGAACAGAATGGAGAAGACGGTTTAGAAGAGATTCTGAAAAAAAACCAAATAGGAACGGACCCTGAAGATCTAGAGAAATCAATGATTTACGGAGCAAATTTTTTCAATAATAATGTTTTCAATCTCTCCTCTCAAAACTTGACTTCAGTACCTAATGATTACAAACTCGGTCGTGGTGATCAACTCGTTGTTTCCGTATGGGGAAGTGCACAAATGCAAAACACCTATACAATCTTTAAAGACGGCTCCATTAGTCCAAACCTTGTAGGCAAAATTTATCTGCAAGGACTTAGCTACGAAGCAGCTGAGTCCATAATTAAAGCAAGGTTTAGAAAAATCCTGCCACCTGGTTCAAACATTGATGTAATTATTGGATCGGTAAGACAAATCCGTGTCAATATTGTAGGAGAAGTAAAAAGACCAGGAACATTCACTATTTCAGCGTTTAACACACCTTTGAATGCACTTTCACTTGCTGGAGGATTGACTGAAAAAGGCAACATGAGGGATATCCGCTTAATTCGAAATGGTACGGTTATTGAACATTTAGACCTCTACCAATATTTACAAACTGGTAGTTTTGGTCGCTCTGTATACCTTGAAGATAACGACTTCGTATCCATAGAATTGTATGACAAAGTTGTAGAAGCTACAGGTGCCTTCAAGCGACCTATGTTCTATCAACTTACGGAATATGAAACGCTAAATGACCTAATCAAGCTTGCAGGAGGCCCTACCTTTAATGCTCGTCAATCTCTAATTCGCGTTAAAACAATTCAAGACGAACAAGAAGTCTTTCAAGACTTTCAAGGCAGCGAGTACTTTTCATCAAATAATTCATTTGAATTTGTCTTGAAAGATGGAGATGTAGTTCGAATAAATAGTATTAATGAAGGGCTCACCAATATTCTAAATATTTCAGGAGCTGTTAATTATCCAGACACCTATCAAATAAAAGAAGGCGAAAGACTCTTTGACCTTATCCAGCGTGCTGGCGGATTAAAAAGCAACGCCTATAAGTCTAGAGCATATATTTTCCGCGATGGCAATACATCAGATGCTTCTCAAGCAATTAAGATTGATTTGTCTAACATGAATGATTATATGAGTGAGAACAACGTAGTCATTAACCCAGGTGATGCTGTTCAAATATTAAGCACCAACAAGTTTGATGAAACTTTTCAAGTGGAAGTTTTAGGTTTGGTTCGCAACCCAGGCAAAATGCCTTTTCGATCTGGGATGATGCTCAAAGATGTATTGCTCTTGTCCGGTGGATTAAAATTAGATGCGGAAAGTGGACGCATCGAAATTTCTAATATAACTGAATCTGTTGATCGATATAGTATTGAGGGCTCAAAACCAAACGTAAAAATTGTATCCATTAATCCGGATCTCAGCCTTGATGAAATCTCTGAACAATTGGTAATTAAACCAAAGGATAGAATATTCGTCAGGAAAAAATCCGAGCTAGTTAGCCAAGAATCGATTTCAATTTTGGGTGAAGTTGACTATCCAGGACCCTATGCCCTTCTAAGCAAAAATGACCGCTTAACTTCCATGATTAAACGCTCAGGCGGTCTGACACGATTTGCATTTCCAGAAGGAGCTAAACTCATTCGAAAAAACGTTGGCTCAGTCGTGATTGATTTGAATGAAGCAATGAAAAGGTCTGGCGGAAAATTCGATTTAATTTTAGAAAATGGCGACCAACTTATTATTCCAACGAAAAGTGATATCGTAGCAGTTAGAGGAGAAGTTCAAAGTCCAATAAATATTAAATTTGAACGCGAGAACAACAATGTTATAAGTTATATAGATGCTGCTGGCGGGTTTGGCGAAAAGCCTTGGAGGAAACGAGTAACGGTGACTTATCAGAATGGACGATCTAAAAGAACTAAAAACTTTTTATTCCTTCACTTTTACCCTAACGTAAGGGCAGGCAGTGTCATTAATGTGCCTCAAAGACCAGAAAGAGAGCCATTCGATTTGGGCCAAGCTGTGCAATACGGTCTAACAACAGCAACATCAGTTTTGACAATTCTACTCCTCACCGATCGCCTGAATCAACCTTAACGAACCGAACTTGACTATTCTTAACATCATACATCAATTAAGAGATAAGGTAAAGAAATGGCTCCCCATTACTCTAATCATCTCCATCGTTGCTGGTGGGACTCTTGGTTTTTTAGCTTCTTGTCTACCAACACAATACTCAGCTTACGCAAAAATTTTTCCGCTATCTGTTAATGATTCTCGGGGTGGAACAAGTCCCATAGATATGATTCAAGCCCAATTTGGGATTCAAAAGTCTGGAACGGATATGTATGATATTGAGGAGTTGATTAAAAGCAAAAGGCTTTCGTTCAAAATATTAAACTCCCCGAGCCCTAATAAAAAATATAAAAAATTTGCAGACTGGATCATCGCAGAGAATAATGAACACATGCCATTTTTCTATGACAGCTACGAAATGTCATCAGACACTGCAGATAATTTAATTTTTGCCAGAAATCTTATTCTCGGAAAAATAAGTGTTAGTGAAGCCGAATCAGGCTATACTACAATTTCTGTAAAAAGTTACGATAAAGAACTCTCTAAAGAAATCACTGAAGAGGCTATAAATACACTTTCTGAATTTTACATTCAGTTCGTCACAGAAAAACCACGAACAGATTTATACCGCATAAGTAAGATGCGAGACTCCCTAAATTCTGAATTGAATGCAGTCTCCAAGGCCATAGCTGGCATACAAGACCAAAGCGCCTTCGCCGTTAAATCTTATGTTGGCTTACCTAGAATAAAATTGGAGCGTAAACAACAGGAAATCACAGCAGTATATTCTACAACCGTGCAAGCCTTACAAAATGCAAAATTCAAACTGCTCTCGGAAAGCCCAATATTTCAAATCCTTGATTATCCTGGTGAACCTTATGATTCTATCAAAACCGACTGGAAAAAATTCGCCTTAGTTGGGTTTTTATTATCCTTCGTATTGTTAAACCTTTGGTTTTGTCGCAAGGTCTTCTTTAATATCATCATCGAAGAATTAAAGAAGGCTTAAGCCTCACGAACCCACCTAAAGATTTCTTTCCACGTAGCTTTTTTCCCATACATCAGAATCCCCACCCTATAAATTTTGGCCGCAGCCCAAGTGATTGCCAAAAAGCTCAGAATTAAAAGAACCATCGACAAAACTATTTGCCAAGCAGGAGGATTGTAAGGAATTCTTGCCATCATGACTATTGGAGAAGTAAGTGGGAAAATACTGCCAAAGACCGCTAAGCCGCTGTGGGGATCATTCATACTCACAGCCATAATAACCATTCCCAACATTACAGGAATAGTAATCGGAAACATTAACTGTTGGGCGTCCTGAGGATCTTCATTCACTAGACTTCCAACGGCAGCAAAAAGTGCGGCATAAATAAAGTATCCTCCAAGAAAATAAAATAAGAATGAAAATATAATGAGCCCCCATGGCAAGTCTTTAAACTTCATAAGTTGTTCTAAGACTTCATTTTGTGGCATAGCGTTCATCATTTCTGGATTTGAAGCTAAACTTTGAATCGCGTCTGCGTTAGTTCCTACTAGAATTGCTCCTCCGACCAACTGCAATATTCCTATTAAAACAAACCACATCGCAAATTGCGTTAAACCTACAAGTGCAATACCCAGAATCTTTCCAAGCATCAATTGAAAAGGCGTGACTGAACTCACTATAACCTCTGCAATGCGATTAGTTTTCTCTTCCATCACACCTCTCATCACACCAGCACCATAGATGAAAATTATCATATATATCAGGAAGCCCATTGCATAGCCTATTGCCATGGCCGCACCAGAATGCGTTTCCTTTAATTCAAATGTTCTACTTTGAACCTTGAGGTCTTGTTTTGAAAGACTATCAATTTGGATTTTGTTCAAACCAGCTTCCTTCAACAATTTCGCTTCGTATGTCTCATCCAGTTGGTCAGAAACAAACTCCTGAGTTAATAAACTGACGGAGCCTTCACCAAAAATATTTATACTATCTACTTTCCCCTTCTGCTGCGCATACACATGAAGTATTAAATCAGATTCAGAATTTTCTGCCAATTCCTTAATCGATTTTCCATCCACTGCATCTAAATAGGTGATAGAATGACTAGGCTTATCAGCATCAATTTTTCCTTCAAAGATGCCACTCTCGTCAATCATTCCTATTTTTTCCTTGGAAATGCTGTGAGCCGAAAAATAAATTATCAAACCCATTGCGGCAAACATTAAAATGGGAACAACAAGTGTGGTGACAATGAAGCTCTTCTTCTTAACACGACTGAGATACTCTCTTTTGATAATGATTTTTATCTTCTTCATTTTAGCTTGTTTGAAATTGTCTAATGGCTGTTTCACTCACTAAGCGAATAAATATCTCATTTAAGGAAGGGAGTATTTCATTGAATGAATCGACCTCAAGATTTAAATCAATACATTTCTTCAACACTTGATTGATTGATTCGCCTTCAATCAATTTGAAGACGTAACTTTTGTCAGAAATCTTCTCTGCAACCTCAAAGGGTGGCCTATCCACAGTATTAGAAAACTTAATAGAATACTTATTCTCTTTAAAGTCCTGCTTAATTTGTGAAACATCCCCTTCCAAAATTGAAGAGCCGTTATTCATGAGTGCAATATCTCGACAGACCTCCTCCACTTGTTCCATCCTATGGGTAGAAAATATTATAGTTGTCCCTTCCTCCGCAAGAGCAAAAATTTCATCCTTAATAATGTCTGTATTCACAGGGTCTAATCCACTGAAGGGCTCATCTAAAATGAGCAATTTAGGATTGTGCAATACTGTAGCTACAAATTGTAATTTTTGAGACATCCCTTTACTCAAGTCCTCAACTTTCTTATTAGCCCAGGTATGCATGTCCAATCTATCGAACCAATGGTCAATGGCACTATTCACCTCAGAAGAGGATAAATTCTTTAATCGACCGAGATAGATAAGATGTTCGCGAACCTTCATCTTTTTATACAAACCACGCTCTTCAGGCATATAGCCTATAAAATTCATATGCTTTCTTGCGTCAAAAGCCTCACCTTCAAAAAACACCTCACCCATATCGGGCAAGGTTATTCCAGTAACCATGCGCAATAAGGAGGATTTTCCCGCTCCATTTGGACCTAAGAGACCAAAAATGCTGCCCGTGGGAACTTCTAGACTAAAGTCTGCAACTGCTTTTTGCTCGTGATAGTTTTTAACTAAATTTCTAATGCTCAACATAGTTCTTCAATTCTTTTCAAATGTATGATTACTTTGGCTCGTCTTGACCACTGAAGGATGAATGGTATATATAGTTGAATAATGGAGTATTTGAGGGATGAATAATTTTCCATATGTAATCAACTGTATTATCCAATTATAGTATCTTGAAGCTTTAAATAAGACTATGGCTCCCAATCAAAATATACTTCCAGAATCTGAAGATGACATTCTAAGTACCCAAGAAAATATTAGTACAAATTATCCAGCACTTACCACTCTGGTTGTTGTATTCTTTTTTTGGGGATTCATCGCTGCAGGGAACAGTATTTTCATTCCCTTTTGCAAAAACTATTTTCATTTAGATCAATTTCAATCCCAATTAATCGACTTCGCTTTCTATTTTGCTTATTTCGTTGGGGCACTCATGCTTTTCATTTTTGCAAACAATAATAACAAAGACCTTGTTGCACATTGGGGCTATAAAAAAAGTATAGTATATGGACTTTTACTCTCTGCGATTGGCGCAATCATTATGATTGTTGCCGTCAATGCGGATACCTATATTGGAATGCTTATTGGATTCTTTATGGTGGCTTTTGGATTCTCATTGCAACAAACAGCCGCGAATCCATTTGCAATTACACTCGGAGACCCAGCAACAGGAGCAAATAGAATTAATCTGGGAGGTAGCGTTAATTCATTTGGAACCTTTGTAGGCCCAATCATTGTAGCATTGGCCTTATTTGGTATTACAAAGGCAACGGACGACCAAATTCAAGGATTGGATATTGGATCGGTCAGCACCTTATACATTTTTGTCTGTGCATTATTTATAGGAGCTGCAGCCTTGTTCTACTTTTCAAAAAAAGTACCTACCGGAATAAGTGAATCCAAGGTAGAAAAGGCCAATAAAGCGATGATCGCCTTATTGATTATGACCGCACTATTAGCTGTTGCATTTAGTATAGTCTTCTATACTTATACTTTTGACAATGCCGAAGGCGCGCTGAAGGATGCATTGGAGAACAAACGATTCATTTGGCTATTGGTTGCTTTGGTCGCCATAGTCGGCACACTAATTTTCTCCTATTCAAGCGCCAAAAAAAACCAAGAAGGATGGGGAGCCATGAAATACCCTCAATTGATTTTAGGGATGCTAGCAATCTTCATTTATGTCGGTGTTGAAGTTGCCATAGGAAGTAATTTAGGTGAACTCTTAAGCACTGACGCGTTTGGTAATATCCCAACCTCGGAAGCCGCAACTTATATTTCGGTGTATTGGGGAAGTTTAATGATAGGCCGTTGGGCAGGTGCTGTAAATGTTTTTAAGCCGGGAAAATCTTTAAAGAAGTTTCTTCTCATTATAGTTCCTTTAGTCGCATTTGGTGTCTTAATTGCGATTAATACAATTGCTAAAAATGACATGCAACCCCTCTATCTTTATGTCATCTGCGTGATTATTCAAATTCTTGCATTCCAAGTAACTCAGGATAAGCCCGCAAGAACTCTTCTTGTATTCTCATTGCTCGGTGCATTGGCGATGATTGTTGGCTTAGTAACAACTGGAACTGTGGCAACCTATGCTTTTTTAAGTGGAGGACTTTTTTGTTCCATCATGTGGCCTTGCATCTTTACTTTATCTCTTGCCGGTTTGGGAAAATACACCACCCAAGGCTCAGCTTTTCTAGTGATGATGATATTAGGTGGGGCTATTATTCCTCCAATTCAAGGAAAACTATCAGACCTGCTTGGTGATATTCAACAATCATATATTATCTGTGTTATCTGTTTTGCGTACTTAGCCTTTTTCGCATTTGCAGTGAAAGGAATACTTCGCAAACAGGGCATAGATTACGACGCAACAGTTAAATAAAAGAGTAAATGAAAATTGGGATTGACATTGGTGGCACCAATACGGTGTGGGGTATCGTAGACAAAGACGGAAGAATTATTAAAAGAAATAGTTTCAAAACTTTTGAAAGCAAGCATTTTGAAGATTTCCTGCTAGCGCTTCAGAACTCACTTCAGCCCTCTATAGATGAAATAGGTGAAGAAAACTTTGAAGGAATTGGCATTGGAGCACCCAATGGAAATTTTCATACGGGCTGTATTGAATTTGCACCCAATTTGGCTTGGGCCAATAAAATTATTCCGCTGGCAGAAGAAGTGAGTAAAAAATTTAAGCTTGAGACCGTTGTCACCAATGACGCGAATGCTGCGGCAATTGGAGAAATGAAATTTGGAGCGGCGAAAGGTGTTGATGATTTTATAATGATTACTCTAGGGACAGGAGTAGGAAGCGGTTTTGTAAGTAATGGACAATTAATTTATGGACACGATGGTCTGGCCGGAGAATTGGGTCACACCATAGCAATTCGAGATGGCAGAGACTGCGGCTGTGGTAGAAAGGGTTGCTTAGAAACCTATACTTCAGCTACAGGTATAGTGCGCACTGCATTAGAAAAACTATCTGATACACATTCAATATTGAAAAGTGAAGCCAACATAAATAGTTATACCATCTTCCAAGCGGCGAAGGCAGGTGATGAACTAGCCTTGGAAATTTTTGATTTTACTGGCAAAATTCTCGGCCAAAGTCTTGCCGATGCTGTGGCTATTACTTCACCTTCTATGATTATTATTTTTGGCGGCCTAGCACAAGCAGGAAAATATATTTTTGACCCGATTCAAAAATATTTTGATCAAAACGTCCTCAAAGTTTATAAAGACAAGGTAAAAATTGTCCCTTCTCTTCTTAAAGCAAATGATGTTGCCATTCTTGGCGCAGCAGCGCTCATATAGAGGTCCCATGCCCCCTGCCCCTAGACTGAACTAGATTTAAAATACAATTGATCTACAATTATTTAAGTATTAATATAATTGATATACTTCAAACAAAATAAGGACAGTCTTCTCGAATTCTAAGGAATGAAAACTACCTTTGTGCTCTTCATGCATAAGGTAAGTTTTCTAAATAAAGAGAGACCATTTAAGAATCTTCTCGATGAGAAGGTAAAATCGTATTTTGCCGAAAATGATATAAAGGATAAAGGAAATTGGAAGCTTTTTCACAAGACGATCGTACTCTTTGTTTTGCTGATTGTCTGTTATGTACTTATTCTGACAGTTTTTAAAAATTCTTGGTGGGCTATTGCACTATTCAGCGCGCTAGCTTTTATCAAATCATCTATTGGCTTTAATGTCATGCATGATGCAGCGCACGGCAGCTACAGTAAAAACAAAGGACTCAACAATGCACTCTCATTTTTCGGAGGTGATCTTTTAGGCATCAGTACTTTCTTCTGGAAAATCAAACACAATATTATTCATCACACCTACACCAATATAGATGGCATCGATGATGACATCGCTAAGTATCCATATTATCGATTCAGCCCAGAACAAAAACCTCTCTGGTTCCATAAGTACCAACACATTTATGGCATCCCATTATATGGACTATTATCCATCAATTGGATCATAGCGGATGACTATATGAAATTGTTCAAAAAGCAGATTCATACAACGCCCATAACCACAATAAAGAATAAAGATCGTTTCACTTTCTTCTTCGGCAAGTTGCTAAACCTTAGTATTTTTCTATTTATTCCTCTAATGGTTATGCCTTGGAGTATTGCAATCGTATCCTACATCACAATGCACATTGTTTTAGGAATCACAATAGCGCTTGTCTTTCAAATGGCACATGTTGTAGAACATGTTGATTTCCCAATGCCAAATGAAGTCACTAATAAAATAGAAAATGAATGGATGATTCATCAAATTGATACCACGGCAAATTTTGCAATGAACAATAAGTTTATATCATGGTTTGTTGGCGGCTTGAATTATCAGGTAGAACATCACCTATATCCAAGAATTTCTCATATTCACTACCCTAAAATCAGTGAATTTGTTCAACAAACCTGCAAGGAGCTTGGAGTAGAGTATAATGCTTTTCCTACTTTTTGGAAGGCCTTTGTAAGCCACATGAAATTTTTGAAATATTTAGGAACTGCACCCGCATCCTAACACTTTATTTAAATCTTTTGACAGCCTAAAGGGCTAAATTTGCATCTATATGAGAATATTGTATTCTGTAGTAATGATTTGTATGATGCTATGTGGCAGTCAATGGGCATCAGCACAAAAAGGTAAAAGCAAGAAAACAAAGGCTCGCAAGGTCGTAAACAAAGACCCTTTCAAGTCAAAAGAAGTATGGCAGGATATCCCTATTCGTCGTCAAGGCTTTCATGCTATGGTCGACAAACAACAAAAACGTGCAGATTTCATTGACGGAGTTGGAGATGAGGCCGTTTTAATTGATGGGAAAAAGAACCACGGCGCAATTATAAGTAAAGCAATTTTTGATAAGACTGATAGACTTCAAATTATTATTGAGAATTTGACCATGGATGATCGGGAAAAAATTTTTAAGATTAAAGAACTCGAACAAGTTTTAATTAAGTCCAATCAACTCTTAGAGTACCACAGCAACAAAAAAGCCCGAGTTATTGATCAGATGCTAGATTCCTATAGAGATATCTTGGAAGTCAAGTATAAAAATGAAGACTTAGTTCAATATGTAAAATCAAATGCCAATGAAGGTATTTACAACAATCTCTTTTTATACGAAGAGAACTTAGGAGCAAAGGAAGCTATCTATGATTGGATGGTTGACTATGACCCTAAAACGATGGTCACAAAATTGAGAGAATTTGCATCAGCACCTGCAGCTGACCGCTTAATAAGTAATACAGCAAAGGAATTTCCAAACCTGATCCTTTCCTATGCTAGAAGTACTTCCATAGAAAGAGAAATTGTAAACCGAAGCCAAGATACCTTAGTTAAGACCATTGTGCGCATGGCCAATGAAACAAAAAAGCCCCTTAAAGCATTACCATTTCTGAATGACTTGCATTCAGGCAAATTGAGCTTCAAGGAAGTTGATGACATCGTCAGTGAGCAGAGTTCGTACTTCAAACAGCTTGTAAAATCCAAGATTGGCAAGCCAAGTATTGGTCTTAAAATGCTAGACCGTGAGTTACGTGTTGAAGCATTGAAATATGTTCGCATAAACAACGAACTCCATGATGCCAGCTCAGCCGTAAGATTCAAAAATCAAGGGCCATTGAGTGCTGCAGACCTTTACTATTTGATGGTGACCTGTAGTGATGAAATTTACACCAGTTCATTCACAGGAACATTTTCGAATATGATGGGCAAAATGAAACCTCAAGCTGGTCATGTATTTCTTGACTCATTGAACAAAGACAAATTCAGAACCTTTATTCGAATGTGTGCAGGCTATAATGTTTTGGATCAATTCCTTGGAACAATGAAAGATGATGACCAAAGAAATTTAATGGCATCATTTGTCCATAACATTGATCAAAATAAAGAAACCGACTTAGCTGATGCTGTGGATGTTGCAGATGCTCTCAGTAGTATTAAAGATTCGGCGACACTTGAATTCCTACGAAAAGAAATTACAAAAGACTACGAAAGAACCTATAAAAGCAATGACAAAAGAGGGATGACCATTTACTTCATCTTGCACACCTTGGCAGGTGCCGTTCTCAATCCAGAGGATACTACTGTTGACTTAGCAAAAATACTTAAAGTACCACCCATCACTAATGTGACCTATGAAAGTTTAGCGGATGATAGTGGAACTGTGTATCAACAACATTTTTTCTATGGTGATGACGACGGGAAAGCCAGCTTTAATAGCTTCTTGGGTAATTTCCCCTCATCAGCTTGGACTAGAAAAGACAGCAAAGAATGGATTACTCTAACGTCAAAAACAAAGGATAAGAAGAAGATAATAATTTATGCCAACAAACCCTTGGAAGAGCCAAAGGATGAAACAGCACAAGAGAACCTTTACGTTTATTTGATTGAAAATAACATCAAGCCTTCAGTCATTGTTCATCGTGGCCACTCATACCATCTGCCAGGAACTTTAAAGTATGTAACCCCAGACCATAAAATTGTGATTCTTGGTTCATGCGGAGGTTACCATAACCTTTCTAATATACTGACGGCATCTGAAGATGCGCATATTGTATCGAGTAAACAGACCGGTACAATGTTTGTAAATGACCCTCTTCTCAAAATCCTAAATGATAAATTCACTAAAGGAGAAAGTGTCAATTGGATTAAAGTTTGGTCAACATTAGCGACAAAGGTTCCGAGGGAGCATAAAGACAAATTTGACGACTATGTTCCTCCACACAAAAATATGGGAGCCTTATTCTTGAAATCCTTTAAAAGATTGACTGCTGAAGATGAGATTTAATCAAATAAATCTCTAATCTTATCAAAAAAGCTCTTGGTTCCATTGCTCTTTTTAGGGGCAAAGTTCTCCGAGTCTCTCATTTTTTTCAGCATTTTCTCCTCATCACGATTAAGCTTCTGTGGAGTCCAAATATTAATATTGATAAGCTGATCTCCTTTCTCGTAAGAATTTACACTAGGGAATCCTTTGCCTTTCAATCTAAAAATTTTTTCTGCATGAGTTCCAGCTGGAATTTTGATTTTTGCCTTGCCCGATATAGTAGGGACTTCAACTTCCGTACCTAAGGCTGCGTCTGGAAATGAGATTTGCAAATCATATAGCACATTGAGCCCCTCTCTGATGAGCGCCTCATGCTTCTTCTCTTCAATGACAACTAATAAGTCCCCTGGAGGACCTCCCTTCTCACCAGAATTTCCTTTCCCATTTACGCTCAACTGCATACCCTCTTGAACTCCTGCCGGAATATCTACCTCTATCGTCTCTTCAGAATAGACGCGGCCATCTCCTTTACAAGCTGAACAATTAGCCGTTACACTCGTCCCATCACCATTACATGTCGGGCAGGTGGTCACGGTTTGCATTTGCCCCAAAAATGTGTTGGTCACACGTCGAACTTGGCCGCTACCTCCACAGCCGTTGCAGGTCTGTATGGAATTTTTATCTTTCGCTCCACTTCCGCTACAGTTTGTGCAACTCGTGTATTTCTTGACTTTAATAGTCTTATGTACGCCATTGACAATGTCGGCATAACTAAGCTTCAGTTTGACACGTAAATTACTCCCGCGTCTTCCTCGCCCACGACTTCTTTGTCCACCGCGTGCGCCTCCAAAAAAACCATCAAATCCACCACCGCCATTATCTCCGAAAATGTCGCCAAAATGAGAAAATATGTCCTCCATATTCATTCCCCCACCGCCGAAGCCGCCTCCGCCGCCAGAGTTGCTCATACCAGCATGACCAAAGCGATCATATTGTGCGCGTTTCTGCTCATCTCCAAGAACATCATAGGCTTCAGCAGCCTCTTTAAATTTATCTTCAGCAGTCTTATCATCTGGATTTCGGTCCGGATGGTACTTAAGCGCTACTTTTCGATAGGCTTTTTTGATTTGGTCAGCCCCAGCATCTTTGCTAAGGCCCAAAATTTCGTAATAATCTCTTTTGCTCATGCCTGTTTACCTACCACCACTTTTGCATGACGGATTAATTTTCCATTTAAATTATATCCTTTCTCGATTTCATCGACCACCTTACCCGCTAAGTCTGGACTTGGTGCCGGAATTTCTGTAATTGCTTCGTGTAATTCAACATCAAAAAGCTCTCCTATACTCTCAAAAGCCTTAACGCCCTTTTGCTCTAATTTGGTTCTCAGCTTATTTATGACAAGCTGCATCCCTTCCTTTAGTGCAGAAATATCCACATCATCTTTTTGAAGAAGTACTTCCGTTCGATCGCAGTCGTCCATTACATCCATCATGGAAACAATCACATCCTTCCCAGCTGTAGAAATCAGCTCCATGCGCTCCTTGTTGGTCCGTTTTCTAAAATTATCAAATTCAGCAACGAGACGCGTATACTTATCATTGGCAATATCAAGCTCCGATTGCAATTTTTCAAGATCGCTAACTTCTTCTTGAATCTCAGCATTCGCTAGAGGCTCAGCTGCCAATTCTTCATGATTTTCGTTCTGAAGCTTTTCTTCTGACGCTTCTACCTCTTTTTTCGTTTTTTCTTCCATTTTGTCTTGGTACTATTAGCTATTACTATATGTCAAATGACAAGCCAAAGTATGAAATAGAGACAAAATGGCAAGCTTTTCAATTGAAAATCTCCGTTTAAACTTCAGCGAGTATATTCTGATAATGCGCTAAGATTTGCTTACCCACATTCGCATAGCTGTATTTAAGCTGAGCCTCCTTGGAAATTTGTTCCAAATGATACTCATCGAAATGAATAAAGGTCTCCAAAATTGCTGATTTTAAGGCCTCCTCATCTCTCGGAGGAATGAGAATGCCATTCTGTAAGTCAACGAGCTCTTTTGCACCACCCACCTTGCTGCAAATCACTGGACGTCCCGAACATAAAGCTTCAAGTACTACGCAAGATTGAGACTCCCAATCGCTGAAAATGATGAAGCAATGCGCTTGACGAAATTGTTCAGCGACCTCTATATACTCTAAGACACCTTTACATTGAATGGCATCCTCTGGCAATCCTTTATCTTTTATACACAGCTTCCATTTAGTTGGATCAAATCCTGCGAGAATCAATTCAAGATTTTCATTCTCATTATAGGCCTCGGCAAAGGCATTAATAATTCCCCTTACATTTTTGTTCTCACTCGCATTGCTAATATGCAAGAATCTAAACTTTTGCCCGTTTGTAATATTTTGAAAATGAAACTTTTCTATATCCACCACATTCGGAACTGGTTCAAATTTTACTGGTGTTACAACTTCGCTTATTTCTTCTCCCAAGGACTGGCTTACGGGAAGCACCAAATTGGCCGCTTTAAAAACCTTTTTAATCATAGTCTTGTAGAAAGCACTCTTCGTAAAATAATTGTTCTCAATTATTCTATTATAGATACCATGATGCTCGGTAATAATAAGCGGCAGAGAATACATTTTTTTCAATCGTCTAGCGACAAGACCCGCTTTCCATGGGATGTGTACATGAAGAATATCTGGCTGTCCTTTTTCAGCTATATAATCTTTAAGAAAGACAACAAACCAACGATACATATCCATGTACGAAAGCAGTTTATTTTGAATACTCGAATAATGAATATGAACTGGAAAACCATTCTTCTGGTCAGTTTCTAAAGCATCCGAGGCTCCATAAGGAACAAAGTGCAGAACCTCAATGTCGGCAAAAGGATGAACTGCCTTTGCATGCCGTTCAATAAAATCACCTCGGAATTTATCCTCTTTGTTAGGATACCAACTACACAGCCAAATGACCTTGGGTCTTTTCATCTCAGGACAAAGTTAATGATTTGACTTATCGAATGTCCGTTTGATTACGATTCTATATAATTCTCTATCCGTCTTGAAAGTACATTAGCTAGCTGAACGTTAAGAATACTTCAACCGTCTGAATTGAACTACAAATGGAGACATTTTCTCTCAAAAATTAGCTTGCTCTCTTCAAGCTAATTTTTGCCTATTGTAATTCAATGGATGTTAGCGAAGGACAGTAAGATCACCTTTCTTGATATACTTCTCTTGGTCTGTAAGACAGATATAACGGAAGATATAGTAATAGGTATCTCCCGAAACCAATTCCCCTTTGAATGTACCATCCCAACCAACGCCATAATCTTGCGTTGTCCAAACTCTTTGCCCCCAACGATTGAAGACATCAAGTTGAATAAGACTTATACCAGCAACCGTTCTAATCCGCCAAACATCATTATTTCCATCACCATTAGGGGTAAATGCAGTCGGAATAAAGACTTGATTACAACATGGTGCAGGATCTATATAAGTCGTGTCCTTCACTTCACAGCCATTGGCGTCTGTTACCGTTACGAATTGCCAGCCATATCTTAAGTTGTTTGCTCTTGGGGTGATTTGTCCAGGATTTGAACTCCACAAATAGGTGTATGGTGGTAAGCCTCCTATAGGGAATACTTCAGCCCATCCGCCAGGATCTTCACCCCAACAACCTAAATCCTGTTTCTGAATGGTCGTACTTAATAAGTCAGTGGGTATTCCCACATTAACTATAGTATCATATTGACATCCTGCTGAATCCTTGATAGTGATGGTATAATAATTTGGAGCTAGACCTTGGAAGCGACCTGTTTTGTTTATGTGCAGTCCTGGTCTGAGATAATATGTAAAACTCCCTCGTCCACCACTGCCAGTTACAAATATTTTTCCATCATCAGCACCAGGACAAGTGACGATCTTAATTTCCAAATCACCAACGCCCACAGGATCAGGCTCAGTCATATTAAATAGGGTATCCTTGGTACAGCCTAGTGAATCTAATATGGTTATATAATATGGCCCTGCAGCTAAATTATAGAATTCTCCTACAGCTGTAGCAGGCTTTCCATTAATCACATATTTCAGAGAACCCACTCCTCCTGCTCCTATCACCTTAATGGTACCGTTTGCGTCACCATGGCAAATAGGCTCTGTAAACTGGAATAGTGCGAAATAGATTTCTGGATTCTGGTTGAGAGTCACCACTGTGTCTCGGATACATCCTAATGAATCCGTTGCTCTGACCACGTAAGTATATGCAGGAAGATTTTCAAAAGACCCAATCGTTGGATAGGTACCAATATTAGGAGTTAAGGTATAACTTATTGGGCCAGTTCCTCCAATGGCCGTGACATTTATAGAACCACTACTATCGCCAAAGCAAGTTATATCTTGTGTTTGAACAGATATGAAATTCATTTGGGGAGGCTGAGTCACTATAATGTTCTGAACCGTATCCGTGCAGCCATTCGCATCTGTGATGAGCACCCAGAATGTACCCGCAGGCAGACCTGTAAATATTCCATTCAAACTTGTAAAACCTAGAGGAAATAAATCGTAAGTGAATGGAGGAACTCCCCCATTCGAGGTGACGGTTATGACCGCTGCGGAATCTCCAAAGCAAATATTATTTGTATTTGTTGATGTACTCGTTATCGGTAGAGGTTCGCCTACAATGCAAATTGTAGAGATGCTACAACCTTTGGAATCGGTTGTCGTAATAGTGTATGTTCCCGGAGGCAATGGGCTAAAGCTTCCAGTAGAATTCGTTTGAACCCCTGGACTTATGCTATAAATATTTCCGCCATTCCCACCTGAAGTGAACACATCAATGGAACCGTCAATACTGCCTGAGCATGTCACATCTAAAATTATCGTTGAATCAACAACCAAAGAATCTGGTTCAATCAATGTAAGTGTAGTTGAAGCAGTACAGCCAAGAACATCAGTTACAACTATAGAATAATTTCCAGCTGTCAATTGAGTAAATTGACCTGGTGTAGCTTGGACACCCACAGTTGGAGTGATGACTTGCGAAACAATTGCTCCATTCATAGATGTTGCAGTAATATCAATTGCTCCATTATTTCCATCTTTACAAGAAATATCAGTTGAGGAATTCAAGCTAATCTGAGGTAATATAGGTGGAGGGATGCTAATGATTGTATCCAAAGTACAATTATTGGTATCCGTAATGGTAATGGTATAGCTTACATCAGTAAGTCCGACAAATGTTCCTGTAGTATTTGAGACATTATTCGCAGTTGGAACGATGCTATAGGTCAAAATTCCAGATCCACCAGAAGCATTTATTTGTATTGTACCATCATTGCCTGGAACACAAGAGGGTGATACAATAGCGACTGAATTGACAACTATTGGAGTCGGTTCAGTTACATTTATGGTGGTGTCTTTAAAGCCTCCTACACTATCGAGAGCCGTAATTATATAGGTACCCGCGACCAAGCCTGTAAATAGTCCAGGAGAGTTTTGACTTCCGACATTAGGTACTATTGAATATGTTATAGGACCCAATCCTCCAATCGCTTGAACATATATGGAGGCACTTGTATCGCCAAAACATAGATTATTCACGACCGAGACTGAATCCCAAAGGATCGGATCTGGTTGAATCACGTTTACTATACTTGTTTCTGTACAGCCATTGGCATCAGTCACTGTAATTACATATTGTCCTGCTTGCAAATTCGCAAAGGAATCAGGAGCGACGAAATTTCCAAGATTGGGATTAATCGAATAGGAATAAGCAGGAATTCCACCTCCTGCATTCACACCAATTCCACCAGTACTTTGTCCAGCTATTAGAACAGGAGTGATATTGACATTATTAATAATTAAATCAGTTGGCTCATCGACAATAGCTGTTGTTTGCGCGGTACAACCAAGAGCATCTGTGGCGGTGATTGTATAAGTTCCGGCAGGCAAATTATTAAACGTTCCAACGGGAGCTTGAGATCCAAGATTAGGATTGATTGTATAAACTATTCCTCCATTGATACTTGTCGCATTAGATGCAATGCCACCCGTTGAATCTCCAAAACAAGGAACATCAGTTACAATTGCACTATTGAATACTGGTCCAGTTGCAGTTTGAATATTAAATACACTTGTTGCCGTACAACCATTAGCGTCGACAACAGTGACTGTATAATTTCCTGTACAAATAGCGCTAAAGGTATTTGAGGCTTGAAAATTGACGCCATTGATTGAATATGTGAAAACGGAAGAAGCTGTTCCATTTGCTGTAACAGTCATTGTTCCATCACAACCCGGAACACAACTTGCAAAAGTCGTTGAAAGATTCGTGATGGTTGGAGACGGCTCAGGAGTTATAGTCACACTCGTTGTTGTTGTACAACCGCTAGCATCACTTACTGTAATCGTATAGGTTCCTACAGCCAAAGAAGTGAGCACATTTGACCCTTGAAAATTGGTTCCGTCAGATGAATATGTATAGCCTGGGACTCCTCCACTAGCATTTACTGTGACAGTGGCATCTCCTCCTGGATCACAACTTGCGTTAGTTTGAGAAATACTATTAATTACGGGCAAATTTGGTGGTGCTACGACAACTGTGCTTGAGGTCGCACAATTATTTGCATCAGTTACGGTAACTGTATAGGTGCCGCTACCCACATTATTAAAAACATTAGAGTTTTGTATCGGCCCCCCGATATCATACATATATCCTCCATTTCCACCCATGGCTGTCACTGTTATGCTAGCATCATTTCCGGGTACACAAGTTGGGATAGTTGATGTAATAGAACTAATCTGAAGTAATGGAGGTTCATTAATTTGCACTTGAGTTGTGACAGAACAATTGTTGGTATCAGTTATCGTAATTGAATAAGTGTTCGCTAATAGCCCGTTGAACACTCCAGTATTGTTGGTAACATTCCAAGGCATTAAATTATAACTAAAGCCAGGTGTACCGCCACTACTAAACACTTGCAAACTGCCTGTTGAATCACCGAAACATAATAAATCGGATTTAATTGTGCTATCCACTATGAGCTCATCGGGTTCAATAATTTGTGCCGTCGTGCTCGTGCTACAATTGTTTGCATCAGTTACTGTAATAGTATAGGTATTCTGAACTAAACTATTGAACACGCCTGTCGCATTCGTAACATTGCCAGGCATTAAATTGTAGCTGTAATTCGTAGTACCACCACTTACAAAAACGGATATACTTCCGTCACCACCATTGAAGCATAATACATTAGTTGTATTCAAACTGTCTATCAACAATTCTGGCGGCTCGTTGATTATTATTGAAGTTGAGCTTGTACACCCAATGGCATCGGTCACTGTAATGGAGTAGGTTCCAGCAATCAAAGCGTTAAAGATCCCTGTAGTATTGTTTGCGTTAGTTGGTTGCAAATTATAATTCAATCCGCCTGTTCCACCACTCGCTGTGACGCTGAGACTTCCATCATTACCACCAAAGCAAAGAACATCTACACTGCTGCTTGAAGTTATTGTTGGAGAATTAGGCGGAACAACATTTAAACTCATGGTATCAGAACAAGCATTATTATCAGTAACTATAACTAAGTATGTTCCTGCACTCACATTATTGAACACATTCGATGCTTGATTCGCTCCTCCAATATTGAATTGATAAGGTGCTGCTCCACCAGCAACAGTAATTGTAATTGTCGCATCCCCTCCTGGAACACAAGATGGAATTGTGGAGCTAAGATTTGTGATATCCAAAAGACTTGGTTCAGTGATTATTACAGAACTACTCGTCGTACAATTATTTGCATCAGTAGCCGTAATTGTATAAGTGCCTGCCGTTAAATTATTGAAGGTGCCTGTGCTATTGTTTAAATTGTTCGGCATCAAATTGTAGCTTAAAGGAGCCGTGCCACCTGTAGCTGCCATTGCAATCACTCCCGTACTATCTCCATTACATAAAACATCTGTAATCACTGGGGGATCAAAGACAAGTAAAGGTGGTTCAGTAATCGTTATACTTGTAGTGGTCGTACAATTGTTTGCATCAGTAACCGTAATCGTATAAGTGTTTACACCTAAGTTCGTATAAACTCCAATTGCATTCGTCACATTTCCTGGCATCAAATTATAACTGTAATTTGTTACGCCACCACTTGCAAATACTGTTAAGCTGCCATCAAGACCACCATTACATAGTACGTTTAAACTATTGGTGCTATCAATAACCAAAGCAGGGGGTTCATTCACAATGATTGAACTTTGTGCAGAACAGCCTATGGCGTCGGTTACTATTACAGAATAAGTTCCAGCAACTAAAGTTGTAAAAGTTCCCGTTGCATTTGTGACATTGCCTGGCATTAAATTATAACTCAATGGGGCCGTGCCGGCACTCGCCGTAGTTGTTATGCTTCCAGTACTGCCTCCATTACACAAGACATCGGTTGCGCTCATTGCACTAATCGAAGGAGCGTTCGGGGGCGCCACAATGATGGTCATAGTATCTGTACAGCCATTATTGTCCGTCACAGTTACCAAATAATTTCCTGCGCCTACATTATTGAAGACATTGCTCGCTTGATTACCACTTCCAATACTATACTGATAAGTTATTGTACCGCCACTTGCCGTCACAGTAATTGTCGCATCATTGCCCGGAACGCAAGAAGGAATTGTTGAATTAACGTTGGTGATGCTAAGCAATGTAGGTTCAGTGATTGTTACAGAACTACTCGTCGTACAATTATTTGCATCAGTAGCCGTAATTGTATAAGTGCCTGCCGTTAAATTATTGAAGGTGCCTGTGCTATTGTTTAAATTGTTCGGCATCAAATTGTAGCTTAAAGGAGCCGTGCCACCTGTAGCTGCCATTACAATCACTCCCGTACTATCTCCATTACATAAAACATCTGTAATCACTGGGGGATCAAAGACAAGTAAAGGTGGTTCAGTAATCGTGACGCTAGTCGTCGTCGTACAATTGTTTGCATCAGTAACCGTAATCGTATAAGTGTTGGCTCCCAAGTTTGTATAAACTCCAGTTCCATTTGTTACATTGCCTGGCATTAGATTGTAACTATAATTTGTTACTCCACCACTCACAAATACTGTTAAGCTTCCATCGGTGTCGCCATTACACAATACATCTACACTATTTGTGCTATCGATTAATAGGAGAGCTGGTTCATTAACTGCAACTGTACTGCTGATAGTACAACCTATTGCGTCCGTCACAGTGACCGTATAAGTACCTGCACTTAAGTTTGTGTAAGAACCTGTAGCATTGGTCACATTGCCTGGCATTAAATTATAACTCAATGGGGCCGTGCCACCACTTGCTGTTGTTGTTACGCTTCCGGTACTGCCGCCATTACACAAGACATCTGTAGCGTTCATTGCACTGATCATTGGAGCATTCGGGGGAACAATCGCTATTGTACTCGTTGCCGTACAGCCGTTTGCATCCGTAACTGTAATCGTATAATTTCCTGCACCTACATTATTGAATATATTACTCGCCTGATTACCACTTCCAATATTATACTGATAAGCAGTGGTGCCTCCACTTGCGGTGATCGTAATTGTTGCATCATTGCCTGGCACACAAGAAGGCGTTGTGCCTACTACATTCGTTATATTTAATACCGTAGGTTCAAAAATCGTCACTGAACTACTGGTCGTACAATTGTTTGCATCAGTAGCCGTAATTGTATAAGTGCCTGCCGTTAAATTATTGAAGGTGCCTGTGCTATTGTTTAAATTGTTCGGCATCAAATTGTAGCTCAAAGGAGCCGTGCCACCTGTAGCTGCCATTGCAATCACTCCCGTACTATCTCCATTACATAAAACATCTGTAATCACTGGGGGATCAAAGACAAGTAAAGGTGGTTCAGTAATCGTTACACTTGTAGTCGTCGTACAATTGTTTGCATCAGTAACCGTAATCGTATAAGTGTTGGCTCCCAAGTTTGTATAAACTCCAGTTCCATTCGTTATATTGCCTGGCATTAGATTGTAACTATAATTTGTTACTCCACCACTTACAAAAACATTCAAACTTCCATCGGTGTCGCCATTACACAATATATCTACACTATTGGTGCTGTCAATCAATAGAACAGGCGGTTCATTGACTGCAACTGTACTGCTGATTGTACAACCAATTGCGTCTGTCACAGTGACCGTATAAGTACCTGCACTTAAGTTTGCATAAGAACCTGTAGCATTGGTCACATTGCCTGGCATTAAATTATAACTCAATGGGGCCGTGCCACCACTTGCTGTTGTTGTTACGCTTCCGGTACTACCGCCATTACACAAGACATCGGTTGCGCTCATTGCACTGATCATTGGAGCATTCGGGGGAACAATCGCTATTGTACTCGTTGCCGTACAGCCGTTTGCATCCGTAACTGTAATCGTATAATTTCCTGCACCTACATTATTGAATATATTACTCGCCTGATTACCACTTCCAATACTATACTGATAAGTTATTGTACCGCCACTTGCCGTCACAGTAATTGTCGCATCATTGCCCGGAACACAAGAAGGCGTAGTGCCTACTACATTCGTTATATTTAATACCGTAGGTTCAATAATCGTCACTGAACTACTGGTCGTACAATTGTTTGCATCAGTAGCCGTAATTGTATAAGTACCTGCCGTCAAGTTTGAATAAGAACCTGTTCCATTCGTCACATTGCCTGGCATCATTGTATAAGTCAATGGTGCTGTTCCGCCACTTGCAGTGATCGCAATGCTTCCTGTACTATCCCCATTACATAAAACATCAACTACAGTTGGTGCAGAAAATAATAAGGCAGGAGGTTCAGTAATCGTTACACTTGTAGTCGTCGTACAATTGTTTGCATCAGTAACCGTAATCGTATAAGTGTTGGCGCCCAAGTTTGTATAAACTCCAGTTCCATTTGTTACATTGCCTGGCATTAGATTGTAACTGTAATTTGTTACTCCACCACTCACAAATACTATTAAGCTTCCATCGGTGTCGCCATTACACAATACATCAACACTATTTGTGCTATCGACTATTAAAAGAGGCGGTTCATTGACTGCAACTGTACTGCTGATTGTACATCCAATGGCATCAGTCACAGTGACCGTATAAGTGCCTGCACTTAAGTTCGTATAAGAACCTGTAGCATTGGTCACATTCCCTGGCATTATATTATAACTCAATGGGGCTGTGCCACCACTTGCTGTCGTTGTTATACTTCCAGTACTGCCTCCATTACATAGGACATCGGTTGCGCTCATTGCACTGATCATTGGAGCATTCGGGGGAACAATCGCTATTGTACTCGTTGCCGTACAGCCGTTTGCATCCGTAACTGTGATCGTATAATTTCCTGCACCTACATTATTGAATATATTACTCGCCTGATTACCACTTCCAATATTATACTGATAAGCAGTGGTGCCTCCACTTGCGGTGATCGTAATCGTTGCATCATTGCCTGGCACACAAGAAGGCGTCGTGCCTACTACATTCGTTATATTTAATACCGTAGGTTCAATAATCGTCACTGAACTACTGGTCGTACAATTGTTTGCATCAGTAGCCGTAATTGTATAAGTGCCTGCCGTTAAATTATTGAAGGTGCCTGTGCTATTGTTTAAATTGTTCGGTTGTAAATTATAAGTCAAAGGCGCAGTTCCACCACTCGCAGTGATCGCAATGCTTCCTGTACTATCACCATTACATAGTACATCTACTACAGTTGGTGCAGAAAATAATAAAGCCGGTGGTTCAGTAATCGTAATGCTTAAAAATGTGTCGCAACCAAAATTATCTGTTGCAGTAATTGTGTAGATACCAGCGGTCAGATTATTAAAATTTCCAGTCGTGTTTGTGACATTGCCTGGCATTAGATTATAACTCATCGAACTGCCAGAAGAAACTGCAGTAACAGAAATGCTTCCTGTACTCGCACCATTACATAGAACATTTACACTTGCGTTTGCTGTCCAAGTTGGATCAGGAGGCAGAGTCAAAACAACAGTTGTTGTTATCGAACAATTTGCAGCATCTGTGACTGTGATGGTATAAGTATTCGCGCTGAGACCTGTAAAGTTTCCTGTAGTATTAGAGGTCGCACCAGGACTAATGGAATAAGTCAACTGACCAGTTCCTCCAGAGGCGGAAGAACTTATTGTTCCTGAAGCCGGATTGGTGCAATCTGGTTCAGTACTAGACACAGTGGTCCATTGCGGGGCATTTGGAGCAATGAGCGTTATAGTATCTGAAATAAAACAATTTCCACTCGTGGCTGAAACAGTATAAGTACCTGCTGCAAGATTATTGAACAAACCTGTATTGTTTGTAATATTTCCAGGCATTAGATTGTAATCATAATTTGAGCTTCCACTTGCAACAGCAGTTATGGAACCATTATTTAGACCACATTGAGGATCAACTTTTGAAAGAGCTAGTTGAAGTGTTGCACTTATATCTAGGGTGATGGTAAAAATCTGAGAGACCAATAGGCCTGGCGGCAAACAACTTGAATCAATTGAGGTGAAGGTCAATACCACTAAACCAGTATCAGCCAATGTAGGAGCCCACGACATACAACCGGTGACCGAATCAGTTCCGAATCCTGTGTAAGTAATTGTTGAACCAGGCGCTTGACTTGCCGAATTGTCTGTCAAAGAGAGTTGGGCCAAAAAGAATGTAGAGGTGACAGAGAAGCAAAAATTGACTGAATCCCCTGCGCAAACATTTATTCCATTGTTATTTGGAGAACCCCCTACGATTGAAGAGGTATCAATACTAAGAGTTGGATAAGGAGTACTGCAATTCAAAATAACCATTTGCACATCACGCATAACATAGCCTATGAGCTGACCATTTCGATATTCTTCAACTCTCATCGTGACCACAGGAGTCTGAATTCCGGCTGCTGTAAAATTCACCATTCCACTCAGAGGGTCAACCGTAAAAGTATTGGATGTATTGAAAGGATTTGATGGATTGTAGGCAGCATTTGAATAGCTTATATTCGCCGGGGTTGCACTTGAACATCCAGCCTTATCTAATGGATTTACCGATGAATATGACAATGAGTCTCCATCAACTTCTTGAACGCCATTATTATAAGTTGAGGCTTGGTTTACACAGAAATAGGGAATGGGAGGATTTACAAAGGCAGGTGAGTTGTTATTTACGATGGGACCTGGAGCATTGATTGCACGATTCAAATAAGCCTCAACATAGAATCTTGCTCCCGTTGCATTTTGCAAATTTGACGAAGGGTTTCTACAGCATATACTTACTGAGAATTGCCATTCGTTACAAGTGGTAGAATTATTATTCAGAGTCACATTTCCTCTATACCACCACTCTTCATATCCAGGTAAAGGACTACTAAAAGATGTACATGTATTTGGTGCATTTGGACAACCAGTACTTGTTTGGCTACCATTGGGTTGACCATTCGGCAAATTACCTGTCACTTTCGTCAAGCTCGTTGTATTCGTCTGGTTGTTGCACAAATTAACAGTACAAAGGGTAACTTGACCCGGCTCATTAATACCATCGCAATCTCTGAAAAATTTGAAAGTTACTTGGTACGTATTCCCCGAGATATGCTCATAAGTTAAATCACCCCCACTAGCGTGTGATGCATCTGAGGAATGCATAGAAAAGAGCGCAAGAATGCAAAGCAAAAGGGTTTTAAGTTTCTTCAGGTATTTCACGTATAGGGTATTAAGTAGGTGCTATTAAAGTTATACACTTTAAGCATAGCATACACCCCAAAACCCAATAAATTCAGGGCCTGAAAATGCTTTTAACCAAAAAGAAGCTAATTATTATAGATCTTGTCTAGAAGATGGCCATATTTCTCATAAATCTTCCTTCTTTTCAGCTTCAAGGTTGGCGTTAATTCACCGCCATCTATTGTCCATTCTTGGTCAACCAATTGAAACCTTTTTACCCTTTCATGGTCAGCGAATTCGACATTATAAGAATTGAGCTCTTTACGAATCAATTTTAAAACTTCGGGGTCTTGAGTTATGTCTACTGTTTTGGGCAGTGGACTTCCTTGATTCTCAAAAAATTCTTTAAGATTCATGAGTGATGGGACAATAATTGCTCCGACAAACTTCTCATTACTTCCGACCACCATCAACTGTTCAATGTATGGCGACTCTTTTATCTTATTTTCCAAAGGCAATGGCGCAACGTATTTTCCGCCGGAAATTTTGAACAACTCTTTTTTCCTATCTGTAATTTTCAAAAAACCATCATCAGTATAGGTCCCAATATCGCCAGTGTGAAGCCAACCGTCTTGAAGCATTTCTGCAGTTGCAGTTGGGTTTTTATAGTATCCCTTCATGACATTATCGCCTTTGAATAAAATTTCTCCGTCCTCAGCTATTTTCAATGAAACGTTCTTAATAATCTTCCCAACAGAACCAAAACGCCTACCTTCTTTTTGATAAGTATTTACACTAATCACAGGTGAAGATTCTGTCAAACCATAGCCTTCCATTACGATCAATTTAGCGGCAGTGAAAATTCTCAATAGTTTAACCTGACAGGCTGCAGAGCCCGTCACTATTGCCTTCACATCCCCTCCCACTGCTTCTCTCCATTTGCTATAGACTAATTTATCCGCTACCGCAAGTTTCAAATTATACAAGGGTCCCATAGATTTTTCTACATCAAATTGCAAGGCTAGTTTTACTGACCAATCAAAAACTTTTCGTTTAAACCCTTCCAATTGATTTCCTTTGGCCTCAATTTTTTCATAAACTTTTTCGAGCAATCTTGGCACAGTTGTAAACACAACTGGCTTGACCTCTCTAAGGTTATCTCCAATGGTTTCCATGCCTTCGGCATAGTAAATACTCACCCCTTTTTTAATATATAAATAGGTGACCATTCGTTCGAAGATGTGATTCAAAGGAAGAAAGCTCAGCGCTTTTCCATTTGCATCTGTAAAGTTGAAACAATGAATCGAATCTCTAACATTACTTAAAATATTCTTATGCGTCAACATGGCTCCTTTAGGATTGCCCGTTGTTCCTGATGTATAAATAAATGTGGAAACATCATCCTCTTTTACCTCATCCTTTATTTTTTGAACTGTATTTAGTTCTTCCTCACTAGGATCTTGAAGTAATTCTTTCCAATTGTTTGCCCCATCCACCTCATCATATGTGTAAACACCCTTCAGGCTAGGCACCTGATCCAACACTTGACTCACTCTTCTGTAGAGCTTCTTATCTGCAATGAACAAAAGCTTTGTTTCCGCTTCTTTCAATATATACGCTAAGTCTGCCGGGCTGATTGAAGGATAAATTGGCACTAAAATGGCGCCAACCTTCTGCGCTGCAAAATCCGTTACAAGCCATTCAGGTCTATTTTTTGAAATTATTGAAATCTTGTCCTGAGATTCAGGAGTCATGTTATTTTTGGAAATTCCTAGTCTGAGGAAAGAGGCGGCTAGTTGGTCGCTTTGATGAATCAAGGTCTCAATGGCCATACCTTTCCATGCTCCATCTTTTTTTGCATGCAGCAGCTCCTTGCCTGGGAAACGCTCTTTATAATCGTCCAGCAAATCAAACAATCTTGTTGTGTTCATATTCTTCTATTTGTAATACTGACCTCTCAAAGGTCTGAATGATGAATCTCCATAAAAGAAACTCTCAAACGAATTTAATTGTTCTGGATGTGCTTTTAGCCATTCATCATAATGTTTTTTGCTATCGGCCTGTCCAAACAACCAACGGTTGTATGCGTCAAAATGTCCCTCTTGAGTAAGCGAGGTCAAATATTCAAAGAGAGCATACGGCTTTTCAGCATTATATTTTCCCATCCAATCTAGTAAAAAGCGCGTGCGCAACATGGTGATATTATCCGCTGTGACTCCTCCAGCTACTAAATAAGACAGACTAGAATAGATATCTCGAATTTCTCTTTCGAATGGCGAGAGCATTTTACGCGCGTTCTTGCGATACTTTTCGTTCTCTAAACGCTCCAATTGAATATTGCTCATCAATTGCTTGTAAGAATCAAAAACAAGTCTCTTCATTTCATCAGCTTGACGAGAACGTTTGTTCAGATTTATAAAAGACTCTCCATAGATTATGGCCCAAATTGGTCGCTTGGAGACGAAATAACTTTTTGCCAAATTGTAATAATTCATGTGAAATCTTGGGTCAACTTGAATTCCTTTTTCCCAAGATTCAACAGCCTTTTCATATTTTTCTCTATCATTCCAAAGCTTCCCTTTCAATTCATATAGCACGCCGGAAGTTGGAAATTTTTTGATCCCAGAAGTCACCGCATCCATCGCTTCACCACGCATATTTCTCGCCATCAAAATTTGACCTGCATAAAAGAAAACAATATCATCAGATTCTTCAGCCTTAAGAAGAGGCATAATCACCTTTGTCGCTCTTGTATAATCGCCAGCTAGAGAATAAGTCTGCGCCAGTTCTCTTCGAAAAAATATATTTCTTGGCTCCATTTGAACCAATTGATTAAATACCAAAATGGCATTTGCATAATCCTTTTTAGCAATAAATTGTCGAGCCTTGGAATAGTACTCTTGCGTTTCGGGACTGCTGCCCACTCTCAATTGTGCATTCGCGCAAACGCATGAGAGGAGAATAATTAAAATGGCAAACAGGCTTTTCTTGAAAATCATACTTATTAAATTAAGCATAGTGCAAATTATGACATTTTAGGGCTCTAGAGTCCTAATTTTGCTCTAAATGACAAAACAACAACGATATGACGCAGTCATCGAATATTTTGAAAGAGAAATGCCAGAGGCAGAAACTGAACTCTTTTATGATACTCCATATCAATTACTAGTAGCCGTCATCCTCTCTGCGCAATGCACTGACAAAAGAGTCAATCTGACAACCCCGCATATTTTCGCCAAATACCCAGAGGCAAAGGATTTGGCGAAAGCAACCTTTGACGACCTATTTCCCATAATCAAGAGCATCTCTTACCCAAACAACAAAACAAAACACCTCATTGGAATGGCCAATATGCTCGTAGACGATTTCAATGAAGTGGTCCCCATGACGGTGGTCGAACTTATGAAACTTCCAGGTGTTGGTAGAAAAACAGCAAATGTCATTACAAGCGTCATAGATGGACAACCCAATATGGCTGTAGATACTCATGTATTCAGAGTAAGTGCAAGAATTGGACTAACCACCAATGCAAAAAATGTTCTTCAAGCGGAAAAACAGCTCATAAAGTTCATTCCTACAGAACTTGTCCATAGAGCACACCATTGGCTTATCCTGCATGGTCGCTATACTTGTTTGGCAAGAAAACCCAAATGCAAAACTTGCGGTGTGACTGCTGCTTGTAAGTACTTTAAGAAAAATATCTCCAATAAATAAGGAAAACCCTAAACTAAGTCTATACCTTTGTAAAAATTATCACAGATGAAAGATCTGAGACATCTCTCCCATACCGAGCTACAAGAGCTTGTACTTTCCTTCAACGAGAAAAAATTTCGCGTTCAGCAAATCGAAGATTGGCTGTGGAAAAAGAATGCGTCTAGTATTGACGATATGCTAAACCTTTCAAAGACATTCAGAGATCAACTCAAAAAACAATTTACAATTAATAAGGTTGGCATTGACCATAGCCAATTTAGTACTGACGGCACCATCAAAAACCGTTTCGTATTGCATGAAGGTCATTTTATTGAGGGAGTACTCATACCAACCGCCAATAGAAAAACAGCCTGCGTATCATCACAAGTTGGATGCAGCTTGAGTTGTAAATTTTGCGCCACGGGTTTCTTAGAACGCAAACGAAATTTAACCTTCGATGAAATCTATGATCAAGTGTTTTTAATCCATCAACAAGCTTTAGAACATTTTGAGCAGCCCCTGAGCAATATTGTTTATATGGGCATGGGAGAACCTCTACTCAACTTTAAAAATGTAATTAAGTCAATAGATTTGATTACATCTGAAAAAGGCTTGGCTATGTCTCCAAAAAGAATCACAGTTTCGACTGCAGGCATTGCCAAACAAATTCACCAATTGGGAGAAATGCAAGTGCGTTTCAATTTAGCACTCTCATTACATGCTGCAAATGATAAAAAGCGTGATGAGATTATGCCAATCAATTCAAGCAATAATTTGCGCGTATTGGTTGAAGCTTTAGACTATTACTACAAACAAACTAAGAACCAACTCACCTTCGAATACATCCTGTTTTCTGGCTTCAATGACAGTTTTGAGGATGCAGATGATTTAATAAAAATTTGTCGTCGCATTCCATCAAAGGTGAATATTATAGAATACAATCCAATCCTTCAGGCAGACTTCGCAAAACCTGATGAAGAAAAAACAGACGCCTTCATGGACTATCTGCATAACAATAATGTCAATGCACGTTTGAGAAGAAGTCGAGGCAAGGATATTGATGCCGCTTGCGGACAACTAGCTAATCTAGATAAACAATCATGAAAAAAAGAAAGAATACCGTCAAAAGGGCAGACACATTAAAGGACTTACCGGATGTGGAGGTCGAAAGAAGACCACGTTCAAGTAGCAGAAGATCTGACGACTCTAGAAGATCGGATGATTCAAAGAGCACCCGAAAAGGGCCTCCAAAGAAAGAGCGTAAGAACAAATTTAAATCTGCTCCTAAGAAGTACGATAAAAAAACTCCTGAAGAAGGTCGTGGAAGAAGATCTAATGATTCTAAAAAGTTTGAAATTGACTCTAGTGCTGAAAAAAGGCCTACTAGAAAGAAAGCAATTAAGAGAAGTACTACTGTAGAAGCAAAGAGACCCGCTCGAAAAAGCTATAAAAAGTTTGAGGAAGAAAGCAAGCCAATAAAAAAAGCAAGAAGAACTAAGCCGAAAGAGCGGAAGAAAGTCGCTGTTGCAAAAGACGACAATAGATTCTATGACCAGTTTGGTCCAAAGAAAAGAAAGATTCACTTTAAAGTCCCAAAAGACAAGGTAGAGAAGAGAGCACCAAAAGCAAGACAGGAAAGAAGTGTAGGAAGCACTGAAAAGTTTGAAGCTATGCCACTCAATAAATATGTTGCTCATAGTGGATTTTGCTCTAGAAGAGAAGCCGTAGATGTTGTAAAAGAAGGTCGAGTTTTCGTCAATGACAAGGTAGAAATGCACCCTGCTTATAGAGTGCAGAAAGATGACGTAGTAAGCTTAGATGGCGAACGCATCAGCGCGAAAGGACGACTAGTATACTTCCTATTAAATAAACCAAAAGGCTTTATAACAACAACGGATGATCCTGCAGACAGAAAAACAGTGATGGATTTCTTTAAAATGATTAAAGAAAGAATTTATCCAATTGGCCGTTTAGACCGACAAACAACAGGTTTATTAATGTTTACCAATGATGGCCAAATGGCCCAACGACTTTCACATCCAAGTTTTGAAAGTAAAAAGATTTATCACGTCAGCCTTGACAAAGATCTAACTGAAGCTCACCTTGCTGAAATTAAAGCCGGACTCGAACTTGAAGATGGCAAGGCAATTGTTGATGAAGTTTCTTATTTGGAAGGGAAAAAGGATGAAATTGGTATAGAAATTCATATTGGAAAGAATCGAATTGTGAGACGAATATTTGAGCACTTCGGGTATGAAGTCAAACATCTAGACCGAGTGATGTATGCAGGACTTACAAAAAAGAATTTGGCCCGTGGAAAATGGCGCCCATTGACGAAACAAGAGCTCATATTTATAAAACATTTTTAGTTTGAAAAAGGCAGACTTAGTCTATCAGGATGACAACTATTTAATTTACAATAAAGCTTCAGGCTTATTGAGCACCAAAGACAGTGCAGGTAGGCATAAAAATGTTGCAGGAATTGCCGAGCAAGAATTCGGGGAAATCCATATTGTTCACAAACTAGAGAAAGACATCAGCGGATGCCTATTACTCGCTCGAAATAAAGATGCGCAATATCATGCCGTCAAATTGTTTGAGAACAATGCTCTCAAACAAGTTTATTTGGGCATAGTGCACGGAACACCTAGAGAGAAAGAAGACACAATCGACAAGAAGATTGGACCTGCACTGCGCACCAAAATGGCCGTCCACAGCGCAGGAAAAGATGCGGTAACTTCTTATAAATTAGAGGAAAGTTTTGGAAAATTTTCCTTGCTATCTTTTGAACTTAAGTTTCATAGAACACATCAGATTCGTACGCATATGGAGTTCTTAGGACATCCTGTCTTAGGAGATGAAATTTATGGTGGTCATGAAAATTTTATGCTTTCCTCCATTAAAAGACGTTACAACCTAGCCTTAGATGAAGAAAGAGAACGCCCTTTACTGAAGAGAGTCGCCTTACATTCTAGTAAAATACAATTTCAGGATGCTCAAGGGAAGGATATATCATGTACAGCCCCACTCTATAAAGACATGAAAGCGAGCCTCCAACAAATGAGAAAAATATTGGGCAAAAAATAGTTGGATGACTTTAGGATATAATTTAATAGACATAGAAAACAGACGAATTTATCCGGCAGAAATTCAGCTCGAGAATGGGAAAATCAAGAGCATCCAAGAGTCTGATAAATCCTTCAATGAATACATCTTACCAGGTTTTATAGATAGTCATATTCACATTGAGAGCTCAATGCTCGCTCCTTCTGAATTTGCACGAATTGCGGTCAAGCATGGTACTGTCGCCACTGTTTCCGACCCGCATGAAATTGCAAATGTCTGTGGAATGCCTGGCATAGAATTCATGATTGATAATGGGAAGAAAGTGCCTTTCAATTTTTTCTATGGCGCCCCATCATGTGTTCCAGCAACTGCTTTTGAAGGCGCTGGAGCAAAGATATCCTCAGAAGACATCAGAACACTTCTAGAAAGAGAAGAGATTTTATATTTATCTGAAATGATGAATTGGCCGGGCGTTCTTTCCAAGGACAAAGAGGTTATGAAAAAAATAGCCATCGCCAAGGAACTCAAAAAACCAATAGATGGTCATGCCCCTGGATTAAAAGGGGAGCAGGCGAAAGCCTATGCATCTGTTGGAATAAGTTCTGACCACGAATGCTTCACGAAGCAAGAAGCTCTAGACAAGCTTAAATGTGGAATGAAGATATTAATCCGTGAAGGCAGTGCCGCGAAAAACTTTGAAGCTCTGATAGAATTGCTTCATGATTATGAAGACGAGATCATGTTCTGTTCAGACGATAAGCATCCAGACGAGTTGTTGGTAAATCACATAAACCAACACGTCAAACGTGCTCTAGCCAAAGGAATCGATTTATTCAAAGTGCTCAAAGCTGCCTGCATCAACCCAATCTTGCATTATAATCTCCCTGTGGGAAGACTGCGTATAGGCGATAATGCAGACTTCATTATCGTGGACAGCCCAGCTAGCCTAAACCTTAAATCGACATGGATAAAGGGAGAGGAAGTTTATAGTAAAGGCCACTGCAATTTTGACCGCCCTAAGATTACGCCAATCAACAATTTTAACTGCAAGTCCATCGTCCCAGAATCTTTGGCATTTAAAAGTGATGCAAAAAATATTAGAGTCATTGAAGCTCATGACGAGCAATTGATTACATCCACCGCAATATTACCTGCTCTTATAAAGGAAGGAAATATCGTCGCGAATATGGCTGAAGACATCTTGAAAATAGTCGTCATCAATCGATATGAAGCTAAAAAAGCGGCCATAGGCTTCATAAAGAACTTTGGCCTTCAAAAAGGAGCCATTGCATCTACTGTTGCACATGATAGCCATAATATTATTTGTGTGGGTTGTGATGATAAGTCAATGTCTGAAGCCATAAACAAACTCATCGCCACAGAAGGAGGCATTTCCATCTATGATGGCACCAAGCTCCACAGCATGCCACTCCCTATTGCTGGACTCATGAGCACTGAATCAGCAGAAGTCGTCGGAGAGGCTTATTCAAGCTTAGACAAGCTCGCAAAGTCACTAGGCTCTAGACTTTCGGCTCCATTCATGACCTTGAGCTTTATGGCTCTTCTAGTCATCCCTGAGCTCAAACTGAGTGATGAAGGTCTTTTTGATGGAAGAAATTTTGCATTCTCGACAGTAGAAGTAGAATAATTTTATTCCGTAATTTCATAGACTCAAATGAAGAAAGCATTTCTACTTATTTTTTCTTCTTGCCTGTTCTTGTACACGCAAGCCCAATTACCTAAAACTGAAATTTATGTATTTGACTTGATGAAAAAACAAGAAGGGTGGAAGATTTCCAATCCGCAAAAAGTGGCGCTTGCTGAAGGTTATAACAATCAACCGCACTTCACTCCAGATGGTAAATTTATGCTCTTTGTAAGCTCTGGAAAGGAAAATGGGCTCACTGATATCTATCGATATGATTTAGAAAAGAAGAGAATAAAGCGTCTAACCAAAACAAAATTAGAATCAGAATACTCCCCTCAAATTACTCCGTCGAGAGATAAAATTTCTTGTGTGCGTGTTGAATCCGACACAACTACTCAAGCATTTTACACCTATAATTTAAGAGGGAAATCTCCTCGGCAACTGCTTCCCGAACTAGAAACCATCGGCTATTATACTTGGGTAAGCAGCAATGAACTCTTGACCTTTAATGTGCCAGAACCTTTTACCTTCAACCACTACTATATAAACAGCGGTCAAAGCGATTCCTTAGGAGAAAGCATTGGTAGATGTATGCTGAACAATAAATCAAGACTATACTATGTAGATAAATCAGACAGTTTGCATTGGCAGATTAAAGTCGTGAATAGAAGACGTTGGTCCTCTAGAAAAATGGAAGCCCCCATTGAAGAAAAAACAATTTCAAGTACCATAGAGGGTCAAGAAGACTTTGCTTTTCTACCAGATGGCAGCCTACTTATGGGCGATGGAGGTGTCATTTTCCAAAAACATAAAGTTCTCACAAACCCAAATGCGCAATGGGATGCCATATTTGATTTGAATCAATATGGAATTACAGAATTTTATCGGATAGTAGTTTCTCGAAATTATCAGAAAATTGCCGTGGTGAGCATAGATAGCGACGACCCTTAAATCAAAATTGGGTAGAATAAGCAATCCTTAGTATTTGAAATGAATGGAAAAGAGTACATTAGTAGAAATGAAAAAACTACTACTCCTACTTCTGCTCGCTCTCACTTTCACTGCCTGCAAGAAAGATGATCCAACAGTTCAACAAGAGCCCACACTGCTCGACACCTATCAGCCCACAACGCAAAACTCCACCTGGAACTATCAGGCCTACCTATTAGGAATTCCGAATAGCCAATTTGTTGTGACTGCCTTGGGAACGGACTCTGTAATCAACAATAAAACATATGATGTTTTCGAGGACCCAAGTGAGGCTGACAATTTTAGATTTACACGTCAGGATGAGGACAAATATTATACTGTATTGACCGCAGCGACCAATTTGACCGAACTTCTTGTACTAGACATTTCTAAATCCATTGGCGAGACCTGGGTGGCGGGAGTAAATGGTACCGACACCTATAGTTGTACGGTGCAAGATATTAAAGCGAGCTACACCTTGAACAATGTCGAGTATAAAAATGTGTTTTTGATTAATCAAATAAGAACCAATGCAAGCAATCAAGAGACTTTAAACAGCCTAAACTATTACGCAAAAGGAATTGGACTCATTGATGCCGACGGCACTACAAATGGCATTCCACTACGAACAAAAATAACAGCATCAGATATTAAATAATATACATTCAATTAACGCCATGAAAAACTTTTTCACTTTAGTCCTTATTTCATTCTGCTGCTCAACTCAAGCACAAGATTCTGGGGAACGCTTCACCTTCCAGAACGAAGACATTTATTCAATGGAAGCTATTCCAGTCAATCAAAATAGACTCATTGCTTGTACAGAGGAGGTTAAGAAAAAAGCCACTAAATCGAAATGGACATTCACAACATTTAATAAAAACTTTGAAAAAATTCATTCGAGTAGCCTGATGATGGGCCTCGATTATCTTGTCGCTACGGACGACTTCGTTGACAACAAGTTTTATATCGTCTTCAAAAAATTAAACAAAATTTCAATTGTGCACGGATTTATAGACTCCGGGAATACTTCAGTGAATAAAACTGCAATATTCAAGGATGGAAAATTTGAGGACTTCAAAGTATTGGGTGATTTTGCATACATATTTTTCACCTCGAGCAAAGAATCACCTTATGCTCTCCAATTAAATTTGAAAACGGGCGAAAAGAAAAACTTTCCCATTCATAGCAAGAGCGTAAAGGCTCGATATAGCAAAATCTCTAATGTCCAACTCATTGATGAAGGCAGAAAACTTAGAGTACACATGACAACTTTGATAGATAAAGAAAAGTCCAAAATAAGCTTGATACATTTCACCAAAGAGGGGCAACAAGAAGTCATCCCAATTCGCGATAAAAGAGACATAATTTTTAATGATGCCGCTGGAGTTACAAAGCCCGATGGTAGTCAAGTCATATTAGGGACGTATAACGAAAAAGTAGTCCAAAGAACCAGCGGCATGTATTTTGCCCACATTGAAGAAAATAATATCATCAGAGTTCGAACAGTTCCATTTGAGGATTTAGATTTTTACGGCGGACTAACTCGATTGGACCGACAAGCCTCTAAATTGCCTTGGCCGAGGCAGCTTAAAATATTTGTAAACGACATCGAAGTTCTTGAGGATGGATATCTTCTTAGTGCTCAATCTTACAACCATGATTATGAGAATAACAAAAATGTTGGCATGAGTAATGCTAGCGGCTCTATGCTTCATTTTTACACAGGCTCCACCTTTAGAAATGGAATAATAATAAAATTTGATAGAGATGGCGTCCCTATTTGGAGCACAAGCATCCCAATATTCGGAAGCATTGGGCGTCAAGCAATTAGAAACCCTGATCGGTTCATCGTTACGGAAGATCCAAATAAGTACAATTTAATTTATAGCTTTCCAAAGGAACTGGAACTCACCTCAGTTAGCAAAAATGGCTCAATCCTTAAAAATGCAGAAAACAGCAGTCCAAAAAATACTTCTGAAAATAAAAAAGTAAAAATGGAATTCTACGATACCAAATATTGGTTTGGAAACTGCTTCGTTCGTTATGGCCTAGAAAAAGACAAAAGTAGTGGTAAGAAAAAAAGAGAATTTATCCTAAAAAAAATGTACGTAGATTAAACTTCTGCCACTACCGAGTGTCAATCCTATAATCAGAAATACTTAGCATATGAAGCTCATCAAAATTTTGACTGTTCTGTCTCTAGCAGGTGCTATATATCGAATTCTGTCAAAGCTTTAAATGCGACAAGCTCTAAGTCCGTCGAATTTCGAAGAACTGAACATCACAAAACTCAGAAGCGCACAGCATGCAAGAAATAGATAAAGGCTCAAAAGCATGGTAGAGCTATGATGGTTCATGGATTTGCAATGAACAATAATTCATGCAAGCCTGCTAGACATGGACGCAAAAGTTGTAAAGCTCATACATGTAAAAGAACCAATGCAAAAAGAGGAAAACAATGTTGCAGCAATTGCCGTCGCTAGTTCGATCCAGAAAGCGACTCAAAAAATTCAATCGGTAAATATTTACTCTTAAATTCGACAACGGCATCATATTCCTGGGACCGTTTAAAGTCATCTAGGGATTCAGAATTAGTCACTATGTAAAAGGAGGGCTTCAGCACACCAAAATCTAATTTCTCGCAAGCGTCCATAAAGTCCCATCCATCTTTGGCGGGCATTTCTAAGTCGACAAGAATGACCTCCGGCAGTTCTTCATAAGCTTTGGATGAAATAAGTGTCTTCAATCTAAATAGCGCATCGTCCACCTTGGTATAGCTCTCAACTAGTCTCAAATCATATCCAGCCTCTTCAATAAGCTCCCGATGATAGACATGTGTACTCGCATCATCATCCAACATCATTATTCTCTTAGCCAATAAAAACACAAATTAAATGTAAGAATTATTTTAATTATAGGCCTCAATTGAATTCTTACAGTTGTGCTTTAGAGGCTACCCAAAAAAAAATATAAATCTTTTATGGAAAATATGAGCAATCAGCATCCTAGTAGAACAAAAATTAAAAAGTATGAAACTTAACTTGAAACAAATGGGCGCTTCGCTGCTTGCCCTCATATGCATCCTAGGTCTAAGCTCGTTTGGTCTACTTCAAGATGCAGCTAGTCCAAAAGATGAGGTCACTGATATACACTATCGATCAACACAAAAACAAGAACGTAAAAAGGGGAAAATCACCTTGAGCTCAGCTTTTCAAAATGACTACTTTACTGATTCACACAGGGAAGGGTATTTCTATGTGCAACTTGAAGCCGATCAATTTCAAAATAGACATTACGATAGACCATCAATGAATCTCTCCATAGTAATTGACCGAAGCGGCTCAATGAGCGGACAAAAAATTCAAAACGCCAAGAAAGCTGCAAAGCATATTGTGGATCAACTTGGATCTGATGACTATTTGTCCATCGTTGTGTATGATAATGAAGTGAATCTCTTGCATTCACAATCTCGCGTAAACAATAAGGAGAGCATCAAAAATAAAATTGATGGAATCAAGCATCGAGGAGCAACAAATCTCATGGGAGGCGCTATGAAAGGATACAGTGAAGTTCAACGCACCTTCAAAAGAAACGCAATCAATCGAGTATTGCTACTCAGTGATGGACTTGCCAATGAAGGAATTACTGATCAAAAAAGGATTGAACAAATTTGCCTAAATAAATTGAGAGAAAATAATATTGCCATCTCAACATTTGGAGTAGGTACAGGCTATAACGAAAACCTCATGACTGCGATGGCAGAAAAAGGTTCGGGAAATTATTACTTCATCGCTGAAGCAAATCAAATCGCCGGAATTTTCAAAAAAGAACTTAACGGTTTAATGGAGGTCGTTGCTCAGAATACTACCTTAGAAATTACAGTTCCAGACTTTGTTCGAGTTCAACAAGTGTATGGTCACAGTCATATTCAGAGAGGAAACCAGATTGAGGTGAAAATGAACGATGTTTTCTCTGAAGAAACTAGAGGCGTACTTCTTCGATACTCTGTAGACTTAGCTCGTGCTGGATCTTCCATGCGATTCCAAACCAAACTAAACTTCAGAGATGTTTCTTCAGACTATAGCCAAAACATTAGCCTGACAAATGTTCAGCGTTATACGAACAGCAGTCAAGTTTATAACGACTACTTCAATGAATGGGTAGACGGACAAGTTGTTCTTCACAAATCCAATCAAAATATGGAAATGGCAATGAAAGCAGTCGATAAAGGAGATTATGTCCAAGCTCGAAAACTGGTCAAAGAAAATAGAGACTATATATCAACCAAAGCTCCTATCGTAAAAAAGTCTGAAGAGTTGAGAAGAGTAGAATCTGCTACAGTAGACTATGACCAGCAAATTAAAAATGTGGAAGAAATGGATTCAGAAAGTCGAAACTATATGCAAAAAGCAAACAAGAGCACGAATTATATGTTGAGATCGAAAAAAAGATAACACCTTTTGATTGTGTTGTTGAGAAAAGCCCTCTGACTTCGGTTGGGGGGCTTTTACAATTGTTTTCTCAGACGCGCAACGGGTATATTCAATTGTTCTCTATACTTAGCAACTGTTCTACGGGCTATTTTGTAGCCCTTCTTAATTAAGAAATCTGTAAGTTTCTCATCAGACAATGGCTTCTTTTTATCCTCTTCATCTATAATACCATGCAATACTTTCTTGACCTGCTTGGTACTTACATCATCCCCATCAGTTGTTGACAATCCTTCTGAGAAGAAAAATTTCAATTTGAATGTTCCAAACTCTGTTTGAACAAACTTGCTGTTCACAACCCTTGAAATGGTCGAAATATCAAAACCTGTTCGATCTGAGATATCTTTTAAAATCATCGGGCGGATATCCGTCTCATCACCGGAAAAGAAAAAAGCTTCTTGCAATCTCAGTATCGTATCCATGGTGAGCATCAAGGTATTCTGACGTTGCTTGATGGCATCTATAAACCATTTCGCACTGTCAATTTTCTGCTTGATGAACATCACGGCATCTTTCTGCTCCTTTGATCTTTTCTTATTCTTGGCATAGTCCTCAAGCATGTTTCGATAATGACCTGAAATTCTTAATTCAGGTGCATTTCTTGAATTGAGTTGAATACGCAATTCTCCCTCTTCATTAAAAACAGTAAAATCAGGAATCAAGAATGAGGCTACTTTATCATTGGCAGTAAACATCCCACCAGGTCGCGGATTTAGTTTTACTATTTCTCCAATAACCTCTTTCAATTTCTCATTATTGATACTAAATGCCTTAACTATTTTATCGTAGTGCTTCTTGGAAAATTCATCAAAATACTTTTCCAAGGTTTTGATGGCCAACAAAATGTTTTCACGTCTTGTTCCCGACTCCAAGCCTTGCTTTTTTCTTATAAGCTGTAACAAAAGACACTCTCTTAGGTCTGCTGCACAGAGGCCCGGAGGATCCAAAGACTTCACCTTGTCTAATATGTATTCAAGACTAGCCTTATCAATTTTAATATTTTGTCTAAAAGCCAAGTCATCGATGAGTGATTGCTTATCCCTTCTCAGGTAACCATCATCATCAATACTTCCAACCAAAAATTCGGCAACAAGTTTTTCCTCTGGCTTGAGGTCCATCATTTTAATTTGCGATTGCAAAAGCTCATGAAAAGACTCCTCTAATTTGTATTGAACCGCTGGTGCGACATCATCATCTGTTGAGCCATTATAGTGTGAATCGCCATATTCATAATTCGGTCTGTCATCCGGCGCGCCTAGATACTCCTTGACATCAAAATTGCCATAGTCGTATTCGTCACGAGTTTCAGTTTCTTCTTTGGCCTTTCTTTCCTTGTCTAGATCTTCCCGTGTTTTCTCATTGATATCGCTATCCTCTTCTTGCTCATTTTTATACTCTAAAGCTGGATTCTCCTGAATTTCAATATCCACACGCTCCTCCAAACTACCCGTAGGTACCTGCAGCAACTTCATCAACTGAATTTGCTGTGGAGACAATTTTTGAAATTGTCCTTGTTGTTGTCTTAAGGATTGTGCCATGAAATGTAACTAGTACAAAATTATGGACTTTGAAACTATAAAAAACTTTATTCTTTGGAAGAAAAAACTTAGTTTAGGGAAAGCACTGATTTAATCAGCCTCTGCTACTACTTCCTCTACCTCAGGAATCATGCGCTTCATCATACCTTCAATGCCTGCCTTCAAAGTTATTGTACTAGATGGGCATCCGCTGCAAGAACCTTGCAACAATAATGTCACTTTACCTTCATCAAAGCTTTTGAAAGCAATGGCACCGCCATCCATTTCAACAGCTGGCTTTACATAATTTTCAAGAAGCTCTTTAATTCGTTTCACGACATCAGAATCGTCCTCAGAGATGGTATTGCCACTTTCTTTCACCACAACTTTAGATTCATCAACAATGACTTTGTCATCTTGAATCCATGTCTTGAGAAAGTCACGAAGTTCAGGAATAACCTCAGACCAATCTGTTTCAGTGGTTTTGGCGAGCGTTACAAAGTTGCTCGCAATAAAAACACCCTTTATGAATGGAAATTTGAACAATTCCTGCGCAAGAGGCGAAGAAACGGCGTCTGCTTCCAATTGGAAATCTATGCTCTTTCCAGGGTATAGAAGCTTGTTTGCCACAAACTTCATTGTCTCTGGATTTGGGGTCATTTCTGTATATATACTTATCGCTGGTTTCTCTACTGCCGGCATATTCTTTAATTTAAATACAAAAGTACGCTCTAATTTGTTGTAGAAATTAAAAAAAACTCACTAACCCTTTAAGCTGAAGTTGCGTCTTTCAAATGAAGGCTTAGCTAAAAAAGCTTATATTTACTAATACAAGAAATTTACCTGTGATACGACCTTTATACGCGATTTTACTGCTCTTGCTTCCATTTGGGATGCAGGCACAATCACCTGTTGAATATGTCCAAAATCTAGGACAATGGGATGGAGCATTTGACTACAGAGGAAAAACAGCTGGTGGAGACATTTTTCTTAATAAAGGCGGCTATAGAGTAACTCTTTCAGCGCCTCATAATGCTGAAAAATACCACCTCAAGAAACATGGAGAACTCGAAAAAGGCGAGCAGTTTGATTTTCACAATTATTTCGTCGATTTCGTTGGCAGCCAAAAAGAAGGAAGCTTTATAGGCAGCAAGAGTCAAAAACATTATTACAACTATTATTTAGGCAAGAATCCTGAAAATTGGCATTCTGAGATTCATCCTAATTTATCCGTTGACTATCAGAATTTATACCCGAATATCGATTGGCATGTTTTTTCGGAAGAAGGTCAAGTCAAATATGATTTGATTGTTCATCCAAATGGAGACGTCAAGGACATCGTTTTGAACTACGAAGGGATTGAGAAAATGTCTATCTCTAAAAAAGGAAGTTTGCAATTACAGACTTCACTCGGAGTGATACAAGAACTTGCTCCTTATGCATATCAAATGACCGATGAAGGTCGCAAGGAAGTCAGTTGTAAGTATAAAATAAAAAATGGTCAAGTGCATTTTATTTTTCCAAAAGGATACGACAAATCAAATACACTTTACATAGACCCAGTAATTGTTTTCTGTACCTTTACAGCCTCCGCGGCCGATAATTGGGGTTTCACTGCAACTTATGATTCTACTGGAAATTTTTATGCGGGAGGCATAGTCAATACTTTAAACCCAGCTCTACTTTATCCAACGACTCCAGGTGCTTTTCAAATTATCTATGGTGGTGGAACAGTAGGAAGCAATATTCCTTCTGATGTGACGCTTACAAAGTTTGACCCAACGGGGACTGCACTCGTTTACTCAACCTATTTAGGAGGCAGTGAAGATGACCAACCCCACAGTCTCATCTGTGATGATGCAGGGAACTTAGTCGTTGCGGGTCGTACGCTCTCTGTAAACTTTCCCGTTTCTACTGGCTGCTATGACAACAGCCATAATGGTTCTTGGGACATGTTCGTGACAAAATTTAATCCTGGTGGCACTGCATTATTAGGTTCAACATATATCGGAGGTACCAGCGATGACTGTGTTAATATTACCAGTGTATTGACCTCCCTCTCAAGTCTTAAGCATAACTATGGCGATGATTCGAGGTCTGAAGTAATTCTAGATGCTAATGGAAATATTTGCGTTGCAGCTTGCACACGCTCTTCTAATTTTCCAACAGCAAACAACCCCCTTCAGACAACACTAGGTGGTGTGCAAGATGGCGTTGTATTTGAATTCGACCCTACTCTCTCCAACTTAAATTGGAGTACTTATATTGGTGGTTCTGGAAATGATGCATGTTATGTTTTGAATTTTGATAAGAATAATCCGAATGAACTCTTCGTCGCAGGAGGAAGTGAAAGCTCTGATTTAGCTACTACCTCAGGAACCATTCATTCTACATATCAAGGTGCAATTGATGGCTTTGTTTACAAATTTGATGCTACAACTCGTAATCTCCTAGCAGGAACCTATATTGGCACTTCAGCTTACGATCAGGTTTTCGGTATTCAGACAGATGATAGCAGCCATGTTTACATCACCGGTTTAACCTTAGGTGCCTATCCAACAACTCCTGGGGTCTATTCCAATCCAAACTCAGCTCAATTCATCACAAAAATTGATGCCAATTTGACAACAAACCTCGTTTCGACAGTATTTGGAGATGGATCTAATGCCGAAGTTGATATATCACCTGTAGCCTTTTTGGTTGACCGTTGTGGAAATATCTATGTCTCCGGTTGGGGTGGCCCTCTAGGAGGAGTTCTCAATCCAAGTTCAACCTTCGGACTACCAACAACGGCAAACGCATTTCAAGCTACAACAGATGGGGGTGATTTCTATTTCTTCGTCCTAGACAAAACCATGCAGAACTTTCTGTTCGGCTCGTTCTTCGGCCAAAACAATGCTGCCTCTGGTGATCATGTAGATGGTGGAACGAGTCGATTTGACCCTAATGGAATCGTCTACCAATCGATTTGTGCAGCATGCGGGGCCAATACTGTACCCTACCCGACGACTGCTGGAGTATACGGACCTACAGACCCTGGACCCAACTGTAATCTCGCTGCACTGAAAATTGACTTTCAATTACAAGATCCAGATGCAGATGCAGATGCTGGCCTCAACAATACAGGCTGTGCTCCATTTCAAGTAACTTTTCAAAACAATAGCAGCAGCGCAACAAGTTATAATTGGGATTTTGGTGATGGCTCACCTGTTAGCTCGCAACAAACTCCAACACATACCTATACAACCGCAGGAACTTATATCGTAAGACTGATTGCAGAAAACCCCGGCGGTTGCACATTCACTAGCGATACAGACTTTGTTACCATTACTGTTCTGGATGATTCTATTGCGGCAAACTTTACCTATATCAAAATAGATTCATGTGGGCCATTTTCAGTCAACATAACAAATACAAGCACCTTCAATGGAGGAGCGACAAATCCATGGACTGATTTCTTTTGGGACTTCGGCGATGGAACGACATTCAGCGGAGCGAATCCAGGAATACATCTCTTCCCATCGGCCAACAATTTTACTGTAAAGCTTATCATGACAGATAGTCTAGGTTGTAATAGCCCAGACTCCATTTCTATCAATGTAGACTTTTCAGTGAGCATAGTAACTGCGGCCTTCGATGTTCCCGACTCTCTCTGCATGCCCGCAGATGTGAATTTTAATGATCAATCAACCAATGTGACCACTTATGCTTGGACCTTTGGTGATGGAGGCAATAGCGTTGCTGCGAGCCCATCACATACGTATACTTCACCTGGGCAATATAGCATCACCCTGATTACAGAAAACTTGAACACCTGTAATTTAAGAGACACCTTCACAAAAGACATTACGGTATTCCCTTCACCAGTGGCTGACTTCTATTATACTCCCAATCCGCCGACACCAAATAAGGCCCTTCAATTTTTCAGTACTTCTACGGGAGCTAATGGCTACACTTGGAACTTCGGAGATGGAGAAACATCCAATCTCGAAAATCCTGTTCACCTCTATCAAAAAGACGGGCTCTATGATGTCTGTTTAGAGGTTGTCAATGAATTTGGTTGTAAAGATTCCTTATGTCAAAAAGTAAGAGGCTATGTCATTCCTCTGGTAGATGTTCCATCTGGATTTTCACCAAATGGCGATGGCTATAATGATGTGGTACGCGTTCTAGGATACGGCATAGAAACATTAGACTTCAAGATATTTAATCGATGGGGCGAGCTCGTATTCCAAACGACTGATCGTTGGGAAGGATGGGATGGAAGTTATAAAGGTGAAGGTCAAGAGATGGACACATTTGCATACACCTTGGATGTGACCTTCTTTGACGGCAGCTCAACATTCAAAAAAGGCAACATAACATTACTCAGATAAAAATATTTAATTTGAAAAAGATAATTATCATACTGTTCCTTCTTGCTCCCGCTCTCCTCGGAGCGCAAGGGCTACACTTTTCGCAATTTTACAATGCGCCTATTTTGCTCAATCCTGCAAATACTGGTTTACTTGCAGAATCTGATTGGCGTGCAGGAGTTCAGTATCGTTCACAGTGGTTGACAGTACCTGTCCCCTACAATACTTTTAGTGCCTTTGCCGACTTCGCTTTGATGAGAAATGGAGATGGCGGTTGGCTTGGAACTGGACTTGCCATGTGGAGAGATGCGGCAGGGAATGGGGATTTAGCCCTGACCAAGGTGCAAGGAAATATTGCTTATCACATCGAAATGAACGAGTACGGAACTTTATCCGGTGGACTAGGTGTAGCATACACTCAACGTTCAGTGGACTTAAGTAAATTAACTTTTGAAGCGCAATGGGACGAATTTGCATTTAACACAAGTGCACCTAATAATGAAAACTATGCGAATCAGAAAACCAATTTTTTAGACCTCTCTGCGGGACTAAACTATTCATTTTTCAATCAAAATGACCTCTATATTCAAATGAGCATAGGTGCTATGCATATCAATAGACCATTGGAGAGTTTCTATGGCGAAACCAATCGATTGGGCATTAGACCCCTTGGACATTTAAATGCAATTATCAAAGCCAGCAATTCTCTGATTATCAATCCGTCAATTTATTATACTAGACAGAAAAAAGCGCAGGAGTTGCTCATAGGCAGCTTAGTAAATTTGAATGTATCCGGAGGCGGACCAAGCCTTCACAGCAATCAATTTATAGTAGGAGCCTATACTCGTTTCGCTGATGCTATCATTGGCGCTATGGGCTACCAATGGAAACAAAATAAATTTATGGTGAGCTATGACCATACTATTTCCAGTTTGTCACGGGGAAATAACGGTCTTGGAGGAATCGAGTTTTCTCTTATTATGCAGGGCGGATATAATAACGATTCTGACCAATCATATAACTGCCCGCGCTTCTAACGAATTCAGGAGCAAATAGCTTTTCTTTACAAAAAATACAACTATGTCTAATACTTCTGAAATTGTACTTTCAGTTACTGTGGACGAGAACAAAGTCCCTAAAACTATACATTGGCGCGCTCCAGAGGGAGGTGTTCCAAATGATACAGAAACAAAAGCCTTCTTACTCAGTCTTTGGGATAGTAACCAAAGAGAGGCCTTGAGAATTGATTTGTGGAATAAGAATATGATGATTGATGAAATGAACGATTTCTTTTTCCAAACCTTGGTCGCACTTTCTGAAACTTATAAGAGAGCCACGAACCAAGATAAAATCGGCGAATCAATGAAAGCATTCGCGATGGAATTGAAGATTATGATGGAAGAAGAAGCAGAGAAAAACCAACTTTAAAAAAAAATATTATGTCATTAGAAGTCACTGTGAACGAAAAAATTAAAGAGGCGATGAAGGCCAAAGACCAAGCAAGCTTGCGTGCTCTTAGAGCAATAAAAGCTGCAGTCTTGGTAGAGAAAACCTCTGGAAAAAATAGCGATGGTTTGTCTGAAGAAACGGAAATGAAACTACTTCAAAAGATGGCCAAGCAAAGAAAAGAATCAATTCAGATTTATAAAGAGCAGAAAAGACCTGAACTTGCCGAAACTGAAGAGGAAGAATTGGCCGTCATCGAACAATTCTTACCAGAACAAATGGATGAAAGCAGTCTCAAGCCCTTGCTCGAAGAACTCATCAAAGAATTAGGCGCTAGCGGACCTCAGGACATGGGCAAAGTCATGGGTACTGCCTCGAAAAAATTTGCAGGCAAAGCTGATGGCCGTATGATATCATCAATTGTAAAATCATTGCTTCAAGGCTCATAAATGATAATAGACCTCATTGTTATCGGAGTTTCAGTCATAGCCTTTTATAGAGGTTGGAAAAAGGGATTGCTTTGGGCAATCACATCCATGGCCGCAGTGATTCTCGGCTCGCTGATTTCTCTTAAGATGTCGCATCTACTTGCTGCTTATCTTACTGACAATAATATTATAAATAGCCAATACACTCTTATTGCTTCTTATGCCATAATTTTTATTGCCGTTATACTTGTTCTGAGAACAGGAATAAAATTTGTCGAAAAGATTTTAGACAAAATTTTTCTAGGGTGGATTAATAATTTATCTGGAGCACTGCTCTATGTTTTATTTTCCATCTTCATCCTCAGCTCAATATTACTGATGGGAAATAAGGTTGGTATTTGGACTGAGGAGAGCATCACTGAATCCAATCTATATCCTATTGTCGAACCCGTTGCAAATTGGGGATTTGACCAAGGCAGCAAAGCCACTCCTTTCCTAAAAGATTTGTTTGATGGTGTAAATGAACATTTAGATAAAGTCAAGGAAGAACAAATTCCTCAGGCATGATCTCGTGGCCCAAAAAGCTTAGACCCGATACGCACCATAGTACTGCCCACCTCTAATGCCAGTTTATAATCGCCACTCATCCCGATGGATAATTCAGTAAAATTTCTTTTACCAAAAAAGTGAACATCCTTTAAGCGGGTAAACAATTGTTCCAAGCCTTTGAATTCAGTTCGAACAATCGTTTCGTCCTCTGTGAAAGTTGCCATGCCCATGAGACCGACGATATTGACATTTGGAAAATGTTTTACTTCAGCAAAATAAAAATCTAAAAGCTCCTCCAATGAAGTTGGGTCGAGGCCAAATTTACTCTCCTCTTGAGCGATGTGAATTTGCAAAAGAACATCAATCTTTCGCGCATTCTTCTTGGCCTCTTTTTGAATTTCTTTCATCAGCTTCAAGCTGTCGACAGCATGAATGAGATGAACAAAAGGAGCTATATATTTTACCTTATTTGTTTGCAGATGGCCAATAGCGTGCCATTCAATATCCTTAGGCAGGGACTCATACTTCGCGCACAACTCTTGAACCCTATTTTCCCCAAAACGTCTCTGGCCTGCATTGTACAGCTCCATTATCTGTTCTTCACTTCGCGTTTTAGACACTGCAATGAGCTGAGCACTATATTCATTCAGTTCTTTAACAAGCTGCTCAAAAACCTCCATTCTTATTTCTTAATTATTTTTTGAGTGCCAATCTCATCACCCTTTTCAAGCAATAAAAAATACAGGCCAGCCCGATAAACACTCATATCTATTGTAGACTCATAAGTTTCCACTAAAACTTTGCCCGACACATCTAACAGAATTGATTTTCTAGCATTTTCTATATTTAAAATATCGTCAACAGGATTGGGAAAAACACTGATTTTCTCGTCTGAGAGTAAATCTATCGACAGTGGAGTACAATCACTTGTCCCCCAAATACATTCAACAAATTGAGGGTAGTCGACAAAGGGATTTCTGTTCCCCTGTATTTGATAAACTCTTTCATTTCTATCAAGCTCTTTTTGACTCACTGGATCTAGATTGTGCCATGCAATCAATAAAGCAATTGCTTGAGTTGTTAAATCTGCTCCATTGGCCATTTCCCAATTTGTCCAAGCGGCATCCTCACCATCATAACGAACACTCATATAAAAGCAAGCCCGAGCAATATCACCTTTGAAGCTATCTATAGGCTCAAATACTTGACTAGATGTTGGGTAAGTTGAAGATGTTCCCGTTCTTGAACCATTGTCTGAAGTCCATGCAACATTGCTGACCTCTCCAAAAGGAAAGCTTCCCCGCTTATTGTTTACATATCCATCAGTTGGAACCAAATGATGCAAGTCTGATCTCGTGGGATATGCATTCCCATTACAATATGTTTTGGGCCATAGATGCTCATGATTGAAACAATCTCCTTCATCGCTATATTGACCACAAGTATTGGAAAAATTAAAAGTATAAGGCGGTGTACCCCCGGGAATGTCAGAATACATATCCCAAACATGACCGCTCACTTTGTCGTCTGTCGTTTGAAAATGCGTCCATAAAGGCCAATTTTGAACTAAATGATTATCAATCAAATCATGCAACTCCACCTTCAAGGCATTGCCCGTTTTGCCGAGTGCGTTTTGGTAGTATTGCGCACTTAGAGAATTGCAGCACAATACAGAAATCAATATGATGAGAAGCTTTCGCATAAATTTATTTTGCAAGTTTCGCTTTTGAACCAAAGATTTCCTTGAAGACACCCACGAATGAAATATAATTTAATGGAAACTCTAGCATCACATGCATAAAGCTTAATAGGAATAACCATTTGAAGCCAAGTGCATAATCTACGGCGTATAAAACGACAGAAGCTACGAAACCGACTATGACAAATATGAATCGCACTTTGGGAACCTTATGCCAACGAATAATTTCTGTTTTGGAAAACCAATTCAGATAGTGATAAGTATAAGCAAAGGCAATGAAACGCATAATTGCAATCCCAGTTTTAGAACTGTAAATAATATCGTTCCAGGTGAGTTGTTCTTGCGTCTTTCCTAAGCGTGCTGCCAAGTCCTGATAGCCTGTCGTTTGAAAATATTCCATTTGTAGAATGGTATGATTGAGGGACGCAAACCCTTCACTATAAGCCTCTTTACCATAATTGGTAATGTCCATTGGGGAGACTCCAGGAATCAAATAAAATAATAAGAAAGGACAAATGAGATGCAGGGCAACGGTCAGATAGCCCGTCTTTGATCTCGACTTCAAGGCTCCATATAACATGAATATTGAAGTGAAAATAAAAACGTGAATGAGTGTAGGAAGGAAGACGCTAAACAACAGAATCAACTTGCTGCTTACAACAGTTCCAATAATGGCGAAGAAAATACCGAGCACTTTGAGCAGCGGATTCTTTATGAAGGCAAAAAACAAAGCACTTGCAAAGCCTACAAAAATGAGATGATTATTAATGACGCGGAATTGGTCAAAGCCGAAGGTGTCTTGAATCCATGCTTGCCCTCCGTCACTTGTTTGAAGAAAAAAGAATACAGTTAGAATAAGCGACAGGCCCACTAAGAGGAGAACATCATATTTACCTGTTGCATAGTAGTTCTTATCATGCAACCAGGAAATTTCTGTGAGATAGTGAAGCGGCCCTAGAACGGCATATACAAAAAGGAATAGTTCAAAAGGCAAAATGAATGCCGCTATGCATGAAACAATCAATAAACCGATGTTTATCACGTCAATCTTAGCTGTTTTTGTAAGCGCACCCATTAACTCTTCAAATTTAGTTCAATATACTTATATAGGACTAACGTACGAGGGTAACATTTCCTGTCCAATTACCTAGAGCGCCATTTTTGAAAACAACATCAATAAGATAAACATAGGCACCCATTGGTTGTAATTCTCCACCGTACTTTCCATCCCAACCTCGACCTTCCACATTATCCGTTTGGAAAATAAGCTCCCCCCATCGATTGAAAATTTTGAGGTTTAAAGAAGTGACGCCTGATGACAAGAGATCCCTTGGGAAAAAATAGTCATTCAAACCATCTCCATTTGGAGAGAAAGCGTTGGGGATATTGATGTAGCAATCTCTTTTGATCCAAATAGAATCAGAACTTGAACAAGTACCATTGTCTGCTCGCACCCAATATCGGTCTGGTTCAGTCACTGTGATACTGTTGCTCACTTCACCTGTACTCCATTCATAAGTAGCGGAACTATTGATGGTATTCTGTAGAGTAATTCCAGGACTTACATCTGGACAAATCCCTTGATCTGGGCCCAAGTCTATTTCTGGATAGCCATTTACCGTAATTAGAGTATCCAAGGAAATGTCTGGGCAAACTTGATATTCAGCATTGAATATGGCCGTATAGCTTCCTGGAATATCATAGGTAAAGGTTGGATTGTGTTTATTAAATATAATGGTTCCTTGACCAAAATCCCAACTGTATCGAATTGTATTTGCCGAAACAGAATCGAAAAAATAGATAGGCTCTCCTAGACAAACCTCATCATCAGAAACACCAAAACTCGCAAAACCCGGTTCCTCTACATACACTGGCAACTCCATAGAATCACTACAACCAATCAGGTCGGTTACCACCAATTTAATAATGTAAGTTCCACCACTTGTGTAGGTATGTGATGGAACAGGATTAAATGGAGTAGATGTTCCATCCCCCCAAGACCAGTTATGAATCCCAAGAGGGAAGGTCGGAAGAGAGACACTAGATGCAACAACTACATCACCAAGACATACAGAATCAGGACTAATAGTAAATATCGCTTCTACGGTATGGTTGATCGTGATTGTTTGTGTGGTCGTATCAAAACATGGCGGACTTCCTGCGATTAATTGAATCGTATAGGTTCCCTGAGTTTGATAGATGTGGGTTGGGTTTGTTTGACCTGATACTGCTGAGCCATCGCCAAAGTCCCACAAATAAACAGAAGCTCCAACAGAAGTATTGGTAAAATTCACAGTATCTTGAAAACATCCCAAATCAATTTGCGTAGTGAAATTGGCTTGTACTGAAGTATCCAAGACGACATTTATCGTATCAGTTCCTATACATCCTAGAGTATTGACCACGGTCACATAATATGTCCCTGGTGCGGTAACGTCTCTCGTACTCATTGTGCTCATATCATCCCACAAATATTGAGGAAATCCTGTTGGTGCGCTCAAACTTATCGTTTCACCGATACAAATGGGCAAGTCAGGGCCTAGATCAACATTCGGTGGATTTTGAGAATTTAGCGGAGTAAAAAGAAAATCAACTATACCTGTTGCACCATCTGTTGCATTATAACTAGTATTCGCACAAGTACTCGATGGGTTTAAAATTAGTCCGGCAAGTCCTCCGTTAAGATTTGTATTTACGCCAACTGGAGTTGCTGCTGTGCTAAACCAAACAAGTCCGCCACCGCCACCGCCACCTGGACCATGGCAGTTAGTAGCAAAAAGGGTGTTGTTATTAGAACCACCTTCACCACCTTGAGCATAAATATTCAGTGCACCGGTATAATTGTTACAGTCTAAATAAATTGAGCCACCAGCTCCACCGGCTCCAGATCCTTCATCATTACAAGTCGCTACATCACCACCACTAGAATAAATGGCAAATCCAGCGCCGTCAATTTGATTTGCCTTGATGTAAACGATAGCTCCACCATTTCCACCCGGAAAAACTGTTTGTCCATTATCCGCTTGTGGTCCACCGCCACCGCCGCCCATAAAAAAGGCCTGGTTTTGATGATTGATTGGAATAGCACCTACCCCCCATTTCGCGACAGGACTGCATCCACTGTATTGATTTCCGCCTCTTCCGCCTGCACCGCCATTGGCGCCACCACCTGCTCCTGCATTTCCTGCGAAGGCACTGCCGCCTCCATTAATTAATTTTCCACGACCACATTCCTGGCCTAAGATGAAATCGGCCGCACCTTCTCCTTTTCTCCCATCAGGAGATAAAGGGTTGAAATAATTTACGTTGCCACAATTGAAAGTGTTTGGCGAAGAAATGGCTCCGCCTCTATAGCCGTTTTCACTGACGTTAATATCCGATTGAAAAGTTAGCGTTCCAGTGGCCTCGAAAATTAAAACTCCACCGACACTACCATTCCAAGGGTCGCAGCTTAGCGTTCCAATAATATTCGGGTTGGCATAAATTGGGACTGATACCATTTGAATGTAGGCCAAACTATCAAAAATGTTGCAGAAGGTATCTACAGTTACATCATTTCCTGAAATACCCACGATATCCGTAAACACATAATATCCCGCATCATTCATGTTCACTGAGTCACCATAGCTTGCGGTATTCGTTTGATCTATGGTTGCACCTTTCATTTTGATGATGAGGACTCGATCGCCAACTGCAAATGAACTCGCATTCAAAACACTAATCGTATTTAAATTAATAGCAGTTACCGGAGAATAAACGTTGACGACTCCTGAGATGTTTTGTCCGTAGACTGAGAAACTCAAAAGGATTAAGATTAATGGAGTAATAAATTTCTTCATAATAAATCTTGACGCATAAATTAATGCCTATCTGTATAAAGTTAAGAAATACGCTCGGAAGTTTCTCCTTAAAGAAAAAATCTTCCTTAAACTCCTGCAAAGCTTTTTAGGCAGATAAAAAGCGCCCCAATTTATGGGGCGCTTTTTAAAGATAAAAGAAGGCTATTTATCTAATATCATTTATAGAGGGAATCTAATAAACAACTACAGTAGATATTTCAAGATTCATGCCAAATAAGATGTTGCACCTTTTTGGGTCATATAAATATAATAAACAGAGTTTTAGCACTGTTATAAAGGTACTTATACATTAAGAATTATCTTATATAAATACTTAAATCAGCATGAGGACTGGATTCTCAATATAGTCTTTCAAAGTACTCAAGAAGCGCGCACCAACGGCGCCATCCACGACTCTATGGTCGCAGCTCAGTGTCAATCGCATGATATTTTGGACAACAATTTGACCATCAACGACAACAGGCGTTGGCACGGATCGCCCTACGGCTAGGATACAAGCATCTGGGGGGTTGATTATGGCCGTAAAATCATCTATTCCCATCATTCCTAAATTAGATATGGTAAATGTGTTCCCTGTAAATTCAGCTGGTTGCAATTTTCCAGTCTTTGCCTTTTCATAAAGCTCATTTGCGTCGCTTGCAATTTGGGCTAATGTTTTATGGCTTGCATGTTTTATTACTGGGACGATTAGGCCTTCATCTATGGCAACAGCAGACCCAATATGAACATGATGGTTTTGTCTAATCTTATCTCCCAACCAGGAACTATTGACTGCGGCATGCTTCGTTAGAGAAAGTGCCGAGGCTTTAATCAACATATCATTGATTGAAATCTTAACTGGGGAAACTGAATTGATTTGCTTTCTTGCATTCAGCAGATTATCCATTTGAACTGAAATCTTCAAATAGAAATGCGGCGCTTGAAATTTACTTTCACTTAATTTTTGAGCAATCACTTCGCGCATTTGTGAAAGTGGAATATCTGTATGCCCTTCTTTTGCCGTGCTTAGATCAAAAGAAGCAAGCCCAAGTGACGACCCAGAACCACTACCTGCTTTTTCAATATCTCGTTTGATAATTCTTCCTCCATCACCAGTCCCAGAAAGATTCTGCAAGTCGAGACCTTTGTCTTGGGCCATTTTTTTTGCCAATGGCGACGCTTTGATTCGTTCGTTGGAGGAAGTTTCGGCCGAGGCACTTTTACTTTCTGTACTTTTTGGTTGAGGCGCTACTGCGGCTGGCTTAGATGTTGAACTTTCTTGCTTCGCTGCCTCAGCTTCTTCTTTTTCTTCAGAACCTTCGCTTAATATTTGATCTAAATACGGCTTTATGTCCGTTCCTTCAGGACCCACTATCGCTAGAACTCCATTTACAGCAACCTTTCCTCCCGCTTCTACTCCTTGATAAAGCAAAGCTCCTTCAGCATAACCAATCACTTCCATAGTAGCCTTATCGGTTTCAACTTCTGCGAGCACATCATCATCCACAACGGCATCTCCAACTTGTTTCAACCAATTTACTATCTTCCCTTCCTTCATGGTATCACTAAGAAGTGGCATACGTACCACTTCTAATTCTTCCGGAAGCTCTTTCTTTTCTACCTCAACTTCTTTGGTTTTAGCCTCAGTTGCAGCACTCTCCTCTTTAGAATTTCCTTTTGGAGAATTTTCTGCAGAGGCTTCATTATTTTCATCTGAACTAGCTGGAGCGTCTTCTAATAGACTCTCAAACTCTTCATCCTTCTCACCTACAATGGCAATAATCTGATTCACAGCAGCCGCTTCACCTTCAGCTATTCCGATGTGCAGAATTGTTCCATCCACATAAGGAACTATTTCCATAGTTGCCTTATCTGTTTGCACTTCAGCGAGCACATCATCACTCACTACCTCATCCCCTACTTTCTTGAGCCATTGCACGATTTTACCTTCTTTCATGGTATCGCTCAATAGGGGCATACGGATTACTTCAGCCATGTCTCAAAAGTAGTGTATAAAGAGAGAATTTTATTTTGAAATAACGAACAAATATTAACTGCAAATTGAACTATCTTAGGACGACCTCCTCGTGAAACAATAGCATTACATTTGAGTTATGGATCCAAAAGATTACAAACTTGCTACCAAGATGATACATGCCGGTGTAGAACCGGACCCTTCCACTGGGGCAATCATGACGCCAATCTTCCAAACATCGACCTATGTTCAAGATGAGCCTGGTGTTCATAAAGGCTTTGCATATGGACGCTCACAGAATCCAACCCGTTCTGCCCTACAAAAAGCCTTGGCTTCTATTGAGAACGGAAAGTATTGCACTTCATTCGGATCTGGGGTGGCCGCTGCCGATGCGATCATTAAGCTCTTAAAACCAGGAGACGAGGTCCTTAGCACTAATGATTTATATGGAGGCATTTTTAGATTATTTAGCAAAATCTTTGAACCCAATGGCATAGCCTTCAATTATATCAATATGGGAGATGCGAGTAAAATTGAAGAGCATATTTCTCCAAAGACCAAAATGATCTGGCTTGAAACACCGACCAATCCGCTCTTGAACATCATAGACATTGAGGCTGTTTGCAATATTGCAAAAGCGCATAACATTCTTGTTGCCGTCGATAATACTTTCGCCTCTCCTTATCTCCAAAACCCTCTAGACTGGGGTGCCGACATCGTAATGCATTCTGCTACGAAATATCTTGGCGGACATTCTGATGTAGTGCATGGCTGTGCCATTACGAATAATGAAGAACTCCACAATCAGCTCTTATTTATCCAAAATTCATGTGGCGCTATTCCAGGACCACAAGACTGTTGGCTCGTGCTTCGCGGAATTAAAACCTTGCATGTTCGCATGAAGGAGCACTGTTTCAATGGTGCAAAAATTGCTCATTTTCTGAATAAGCATGACAAAGTTCAAAAAGTTCATTGGCCGGGCTTTGCAGACCACCCGAATCACGATATTGCTAAAAAACAGATGCGAGACTATGGTGGCATGCTTTCATTTGTCTTAAAAGATGATAGTATGGCAGCTGCAAATAGAGTGCTCAGTGGCACAAAACTTTTTTCTTTAGCGGAATCTCTTGGCGGAGTGGAAAGTCTCATTGGACATCCAGCAAGTATGACGCATGCATCTATTCCCAGAGAAGAACGCCTTAAAAATGGCTTACTCGATTCACTTATTAGGCTTTCTGTGGGTATTGAAGATGTAGATGACCTCATGGCCGATTTAGATTCAACACTATAATATAATATGACAGCAAAGTCATTGGCCGAATTGCTAAACGAAAAGGTGGAACAATATAATCGTCCATCATTTATTCCTAAAGACCCTATCTGCATACCACATTCATTCTCCCAAAAACAGGACATCGAAATAAGTGGCTTCTTCGCCGCACTCTTTGCCTGGGGTCAGCGAACGACCATTATTAATAAGTCAAAAGAATTGATGACACTCATGGACAATGCTCCTTATGACTTCATCATCAATCACAGTCCTAAAGACCGGAAAAAATTCTTAGAATTTAAGCATAGAACCTTTCAAGCAGTCGACATTATTTTTCTAATTTCCTTTCTTCAAAAACATTACAACAATTTCGAATCCTTGGAAGACGCCTTCTTACAAGAAGGATATGCCAAAACAAAAACTGAGTGCACTATTCAAGAAATGCGTCTAAGAAACTTCTACGAATATGTCTTCAGTCATGAGCATCTCGACCGAAGCCACAAACACATCGCTACGCCGGCCAAAAACTCGGCATGTAAACGCCTAAATATGTTTTTGAGGTGGATGGTTCGTAAAGATAAAAAAGGTGTCGACTTCGGCATTTGGAACAAAATTTCCCCTGCTGAGCTTATCATTCCTTTTGACGTTCATGTGTGCCGGGTAGCCAATAAACTCCATTTGCTTAGCTCAGAAAAGAGCAATTGGAATCAAGCGACTTCACTCACTGAACAATTAAAAACTTTAGACGAGACCGACCCCATAAAATATGACTTTGCGCTATTCGGAATGGGCGTTTTAGAAGAGAAAATCTGAGGAAAGTATTTTTTCTCTTTGTTGTTCCTTACACTTAACTTAGCAGAGTTGTCTATGGATTATCAACTCAAGAGTCTAGGAAAGAAAATAAAATACATCGAAGAAGGAGAAGGCGAACCCTTAGTCTTGCTCCATGGTTTATTTGGCGCTCTGAGTAATTTTAGAGACCTCATTGACCACTTCAAACAAACGCATAAGGTTTTCATACCTATGCTTCCTCTTTTTGATCTTACAACATTAAATACCTCAGTCAGTGGCTTGGCAAAATTTGTTGAACAATTTGTGAAGGCGCGCAAACTTAAAAAGTTTCATGTATTGGGAAATTCATTGGGTGGACATATTGCCTTAGTCTATGCATTAAAACACCCTCGAAAAGTAAAAAGCATTGTACTCACTGGTAGTAGTGGATTATTCGAAAATGGGATGGGAGAAACCTATCCAAAACGTGGCGATTATGACTACATCAAAAAGAAGACTGAGCTTACTTTTTATGATCCGCAAACGGCTTCCAAGGAATTAGTTGACGAAGTATTCGAAATAGTAAACAACCGATTAAAAGCGCTTAAAATTATCTATCTAGCCCGATCAGCGATCAAGCACAACTTAGGCGATGAGCTACAAAATATCAAAACACCCGTCTGTCTAATTTGGGGTAAAAATGACACTATCACACCACCATTGGTAGCAGAGGAATTCAAAAGACTCTTACCCAATTCAGAACTACATTGGATAGACAAATGTGGACATGCTCCTATGATGGAAGTTCCACAAGAGTTTAACGATATCTTAAGCCCATTTTTACAAAAACATAAGATTGATGATTTGGCGAATGCCTAGAGTCTTTCGACCTTTATAGTCGTGAATATCAAAGACTTAATATTATACGAACTTCCACAACTCAGCCTCGAGGATAGTGGCCAAAAGGCTTTAATGTTGATGCGAGATTTCAACATCTACCATCTACCCGTCGTACATAAGGATGAATATATTGCTCTTATCTCAGAAGACGATATTTTGGATTGGGACAGCCCTGAAGAAAATTTGGGAAGTGCGGAATTTCTAAAATTTAGACCTGCGGTTTTTGATCACCATCATCCTATCGAAGCGATTAAAATTGCCAAAGAATTCAAGCTGTCGGTTATTCCTGTAATGGATGAAGAGAAAAATTTCTTGGGATGCATCACCCGTGAAAATTTATTCAATTTTATCACAGACACCAATACATTCAATCAAGAAGGCGGGGTAATTATTTTAAGATTAAAACAGATTGACTATAGCCTTTCTGAAATCACGAGATTGGCCGAAAGTAATAAAGTTACTATACAGGGTGTACTAGTCCGTTCAGATCAAGAGGAGGGGAGTTTGCGTATAACCTTGAAAACGAATAGAGCAGATTTACAAGCGCTCATTTCTACTTATGAACGCTATGATTATATTGTTGAAGATGTTTACAATGCCCTACAAGGCAAGGAAGACATTCAGCAGAATTATGATCTGCTGATGCACTACCTCAATATTTAAACTTGTTTTGGATTGTCGGGGGTGTCAACCAACTTCGGACTATCATCTTTTCCAACTTCAGCCTTTGGCGCCCCAGTCACTGGTTCTGCCTCTTCCTTCTTTGGTTCTTCTACAGCCTTCTTTGGAGCCTCTTCCTTTGGAGCTTCAGCCACTTCAGCTTTTACTTCCTCAACTTTTGGAGCCTCTTCTTTTTTAACTGCTTCTTTCTTAGGTTCAGCCTTTTTCTTGGCTGCTTTCTTCTTTGCTGGAGCAGGAGTTTCTACAGTTGCCGTCTTAGATGTTTTGTGCGAACGAAATTTGCCGAATGATTTCTTAAAAATCTTTCCTTTTTTTGTTCTTGGATCGCCTTTTCCCATTATTCAGTTTTGATGCGAATATAGGATTTTGGCTATTCAATCTATTCATTATCAAGGCGAATCTTTCTTCGATTGACCTTCTTTTCGCTATTTCTTTTCTTGCGATCTAGGCGTTTCTTCTTCGTTCCTTTAGACACTTTCGTAGCTATTCTAGGCCTTCTGTGCTTTAAAGCCTGTGTAATCAGCTCATAGAGTTGTTTTGTAGCCATTTTCTTATTCTTCAATTGAGAACGAGTTTTTGAACAATGTAAAATGAGCACACCCTCACGATTTATGCGATTATCAAGCTTTTGGGCTATACTATCCTTTTCTTTCTGGTTAAAATGTGCAGAAGCCTGAACGTTAAAGTACAAACTCACCTTAGTCGATACCTTATTTACATTTTGCCCGCCTTTGCCTCCACTTCGTGAAAAAGTGTATTTGATTTCATCGCTTAAGTCCACTGCGCTAAATTAGCTAAGAATTCAAAAGAAATTGCGCGCACTAATACAAAGAGTAAAAAATGCTTCCATAAGTATTGATGACAAAGCTCACGCTTCCATTGAGAAAGGCTTGCTCGTCTTCGTTGGAATAGAAGAAAATGACGAATCGACTGATGTCGACTATCTCATTAAAAAAGTCAGCCAACTGCGTATCTTTAATGATGCTGAGGGAAATATGAACCTTGGACCTGAAGAAGTTGGTGCCGAATTTTTAGTTGTCAGTCAGTTTACCTTACACTCCTCAACAAAAAAGGGGAACCGTCCTTCTTTTCTCAAAGCCGCTAAACCACCCAAAGCCATTCCGCTTTATGAAGAATTTCTTTTTAAGTTGAAGGAAATAAGCAAGAACAAGGTCGAGAGCGGAGTATTTGGTGCCGACATGCAAATATGCCTACTCAATGATGGGCCTGTAACCATTATCATTGATTCAAAAAACAAAGAATTATGACTTTAAAAAACTTACAAGGCGACGTAGATGTATGGATTAAATCACATGGCGTACGCTACTTTGACGAGCTCACAAATCTTGGCATACTCATGGAAGAAGTTGGAGAATTATCCCGCATCATGGTCAGAAAATATGGGGAGCAGAGTTTTAAGGATAGTGAAAATGAGCATTCTCTAGGTGACGAAATTGTTGATGTTCTTTGGGTACTCACAGCTATTGCCAATCAATGTGGTGTAGACCTTGAGAAAGAGGTGGTCAAAAATTTTGAGAAGAAGACTTCAAGAGACGCGGAGCGTCATAAGCAAAACAAAAAACTAGGGCTTTAATTCAAACCAATCTGGATTGGGCGCATTCATACTACCTTGATAATTGATGGTCAATTCTTCGCCAGCATCAATAGTACGCATGCTCTTGATTTCAATTATGCCATTTTCAAAATTCTGAAAATATTCGCAATTAGATGGCTTCTCATGGTTGTATAAAGGCACATAACCCATCGCCATACAACACTTCTCATTTTCCCAATGAAAAATGTAATCATGCAACTTTGTTTTATTAAGTAGTTCCATTTCTTGAGCACTCATGATAATAACAGGCGAAGATTCAATCAGCAAATCGGCTTGAATGGACTGTTTAGTGAAAACTCCCCACCCTTTATTTTCAGTGCGCGCAATGAATAAATATGGAAGAATCATATTTTCCTTACTTGCCTTCTATAAAATATTAACTGACCAATCAGGATTAATAAAATACTCACTACCCCTGAAAGCAAAAGCTTAAACAAGACAATATGCAAATTGCTGAAGCTCCAAATTTGCAGGATGAAAAAGAAAAGGTGGTGGATGAGAATCCCGAGACTTACATAAACCAAGAAAGGTCCGAAATCTATTCTATACATGGATGGGATTATACTGCCAATTTGTTTTATATCCTTTTGGAAAAATAAATTCAACAGTCGTGGACGCATAAAAGCAAGGAGTACCATAGGAGCGGCATGCATTCCCGGTGTATTGCCAAAATAATCTAAGATGAAGCCAACGACAAAAGCGTAGGTCATCATCACGAAATAGTTCACATTCACCGGAAGCATCAAAATCAAAGCGGGATAGAGCAATGGAATGAAAGCTGGTATGCCAAAAATAGACACAGAACTTTTTATGGTAATATGATTCAAGAGCGCTACCTGAATGGTGATGACCAAGATAAAATGAATGATATGTACAATATTCTTATTCATCAATTATATCAACTTCGACAGAGTCCTCAAGAACTTTCCGTTCAATTGTACTGATGTCGTTAACAATATATACAAAATGCAATTTTCTAAAACTTGTACTCAGTTTGACCTTATACTGCTTCAATCCTGTAGAGCCGCCTTTCTTTGATCCTACGACCGTACCAATCATAATGTTTTCCGGGAAGAGTGAGAATCCACTAGTGCTAATCGTATCGCCCTTCTTGACTTTTACCGATTGAGGCAATCCTCTTAGATAGACGTGATCTGGATCGAAGCCGCTACCCCAGTAAGCATTGGCTACTGTCCCATCAGGTACAACACAACTCACATAAAATTTTGAACTAAGCATACTCGATGCTAAAGAATAATTAAGAGAAACATGCGTAATCTTTCCGACGATACCCTTCGCGCTAATCACACTCATATTCCTGCGAACACCATCACGACTACCCAAGTTCAATGTGATATAATTATTCTTTAAGTCAATTGAATTGTTCAAGACACGCGCTGGCATATACTTATAGTAAACCGATTGCTTTATCGAATCGTCATTGGCAACCATTCTTGTGTAAGAAGTATCCTTAAGCGGGTTCTTACCTTTCTGAACTGCAAGTTTATTTCTGAGTTTTGCATTCTCAGCCAGCAATGAATCATTCGATGATCTTAAGTTTGAGTAGGAACTCAATTTTTCTCGTTTAGCATAAATGCCTGCAGTCATATTTCGAGCGCTATGAATATAAGATGCGTATTGGTGATTGTTGTTTCTAAAGAATACAACTAAGCAAAAAAGTTCTAGAACCAGAAAAACGAAAAAGCGGTAATTGGCCCTTATTAATAATAATAAATTCCGCACGCCCTATAAATTACTGCATTAAGAATGGATACTTATCAATATGCTTGAGCGCCATTCCTGTCCCACGCACTACAGAACGCAATGGATCATCCGCTACGTGAACTGGCAATTTGATTTTTGCAGAAATTCTGCGATCCAAACCTCTCAACAAAGCTCCACCGCCAGCAAGATATAATCCGCGACGGAAAATATCAGCTGCCAATTCTGGTGGAGTTTTTTCTAAGGCTCTTAAAATGGCTTCTTCAATTTTGAAGATTGATTTATCTAGAGCATCAGCTACTTCTTGATAGGAAACCATAATTTGTTTTGGAATACCTGTCACCAAATCTCGACCATTGACTGCCACTTCATCCGGTGGGTTTTCAAGTTCTTTGAGCGCACTTCCTACTTGAATCTTGATTTGTTCAGCCGTACGATCTCCAATCAAGAGAGAATGATAGCGGCGCATCGCTTCAATGATATCAGCAGTAAATTCATCACCTGCTACACGGATACTTTCGTCACATACGATACCCGAAAGAGAGATAATGGAAATTCCAGTCGTTCCTCCCCCAATATCTATGACCATATTTCCTGTAGGCTCTTCTACATCAATTCCTATTCCCAAAGCAGCTGCCATAGGCTCATGAATCATATAGACCTCTTTAGCTCCCGCTTGCTCGGCACTATCTCGAACAGCACGCTTCTCCACCTCAGTAATTGATGATGGGATGCAAATAACCATTCTCCAGCTCGGAGAAAAGAAAGATTTGTCATTGGCTGTGATCAATTTGATCATTTCGCGTATCATACCCTCAGCAGCGTTAAAGTCAGCAATTACACCGTCTTTCAGGGGTCTAATGGTCTTTAGATTCTCGTGAACCTTACCATCCATCATCATAGCACGCTTTCCGACGGCTATAATCTTATTGGTTTGACGATCAACGGCCACAATTGATGGCTCGTCTACGACCACCTGATCATTATGTATGATTAAGGTATTGGCTGTACCAAGGTCTATTGCAATATCCTTGGTAAAAAAGTTAAATAATCCCATGTTGTCCCTCTGAGTATATGCTTGTAAAGTCGCGAATTTACTGACAATAGCGCAATAAAAGAAAAATATTAATAGGCCATAGAGAGATTTCTCAAAGTTTTATGCTTTTGGCAAAAGTGCTCTGACTTGCTCAAGAGAAAATGCATGCTCTTTATTTGGTTGAGGATATTCTTTTTCAAACTCAAATTTTCATTGAAAATATCATACTTCCCCCTCAAAATCTTTCATTAGTTCTCATTGGACTCTAATCGAAATGACATTTTATTAAGTGGAACTATTTCCGTAAATTGAAAATAATTAGTAGCGGTAAAAATTATGATTAAAAAACTAATTCTATTACTCTTTGCTGCGTCAACATTTTCAGCAAATGCGCAAAATTATATTGTGGTCTATCCTGCCGATTGTGTCAATTGTGTTGCTGGACTCTATCAGATCAATAAACATTTGGCAGATGAAAAATTTGAACTAGTCTATGCCGAAAATTTTAAAAGTGACCGTGCTGAGATAGCAGAGAATTTGGAAATAGAGAAATTGAAAAACATGCAGCTGGTTTTCTCAAATAAAATAATTGATAAATACAATTTACAATTCGCATCTTTTGTGATAGTGGAGGATGGCGACTCCCTCATTTACAAAAGCAAAATTAAGGATGTAAATATTGCTCAACTAAAAAATGTAATAAGAAAAAAACATTTAAAAAACAATGTCAGAAGAATCCCTCTAGACAAAAATAAAATTCCTAGCAACCACAAAACGACTCCTTTCAATGATAAAATTATTGGAATTGAAAACTTTTTTGGAAAATTTACTCTCTTCAATATGGAGACCAATGAATATAGAGATTTAAAATTGACGAACGATTTAAAGAAAAGCTTACACAGAGAATTACTTAAAGAATCCTTTGATTCTAAGTATCCTACAATTCAAGAAATGATAGAGGAGATGCCCATTTATAAGCCAAAACTAATTGGAGTAAAATTCGCTGAAGCAGGGGAAATTTATTTGGAAATCAATATCATGAACTACTTCATCAAAACTGATGGCTCTAATGACACAGCCTTTTATCAGGACAATCTTGTTGCCTCCTATGACTTTGACGAGCATAAAATTAAAAGTTATAGTTCATTCAAAAATAAATCATTCCGTCCCATGTATTATATTGACTTTTTGCCAATCGACGGAAGGCTAGCCGTTCAAGTTGAAAATTTGGATTATCCAGACAACTCTATTTTGTATTGGTTGAAAGGGGAAAATGGGATCATGGTAAAAGATGGCGAGACAAATGTCAAGAAGACAAGAGCATTTATTGAGAATAATATTGTACATATTGGAGAGGAGCTTAAGACCCATAAAAATTATGTACTAGGCCAATATGATAATGTTATATATGATATAAAAAATAATAAAAAAATAATTATCCCTTTTGCTGATTCTATAAGAACTGATATGCCTAGCCTGGAATTAATCATCAGAAAAAGCTTAAGGAGCAAGAGATATTATAACGACAATAGAGCAATTGCTCTCGATGATGATGGCAATTTAATTTTATTGTTTTATTACAATTACAAAAGCTTTTTGATGAATGTCAATGAAAACAAAGTCGTAGAAATCCCCAAATCAATAAAGCGCCTATGGAGTTCGGAAAAATATGGCCCAATTGGTTTTTACAAAGACGCAAGCACTTTAATTGCATTAGATTGGGATAAAAAGGAAATAGTTCTTTATGAACATCATCTATTTGATTAGATCTAACCACATCGACTCTGAGCCACCTTTCTCAAAGTTTTATGTTTTTGGCAAAAGAGCTCTGACTTGCTCAAGAGAAAATACGTGCTCCTTTTTTGCTTGGAGATATTCTTTTTCAATTCTTGGATTAATAATTTTTAACCCAGATTTTGTCCGCGACGATTCTTCAATTTTATCAAGACTCAATTGAAAAACTCGGGAGGGTTCGACCATTCGAACTGGACCAATTCTGTCTCCATCTTGCGCCTTCACCCAAGCCGTCATCTTCGCCAACTCCTCTTCATCTAATCCAAATGAGGTTCTAGTGAGTGTTACAAGTTCTCCATCCTTCCAAACAGCGAATGATAGAGTATCATATAAGTTACTCCATGTCCGTTGGGCATAAACCAAAACAGTGTCGACAAATAATTTAGGCGCCGGCAAACGAAAATTGTTTTTGCCAAAAAAACGAATAGCTTGAGCTTGATGTAAGCGCATGGATTCAACAATTGATTCAATCTCTTTTAAATTTTTCGAATCAATGGATTCAGCGACCAATATTTTTTGTTCTTGCGCACTGATTTCAAATAGCAATTTCTGAATATTCTTTGATTCAACATTTTGACTTGAATATTCCAAAATATTTTCTACCACAATTAGCAATTGAAGTTTTTCATCTTTCAATTTCCTGCCCATGAGTATCTCTTGAAAAATACTTGCAGATTGTATTCTTTCTCCTTTCTTAAAAATCAAACGACCTTCTAAGACCGTTCCGTCCGGCAGATTTAAATCATTCAGCTGAGGAAAATACTCTGTCACTAAATCATTCGCAGTCCACAAGAAAATTTTTCCTGCGCGTTTAATCAACTGACATTCGAGTCCATCAAATTCATAGACCATTCGTTCAGTATTTTTGATTAAACTTGGATTTACTTCTTCTAGATTTTCCCACTTTGAAAAGAGATGAGGCTTTGAGTTGGTATCATCAGCATGAACTTGCTCAAAATGCTCTTCAAAAGATGTTGTGCGTGGATCGAAATCTGCTTTTATTCTATGCATGATAGATAAGCCATTTCGTTTAAGATAGAGGCCAATGCCCTCTGATATCTCAAGATGAGTCATTTTAATTCTTAGGCTAGAGCAAATCAATTTATTAAAAAATGAAATTCCCTTTCGATCAAGTTTGCCCCATTGCGCCAGAATCCAAGCTTTTTTTTCCTCAAGTGAAGCATCTACAAACTTTTCATACTCTAGCATAAAAGAAACAATACTTTCTTGCAAAGTATAGGGTTGAGCAGGCAAAATAGCGCTGACTGTATGTTCAATGTCACCAACTCTCCTATAGCTCTCGGCATACAACCATTCAGGAATTTCTGTCTGCTTCAAAGCAAGGTTCCGCAGTTCTTTTTTGGTAATGAGTCGATTGGGCTTTTTACCTTTTAAGATCCATAGCATCCATAATTTATCCTCATCGGCAATCTTTTCAAAGGCATCTGCAAAGCCTTGAGCTGAACTACCGCCATTTAAATAAGCTTGATAAAATTGAAGAAAGGAATGCATCATTCAAAAATACGAATCCTTCATTGAGTATTCAGGAGACTTGAGATATTGAGCAGCCTTTTCAGGCCTTAGGCTACTATGCCTTCAAGGCTTTCATTAATTGTGCTTTTCTTCTAACGGCAACCGGAATAGAATCACTCGAACTAAGAATAACATCACCTCCACGCCCTTTCGAATATTTTTCAACCTCCTTGATGTTTATTATGTATTCCCGGTGAATTCTAAAGAACATTTCATTTGTTAGGGTAGCCTCAAAATGTCCCAGATTCTTAGAAAGGAGAATATTCTTGCCAGATTTCAATTTCATCTTGGTGTATGCTCCGCTCGACTGAAAAAATAAAATATCCTTGATTGGAACTAAGTCATAACCACTCATTGTAGGAATCTCCAATCGCTCAATCTTGTTTATTTCCCCAAGAGACGTAAGCACTTCTTGCAAGTTGTGCGTTTCCGAATCAATATACTTATTTAAAGTACCGACTGCAGAAACAAGCAATTCTGAATCTATTGGTTTTAGCAGATAATTTATCGCATTTGCCTTAAAAGCCTCTATTGCATATTGATCATAAGCGGTAACGAAAATAACATTCAACCGAAGGTCAGATAGCCGATCAAGCAATTCAAAGCCATTACCCCCTGGCATTTCAATATCCAAAAATAGAACGTCCGGTTTTTCTTGACGGATAAGTTCCTCCCCATCGGTAATATTGTTGGCATGCCCGCAAATCTCAATATCCTTGCAAAATTGAGCTAACATTCCACTTAAGTTATCTATTGCTCTTATTTCATCATCAATGAGCACTGCTCTTATCATTGGATTGGAATTTTAATTTTTACTAATGTACCATTTGACCTCTCGTTCTCATCAATTTTATCAAGCCATTCAATATGAATATCATTGCCCATCATAGTCTTATAAATATCAATTCTATCTTCATTCAACTTCGTTCCTTTCGAAGCGAAATGATGATTCTTTTTACCATCTCCAGACTTCTCGCGGCCAACACCATTATCATCGATGGTGCAGATAAGATAATCCTTTTCTTCTGCGAAGTATATTTGAATTTGACCGCCTTCACCCAAGGGCACAACTCCATGTCGAATTGCATTTTCGATATAAATCTGCAAAAACATAGGAGGCAAGAATAGCTTTTGTGTATCAATACTTTCTTCACAATGAATTGAATATTCAAAATTGTTCTTGAATCTTAGCTGCTCCAAATTAATATAGTTCTTCAGAAATCCAATCTCTTCTTCTAGAGTAATATAATCTTGGCCTGAATAATTAAGAGACTGTCGTACCAATTGCGAAAACTCAACGATATACTTATTGGACATGGCAACATCACCACTATTCACTATACTCTGAATGGAATTCAGCGAATTAAAAATAAAGTGAGGATTCATTTGAGCTTTCAGTGCTTGCATTTTCAATTGCGCCAAAACCTTTTCAGATTCTAGTCGCGACTCTCTTCTCTTGATAAACGCATAAACTAGATAAATAATTGCCCCAACCATCAAAAGAAGAAGGAGTAATTTGAACCACCAAGTTTGCCAAAATGCAGGTTTGATAACAAAAGACAAGCTAGCAGACTTTCCGAAAGAAGTACCATTCTCATACACAGCTCTGATTTGGAGAGTATACTCGCCGGGAGATAAATTTTGAAAAGAACAGTTTCTTCCGCTCGTAAATTGCCATTCCTCTGCGACTTCCTTAAGTCTATAGGCATAACTATTCGGCTGACTTCCATAAATCAAACTCGCAAAATCAATGGAGATGTTTTTTTGTTTATGATTCAGCTCTAAAGAATCCAATGAGATTAATTTTCCATTTGCCTCAAAACTTGTAATGGAAGGAGAATACGCACGAGTATCTTGAATATTATCTAGATTCAAAGTTCGAATTCCATTATTTGTCTTCACTAAAAGTTCATTCTCAAAAATCGTCGCCCTAGTATTGTATTCTGCAAAAAGCCCATTCTCCTTATTTAATTTTTTTATCCTGATAATGACCAGTCCTTTTGGGCTCAAACGATAAGACAATATCGTAACTCCAGCATTGGTAGAAACTATCAATCTGCCTTTACTTAGACTAATATTATTGATAGTCTTACTTATTAAACCATTATTGACATCTAAAGTATAAATCACATGTCCATCATAATAAGCCTTTATGGCGTTTTGCTCTTGCACCCATAATATGCCGAACTCATCCAATTCTAGAGAAAGCACATGCTTTTTTAAGGAGTCACTCAATATATTTTTTTCCCAACTTCCATCTTGTTTTGAGAGCAAATAAGTCCCATCAAGCGTGCCTATGAATACATCTTTATTGTTCGGGGCTATTTTTATTGCTGTTGTTCTTTGTTGATCAATAAGTTCAATTTTAGTCTGAGGCAATTCAACAATTGCAGTAGCTAGATTCGTTCCAATCGCTAGAACATTTTTCTGTCGATCAAAACACTTGATAAGACCAGCATAAGAATCAATGCGAAATTTTTCTGACTTCTTCGTTTTTCTATCAAAAAATAGAAAACTATAATACCTCTCCAATCCTCTAAATGATTCTGCCGAATAAATTAATTTATCATTAGTTTTAAACGGGAGATAGTTCGTCTCTTTGCCCTTAAACTTTTGGTAAGTCTCACCTCCTTGAGACTCTTTGAACAAAATTCCGTCTTCATTATAGAGAGCAATTCCAGCACCTCCATCAAAAGAAACAAAATTTAGAGATGGATCTGATAGGTCATCTACCCATTGAGCTGCGTCATTATTTGGAAACAAAAAGACCCCATGCTTAGCAGTAATCGCCCAGATTCCGCCTTCACGGTCAAGCAACACACCCCTAACTTCAACATCTCTATCAAACTGATGATATAATTTTAGATCATTTAGATTTGTGTCGCATTGATATATTGCCGATTTCTGAGCAAAAAACAGTTGCCCTCCTCTGTGCACAACATATCCTGAAGTTGTTGACTTTGATCCATTGATAAGAATTTGATCTTCAATGCTACCATTTGACGAGTCAAGGCTCAACTTAAACAGCTTTCTTTCTGCACCAACTATTCTTTCCAAAGCATATAAGGAATTATTGAGGAAAATACCGCATGAAACGCCCGATAGATTCATGCATTGTTTTAAAGAATTAGTTTTAAAATTATAAGAGTAAACATTGCCGTGGGTAAAAAGAAAGAACCCTTCTTTTGTTTGCTGGATATCATGCAATCTCTTTTCAATTTTTACAATTCGCACATTGTCATCCTCCACGATGCAGATGTTAGCCACTTCAGCCTCTCGATCTAACTGAAAAAAGATTGCATTCCCTATTGAAGATTTGCCGTGCGAGATATATTCTTTTCGATTAAAAGCACCACTTATCTTTTTGAGAACAGAATCATTTTGAGCGTTATAAATTTTCCCATCCTTATACATGCATAGAGTCCCATTAAATGGTGACAACCAAACTCGCCCTTGGGCATCAATTGTACTATAAACGACGTCATTGTCAGAAAGACCATCGCCAACGTCATAAATTCTAAAATTCGTGCCATCAAAACGAATAACACCATCCTTAGAATTTATTAGAATAAATCCCGAGGAGTCTTGAACAGCATTGTACAACTCATTCGAGGGCAGGCCATTGTCAACATCGTAATGGATAAAGTTTTGCGCATGAGAAACTAATACACTCGAACTAAACAGAATCGATAATAGTAAATATTTAAATCGCTCAACGAAAGGCATGATAGAAGTTAAAGATAATGGCTCTAAGCTTTGAAATAGAAGAATGAGCCTATTTCTAGCACAGGATGTATCAAAAAGAAACAACTAACAATCTACATCCTCCCTTTGACTACATCATCTACAACCTCAGGGTTCAAGAGAGTAGAAATATCACCGAACTGATCCAATTGATTGGCCGCTATTTTTCGCAATATTCTTCTCATGATTTTTCCAGAGCGCGTCTTAGGTAGACCAGGAACAAATTGAATCTTATTCAACTTGGCAATAGGCCCCACCTGATCACTTATAATTTGATTAATTTCCGCGCGAACTTTATCTTGATTTCCGTCTTCTCCAGTTCCTTTCAGAATGACAAAACCATAAAGTGCATTCCCTTTGATGTCATGCGGAAAACCAACGATGGCACTTTCGGCGACGGCACTGTGCTCATTAATCGCATCTTCAATGGGCGCCGTTCCCAAATTATGCCCAGAAACAATGATCACATCATCTACCCTTCCTGTGATTCTATAAAATCCTTCTTCATCACGTTTAGCACCATCGCCAGTAAAATACATCCCGGGGAATGCAGAAAAATAAGTATCAATATAGCGTTGATGATTACCCCAAATCGTTCTTGCCATAGATGGCCATCCATGTTTTATACAAAGCGCACCTTCTACTTCTAATCCATCTAGCTCTTGTTTGTCTGCATCCATCAGACAAGCTTGGACGCCCGGCAGCGGATTGGTCGCAAAAGTAGGCTTGGTTTCTGTCACAAATGGTATAGGAGAAATGAGAATTCCCCCGGTTTCAGTTTGCCACCAAGTATCGACTATTGGACATTTTTGCTTCCCTATATTTTTGTCATACCAATGCCATGCCTCCTCATTAATGGGTTCACCTACCGTACCCAAGACTTTTAGTGAACTTAAATCATACTTATTTACGTAATCCAAACTTTCTTTTGCCAAGGCTCGAATGGCAGTTGGTGCGGTATAAAACTGATTGACCTTATGCTTTTGAACGACATCCCAAAATCGGCCACAATCTGGATAGGAAGGGATTCCTTCAAACATGACCGTTGTTGCCCCATTAGCAAGTGGACCATAGACAATATAAGAGTGTCCCGTAATCCATCCAATATCAGCAGTGCACCAATAAATTTCACCCTCTTTATAATTAAAAATATTCTTGAATGTATAGGCCGTATACACCATATAGCCCGCTGTGGTATGCATCATACCCTTGGGCTTGCCCGTACTTCCTGAGGTATATAATATGAATAGCGGGTCTTCAGCATCCATGACTTCAGCTTCGCAAACATCATCTGCTGCATCCAATAATTCCTTTAGGTAAATATCTCTGCCTTCTTGCATTTGAATCGCTTCCTTGGTACGCTGCACGACCAATACTTTATTTACCTCAGGCGAATCCTTCATGGCTTCATCTACTATGCCTTTGAGATCTATAGTCTTGGAACCTCGGAAACCTCCATCAGCAGTGATTACCATTTTTGCACCACAATCATTGATACGAGAAGACAAGGCCGTTGAAGAAAAGCCAGCGAAAACAACTGAGTGAATAGCACCTATGCGTGCGCAGGCCAAAACCGAAACAGCCAATTCAGGAATCATGGGCAAGTAAATCACCACTCGATCTCCCTTATTGATCCCTTGGGATTTCAAGACATTGGCCATCTTGCAGACCCTCTGATGCAGTTCAGTAAAACTGATGTGCCGCGCCTCCTCATCTGAATTATTGGGCTCAAAAATTATAGCTGTTTGTTCTCCCTTTGTCGCCAAATGTCGGTCGATACAATTCACCGTAATATTTAATTTGGCTCCTTTGAACCATTCAAATTTTGCATCCTTAAAATTTTGTGATGAGACAGTGTCCCATGTATGCTTCCATTGAAAATTGTCCCTGGCAATTTTATCCCAAAAGGCATTGGGGTCATCTATAGAATCTTGATAGGCTTGCTGATAATCTTGTTGAGAATTTATATTAAAGTAGTCCATAGAGTGCTTATCAATTATTTTTAAAATTTGGCAAATGAGCTTGATAGAAAATTCATCATCCAGCATCTCATGCAATAGACTTCAAATATATTGTCTAATTTTTTAGTCGCCGTAGCATCCTCAGTCGGTGGTCTTTTCAGGTGCAGATATACTTAGTGTTTCCGACCAACTAGGCTCGGACGGTATTATAATTTGTTAAAACATCATCGGCCTTTCTATCAATCTCTTTTATAAGTCATTCCTACGATAGTCGATGTTAGGAATTTTCTCCCAAATTCGAGCAAATTATAAATCGAGAAGATTCCCGCTTCCATCATTCGTTTCTTATTGAACCTCCATCATGCGGGAATGACTGAGTGATGAGCTGGTGACTATCTGAAAGGCATGAAGCACTCATGAGTCTTTAGTGAAGTTAATTTGATAGAACATTCTCAGTCTTTTTATCAATCTCCCCTATACGTCATTCCTTAATCTGCGATAACGGATGTCGGGAATCTTCTCCCAAATTGAGGCGCATTTTAATTCGAGAAGATTCCCGCTCGCATCATTGCTTCCTTATGGGGCATCCATCATGCGGGAATGACAGAGTGGTAGGAGCTAGCAAGTAAGCAGAAGGCATGAAGGACTCATGAGTCTTTAGTGAAGTTAATTTGATAGAACATTCTCAGTCTTTTTATCAATCTCCCCTATACGTCATTCCTACGATAGTCGATGTCAGGAATCTTCTCCCAAATGAGGCGCATTTTAATTCGAGAAGATTCCCGCTCGTATCATTGCTTCCTTGTGGGGCATCCATCATGCGGGAATGACAGAGTGATGAGCTGGTGACTATCTGAAAGGCATGAAGCACTCATGAGTCTTTAGTGAAGTTAATTTGATAGAACATTCTCAGTCTTTTTATCAATCTCCCCTATACGTCATTCCTGAATCTGCGAAAGCGGATGTCAGGAATCTTCTCCCAAATTGAGGCACATTCTATTTCGAGAAGATTCCCGCTTCCATCATTCGTTTCTTATTGAACCTCCATCATGCGGGAATGACAGGGTTCTGTGGAGGTGGTGGAAGGACGGCATGAAGCATTGAATACTTCCGAAAATTAATTTGATAAGACCTTCTCTACTCTTGCATCAATCTCACCTATAAGTCATTCCTACGATAGTCGATGTCAGGAATTTTCTCCCAAATTCGAGCAAATTATAAATCGAGAAGATTCCCGCTTCCATCATTCGTTTCTTATTGAACCTCCATCATGTGGGAATGACAGGGTGATGAGCTAATGAGTGAGTGGAAGCCATCAGCACTAAACAATGTGCGGTTAAACCGGAGCTCAAATCAAAAAAATCAACGGGATTTAAATAAATTTAGACTTCACAAAAAAAATATCATAATGTACAAATTACTATTCGTTGCTTTCTTCTCCCTAACTTTAGTTGGATTCACAAGTTGTGGAACATACAAAAGTGCGGCAAGTCAAACTGGAGTTAGCTCTTCAATGTTAGGGAAAATTGGAAACGTGCTAATTCAAGATTTAGGCAGTTCAGTTCTTTCGAATTCAGGAATGGGCGACATGGCAGGCAAGCTTAACATGGGCACCAAACTAAATTCTATAATCAAAGGCGCTTCAATGGTAAGCTCTTTGAAAAATATGCTTTCTAGCAATTACGGTATACCATCAACTAAAGTTAATGATGCATATGGAAAATTTGGAACCTTGAAAGATGTAGCCACTTTCATTGGTCAGAATGCCAGTAAAAGCTTTTTGTCATCACTTTAGAATTTTTTAAATACAGCGAGAGGGTAGAAATAATTTCTACCCTTTTTTTATGCTCAGAATCACTTTTGCAGCTGCATTCTTGCACTAAAGCTGGGCGTAATTTGTAAAACGCCCTAATATCTTTTCAAAAAGCTAGATCCACCTTGCTCCTGCTCCGATTTTTGAATAGAGGATAAATTTTTTTGAATACAAGCTGAGCTTTCTATGTGGGGATCGGCGTCTCCTTCTTAGCAATCGAAGCGTAAGGCCAAGCGCGAATGGTGAAAAAAATCACCAAAAAATAATTCTCTGATTTTTGCAGACCTAATCAATTGAGTTTAGTCAACTCCCCCAATTCTCTCGGTCCAAACTTCTGTATTGAATAGCTTCTGCTAGATGTTCAAAATTTATCTTCTCCGAGCTGTCTAAATCTGCAATAGTTCGACTCACTTTTAGAATGCGATCATAGGCGCGGGCTGAAAGATTTAATTTTTCCATGGCACTCTTCAATAAATTTTGTCCAGCACTATCCAATCTACAGATGCTCCTCAATTGCTTCGAACTCATTTGTGCATTACAGTAAATTTCTGATCTTTCATAGCGCTTAGTCTGCACTTGACGCGCTCGAATGACACGCTCTCGTATCCCTTGACTATTTACCGCACTCACTTCTTGAGTGTTTAATTCTGAAAAAGCAACAGGCGTTACTTCTACATGCAAATCAATGCGATCTAATAGAGGACCCGAAATTTTATTTAAATACTTCTGAACATTTCCCGGCGGACAAGTACACTCTTTTTCAGGATGGTTAAAATAACCGCAGGGGCAAGGATTCATGCTAGCCACTAACATAAATGACGAAGGGAAATCAATGGAGACCTTTGCTCGCGCGATGGTCACCCGACGCTCTTCCATGGGTTGTCGCATCACTTCTAAAACAGTGCGTTTAAACTCTGGCAATTCATCCAAGAATAAGACTCCATTATGTGCTAGGGAAATTTCACCAGGCTGCGGATTGCCCCCACCCCCAACCAAAGCTACATCGCTGATGGTATGGTGTGGAGACCGAAAGGGTCTCTTAGACACCAGGGTCGAATTTTCTGCCAGTCTGCCTGCAACCGAATGAATCTTTGTCGTCTCCAAAGCTTCTTGCAAGGAGAGCGGTGGCAATATACTCGGCAGCCGTTTGGCCAACATCGTTTTACCGGCACCTGGAGGACCAATGAGAATTACATTATGCCCACCCGCTGCGGCAATTTCCATTGCACGCTTAATACTCTCCTGCCCTTTTACATCTGCAAAGTCAATTTCAAATTCATATTGTGAATGAAAAAACTCATCTCTTGTATCGACATCTATAGGTTCCAATTTCGATCGCTCGTTGAGGAAGTCAATTGCATCTGAAAGATGTGAAACTCCATAAACCAGCACATCGTCTACCATGCCAGCTTCTCTTGCATTCTCCTTGGGAACGAATAAATTTTTGATGCCATCTTTCCGCGCTTGGATGGCAATGGGCAATGCTCCTTTAATGGGTTTTATTTCGCCGTCTAAGGATAGCTCCCCCATGAACATACTTTCTTCAAATAAATCCGTGCTCAGCTGATTGCTCGCTCCCAAAATCCCTAGTGCTATAGGAAGATCAAATGCTGTACCCGTTTTCCGTATATCGGCAGGCGACAAATTGACCACAACCTTGGTTCGCGGCATTTTATACCCATTGTTCTTGATAGCGCTCTCTACTCTATGCTGACTTTCTTTGACTGCATTGTCAGGCAGACCAACAATATGAAATTTATTTCCGTCGAGCACATCGACTTCTGTAATGATGCTTACGGCATCGACGCCATAAACGGCGCTTGCATTGATTTTTACTAACATTAGAATGTAAAGGTAATGAGAAATTGCTTACTTAACTGTCGAGCCACAGGCTCAGAACTATTCTCCATTCGTAGCTCGGAAGCTACGAATAGAAGTGCTTTATACAATTCATCATTCTGGAAGCTATGAATAGTCGTTAGAATTTACGAATAGAATGGACACTTCAGAGTTCAAACAATTTTAACAAGATTGCCTAAGAAAAATTTTGAAATGACTTTTACCTTTATTTCTAATCACAAAGAAATACGTTATATGAAAAATTTAATTTTATTCGCTGCCATTTTAATTGGCGGTATTATTTTAACCCCATTCAGTGCTGAAGCAAAGAAACATTATATTAGTAAAACAATTTATGACAGTAATGGAGGCAAATGGGTAATCAAAGGCTGGGTTGATGTTTCTGTAATTCCACCTGGCATAAATGATTGGGATTTATGGGTTACAGATCCTAATGACAATAAAATCCACTTTAATGGACCAACTTGCTGTCCTCAATATGACGAATCAACAGGAATGTTTAGCTTCAAAATAGAAATTGAAGGAGAATTACAAACCATATCTTTTCAATCGGAATAATAAAATAATTACAATATGAAAATTCTTAGAAAAAAAATCTTAGGGATAATCCTATTAAGCCTATTCACACTTTCTTGCTCTGAGGTTAATTCACAAAAGAACTTTGGAATAAATGGAGACTGGAGGATAATAGGTTTTGAGCAAACGGAAGAAAACCAAGATAATTCAAATATGACTATTGCCTTAGCAGAAGCTTTCCAATCAAATGATTTTGTTCTTAACATCAGCAATGATAAAATAATCGTTGCTGACAAAACAGGCCGATCTGTCGAAGAAATAAAAATTTCTAAAGTAAGCGACACTAAAATTGCTTATCATAAGGAAGCAAAGGGCAAGGTTATAGATGGAACAATGACCTATCGAAAAATAGATAAAGACAAAATAGATTTGCATTTTGACAGTGACTTTGTCTATCACATGGAAAAATTATAATCTCAAATTCAAAGCCTTAGTTTTTTACTAGGGCTTTTTTAGCATAGTATCCCATTTATCTTAAACTACTGAGCTCAGAACTATTCTCCATTCGTAGCTCGGAAGCTAGGAAGAGCGCTAAGGTAGATTGTTAAATAAAAAGTGATAAAAATTTACTTCTTCTTTAACAGTTATCGATATGGAATTGAATTGATGCTGCAGTCGTTATTATATGCGCATCATTCTAATTTCCTTATTCATTTCATTATCCTTCATTTTAAAAGCTCAAACTAATTCCATAGATTCTATCTATGTAGACAAATCTGACCGGAAGATGATGCTTTATAAAAAGAAAGAAATCGTCAAGACCTACATCATAAGCATTGGCCAAGTTCCAATTGGACATAAACGCATTGAAGGAGACTTAAAAACTCCAGAAGGCCTCTATACTATTTCAGATAAAAATCCGCACAGTCAATATTATCTAAATTTGGGCATCTCCTACCCAAACAATGCCGATAGAAAAAGGGCAAGAGCCTTAGGAAAAAGCCCAGGTGGAGCTATAAAAATTCATGGCTATTCTGATCGCTATGGCTCTACCAAGGCACGCGACAGCCGATATGTCTACACTTGGGGTTGCATTGCTCTGACGAACAATGACATGAAAGAAGTTTATGATTGGGTTAAAGTGGGCGCAAAAATTATGATTGTGCCCTAAACTCTATCGAAAGAAATACGCTTCCCTAACTTACTCATATCAAATTTCCCTTCATTGTAAACTGGGTGCCCGCTCACGAAGGTGGTGCAAATTTCATGCGGGAAAGTATGCCCTTCAAATGGACTCCAATTGCATTTATATTCTAAGTTTTCTTTGGTGACTTCAAAAGACTTATTCGGGTCTACTAGAACCAAATCTGCAAAATAACCCTCACACAAATATCCCCTTTCCTTTACTTGAAAACATTGCGCTGGTGCATGACACATTTTTTCTACCAAGCGCTCTAGACTTAATCTACCTTCTTTTACATATTGCAACATCAACAATAAAGAATGCTGAACTAAAGGCACACCGCTTGGCGCTTCTAAATAATCTTTAGACTTCTCCTCCCAAGTATGTGGCGCATGATCTGTCGCAATAATATCCAACCTATTGTCTAATAAAGCTTCCCAAAGAGCCTCTCTATTAGACGCTTCTTTGATGGCCGGATTGCATTTAATTTGATTGCCATACTTCTCATAGTCATCAGCAGTAAAATTTAAATGATGCACACAAACTTCGGCAGTAATGCGCTTCTGCTCCAATGGCAGCATATTAGAAAAGAGAGAAAGCTCTTTTTCGGTGCTGATATGGAGAATATGCAAACGGGTATCATTCTTCATGGCGAGCTGAACCGCATCAAATGAAGAGGCAAAACAGCCATCTACATCCCTTATGACTGGATGGTCTTTTGCACTTAGGCTTCGACCGCTTTCTTTAGCCAGTTCTAAATTTTCTCGAATCACGCCTTCCTTCTCACAATGTGTGGCAATCAGGACTTCACTTTCTGCAAAAATGTGATTCAAGGTCAGATGATTATCGACCAACATATTGCCGGTACTTGAACCCATGAATATTTTTAAGCCACAATAATCATTCTTCATCTGATTAATCTTTAAGGCCTCCTCAGCATTCTCATTGCTTACCCCCATAAAAAAAGAATAATTTGCCGGAGAGACTTCCTTGGCACGCTGATATTTTTGCTCCAATAATTCGAAAGTCAAGGCAGGGGGTTTGGTATTCGGCATTTCCATAAATGTTGTGGTACCGCCGGCGACGGCTGCTTTAGACTCTGTCGCGATTTCAGCCTTATGAGTCAGCCCAGGCTCTCTAAAATGTACCTGATCATCAATAACACCCGGTATTAGAATCAAGCCCTCAGCAATAATTTCCTCGTGATTTGCCTTTATGCTGATATCCGGGTCAATTCGCTCGATTCGTTCATTACGAATATGCACATCCCCATTCCAAATTTTGCCTTCATTCACTAATTGGGCATTCTTTATGACATAATTATCCATGGCAGCTCTTAAGGTGACAAATCTAAAATGAATTACCTTTAAAACTTAATAAATCTTGATATGAAGAGATTGGGACTCGTCTTATTATGCACTCTATCTGTTGCTGCAATCCATGCACAATCTACATTTCTGAATAGAAATATGGATGATCAATTCTTGATTGATCGAATCGATATCTTGAGCGGGGATGTTTCGGACGACTTTCACACAGCCAATGGGCCATTGAGTCGAAAAGATGCAGTCAATAGACTACAGGATTATTTAGATGAAAAAATTGAAAATGACTTTGAAATAAGCACTGCTGAAGCCGATGCCATTTCCGTTATTTTACAAAAAAACAGTGAATGGACGGATGATGAAAAAGGAGAATCGGAATATACATTATGGGATGTTTTCTATAAAAAGAGAGCTGAATTCTTATCCTATCAAGATGACAAATACTTTGTCGCCATAAACCCAATATTCAATTACCAACAGATGCTAGAAGGTGGGAATGGAAGTCAATTTCTGTTTCAGAATAGAAAAGGGATAGACGTTCGAGCGCGAATAGGCGAGAGAGTCGCCTTTTATTCTTCTGTTACGGACAATCAGGAAAGGGGTCCACAATATTATCAAAATTATATTAGGGATAGAAAATCTATCCCAGCTGGAGGCACCTATTATAAATCATTCAAAAATTCAAAGCCTGGAAGTGCGCAAGATTACATTTTGGCGAGTGGATATGTAGATGTTGAGGCAGTGAAGGACGCTATCAACCTTTCTTTTGGCTATGACAGAATACATTTAGGAGATGGTTATAGATCGCTGTTTCTATCTGACTGGGGAAGCAATTACACTTACTTCGGCATCAACACCAAGTTATGGAAATTCAATCTTCAGAATTTATATATGGAGCTTACACCACAGTTTCAACGTGGTGCGGATCGACTTTTGCCTAAAAAATATGCAGTGGCGCATCATCTAAGTTTCAATGCAGCGAAATGGCTTAACATTGGATTTTTTGAAGCAGTCACCTTTAGCAGACCCAATCATTTTGAATTCCAATACTTGAATCCCGTCATATTCTATAGAGCTATAGAGCAAACTGTTGGAAGCCCAGACAATGCCCTACTGGGATTAAACTTTAAACTCAATCCTGGAGTAGGCGCAGTAATTTACGGACAACTCATTCTGGACGAATTCAATTTTGGACGAATTACGAGTGGCGATAAATGGTGGGCCAATAAATACGGACTACAAGCCGGAATCAAAATGGCTGACCTTGGGGGCGTTGAAAATCTATTGGTTCAATTAGAAGGAAATCTAGTAAGACCATTCACCTATAGCTATGATGACAGTATTGCTGATTATACGCACTACAATCAAGCTCTAGCCCATCCTTTAGGAGCAAATTTTTCTGAACTTATTTTAAACGTTCACTACAAACCCATTGAAAATTTATTTCTAAATCTTACAACCATTTACTATAAACAAGGAATTGATTTGACAGATTCAATTGCTTATGGAGGGGATATTTTCAAAAGCAATGCTCTACGAAACGACAACTTTGGCATCGAAATGTATAACGGGCTGTCTCAGAATGTACTCTTTGCCAATTTAAATGCGGCCTATGAGATTAAGCCAAATGTCTTCTTTGATTTGGGAGGAGGATATCGCAGTCAGAATAATGCACTACTCAGAGGCAGTGCACCATTCTTTTACGGCGGCTTCCGTTGGAACACTTCAAGAAGGCAATACAATTTTTAAGCATGGGCTTCGTTAGAAAATTATACGAGTTTTTAAATCCAAAGTTTCAAAATCTCGCCTTAGAATACCCAGTCGAATTTAAAAGCCGATTTGGACATGGTAAAAAATCGCACCCTCTTCTCCTTGAAATTATAGAAGCTGAACGGAAAACATATGAGGCTTGCATTGAAGAAATCTTAAAATTTAAATCTACTTTTCATGAGATAAGTGCTGATCAGATTGAGGGAAATAGCATTGCACCTTATTGGAAAAATGACTTCCTTCCCGGTCTTGACATTGTCGCTCTCTATACTATTCTCACTAAAGCTAATCCAGAAGTTTATCTCGAGATAGGCTCGGGGAATTCTACTAAAGTCGCTTTTAAGGCAAAAAAAGAACAAAAGCTTAAGAGCAAAATTGTTTCAATAGACCCATTTCCTCGTGCAGAAATTGACAATTTATCTGATGAAGTTATTAGAACACCACTAGAAGAGTTCGATCTAGACTATTTTGAAACGCTGCCTAAAAACACCATCATTTTTGTCGATAACTCGCATCGGGTATTGCCTAATTCCGATGCCACCGTTTTTTTTATGGAAGTCCTGCCTAAACTAGCATCAGGAACAATTGTTCATATACATGACATTTATATCCCAGATGACTATCCACAATTTATGTGCGACCGCTTTTATTCAGAGCAATATACCTTGGCAGCCTTTATCATGTCCAATCCCAAGCGCTATAAAACCCTATTCCCCGCATGGTTTGTACATACAGACCCTAGCCTTTCAAAAAAGCTCGAACCCCTTTGGGAACATGACAATCTCAAAGAAACAGAACGACATGGTGGTTCATATTGGATAGAAATTGCTTAGAATAACATTAGTTTAGAAAAAGCTATTCCATAACTTTATTACATTCATTAAAATTTTAATCCATGAAGAAATTTATTGCCATTGCCTGTTTAGGTCTATTTATAGCGTCTTGTTCAAGAGTACCCTTGACAGGTCGCAAACAAGTCACTTGGATTCCAGGTGGACAAATGCGTGCAATGTCATTTGCACAGTACAAAAGCTTTCTAACACAGAAGCGACCTGAGACTTCTGGAACTAATTACAATATGGTCAAAAAGGTTGGACAAAAACTTGAGCAGGCTGTCACCTCATATATGAGCTCTAAAGGTCTTTCAGACAATCTTAAAGGTTACCAATGGGAATACAATTTAGTAAATGACAAAGCTGTCAATGCATTTGCCATGCCGGGGGGTAAAGTTGTAATCTATAGTGGGCTCCTACCAGTTACGCAATCCGAAGCGGGTCTGGCAGCCGTTATGGGCCATGAACTCTCACATGTGATTGCAGAACACGGAAATGAGCGTATGTCCAAGACCTTGATTGCGCAAGGTCTGGCAATTGGCGGCTCAGCTGCCATCTCAGCAAATAATCCGCAGCATGTAAACATATTTAACCAAGCCTTCGGAATGGGGGCTCAAGGTGTTTTGCTTGCCTTCTCTAGAAAACATGAATTAGAAGCTGATCGTATGGGCATGATATTTATGGCCCGCGCAGGCTATGATCCTAAAGAAGCTATTGGCGTATGGCAGCGTATGGGGAAACAAGGCGGAGCCAAACCTCCAGAAATATTGAGTACTCATCCGCATGATGCCACTCGAATTGCTAACCTTCAAAAGTATTTAGAAGAAGCTAATGTTCATTATCGCCCGAACAATAGAAGACGATAGTGAAAGTCAATCTTATTCAGAAAATAATGAGCCGCTTCTATCCCATAACGATAGAGCGGCTTTCTTCTGAAATGCATCCAAACTTACTTCTCCAATATCATAAGGATGAGTGGCTCTTAGAAACTGGAAGCGCATTATACTCTAAGGGCTTAAGCTATGCACCATTCAATATTGCTTTTAAACAAATCTCCCAAGACTTAGCTAATATTGACAATTTCCTTCTCTTAGGAACGGGGCTTGGAAGCGCTTTGGCCATTCTTCAAAAAGAATATAACATTTACCCTAAAACAGTACTCATAGATTACGATTCAGAAATTCTGGAGCTGAGCAGACGAGTGCTTGGAATAAATCGTGAAAATGTCGAATTCCATTGTGCAAGCGCATTGAATTATTTGGAATCTTGTTCTTCCAAATTTGATTTAATTGGCATTGACATTTTTAAGGATATGACCAATGCGGAAGAGTTGTTCGAAAAAGCGTTTTTCCATCGAGTTCAATCGGTTTGTTCCACAAAAGCAATTTGTATTCTCAATGCGATATTCACCAGCAGTGCAGAGGAGTCAAAATTAGATCAGGAAATAAGCAGCTACTTCAAGTTTGAAAAATTGAATTACCGAAGAAATAAAATTTATATAATGAAACCTATTTAATAGGAAGAATTCGTTTCTTCTTTGCACTCAACATTTCTTCAGGCACTATATCAAGAATACTTTGTTTGAAAGAGTTCAGAAGCTTCTTTTTTGTAAAATATTTATTAGTCACTATGCTTATTTCTCGCGCGGGGGCTGGATCTTCAAAGAATCGAATGTTTTCCATCATTTCCTCAGGAAAATCTTGCAGGCACAATTCAGGCAAAATCGTCATACCACCATTCACCTCCACCATACGGATAAGCGACATTAAGGAACCCGACCTGTATTCAAAAAAATTATCAGAACCCTTAAACTTTTTCTTACCACAGAGATTTAAGGTTTGGAAGTGCATACAATGTTCGTCATTCAATGACCAAATTTCATTTGCATCTAAGTCTTCCGCCTTCACTGTTTTCTTCTTGAGAATTTCATGCCCTTGGCTCGCTAGAACCACATAGGATTCATTGTAAAGTGGAGTCTCCTTAATCGTTCTTTCCTTGAGCGGCGTACTCACTATTCCAAAGTCAAGTGCATCATTTTTCAAACGCTCAATAATTTGATTCGTGGTCAGTTCGTTGACTGCTATTTCAATGTCTTTATTCTTTTTAATAAAATTCTTTAAGGTCCTTGGCAAAATACAAGGAGCTACAGTAGGAATGACACCAATATTTAAAAAGCCTGAAACCCCTTTCGTTGATTCCATAAGAATTTCATCAATCTTATTTCTTTCAAAAAGAATTGTTCTCGCTTGTTCAATAATCGTTTTCCCAATTTCGGTTGGGATGATTGGATGATGGTTTCTATCAAATATTTTAATACCGAGCTCCTCTTCCATTTTTTGGATTTGCATACTCAAGGTTGGCTGAGTAACGAAGCATTTTTCTGCTGCGGTCACAAAACTTCCATTTTGTTCCACAGCAACAATATATTGGATTTGGGTGAGTGTCATTGGGCTTTTAAATATATCTTAGTCTTAGATGAATTCAAAATTCAACCTCATATAATTATGCAAAATGATAGCTCTACTATCCTAAATGAACTCAAAGCACATATTGGGAAAACTTATCTGAATACTCGATCAGCTGCCGGAAAATGGTTGCAATACACTATTGAACAGGTTGAAGAAGGCTCAATCAAATTAAGTATGAGAGTCGGAGAAGAAATGACAAACCCAATAATGACCATGCATGGGGGTATAATGGCAACCGTAATGGACGAATGTTCCGGCCTCGCATTCTATTCTTCTGGCGCACCTACTTTTTACGCAACACTCAACCTAAATATCGATTATTTGAGACCGGCACCCCTAGGGTCTAGGATATACGCCCAAGCCACCCTTATTCGCAGAGGAGAACGCATTGGGAATGTGCAATGCCAAGTTTTTAATGATAAAGATGAATTGCTTGCCCAATCAACAACTAATTTGGTGAACACCGAAATGACGCTTCTTTCGCTTGAAGAGGAGCGCATTAAAAAATAGCATGTATTTTTGCATACTTTCATGCTTAAGAACAAGAAAATAGCCGTTGTCCTACCTGCATACAATGCAGCAAAGACTCTCGAAATCACCTATAAGGAGATCCCGTTTGACATCGTAGATGAAGTCATATTGGTAGATGATGTCAGCAGCGATAAAACAGTTGAGGTAGCACAAGAATTGGGCATCAAGCACATTATCCAACATGACCGAAATAAAGGATATGGTGGAAATCAAAAAAGCTGTTATAATAAAGCATTAGAATTAGATGCGGACATAGTCGTCATGCTTCACCCCGATTATCAGTATACCCCCCAACTCATTCCTGCTATGTGCAGCATCATAGCTAATGAGGTCTACCCTTGCGTCTTAGGCTCAAGGATACTCGGACGAGGGGCACTCAATGGCGGCATGCCCAAGTATAAGTACATCGCTAATCGATTTCTAACCTTATTTGAGAATATTCTTATTGGACAAAAACTGAGTGAATACCACACAGGCTATCGTGCTTTTTCAAGAGAAGTTTTAGAAAGCATCTCCTACAATAACAATGATGACGACTTCATTTTTGACAATGAAATGTTGGCTCAGATTTTCATGGCTGGATTCGAAATCGCAGAACTCACTTGTCCAACGAAGTATTTTGAAGAAGCTAGTAGTATAAACTTTGCACGAAGCACTACATATGGCTTAGGTGTGATGAAAGTTTCCATTGCCTACCGTTTGCACAAATGGGGTTTAATCAAGTATAAAATTTTCAAATAAATTTAAGGCTGCAGTCGATAGGTATTCCACAGACCATCGATTTCCTCATAGACAATTCGATCGTGCATTCGACTCTTGCGTCCTTGCCAAAATTCGAAAAGGTGAGGTTTTACTATATATCCTCCCCAATGACTAGGAACCGGGACATCTTCGCCTGCATACTTCTTTGCCACCTCATCGTACTTGGACTCGAGCGCTTCTCTATTTTCAATGATTTCACTTTGATCTGAAGCCAAAGCTCCTAATTGGCTACCCAAAGGACGAGAATCAAAATATTCTTTAGTCGTTGAAAAATCGATTTTCTGCACTGAGCCTTGAATCCTAAGCTGACGTTCCAACTCTTTCCAAAAAAATACCAAGGAAGCCTTGTTGTTCCCTTCAAGTTCCTTTCCTTTTTTACTCTTATAATTTGTAAAAAAAACAAATCCGTCATTATCCCAGGATTTGAGTAAAACGATTCGCGCTTGCGGATGATTATTTTCATCGGCAGTCGCTAATGTCATTGCATTTACTTCTTTTATTTCTGCATTAATAGCTTCTTGAAACCATTGTTCAAATTGGAGAAACGGATTGTCCAAAATTGAACCTTCATTCAATTCAGACTGTGCGTATTCCAGTCTTAAGGATGCGATATCAGGCTTAATCATAAAAAAAATGCTGAATACAAAGGTATTCAGCACTAATGTAAAAAATTCGTTTTTATTAGCCTTCTAAATAATTCTTCATGACAAAGTAAAGTCCCCATGCCATAACTGCGGCAAAGAAAAAGCAAGTCAAATAACCAACAATGTCGCCAAATTCATAAAATGTCATTAATAGTGTGTTCATATTGGACTATTTAGATTACAAAGGTAAAGCCTAATTCTTTTTGTGGGCACGGAACTTGAAAATAAATCCACCTTGAACAATTGATTTTCCGTAACCTGCTTCAAGATAAACTGCTGTTCGATTCAAGAAAAAATATCTGACACCTGCGCCCATTTCAAAACCTATGGGCATTTCTGGTTTAAAGAGAGAATTGAAGGTTGAGTCCTCAGGAGTATATTGGGTAAAATCTTCTGAGATAACATGATTATAGCCCATGCCACCGCCAACATAAATATCCCAACGTGGAGTCACAAACATGTGGTAGTTTAATCTGATATTAGCCGTGATATCATGCACCTTGGTGCCATATTGGAAGAGCAAATCCTGATTGTTCGGAGTATCAAAGCGCAGCTCTTTCCAATCTGAAGTATACTGAACATAAGCCGTTGAAAGCATAATACTCAATTGGCGCGTCAGACCATATTCTGCCTTAAAATAGAAAGGACCAGCTCCTTCTACTCTATAATCTGCCTTTGCATCTTGATGATTGAACATGTAATCTTCCAATCTAGGAAAGCCATATCCATAGTGAAAATGAATCTGTCCCTTATTGTGAGCCTTCCAATCCCAATAATAGTTCCAACGATCGGCCTCATGATATTGGCCAAAAGCGAGTGGCGAAAAACAGCTGAGTATTATGATGGTGAACAATAGTTTTTTCATACGGAGAACGTCTTCAAAATAATGAGTATGAAAATACTGTATTTATTAGTATTATTAAAGAATTAAAGGTCTAAAATGCCTTCTCCTTGTCGGATTATCTCAATTTCATCAGAAGTACAATCTACTACGGTTGAGCTAGACATTTGCCCTATACCCCCGTCTATAATGAGGTCTACAAGGCCTTCATATTTGGCATGAATAAAATGAGGGTCAGTATAATACACCAAGTCCTCAGTTTCAATCAAAGAAGTACTGATAATAGGCCGACCAAACTCCTTGAGTAGCGCATGACAAATCGAATCATCAGGGACCCGGATTCCGACGGTACTGCGCCGAGCCATGATATTCTTTGGCACCTCTTTACTGGCGGGCAGAATAAAGGTAAAAGGGCCTGGCAAATGACTATTAAGCAGCCGATACAAGGGTGTAGAAATACTTTTAGTGTACTTGCTTAAATGACTCAAATCTGCACAGATGAATGAAAATTGTGCTTTCTTCATCGTGAGGCCTTTAATTTGACACAAACGTTCAATTGCCTTTTTATTGTAAATATCACATCCGATTCCGTAAACAGTGTCAGTTGGATAAATGATGAGACCACCTTCTTCAAGGACTTTCACAATCTTTCTGATCGCCACAGGATCCGGATTGCTTTCGTATATCTTAAGCAACATACTACAAAAGTAAAAAGATAAGCTTGATTATATTCGTTCTTATGAAGAGCATGATGTTGAGGCAGAAAATTTGGCTATTCCTGGTCGGACTCTGCTTCACTAGCCTATTGTATAAACCAATAACATTTGTATGGGTCTCGTGTGCTTTCCTTATCCATTGGCTCATTGACAAAAATCTACTTGATAAGATTAGAAGGGCATTTACAAACAAAAAAACATGGCCTTTTTACGCCTTCTTTCTTCTGCAGTTGCTTTGGTGTATAAAAACGAATTACAAAAATGAGGCAGTCATTCAAATGGAGCGGGCAATCTTTCTAGTTGTGTTTCCGATTATTCTTTCTTCTGAGAATTATTTAAGTGCAAAGGTTGAAAAGATTCTATTACGCATTTTTTCCATTGCATTGTTGGCTTCACTCTGTTACGCATTTTGTCACGCCATTTACTCATTTCATTTTTTAAAAGACGTCCCACTAAAAAACGTTCTACTAAACAGAGGTCAACTCTCCATCGCCACCATTTGGCACCCAGGCCACTATTCGGTTTTTATTGCATTCTTGATCTTGTGGAACTATACTCATTTAAAATACCAAACAGTCTGGCGATTCATCTATATCCTCCTTTTTTCTATCCCTTTAATTATTTTTACTTCCCGTACAGTCTTGCCTTTCTGTGTCCTTTTCGTTCTACTTGAATTATTAAATAGTGCAAGCAAGCGAACCAACAAGTTTAAAAGCAGATTCTTGGCAATTCTCCTAATCGTTATAGGTAGCTTACTGCTCTACTCTATCCCCAGTATTAATAAAAGAGTTCGAGACACTCTACAAAACATCAACAATATCAATCTCACCGTCGGTGATTCTGATGCAACAGCAGCACGAAGAGTCATTTATCAGAATAATATTGAACTTATAAAAGACAAACCAATGAGAGGCTATGGCTTAGGAGCCTCTCACATTGAACTGAAGGAAAAACTATTTAAAGAAGGTTATCAAAAATTAGCTGCTGACGACATTGGAGCTCATAGCGAATACCTGAAAATTTTCATCGAACAAGGAATTCTTGGTATACTTATTTTTCTATTCTTGCTTTTTTTCATCAGCCGAGAATTCTACAAGAATATTAAAGAAAATAAAATGGAGTTTTGGATGAGCCTTCTAATTATACTCACCTTCCTGACGGATAGCATGTTTGACTTTACCCGTTTTGCTGTTTTCTACCCCTTCTTCTGGAGCTTATTTATGTTTCGGGAAAATGAAGAGACTCAAGCTCTTACATTGTAAACTTATAACCCACCCCTCTCACTGAATGAAAGAAATTTGGATTGCGGGAATCTGCTTCAAAATACTTTCTAAAAGTCAGGATAAAATTATCAATGGTTCGCGTACTTGGATATACATTATAACCCCAAACCGTTTTCAAAATATGTTCTCTTGTGACAACTTCATTTTTATTCTCAACAAGAAGTTTCAATAACATCAGCTCCTTCTTAGTCAATGAATGTTTGTTTCCTTTCAAATCAATACACTCTTGTGCCTGAAAGTCTACCTTATTAGGTCCAAATTCAACGATGTCAAGATTCTCTTTCGGCTTCGAAAGTTGATTATTCTTTAAGATCAATTTATCGACGCGTAGAAGGAGTTCTTCTAGATTAAAAGGCTTGGTCATATAATCATCACCACCTTTCTTCAATCCTGCAACTCTATCAGCACCAGCACTTTTTGCAGACAAAAACATAATCGGAACTTTTGAATTTTGCAATCGAATTGATTCGCATACCATAAGCCCATCCATTTCAGGCAACATGATATCCAAAATGATGCAATCAAAATACTCTTGTTTAAAGCGATCAATAGCTTGCTTTCCGTCTGAAGCCACAGATACTTCGTAGCCTTCAAGCTCTAGATTTAGTTTTAGCGCATTGCTCAAGCTCTCTTCATCTTCTACGACGAGTATACTTGCTTTTGGATCTTTGTTCATGCTCGATTTCATATGGCTTAGATAAGTACTTCAAAAATAGAACCATGCGGCACATTGTTTTTCACGCGAATGTCATAATTGAATGCACGGACTAGTTTCTTAACTAGATATAAACCAATTCCAGTCCCTTTCGTATTTCGAGTGTTCTCATTGCCAACTCTGTAGAATTTTTGGAATATTTTCTTTTTATCAGCATCAGAAATTCCAATGCCTTTATCTGCTACACTCGCCACCCATTTCTTTCCATTATTCTTCAAGGCTACTTTTATAGGATGTTCAGGCGGACTATACTTATCCGCATTCCCAATGAGATTACTAAAGACTAATTTCCACAAATCTGAACTTCCATCGAGTTGAATTTTTTCATCGGGCAATTCGAGTTCAATCTCCCGCGCACTGCGCTCTTGATACTCCTCTATCACAGTCTTTAAAGTAAATCCTAATTCACAAGATTCATCAGTTAAAAAACTCTCTCCATCTTCAATTTGAGTGGCAATCAATATATTATTACACAGATCGCTCAAGCGTCTGGCCTCAGTCTCAGAGCTGCCTACGAGTTTTTGTTGTGTAGAATCATCTACTTGGCGGCGCATCATGGTTTGCATATTTAGAATTATTCCAGCAAGAGGTGTTTTGAGCTCATGAGTCACACTCATCATGAAGTTCCGCTGCATTTGGCCCAACTTCCTTTGCTTATAATATGCTCTATAAACGAATATTGAACTAATGAGAATAATCCCTAGGAAAGTGAGGCCCTCGCCCCAATACTGCCCCTCATTCCTTTTCAACTCATTCAAGGCCAAAAGGTTTTCGCTCTGCATGTCAAGGTTGGGCCTTAATTCTTGCTTCAACTCAATATGCTCCTTCCTCAACTCATATAATTTCTCATTTTCCTGCATCAGAGCATAACCCCACCATATAATGGCTAGAATTACATAGATAAATAAAATGGTATAAGCTATAGTGAAGCGCACAGCGCAAATTTAGAAGATTAAAGCGATTAATTGTTTTTTAGAATTAGAATTGGAATTTACCTTTGAGGCGCTTGGACGATTTGTTTATTGTTCATCCAAGAAAAAAACCTGAACTAATAAACGCTTTCAACTTCTATTTAGAGTCACTGATTGCATTTATGTTCAGAACAACATAAATGGATTATGACATTAGAAAAATTACTAAAACAAAGAATCGCGATTATAGATGGCGCTATGGGCACCATGATACAACGGTATAAATTAGAAGAGGCTGACTATCGTGGTGAGCGCTTTCAAGATTGGACCTGTGATGTGAAAGGGAACAATGACCTACTCAGTATTACTCAACCCAAAATTATCACGGAAATTCACAAACAATATTTGGAGGCCGGGGCCAATATAATCGAGACCAATACATTCAATGCTCAAAAAGTTTCGATGGCAGATTATGAGATGGAAGAATTATCTTATGAAATCAATGTGGCTGCTGCACAATGCGCTCGTCAGGCAATCAAAGAATTTGGGAAAGAGGACACCTACGTTGCTGGAGCTATTGGGCCCACAAACAAAACGCTCTCGCTTTCACCCGATGTAAACAACCCTGGCTTTAGATCGATTTCATATGATGAGGTCATGGAGGCTTATTACGAACAAGTCAAAGGGCTTGTTGATGGAGGTGTAGACATCATAATGATTGAAACCATATTCGACACTCTGAATGCAAAGGCGGCAATCTTCGCGACCAAAAAGTTTTTCGCAGATTCTGGCAAAGAACTGCCTATCATGATTTCAGGAACGATTACTGACAATAGTGGTCGCACATTAAGCGGACAAACTCTAGACGCATTTTACTATTCTATTGAACATGCTCAACCAATTAGCGTCGGATTAAATTGTGCTTTAGGCGGCGAACAAATGAGACCTTTTATCAGTAGTCTATCAAAAATTGCAGACTGCTATGTAAGCGCATATCCCAATGCTGGCCTGCCAAATGCCATGGGAGAATATGATGAATCTCCAGATTTCACCGCGAACATAATTAAAAGTTGGGCCGAGGAAGGGCTCATAAATATTGTTGGAGGTTGTTGTGGAACCACCCCAAATCACATTAGAGCAATAGCAGAAAAAGTAAAAGGAATTGAACCTAGAAAACGAACACTTCAAACAGCGTAAATTATGAAAATTAAAATAGCAGGCTTAGAACCACTTCAGGTTTTTGAAGGCAGCAATTTCATTAATGTTGGTGAAAGGACAAATGTAACCGGCTCAAGAAAGTTTGCACGATTAATTCGCAACAACGAATTTGAAGAAGCACTAACGGTCGCTCTTCAACAGGTAGAAAATGGCGCTCAAATAATCGACATCAATATGGATGATGCTATGCTGGATGGAGAAAAGGCCATGGTCACTTTTCTCAATCTAGTTCAAGCGGAGCCTTCAATAGCTAAGGTGCCTATAATGATTGACAGTTCGAAGTTTAATATCATTGAAGCCGGACTTAAATGTGTTCAGGGAAAATGTATCGTCAATTCCATCTCGATGAAAGAAGGTATTGAAGAATTTATTCGACAAGCAAAGCTGTGCAAAATGTATGGGGCAGCCGTCGTAGTGATGGCATTTGATGAAGAAGGACAGGCAGACACTATAGAGAGACGTGTAGATGTCTGTTCTAAAGCCTATGAAATTCTAACTAAAACCGTCGGATTCCACCCATCTGATATCATTTTTGACCCCAATGTATTTGCGGTAGCCACAGGTATTGAAGAGCATAATAATTACGCTATTGATTTCATACAGGCAACGAAACAATTAAAGGAAAAATTCCCAGAAGTTTCCATCAGTGGAGGCATAAGTAACCTCTCCTTCTCGTTCAGAGGGAACAATTATGTGCGTGAAGCTATGCACAGCATTTTCCTATACTACGCAATCAAAGAAGGACTCAATATGGGCATCATCAATGCAGGCGCACTTCCCATCTATGATAAGATTGATGCTGAATTGCTGAAGTTAATCGAAGACGTACTCTTTAATAAGCACGAGGATGCCACCGACAAATTGGTTGATTTTGCTGAACAGGTAAAAAATAAATCAGGCAGCAAGGGCAAAGTACAAGATCTCGAATGGCGAAAATCGTCTGTAAAAGACCGTTTAATACACTCCCTTGTCAATGGCATTACAGAATATATTGATGAGGATACCGAAGAAGCGAGACTGGGTGTCGACAAACCCATTGAAGTAATTGAAGGGCCTTTAATGGCCGGCATGAACGTAGTAGGTGATCTTTTTGGAAGTGGAAAAATGTTCTTACCCCAAGTGGTCAAAAGCGCGCGAGTGATGAAAAAATCGGTGGCGCATCTCACGCCATTCATTGAGGCCGAAAAGAAAGAAGCATCCAATGCGCCTAAAGTACTCATGGCTACCGTCAAAGGTGATGTGCATGATATTGGGAAAAATATTGTTGGCGTGGTCTTAGGCTGTAATGGCTATGAAATAATTGACCTGGGTGTTATGGTGCCCACGACTAAAATTGTTGATGAAGCGCAAAAACATAATGTTGATATTATTGGACTTAGCGGTTTGATTACTCCCTCTCTCGATGAAATGATTTATGTCGCTGAAGAGATGAAAAAAAGAGGAATGAATTTACCCTTGCTCATTGGTGGCGCAACTACAAGTCGAATTCATACGGCAGTGAAAATCGCTCCCAAATATGACCATGGCGTTTTACATGTTTTGGATGCTAGCCGATCTGTTCCCGTTGTCGGCGATCTATTGAACGATAACAAAAATGCTCTGCTTTCTAAAACCAAAGAGGAATATGATAGCCTAGCAGAAAAGTATTTGAATAAAGAAGTAAGCAAGAATTTGATTCCTTTCAAGGACGCTCAAAAGAATAAAGTAAATATTGAATGGGAAAACTATAGCCCACCTCAACCCAATTTGAACGGCACTAAACAATTTAAGAATTTTCCTTTAGAGGAAATTAGAACATTCATTGACTGGACGCCATTCTTTATCACTTGGGAAATGCATGGGAAATACCCTTCCATTCTTACTGATGAAGTCGTTGGCGTAGAGGCAAGTAAATTATTTAAGGATGCAAATGACTTGCTCGACAAAATTATTAGCGAAAAATGGTTGAATGCGCAAGGCGTAATTGGCTTTTGGAAGGCATCAGCTAGTGATGACGATGTAAATGTCAAGAGTATCCTAGGAACTCCCCCTCTTGAGAGGGGGGCGGGGGGTGAGTTGTCTTGGAAGAATAAGATAATTCCTTACAATGAAAATCTGGTTGAATTAGCCCGCGAATTAAGAAACGAGCCTACCCCTGAAGAAGCTATTCTTTGGAAACATCTAAAAGGGAAGCAACAAAATGACTTTGATTTTCATAGACAAAAACCAATCAATGAGTTTATCGTCGATTTCTATTGTCGTGAGCTGCAACTCGTGATTGAAGTAGATGGAGGTATACTTAATGCCAAAGAGGCAAAAGCATATGATGCTTCTAGGGAAGGGATTTTAAATGACTCTAAATTGAACGTGCTTAGGTTTAAAAATAGCGAGGTCCAAAATGAAATTTCAAAAGTTTTGAAAACAATTGGGCAATACATAGAGGAATACACGTCTCGTAAGACGAACACAATTAAGGAAATAAACCCACTGAGCAAATTACCCTACAACCCACCCCCTAACCCCCTCCACGGAGGGGAAACATCCCTCCAAAAGAACGAAAAGGGACTCACATTAAATTTTCTAAGACAACAAAGTGCGAAGTCTAGCGGACAACCCAACTTTAGTTTGGCTGATTTCATCAAGCCAAAGTCCCATGGGGAAGATGACCACATTGGCGCTTTTTCCGTTACCATTAAAGGAATAGAAGAACATATAAAAGCATTTGAGGCGGACCAAGATGATTACAATAAAATCATGCTTCAAGCCCTTGCAGACAGGCTCGCAGAGGCTTTTGCTGAATGTTTGCATCAGAAAGTACGCGCTGATTATTGGGGCTATGATAAGACTGAACAGCTATCCAATGCTGAACTGATTAAAGAAAAATACCAGGGGATACGACCCGCTCCTGGCTATCCTGCTTGTCCTGACCATACAGAGAAACACAAATTATTCAAGCTTCTGGGCGGAGAGGAAGAGACAGGGATAAGTCTGACCGAAAACCTCGCCATGTACCCAGCCTCGTCAGTCTGTGGATGGTATTTTTCGCATCCTAAAAGCAAATACTTCGGTTTAGGAAAAATTCAAGAAGATCAAGTAGAGGATTATGCTAGCAGAAAAGGAATGAAAAAGGAAGAAGTTGAGAAGTGGATGAGGCAGCAGTTGGCTTGTTAGTGTGAGAATGTGAGAATGTGAGAATGTGAGAATGTGAGAATGTGAGAATGTGAGAATGTGAGAATAAAAAAAGATTTCAAATAGGATTTACTCGATTACCATAAGATAATTTTCAACAAAATTCAACACTCGACAATCGCTTATTGGATATCTAGCGCGCAATGCAAACATTCTTCTGCTCGGTAAAAAAGTTCAGGGCATGCCACCCGCCTTCACGACCTACACCGGAATTTTTCACACCACCAAAAGGGGTACGCAGATCTCTTTGCAACCAACAATTGACCCAAACGATACCGCTCTCAATATGATCAGCAACACGATGTGCTTGATGTATGTCATTTGTCCAAAGACTAGCCGCTAAACCATAATCCGTCGCATTCGCAAGCTCAATGGCCTCTTCTTCTGTTTTAAACGCCTGCAAAGTCACCACAGGTCCAAAGATCTCTTCTGTATTTGTACGGCACTGAGGACCCAAATTTTCGATGACTGTAGGCTCAATAAAATAGCCTCCTGCATTTTCGCCATCCAAGTTCAGAGCATTTCCACCACAGAGTATCTTCCCGCCTTCTTCTTTAGCCAATTCAATGCAAGACAATATTTTCTCGTAGTGTACTTTGCTCACTATGGCACCAAGTTTGGATGCCTTATCCAAAGGATTGCCCACCTTCAATTTCTTGGCACGCTCAACAAATTCATCTTTGAATTTTTCGTAAATACTTTCTTCAATCAAGATTCGGCTTCCACACAAACAGATTTGACCTTGATTTGCAAAAGATGAGAGCAAAGAGGTCTTCATCATTTTTTCCCAATCGCAATCCGCAAAAATCACATTAGGGTTTTTGCCACCAAGCTCTAAGGACATTTTCTTAAACATCGGACCAGCAACAGAAGCGATTTGTGCGCCCGCTCTTGTGCTGCCTGTAAATGAAATGGCCTTTATCTCTGGATGCTTCACTATAGCCTCACCGCATTGCGGGCCATCTCCGTGAATTATATTCAACACTCCATCTGGGAAGCCCGCTTCTTTAATGAGCTTGGCCAGTAAATATGAAGTCACAGGCGTCACTTCTGAAGGTTTTGCAATGACGCAATTGCCAGCGGCTAGCGCTGGAGCTATTTTCCAAGTAAATAAATATAAGGGTAAATTCCATGGTGAAATACAACCGACCACTCCTATGGGTTGCCGCTTGGTATAGTTTATATACTGCTCATTATGATGACTCTCTGTTGCATAGTGCATGATAGCCGTTGCGAAGAATCTGAAATTGGAAGAAGCTCGTGGAATATCTACTCGAGTACTAAGTGCCAATGGCTTTCCATTGTCAGTCGTCTCAGCCATGGCCAACTCATCTATGTTTTCTTCAATTAAATCGGCCAACTTATTTAAAATCCTGAAGCGTTTTTCAGTGCTTGTTTTTGACCACTCAGGGAAAGCACCTTTGGCAGCTTCGACTGCCGCAGCAACATCTTGAGCATCTGAGCTTGGAATTTTACCTATAGAACCTCCGGTTGCCGGATTGACATTTTCCAAATAATTACCAGATTGAGGGTCTACGAAAAGACCATTGATGAAATTTTGAATAGTATACATGAACAGAACAAAAGTAATATATCATAGGCTTAATGCATCTGCTGATTATCTTTGATGCTTCTATGCTTCAATTGAACACATTACGAAACGACACAGATAGAGTGCGTGCAGGAATTCAAAAGAAATTTTTTGATCAGCCAGATCTCATTGATGAAATTCTGAGTTTGGACAAGCAGAATAGAGCCCTACAGACTTCGACAGATGAACTAAAGTCTCAAATGAATAAGGCCGCTAAGCAAATTGGCCAGCTAATGGGCGCAGGTAAAAAAGAAGAAGCGGAGCAAGCCAAGTCGGAAGTTGCAGGCATCAAGACAAAAATCCAAGCCGCCGATGAGGAAGCAGACACGCTCTCAAAAGCAATTCATGAAGCCTTAGTACAACTACCAAATGTTCCCCACGAATTAGTCAAAGAGGGTAAGACTGAAGAGGACAATGAGATTCTGATGAGTTGTGACATCCCCACACTTTCAGAGGATGCACTACCCCATTGGGAGCTCACAGAAAAATACGAACTCATCAATTTTGAATTAGGGACGAAAATTACGGGAAGTGGATTCCCCGTTTATACAGGGCAAGGAGCCAAATTACAGCGCGCCCTCATTCAATACTTTTTAGATTATAATACAAAAGCAGGCTATAAAGAAATCATTCCTCCCTTCTTAGTCAATGAAGATTCAGCTTTTGGGACTGGACAGCTTCCCGATAAAGAAGGTCAGATGTATCATGCGACAGCCGACAATTTTTATTTGATTCCTACCTCTGAAGTTCCGGTAACGAATATGTATCGCAATGAAATCATCAAAGGAGACAAACTTCCAATCAAACTTACCGCCTACAGCCCCTGCTTCAGAAGAGAGGCTGGCAGCTATGGAAAAGACGTTAGAGGACTGAATCGCCTCCATCAATTTGAAAAGGTGGAAATTGTTCAAATCGTTCCTGCAGCTGCATCCTATGATGTACTCGATCAAATGGTGAAGCATGTTGAGGAACTCCTCAAAGCTTTGAATTTGCCTTATAGAATTCTGCGATTATGCAGCGGAGATGTCAGTTTCGCGTCAGCGATGACCTATGACTTCGAGGTATATAGCGCCGCGCAAAAGAGATGGCTCGAGGTTAGCTCTGTTTCTAATTTTGAAAGTTTTCAGACGAACAGAATGAAAATTAGAACCAAAAATACTGAAGGCAAAAGCGAACTGCTCCATAGTTTGAATGGCTCTTCCTTGGCGCTTCCACGTATAGTGGCTTGCTTACTTGAAAACAACCAAGATGCAGATGGAATAAACTTGCCTGAGGTTTTACATTCTTATTTTGGGTCAGAACGAATAAAATGAGCAATGCCATTTAAAGAGGGCGCTCTTGATTTCAAATTGAAAAATTTAATCTAGGATTTGATTTATTACACAAAAGTGGTATTTTGTGTGGCACCAAATCACTGTTACTTGCAGTTAAAACCAAGTAGATGATAACCGTATCTATTATAGAAGACGAACCAAAGTACGCTAAAATTTTAAGTACATTAATCAATGCCGAAGATGGCATGCAGTGTATTTCTATTTTTCCGAATATAAAAAAGGCAAGAAAAGAGTGCCTACAAGACAATGCCGACATCATTATCATGGATATTCAACTCCCTGACGGCTCAGGAATAGATTTAGTCCGTGAATTCAAGAAAGAGCGACCCGATAAAAAAATCGTGATGTGCACCACATTCGACGATGATGAGAAAATCTTTCAATCCTTAAAAAATGGAGCGTCAGGCTATCTCATCAAAGATGAATCCTTAGAAAATATAGTCAGCGCCATAAGAGATTTGGACTCTGTTGGTGCGCCCATGAGTAAATCCATCGCTCTAAAAGTCATCCAACACTTTCATGCATTGGGAAAAGAGACTGAAGGACTCCATCAACTCACTAAACGAGAAAATCAACTCTTAGGATTGCTCTCAAAAGGCAAATTTTATAAAGAAGTCGCCTACGAATTAGAAATATCCTTAGAGACAGTAAAAAAACATGCCGGAAATATCTATCGCAAACTTGAAGTCAGCAACAAAACCGAAGCCATAAACCTTTACACCAAAAAATGAACCAATGAAATATTTAACGATAAGCTTAGGACTTTTACTAACATTTAATCTGGATGCTCAAAACATAGGAAGTCACCGTAGAATGACCCATTCAATTACTGTAAAGAGGACAAACATAAAGGGGAAAACACCTTCTGAGCAAAGCCATGAAGACGGCACGACACAAATGAGTGAGGAAAACACCGATCCAACATCTAAAGAGAAGAATGGGGACTCAAAGAAAACCAATGCTTCATCTGAAAATGCGCTTGTAAGCAATAACCTCAATAGCGAGAAAACTTTTCTCCATTCAGGCATGAAATTTTTCATCAGAAAGAAACTTACAGAGGACGAGTATATAATTCGTCCTGGCAAAATACACTTAAAGAAACCGAAATTTCTTTTTCAACCTGAATTCTGGGGTTTGAGTAATTCGGCAATAGAATACAGAAAAAAGACTAGAGACAAAATAAAGCAAGCTAATATGATTTTCAGTAGAAGCCATAAATTACGTGCACTAGATCATCTAAAAAGTGACTACATCTACGCCAAATTATCAAAAGAAGAACTCGAAGAATTTAGCAAGAATATTCCCAGTAGATTTCAAGCCGTCAGCCAAATGGCAATCATACCCTTTAAATACAGAAGTTATACAAAAGAATTCGAAGCTGAAGTAAATCTAAACGCACTTTTCGGAGTGAAAATAAATTTAGATGAATTTGGGATTCACAATCTTGCTCTAATGGGTGGCGTAGGAAGTTCATCTGTCGCTATAAACAGACGGAATATCGATATGGAAGCTTTAGAAAATAGATTTAAAGATAGTTTAGCCAGCGAAGCCTTTCTAGAGGACAACACCCGAAGATCCGCTATAAGCATCACTTATTCTGTGGTCTACACATATAAAAATTTATCCATGGGACTTTATAGAGGTTGGGACTATTTAATTCCAGACAACAGCTTAAAATGGAAAAACAATGGTGTCCCATGGACGGGATTCGGCATTGGTTACTCCTTCTTTAACAATACAGAACAAAAAAAATTTTAATCGCAAAACCAAAACACATGAAAACCAAAATCAAAATCATCGCAATCCTCTTGTCTTTCAGCCTCTTCTATATGAGCTGTATGAGCTGTGAAAATGAAGGCTCAGAAAATGTCACAGAATCTGAAGAGCCACAAAACATAACGCCCTCTGAAGTGAATATGTTAGCAAGACCCATTCCAAATTACAAGGTTCAAAACAAATCCGTTCGAAAGGTAAGAAAAGCAACAATGAAAAGTGTCGCTGCTAGCGGGGTAATGACCGTTCTTATAAATGCGCCTTATACAGTTCAAATTCATGCTAATGAGAAAGCAGCTAGAGAAGCATTAGACAGCTCTGCAAACAAGCCATATGTATGGATAAAGAAGACTGTCATAGAGGCTTATCTCGGAAAAGCAGACTCAATCTTCGCATATTGTGATCTCGAAACACACGATAAATCATTTGCTTGGGTCGCGAGAGATAAAAATGGTAAGCATTTAAAAGTAGGCGGTGCCAATGCCTATAATTATAATTCTATTTGTCCAACAAATTGTCCTTCTAAATTGTAATTATGAAATTATCCAAAAAACAAATAAGAAACATATTCTCTATTGGAATAGGAATCGGGATACTACTTATTATAATCCAAATTTTCCGACCAGTCATAAAAACCAATCAAGACAAATGGCGAACACATTTTGACAATAATGCCAGGAATGTTTTAAATCAAAATAATATTAATTACAAAAGAAAATTTAGAAAACGAACCGCAGAATTAATTGGACTCTCCAATAATTATCGAAATGATGTTTATATCAAATTTGAATTAAGCGACAATCGACTAAACTACAACTTTAGCAATCAAGCTGCGAGAACTCCCGGGATGGATGAATACCAGACAATACTTGAACCCGAGCTGATCAGCAGATATATTATTTTAGACAAGAATCATCTACAAAATTATATTGCACAGGTGTATGCGAAATTAGACGCCGAGGGAATACCTAGATCCAATTTCACTCATTTTCAATTTGAACTGCTTCAAGACGACAGAACAGATAAAGTTAAATTCATCAACTTCGCCATCGTTAACAACAGAATTCATAGTTCTATTGAAGCCTATAACTACAATTCAATTTGCCCGACGGTTTGCCCGTTCTAGATTGAAATGACAAGCTATAAAATCTTCACAGAATTATATCACCTGGTCATTTATACCAATGTGACAATTCTTATCTTCTTAATTTTTAAGGGAGTTAAAATTCCATGGTCATTCTTTGTCTATTTATTAGCCCTTATTCCATTTGATATTTTTGGCCCCTTTATAGCGAGCGAACTCAAACCGTCTTTCAATATGCTAAACCTTTTCACCTTCATATCCTTTCCTACGCTGAACTACTGCATCTTCAGGCAGCTTAAGTCAAAAAAAAGCAAAATCATACTTCTTGGAATACTTGTTTGCTCTTTCACTGCCTTTTGCTTCACTATTATACCAAATTTTGGCAAGCCAAAATTTGATGTCAACAGTCACCTAATTTTTGGCCTTCAACTCATTATAAGCTGCATCGTGTATTTCTTTGATGCCATTGCTAATCCTGACATGAACAGCTTGCTCAAGTCCTTTGCATTTTGGTTCTGTTCGGCCATACTAATTTGGTCTACATTATTCATATTTAGAATAGGCTTTATGACCTACTTCATTAAAAACAATCCCGAATTCCATTCAGGCCTCGTAAATATGCTTGCCCTGATTAACGTGATTGTTTATTCTCTAACCGCTTATGCATTGCTATGTCTGAGAACAGCGAGGTCATAAAATTCTATATAGTCGCCATAGTCTTGTCCATCTTTTTTGTTGGATTCATCATCGCATTTGCCCTCTTGTATAAAAGGCAACAAAGCAAGCTCCTGATAGAAAAAGAACTAGAAGAAACTCAGCTGAGAAACGAAATACTAGAAAAAGAAATTCAGCGTGTCAAGGCCATTCAAACCGAAAGAGATCGCATCAGCCGCGACCTACATGATGAAATTGGTGCCGGACTCAGTGCCATAAAACTTCAAGCAGAGTTCATGAAAAAGACTGATGAGCCCGAACTCTTGGATGAAATTATTGTAGACTCACAAGAGCTCACAGCTTCTATGAAAGAGATTGTTTGGAGTTTGAATGCGCGTTATGACACTATCGAAAATTTTGCCAGCTACACTAAAGAATTTGCCAAGAACTTCTTTAATCGCAGCGACATTCAATTGCATATTGAAGTACAAGAACAGCTTCCATCCATTGGTATGAGCAGTTTAATCCGCCGAAATGTATTTCTCATTATCAAAGAAGCACTACATAATATTATCAAACACAGTCGAGCACAAAATGCCCGCTTATCCATTCACTACACAGATCGATTACAAATTGAAATCCACGATGATGGGCAAGGGATGGATGTAGAAAATGACGATGGCAATGGACTACTCAATATGAAGAATAGAGCCCAAGACATCGGGGCCCAATTAGATTTTTTCTCTGAAAAAGGAAACACCATTCTACAGCTAGAATCCCAACTAGAACTTACATAAGCTACCACAAAAGCGGTATTTCTAAAGGGCTGACCTCCGCCCACCTTTGTATTACAAACATAGAAAAAAAGGAATACCATGAGACAAGCAACCCTAACCACCGCAATACTATTCATCACAAATTTACTTTGTGCACAATCTAAGCCACTGCCTATGACCATGGCCAACGCAACAAACTTTGGACAACAATCTACTTACCTAAAAGTGGTTGACGAAAAAAATATTGTATGCGATGCGCCTAAATTGACTCAAGCAGCTTTTTCTCGATTTATGCGAAAAGTGCCTAGCAAACTCCAAACTGAGTATATGGAACTACAGCTGTTTAGCTACTGGATTTCACACAATCAACCTTTAGAATTTGAAAGTGTAGGACTAGACTTCTTTCAATACCTAGAGTCGAACAAACTGCAGCGAAATGCGCGCTACGAAGAAGTTTGCTACAAACTAAACCCTCATAGTTCATCTAGTATTGTCAAGTTAAACAGGGAATTAAAAAACCAATTAAGAGGAAACAAAATGCAACTCACCAAAAAATAAAGCTTTCTTTTCATATCTAATAGCAAAGAGCCTCCATATATCTATATGGAGGCTTGCCTTTAGAATTCACTGAGTTTTCCTTTGGAAAAAATAAATAATCTAGGGATAGGTAGCGTTCTGAACTTTAATGTGTACCCACCCCATTCATCCGTTTTCAAACTATAGTCTTCCGTCTCAAAGTCAGAGAGCCCTAAACCATCCACCATGAACCAGGATCCAGGATTCAGATTTTGTACGTGATATGTTGAGTCGTCAATTTGTTTTACTTCAAAAGAATCCAGAGCATTCACGCCCACATAAGAGCATACCTCCTCCACACCTTCAGGCAACTTCTGATTATAGTTCATCTCATAGGCTATTGCAAGTCTTCCACGGGCCCTAAACATATAAGCACCCTTCTGACTTGCAGGCACATTCAAGAGATAGGCATTGGGCACAATCTTTTTATTAAGCTCAGCCAAATATTGTGCATGCAAGGGGCCACTCTCAGCTCTATCATTTACATTATGTACAAGCAAGCCCACTGAAATTGCTGCATAAACTCCAAATAGAGTCCAAGCCCAAGGGGACTTTCTACTGAAAATGACCAGAGCAATTAATTGTGCTAAGAAAACAAAAGCGAAATAAGAGTATCGGGCATTTTCAAGGCGAACCACTTCTGTAAAATATAATCTCAAGGCAGGCAAGAGAAATAAAATAAAGGACACACTCAGTAAGCCGAAGAGCATCAAAGACTTTCTTGACTTTTTTAGAAGAAAGAAAAAGAGAAGTAATACAGCTACAATAAGAAGGAATGCCAACATTGGATTTTCGAAAACATTATAAATCGCATCTCGCCTTTGCACAGAAAAAAAATGAACGAATCCTAAAAGCTTCAACAAATATTTGGCGAGGAGCGATGGCATCTCTAAAAAACTAGACCAAAAGCCTTCTTGCCCTCCATAATGAGGGATAAAGGTTCCGCGCTTCCACTTTAATAATAGAAGGTAAATACCAATGAGTACAAATTGGGGGCCTACAATTTTAGGGAGGAGCTTCTTCCACGAAGTTCTTGAATCTTTCATGCCTAGAACAATCAAGAGCAAGCCCAAAAAAATTGGAAAAAGAAAACTAATCTCATGAGTAAACAATGAGATAAAGAAAATCAGAAAAATGAGTGCAAGATTTCTTTTGACTCCATAGAGCAAATCCAGAGCCATGATAGACATTAAGAGAAGGCATAGCAGACTAATCGCATAATGTCCAGTAGCCGCCCAATTGACATTCTCCGTCATATAGGGACTTATTAGAAAGAAGGCCGAGCCCGCATAGGCTATTCGACTAGCAGCATTCCCAAAACCAAAGGCCTTATAAAGCTTTTCAAAAAACAATTTAATAAGGCTTGCATTCAGTGCATGTAGAAATGCGAATACAATAAACCATCCTAAAGGATTTAAACCGAAGAGCCATTTCAAAAAAATGAGCAGGCTATAGTGACCATGATAGAAGCTGTCAAAACCATAGGAATCCAACCATGACTTTCCAGAATGTTCTATTTCCCAAAGCCCCGAAATGCCGTCATCAATGAGCATAGTGCCATAAGATGGTCCATAGAGTACAAGAGTGAGAAAAAAATAAAAAAGCAGCAAAGCCACGAAGGGATTTACCGCTTTAAATATATTTAGCCTCTCTAGCACGCAGTGCTAAAATACAGCGCTAAGGATTGAGTTCCTTATAGTTGCTTATTCCACATTCGAGAAATTTTGCATAATCACCTTGATCAGGTGTGTATGCTACTGGTGAATTGAGTATTCGTTCAGTATTCGGATCGATTAAAGCATAAAAAGGTTGAGATGCAGAACGAAAATGTCTTAAGCTCAAGTCAAACCATTTATCGCCTACCGTCTTTACTTCACGTTTTATAAATGGAGACATAAACTTTTCATTTTCTGGTAATTCCGTCGCCTGATCCACGTATAAGGAAACAACTACATAATCTTTACATAGGAGCTTATTTACCTTAGATGTAGTCCATACATTTTCTTCCATCTTCCGACAGTTAACACAAGCCCATCCAGTAAAATCTATCATCAATGGCTTCCCTTGTTTCTTAGCCTCTGCTAATCCGTCTTCCAAATCCATATAGATATCTATGCCTTTTAGTTTGTGCTTTTTTACCAAAGCTCCTTTTTCTAACTTATGCTCTTTGTTGAAGTAAGAATAAAATTTAGGCGGTGGAAAGCCTTGAAGATTTACATCTACCCCAAAAAAGTCAAGAGACATATAACCTCCAAGCAAGAAAAATAAGGCTGCAAAAATCTTCATATTACGGGATACTGAAAAGGTCTCACTTTTCTTCACTGTAAATTTCCCAAGAAGATATAGTCCTGTCAAAATACATACGATAATCATGAGACCAATGAAGGTCTCTCTTTTCAATAAACCCCATTGTTCTACCAAATCAGCATTTGACAAAAACTTAAAGGCAAAGCCTAATTCAACGAAGGCAAAAGCACCCTTCAATGCAGTGAGCCAACCACCAGATTTTGGCATTGATTTCAATAAATTAGGGAACATTGCAAATAATGCAAAGGGCACACCCAATCCTATTCCAAAGCCACTCATGGCCGGAGTAATCAGTTTAGTATTTTCAATATTACCAAGAACTAAGCCTAAAATAGGACCAGTACAAGAGAAAGATACAATCGCCAAGGTCAGGGCCATGAAGAAGATTCCTCCAAAACTTTTGGTATTACTTTTTGAATCTACTTTGCTCGTCAACCAAGAAGGCAAACTAATATCATAGAATCCAAAGAGAGAGAATGCGAAAAGTATAAATACGGCAAAAAAGGCCAAATTAACCCAGACATTAGTCGAAAATGAATTGAGTGCATTCCCACCCCATCCGAGAAATAGAAATGGCAAACTCAATAAAAAGTAAACTAGAAAAATGGAGAAGCCATAGGTAATTCCCGTTCTGATACCCTCTCTTTTAGTACCCGAACCCTTTAAGAAGTAAGATATTGTCATCGGAATCATCGGCAAAGTGCATGGAAAAAATAGTGCGGCTAATCCTCCTAGTATCCCATATAAAAATGAGGTCCACATGGAAAGTCCGCCTTTCTTCGTTTCCCCACAGTCTCCAACAGGTTTTCCGTAGTCTCCATAAACCTCAGCTGCTTGATTTGCATTTGCAGTTTCAGTCCCGCCTATTGTGCTATTCTCAGCATTAGAGTCCATTCCGCTTTGACCATCACCATCACCACCTTCTGGAACCTCTACAGCAGCAGCTGTTATGGCCTTAGATGCATCATTGTCTTTTGTTGAAACTTCGCTAAGTTTTTTTTGGCCTTCATTCCCTTTTGCACTTGCAAGCGTTTTAGGGTCATTAGCGGCCTTAGCTGGCTCAACTTTAGTTTTTGCTGGATCTGCTTTGGTTGGTTCAACTTTTTTGGGATCAACCTTTTTACCATATGCCGGGATTTTGCTGAGGTCCACTTTTTGATCTAATGGAGTTGGAGGCAGACAGCCCTCATCATTACAGGTCTGATAGTAAATGCTTACATCAACCGGACCAGCTTTCTTCACCTTTACTTTTTGAATGTATTGGACTTTTTTTGAGTAGTAGTGAACTATACCTACACCTTTGACGTCCTCGTCAGTAATTTTGCCTTTAATCTTTTGTTTGCCTAATAGTTCAATATTCGAATTGGGCTTCACATCTACTGTAGTTGGGATGAGCATTCCATCGCCACCAGCAGGATCGGCATAAAGGTGCCAACCTGGATCCATTGTTGCCGTCGTTGTAATTTCTGCCTCATCAGCGGAAACCATTTTTGCAGTGGTTTTAAAGAAAGCATGTTCCTCCAATTGAGCAAATACGGCTGTACTTGCAATCACGGCCAATAAGGTAAATAGAATTCTTTTCATTTTGTGTGCTTCTTAGATGCTTTGACGTTCAAATTTCATACCGAAGTTGGCATGTTATTTCTATTTTATCAATTATTTATGAGGCTGTTAAAAATAGCACGGCCATCAATATTACCGAGTATTTTACTGCAAGCCCGTTCTGGATGAGGCATCATCCCAAAGACATTGCGACCTTCATTGCAGATTCCAGCTATACTATCTAACGAACCATTTGGGTTTTCCTTACGACTCACTCCTCCATCTTTATCACAATATCTGAAAATGACCTGCTTGTTCGATTGAATTGAGGCCAAAGTAGCTTCGTCTGCAAAGAATCGACCTTCACCATGTGCAATTGGAATTTTCAAAGGAGCGCTTCCAATAGATGCATTGATAGGGGCTGCATTGTCATCGCTCTTGATAAATACGTTCTTGCAAATAAATTTCTGATGATCATTTGCCAAGAGGGCTCCTGGCAAAAGGCCAGTCTCACAGAGAATTTGAAACCCATTGCATACACCAAGGACTTTCCCGCCATTATTGGCATGTTCAATCACCCTTTCCATGATTGGACTGAATTGTGCCATAGCACCACAGCGCAAATAATCGCCATAGGAAAAGCCACCAGGAAGGACAACACAATCGTCCTTCCCTAAACTATTCAAAGAAGAATCTTTGTGCCAAAGCATTTGAACTTCTTGACCTAAATCTTGTGCCAATGCATCCTGCATATCGCGGTCACAATTTGAACCTGGAAATACTACAACTCCGAATTTCATTTTTATACAAGTCTCAAAACCCACTGGATGCTCAAGACAGCCAGTATGCTAAGATAGAAGGTAAATGTATTATATTTTTTACGATTATTTGTGTAGGCAGAACTTAAAATAATACTCAGTGGCAGAAGAGCATGAACCCAATTTGATTCAGGGAATGTTCTTGAGAAACAGCCCACTAAAACAGCAAAGAAAAGATAAACCAATAAGGCGTTCCACTTTTTGGTGAGTTGCAATTTATTCTCACTTTTATTGTTTCTATACAGGAGAATACCCGCGGCACCCAAAATCAAACAAAGGAGCATTAATACGGCCACCGCCCAAGGATGAGTAATTGAGGTCGGTAGTACAATATTCATATTAAAAAGAGAGAAAAACTTAAACTGTCCATCAATAACGTATTGCAAGCCCGTAAGTAGGTAAATAGGCAAAAGGAAGCCAATTAAGAGCGCAGCATACTCTTGGACTACAAAAATTCGCAGCCTAAGCAAGATCCACAAGGAGCTCAAAAGAAAGAGCGCATTACTCCAATGCACGCAAAAAGCAAGGCCTAGTATAAATCCTATAAAAAAGTAATGTGCCCGTGCACTCCGGTTGTACTGAGTACTAATAATGCGAGAAAAGGCTATGAAGACCAAGAATACTGCAATAGAATGAACGGAAATAATGACGAACTGCGGCAGTGCGGAGGTCAGTAAAACAAAGGCCATAGCTGAAACAAAGTCCTTTCTTGAGAGCAATCGCTCTTTGACCACCACAGATTTAATGTAGACGGCAAATAATATCCAAACGACGGTTGAAAGAAATAAATAAATTTTAGGTGCTGCGATATACCAGTCCTTCAAAAAATGAAATGAGAAGACTCCTGAAGTATAAAAATCTCCAAGTACTGAAACGTCTATAGGCAATAAAAAATACGGCAAGCGTAGCGCAAACACGAAGAATACGAGAATCAGAAAACTGGATAAATCATTTCGCTGAAATAATACGAGCACTACTAAAATGAGATTTTCACAAAGCTAAGTCGCCCTCTTGAAACAACAGGAGCAACAACTGCATCTTTACTCACTTGTTTCGCATATCGAATAATGAGATTTTTATTGGCAAATAAATCTTCTCCTTCAGGCATTTGTCTCAAAGTGAGCTCACCTTTATTTGATACATAACCACCAAGCAAGCGGGTATTTCTTCCTGTATAATCATTGAACAAAAACACATTGCCCAATCTGTGCCTAAGCAAACCATATGAGGCAAAAGCACTTTTTGTTCCCATTGTTCTCTGCTCTTTTAGCAAGGTCTGACTCCACTGCAAAGATCCGTCTGGGTTGATGCTAAATACGTGAAGCTCATTAAAATTTTCCTCATTCTCTATTGTGCGAGAGCCATTTTGCGACAGCCGCCCTACACCAGTAGTCATAAGCCCCGGCATATCATTAATCACTCTTGATTCAACGTAATACTTCTCTGCAACCAACTCATATCCACGATCAGCTCTCAGATAAAAGTCTCTCACCTTTAAATCTTTCATATTTAAACTTGAGGTCTTCTGTTGCATAACAACCGGAATCACCTGCTGTGCACTAATGTTGTTTCCCTCCATATCATAAACTAAAGCCACAATGCCTTGAGCTTCTTGAAATCTATTCTTATGAAAAAGTCCTCCTAAATAAATATTTCTATCCTGTGCAAATTGTGCAATTTTCAATCCACTCCATGCGTAGTTTTTTAAATCGATCGGACTGATTAAGGCTTCAGCATCTTGAACCCTTTTACTAATAATAGCCAAACGTTCATACGCCTTACGTTTAAATCGCTTTTCACCCAACAACATAAAAACCCCTCCTTTGCTATCTACAGCTGCATCAATTAATTCATAAGTTTCATCATTTTCGAAGGTCTTTGTATATGAATGAACCACTTTAAAATCGACGTCATACAATTTAGCACTAATCAGCATCTGTTTCTTTGAATTGATGTTTTGCCAAATTCTAGATAGATGGTATTTCTTATCAGGACTAGAGGCAAACTCAAAGCGCGTTTGTTGAGCAAAATTCGAAAGCTCTAATGAATCTAATCTCACGGGTTCTTGAATTGACTTATCTGCGGCGACTTTAGCACCATATAAGTAGAGCATCCTCTTCTCACTCTTTTGAAAAAAGATGACTAATTCATCTTTGTAAATCTCCATATCAGTCGCCAACAAATCCCTATCGGCCCATGAAAGAGTGAGACTATCGAGCTGCCACATATCTTGATTATACCAATAGACGGTCGCCGCCGTGCCATTATAGTGCCATGCAACTATTTTATTATTCATAGTTCCAACAACTTTGGCATCGTTAGCTTTACCACCTAAAAGTATCTCAGGACTTTCTTGCACTTTTTGCGCCGAAAGTTGTGGCGATAGAAAAAGAACAAGTATTATAAAATATAACTTTTGAAACTTAAGCATCTTATTCCTTCTAAGTTAATACTTTTATGAGAGCAATTTGTTAGGGTTCTATTAATATATGGAAAAGCACATCATCTTAGCCGGAGGTTCTGGATTTATTGGGAGAGAAATACAAGCTCAGCTCGAGAGCAAGGCATATCGAACAATTATATTGAGTCGGCAAAAAAAGCCGAAGAATTCCAACTATGTTCATTGGGACCCTGCAAAAGGTGAGGTAGACTGGCATTCTTTACCTGAGAAATTCTCGATTATCAATTTGGCTGGAGCTGGAATTGTCGAAAAAAGATGGACCGATCAAAGAAAAGAGGTGCTGCTGAAAAGCAGAACTGAAAGTCTAGACACCCTATTTTCCCTATGCCAAAATCCAAAATTTTCTTGTGAGCATATTATCTCCTCATCAGCAATTGGCTTTTATGGAAATGCAACTGACAATCTTCATGAAGAACGAAAGGGCGACAACAGCTTTCTCTCTGAGACATGCCAAGCTTGGGAAAAGAGTGCAGAGCAATTCGGGAAATTAGACATTCCCCAGACTATTGTGCGCACGGGAGTAGTCCTCGGTAAAGATCATGGCGCATTCAAAGAATTTACAAAAAGTCTCCCTTTGGGAATCCTTGGGATCCCAGGAGATGGGTCGCAGATTTTGAGTTGGATTCATTTGAAGGACATTGCCAATATGTACATCTATCTACTCGAGAACAAGATTGAAGGAATTTTTAATGGAGTCGCGCCTCAGCCGTCAAGCATGGAAAAGCTTTTCAGCGAAATTAAAAAACATAAAAAAATATGGCTCACTGCCAAAGCGCCAGAATTTGTTCTGAAAATCATTTTAGGAGAGATGGCAGTTGAAGTTCTCAAAAGTTCTTTTGTGAGTTCCAAAAAGATTGAAGATGCGCAATTCAAATTTGAATTTCCTTCTATCGAGTCCTGCATTCAGGATTTACTCCGGTAAAATATTCCAAAATATTTTCACAACCCTTCTTCGTTCGTCATCTTCTGTATACGTATTTTTCGGATTAGGAAGCTCTTCTCCACGGCCTTCCGTATGAACGTAAAAAGAAACATTTTCTGGATTAGGCAGTGAAGATTTTTTAACTTCAATAATTCTATAGACTACTCGGGCAACTTCACTCGCCCTTAAGCTGGAGAGCTTTTCATTACTTCTTTCCTCACCAGTTCCGTCCGTATAACCAAAGACGCCAATTTCAGTATTCAATTTCTGATCTGGAAACTTTTCCGAGAACGAAATAATGCTATCCAAAATAGGACTAAATGCTAAAACAGCTTCGACCATGGCTTGGTCTGGGATTCTATACTTTCCTGGAGCAAAAAATGCATTCGTTTTCACATCAAAGGCTTCAGCCATAACCACCGTCTCCTCCATCACATCCAACTGCTTAGAATCCTTACTCATTTGTGGAACATGGATAGCAAATCGATTCTGAATAAATTGGAGATTCCTATTGTAGACGAGCCGCGTTACTGCATTTCTTGTATACTTGTTTGCCTTAATTACATCTGCTCTTCTATCAAATGACCTCAACCTATTTTCGCTAATTTTGGTTCCGATTGCTTCGGTGGTACGCTTATTCATCTTGCCTTCCTTGGACTTCACCTCTACATCGTCAATCAACTTATCCGTTCGAGAGATAAGTACTTCATTGTTAGAATCAATATTCTGAATATCCTTCTGGGAAACCCTACAGGAAACCATTATCAATAAAAAAAAGCTGGCTATTAATGCGATTCTCTTCATAAAAACTCGAATGTAGAAAATCTTGTTATAAGAACCTGATGCACTTTAGATAATTTCAAAGCGTTTACATTTGTATTATATGGCAAAATGGTGCGCTTCCTTCAATGACTACCAACGCTTACTCACAAGAGAAGTCAATGTTGGCGGCCTCCTTATTGGAGGCGAAAACCCGATTCGGATTCAAACGATGACCACCACCGACACCATGGATACAGAAGCGAGTATAGCGCAGAGTATTCGCTGTATTGAAGCCGGAGCAGAGCTAGTAAGAATTACAGCCCCCTCAAAAAATGAAGCGCACAATCTTCTACCAATCAAAGAAGGTATAAGAAAGGCTGGTTTTGACACTCCCATAGTCGCGGATATTCATTTTACACCCAATGCAGCAGAGATAGCCGCGAGAATTATAGAAAAAGTTCGTGTTAATCCGGGCAATTATGCCGACAAGAAAAAATTTCAAATCCACGAATACAGCGATAGCGATTATCAAGAAGAGCTCGAACGCATCAGGTCAAAATTTACTCCCCTTGTAAAAATTTGCAAAGAGGAAGGGACGGCTATGCGAATTGGAACTAACCATGGCTCTCTGAGTGACCGCATCATGAGTCGATTTGGCGATACTGCCATCGGCATGGTTGAGAGCGCCCTAGAATTCTTACGGATCGCTCGAGACGAATCCTATCATAATATTGTGCTTAGCATGAAGAGCAGCAATCCACAAGTGATGGTTCAAGCCTATCGTTTGCTTGCAAGCAAAATGAATGAAGAATTCAAAGAATGCTACCCACTACACTTGGGAGTGACCGAAGCCGGTGATGGTGAAGATGGTCGAATCAAGAGCGCTGTTGGAATCGGCACCTTACTGAAAGATGGCATTGGTGACACCATTCGTGTTTCACTTACTGAAGAGCCTGAACTAGAACTTCCTGTATGCAAAGACCTGATTGAAGAATGCGTGCCTAAGCAGCCTATGCATTCTAAAAAAGAGGAGACCGTTGAAAGTGCATCCTTCCATCCATTTGAATATAAAAGACGAACTTCTAAAGAAGTAGAAAATATAGGCGGCACTCAAGTCCCCGTTGTAGTTGCTGATTTTGGGAAAATAAAAACGCTTGATGCCGACAGCCTCCAATCCATTGGTTATAGCTACGATGCCGCATTGGATAAATGGAATGTCTCTGACTTCGCAGCAGATTATCTGTTCATAGAAAAAATTCCCAGGTTCAAACTTCCTGGAACACTCAGAATCATCACTTGGTACGATGTTTGGAAGACTGCGGCCGACAAGACTAAGGCATTTCCCTACCTCACCCGTTCTGAATATATGAGCGATGGCGAAAAATCTTCAAGTATAAATTTCCTAGACCTTGGTGCACACGAAAAATTGGATGATGATTTCATTGCCGCAATTAAAAAAGATCACACTGTAGTCCTTGTACTTTACAGTGCAGAGAAATTTTCCATGAAGGAAATGCGCGCTCAAATTTTACGGCTGGAAGAAAATGGCATTGACAAGCCACTCATTTTTATCCTCAACGCAAGAACTGATCAAGCAAACGAGCAATTGATTCACTACGCAACAGAGGCTGGTCCCTTATTGCTCGATGGATATGGTGATGGTCTCATCATGGGCATTGATTATGAGCTCGATCGAGATTTGGATGATATAGAACGGAACAATAAAATAGCCTTTGGCATCTTGCAAGCAACGCGTACCAGAATCTCAAAAACAGAATATATCTCTTGCCCAAGTTGTGGGCGCACCCTTTTTGACCTTCAAGAAACAACGGCCAAAATTCGCGCAAGGACCAACCATTTAAAAGGAGTGAAAATTGCCATCATGGGCTGTATAGTGAATGGGCCAGGTGAAATGGCTGATGCTGATTTTGGCTATGTGGGCAGTGGAGTTGGAAAAATTACACTTTACAAAGGGCAGGAAGTTGTTAAGCGTTCTATTCCTTCTGAAATTGCCGTTGACGAACTCATTGAACTGCTCAAGGCCAATGAAGCATGGGTGGAGCCGCAAGCGGGGTAAAGAATGAAGAATGAAGAATGAAGAATGAAGAATGAAGAATGAAGAATGAAGAATTTATTCCAAAATTTTTACTATTGCTAATTTTTGGCATCTATTTTATCGTGAACTCTTGCAATGAACCTTCTGCAAAAAACGATAAGATTCTCATTGACAATAAAATTCAAGACAACATAGATTGCGACAATGCTCTACGTAAGGAACAACAGGAAAAAATTATTCGTATGGAATCTCTATTTGAGAAGCCAGAAAAATTGACGAAAACCAAATTAGATTCAATTCGAAAGGAATATCAGAAATTAGCTGACCGTGGAATTTTGATGAAACAGGTCTGTAGAAGTGAATATTTAAAACTCGCCGAGCTGCTTCACGCACTCGATTCCACCATCTTGATCAATAAAAGTGAAGAAGCAATAAATACTACCCTAAAAAATCGTAAGAAATGGAATCGTGATAAGGAAAATAAATTTTCGGAATTAGAAGAGAACTATAGTCGCAAATACGATAAAGGAGAATGGGGAGAAGATATGTATATGATCGTTTATAGGGAAATGTCTGAAATCCTGTATAAACGAATAAATGAAATAATGCCCCGTCAATAAATCTATCTTAGCAATCTGATGGCCCTATTCTACAAGACAACTCTTCTCATTTTATTTCTGACAGAATCTCTAAGTCTCAGCGGACAGGACATTTCCATCATCAATAAAACAGGGCATCAAGAAAAAGATTTCAAAAAATACTTTTGCAAGCATTGGGTATTAAGTGAAAAAAAGATTGACGGAAAGACCATTCGCTATCAAACAAACTTTGTATCTGGAGGATATATTCGATTCAAAAAAACAGGCAAGTATATCACCAATATGAGTGGTTCCAATGAAAAGTATAACTGGAATTTCTTAGAAGGCCGAATAAATCCCACGGAAGAAAAAACAGTTTGGACAGTGCTCAAAGTGAGTAAAACCGAACTTATTCTTATTTCAAATACTGAGGTGGGTTATAAATTTTCGAATAAATAGTGAAGGATGAAGGATGAAGGATGAAGGATGAAGGATGAAGGATGAAGGATGAAGGATGAAGGATGAAGGATGAAGGATGAAGGATGAAAATTATCCAAAATCTCGAAACGACCAACTTGGGTTCTCTTTTTTTATCCCACACCCTTCGACTCCGCTGTCACCCTTCGACTCCGCTGTCACCCTTCGACTCCGCTCACCCTTCGACTCCGCTCACCCTTCGACTCCGCTCAGGATGACAGCGGCTTTAGTTTAAAATTCGACTTAAAGCTATCGTCAGATTTGGTCATGGACCTTTCTTAGGTGAGAATAGAAAAACTCATCAGAGGAAGGAATAGCCGAACCAGGCAAAGACTTTGAAAATTCTCTATGGACAAACTAGAGAAAAATTTCTCAATACAATGAAGCCTCTATAAAACTCAAGGGAGTAGAACTTCACACTAGTGAAACTCTCGATATTTCGCATATATTAACCTAATCTCATTTGATGCAAACTATAATTTGTGTCACACTGAGCGGAGTCGAAGTGCACACAAATCAGCGCTCCTTATAATTTTTATGTGAGCTTTCGTTGTTACAAATTGACAACTCAGCCAATGCGGACCAATTGTCCCGAATTATCGCCTCTTTCTTCTTTCTTGACCAACCCTTTATTTGCTTCTCCCAACTAATCGCTTGATAGACATCATAAAACTCTTCTAGATAGACCAAAGTGACTGGTCGTCTAGAAAAAGTATACGCCTTTCTATGCTTTCCCAATTCGTGTTCCTCCAATCTCCTCACATAATCATTGCTTACTCCAGTGTAATAAGAATCGTCTGAACATTTCAGAATATAGACATAATAAGTATTTGACATAACGGATAAAATTTAATCTTGGAAGGCAAAAATATGAAATATCTCAATATTGAATTCACTATTCGACCCACCCTTCGACTCCGCTCACCCTTCGACTCCGCTCACCCTTCGACTCCGCTCAGGATGAGAGCGGCTTTAGTTTTTTTTGCGATCAGCATGCTATTCCACTAATCCATTTGCACCCGCCTCATTCGCTGCGCTCAATAATTCGGGCAGGCATTTTTTACTTCATTTCATAAACCAACTCCCCGCCAATATACGTTTGCTTGATTTTCCCATTCCGGATGCTCAAAAAATCATCTTCCATAAGATTCAAGTCTGTCATAATGAAGTCGGCATATTTCCCCACTTCAATACTACCCTTTTCATTTTCTTCAAAACTTGCCTTGGCAGCCCAACTTGTCATTCCTCTTAGGGCATCTTCTCTACTGATGGCATTTTCTATTTGATAACCTTTCTTGGGAAATTTGTCAGCATCCTGACGCCATACGGCCGAACAAAATGTGTAGAGTGGATTGATATGCTCCACAGGAAAATCTGTTCCCAAGGGCATCCATGAATTTTCTGCCAACAATTTTTGATAAGCATAGGCGCTCCTGACTCTCTTCTCTCCCAAGCGATCTTCCGCCCAATACATATCGCTTGTTGCATGTGTGGGTTGCACAGAAGGAACAATATTATAATCGCCGAAATAATGCATATCATCTGGGTGAACAATCTGCGCATGCTCGATGCGCCAGCGTTTATCATTCTCAGCATCTAATACCTCCGAATAAATTTTGAGCATTTCACGCACGGCCCCATCACCAATGGCATGCGTACACATTTGGTAATCACTCTTTATGAGTTGCTTTGCAATGCTCTTCAAACTATCGGCACTCTTCAAAAGAAAGCCTCTATGATCATGTCTATCATGATAATCTTCAATCAAGTATGCCCCTCTAGAACCTAAGGCTCCATCTGAATAAAATTTATAGCCGAAGACATTCATATTGGGGGTCGTCTTGGGCTTATTATTCAGGTACTTATCAAAATTTTCTTTCTCATCAGCCAACATAAAAGCAGTTCGCATTTTAACGCCTTTCTTATGCGCAGCCTTCATCCAATCAATAATATCAGCTTTTACCCCACAATCTTGAACTGAAGTCAAGCCGTGAGAATAACAGCGCTCCGCCATCTCCAAAAAATACTTCACAGCATCCTCTTCAGTCAGCTTAGGAATGTATTGCTTCACCGTATCAACAGCATTATCAATAAGCACTCCAGTGCAGCTGCCATTCTTTAATATATTCTCTCCTCCTTCAGGATCAAAGTCGCAAGTAATCTTCGCTCTATTCAGCGCCACTTGATTACAAATCGCAGCATGCCCATCGACGCGTAATAAATAGACCGGCTTGTCTGGGAAAAGCTCATCCAACTTTTCCTTATCGGGAAATTTTTTCTCGGGCCAATCGTTTTGATCCCAACCTCTTCCTTCTATCCATTCTCTATCAGAAGTCGCGGCATATTCATTTACCTTTTCAATTATCTCATCAAAAGACTTGGTTCCCGTCAGGTCTAATTTATAAGAGTCCATGGCATATCCCGTAAAATGACAATGCGCATCATTGAGGCCAGGGTAAATGAATTGCCCTTGGGCATCAAGCTTCTGCTTACTTTCCAATTGCTGTATTTCCTCATTGCTGCCCACTTGAAAAAATTTTCCATCTTTGATGGCAAAGGCCTCGACGGAGCTAAACGCATCATCGACAGTGACAACCTTTGCATTATAAACAACTAAGTCCATACTTCCATCTTTACATGATGAAAAAATCAGAAGCGCAAATAAAATGTAGTAGATGGATTTCATAAAGTATAAATATACTTTGCAAAACAGAGCAATGCCTTTATAGTATTGACAAAAATCATTATTGTAATTTTAGACTGACCTCATGAACTACGACAATAAAAAATTCAAAGCAGTCTCCAATACCGACAATGGCGAGACTAGTGAAGAAACCATCTTTCAATACCAACAAGAAGGCAATATTCTCACCGCAACATATGATGGAGGGCAAATAATTTCCGGCCACCTCATCGGTCTAGTTTCCGATAAAGGAGAGATTGACATGCGCTACCATCAAGTGAATTCCAAAGGAGAACTGATGACAGGAATCTGCAGTTCTAGTCCGGAAATTTTAGCTGATGGTCGGATTCGCTTGCATGAAAAATGGCGGTGGACTTCGGGAGATCAATCTTCTGGAGAATCAATTATAGAAGAAGTGATTTAAGAACTGCTTCTACTTTAATTTTGCTCTATATGAAGCTAGAGCATCCCAAATTGGTTCGTTTGATTCAGTTTGCGTATTCTGCCGAGAAAGCAGCTTCATTTGCGTATATCGGGCATGCCAAATCAGTCAAAGATCCTGAAGCAAAAAAAGCAATAAGACGTATTGAATTAGATGAGTGGGAACATCGAGATGAGGTATTCAAATTGATGCAGCAATATGATATCCCTGTTTCAAAATGGTTGGAATTCAAATTTCATGTCATTGGCAAACTAATTGCTGCTAGTTGTTTCGTCATTGGTCGTTTCATGCCCTTCTACTTTGCAGGCAGCCTCGAAAGCGGAAATGTGTGCGAATACTTTCGCATGAAACAATATTTCAATGGCCTGGGCATTCGAGAGCATGACGAGATCCTCTATGAAATGGGCATGAAAGAAAAAGATCATGAAATCTACTTCTTAGAACAAATCAAAGACGACAAACTGCTACCCATTTTTGAGAAATACTTTTCTTGGGGGAATAAGAGCTTCAATAATGTGGACCTGGACAAGCGCTACCCTGTGGAAGAGTCTGATCATTATTGTAAGAGCGAATAAGTCCCTCCTTCAAAATCTGCCAAAATAAACTCAATCATATTTAACTTCGTAGCATGCAAAAGATTCGCATAGGTGGAGTTCCAGAACATTTTATGTTGCCCATACATTTGGCCAAAGAGAATGGACAGTTTGAAGAAAGAGGTTTTGAAATAGAATGGACCGACTTCGGTGGGGGCACCGGCCAAATGACAAAAGCTCTTGAAAATGATGAAGTAGATGTATGCATACTGCTCACAGAAGGAATTATAAATGCGATTATCCGTGGCAATCAATCCAAAATAATATCTAATTATGTCATCACTCCACTGACTTGGGGAATACATACAGGCGCTACAAATAGCTTATCGAACTACGATGACATCTTTGATAAAAAATATGCCATCAGTCGGCATGGATCTGGATCACATCTCATGGCCATGGTCGATGCCCACGCACACGAAAAATATATTGAGAAAGAACAATTTCAAGTCATCAAGAACTTAGACGGAGCCATTAAATCCTTAGAAGAAAATGAAAGTGATGTCTTCTATTGGGAAAAGTTTACAACCAAACCTTATGTCGACTCAGGTCAATTGAAACGTGTCGGAGAATATCAAACACCTTGGCCTTGTTTTGTGGTCGCTGCGACAGATAAAATAATTAATGAGCAGGCTGACAATATCACGCGCATGCTGAGAGTCATTCACGACAGCTGCGACAAATTCATGCATGCTCAAAACTCAATCAAGCAAGTGAGCGAACGATACAAATTACTAGAGGCCGATGCTCAACGTTGGTTCCACAGCACAGAATGGGCGATCCATGGATGGGTGAGTGAAAAAATGATTGAAAATGTAATTTTCTATTTAAAGGCCGCCGACATAGTCGATGCAGAAGCAGCGATTCCGGAATTTATCTGGAAACGAAATGCATAAATGTGAGCCTGCCTACCGGAGGTAGGAATGTGAGAATGTGAGAATGTGAGAATGTGAGAATGTGAGAATGTGAGAAATTATGCTTTTTTCAAACCTCAAAAAAAACTTTATTAATTAGTCTTAAAGGCTGCGCGAAGGGCTAGTTCAGTATTTCCTTCTGCTAATTGATCTTTGATGAATTGATGTAATTCATTTTCCTTTACAGCTGTTTGATAGTCTTCATGAGAATCGAGTGACTTGAGTTCTTCCTCAGTTGGAATGGCTTCTACATTTCCTAAACGACCCAAATTATTTCCCGTGAGCACTTCACTATTTCGCACAGCTTTGGGCAAGGCATCCACCCCAATTCCTTTAGTTTGCAATGGCTTTGGAATTTCAAACATGGATTCATCTGTTGCTCTACAATACCAACTGCCTCCCATGCGGGCGATAAGGTCCAATTTTTTACTGTCTAATTTCCCTTCAGCATTTAAGTAGTCTTCATTAATGTGCATGCGCTCAACATGACAGATGACTAAATTCCCTGCTCCACCTCCATCACCTGTTTCTATGACTTGTTGGACCTTACACTCAAAACTTACGGGACTCTCTTTGACACGAGGCGCCTTGACGATATCAGACGGAATTTCTGTGAATCCCGCTTTTTCAAATTCATTGACCCCCTTATCATATCCCGTGCTCGCTAGAGACATTTGTTCGACCATAGGATAGTTGACAATATTAATTACGCACTCCATGGTTTCCTTCACATTTTCATAGGTGTGCTTATTGGTATTCGTTCGACCATTGCGCGCCGGTGAAAAAATCATAATGGGTGGGTTGGCTCCAAAGACATTAAAAAATGAAAATGGGCTCAGATTTACATTCCCTTCGCCATCAACAGTACTCGCAAAAGCTACGGGCCGTGGGGCAACCGCAGAAAGCATTAAGCCATGCAGTTCTGGAACACTAATTTCTTTAGGATCTATTGATTTGAATTTCATTTTTCATCAGATTTAACAGACGTGTGCAATTGGAATGTCTGGAGAAAATTAAATTTACAACCTAGCTCTTCATTCGAATGCATATCCCATCAAAAAACATTCTCCTTCTCCTGGCCTTCTTAACGTCATGTACAAATTCGAAAACACAAAAGACAAATACTTCTACTTGCACGGACACTCTTTACATTCATGACACCGTTCACATTCATGACATTTACTCTACTGAGCACAATTGGCAAGAAGATTTTAATATCACCCAAAATCCAGAAGTGGATAGCATAGCTGGGAAGGCAGTTTTATTCTATATAGAAAATAAAGAATGTTCTGGTTTGGCTTATGACTTCTACGATGGTCGCTTAAGACCCTCGGATAATGGTGCAACAAGTGAACTACTCAAACTCGCATATTCTTCTAATAAAGATTTGAGGCCTTTCTATCGTTGGATTTTACAAAAGACAATAGACATCCAAGATGGGGCACTTGGCGAATACACAGGTGTTCCCGCAAGAAAGTATGCAGAAACATACCCAGAAGAGTTTTTTAAATTTATGGATGAAGATTCCAGTGGTCAAAGAATAGAAGATTGGATTGGTAGTATTGAGTATAGTGGATTTTATGACTATGACGATTGGAGAAAGCCTAAAAAAGTTAGACAAGAGTTTATCAATAAAATGAAACAAAATTGCAAAGAGGAGGATGAAAAAATCTATGATCGAATTGAAAAATTCGGACTCGAGTGCTTTAAGGAATACTTAAAAAAAGACTAGTAAGGTCTTAATTGCCCTCTTCGACTGTGCTCAAGGTGTCAGAGCATTTTCAATTCTCAACTATCCATTATCCATTTACTCCGCCGGAGTAATCACTCCAGTGACTTCCCCAAAACCAACACGCACACCATCTTTCTCAGCATGACCTTTAATCGTCACCTGATCTCCATCTAAGAAAAACTTACGCTCACTACCATCTTTTAAGGTCAAGGGTTTTGAACCCGCCCAAGAAATTTCCAACATTGAGCCATAGGAATTTTCATCCTTTCCACTTATCGTTCCTGATGCCATCATATCCCCCACATTCAAATTGCAACCATTGACCGTATGATGAGCCAATTGCTGTTTCATATTCCAATACATATATTGATAGTTGGATTGGCAAATAACTTCCGCCTCTCCATTAGGTGGCGTCAATTCAACACTCAGATTGACATTATAATTTCCCATACCCTCACATTTTAAATACGGCAGCACTTCAGGCTCTTGTTTTGGGCCTTGAACGGCAAATGGTTTGAGGGCTTCTAGAGTAACCACCCATGGTGAAACTGATGAGGCAAAACTTTTTCCTAAAAATGGTCCTAAAGGAACGTACTCCCACTTTTGAATATCACGTGCACTCCAATCATTAAACAGAACCATTCCAAAAATATGATCTTCCGCATCTGCAGTACTGACACGATTGCCCATGTCCGTCGACTTGCCCACGATGAAAGCCATTTCTAATTCCATATCCAATAAAGCACAAGCCTTATAAACTGGCGCATCTGCATCCTTAGGCATCACCTGACCCTTTGGTCTTTTAATAGGAGTACCGCTTGGCACGATAGAAGAAGCTCTACCATGATAGCCGACAGGGATATGTCGCCAGTTTGGCAGAAGCGCATTCTCAGGATCTCTGAACATCTTACCTACATTAGTCGCATGCTCGATACTAGAATAAAAATCAGTGTAGTCGCCCACTTTCACGGGCATATGCATTTGAGCATCTGAAGCTGCGATGAGGGCAGCTTTGATTTGATCATTTTCATTTCCCTCCAAAAGCATCTCTTGCACTTTGAGGCGGACTGCATTTGTCTTTTCTTTTCCTAGAGAGATAAAATCATTCAGGAAATCATTTTTTAAAACGTGCGCATCAATGCCCAAATCCAAAGCTGAAAGATCGACAATTTGGTCACCAATAGCGATACCTACTTTTTTTTTGTCATCCGTAGAAAAAATTCCAAAAGGTAAATTGTATATACTAAAATCGTGATTGGCGGCTGACGCAACCCAAGAGTTCAAATGTTCCATAATAAGACCGCAAAGATAGGAATGTAGTTTTATTGTCACGAGCTTTCAAAGTGATTGTTATTCGAATGAGCTTAACGTTGATTTACAAAAATGTGCATGCTTTCTCAAATACATTCGCAACAAATTAGAACATGAATCTACTAGAAATTGACATTGCGAAAATGACCGCCAAAGTCACGGATATGGCCATAGAATATGCACCCACAGTGGCTCTCGCTTTAATCACCCTCATCGTTGGGATGTGGATTATTAAGAAGCTAATTAACTTCAGTGATAAGAGAATGGAAGGGCGAGGTGTTGAACTTTCTTTAAGAAAATTTCTAGGTTCCCTGATTGGCATTTTCCTAAAAATCATGCTCATCCTATCAGTCGTAAGCATGTTTGGAGTAAATACCACTTCATTCATTGCAATTGCCAGTGCACTCATGGTGGGCATCGGTATGGCATTGAACGGCAGCATTGGTCATTTTGCTTCTGGTGTTATGATTATGCTTTTCAAACCATTTAAGGTTGGCGATCTAGTGAAAGTTGGAGGAAACCAAAGCTTAGGGACTGTAGAAAGTATTAATGCATTCAACACTACTCTGGAAACACTCGATAATCAACGCATTATAATCGCTAATTCTAATATCACTGGCAATGACATTACAAATGTTTCAGGGCAAGGTCACGTTGGGGTTGAACTCACCTTTGGAATTGGATACAGTGACGATATTGACAAAGCAAAAAGCATCATCAAGAGTGTGGGAGACAGTTGCCCTACAGTACTCGAACTTCCTGTTCAAGGCGTTGTTGTCGCAGAACTTGCAGACAGTTCGGTAAACATCAATACAAGGCCTTTCTGTAAGAGTGAAGACTTTTGGTCAACGAAATTCTATATGCAAGAGCATGTAAAAAAGGCTTTTGACAAAGAAGGAATCGGCATTCCATATCAAACCATTGATATCAATATGGTTCAAGCAAACTAATTACTACCCTAAACTATACAATCAGACCCTCAGAATCTACTGAGGGTTTTTTATTTGAACCAATTATAATTCTATCTGCTTTTCTAGCAAATCCTCAAAATTTTCTCTTCTTCTAATTAGCTTCGCTTCATTCTTAGAAAACAGAACCTCGGCGGGTTTGAATCTAGCATTATAGTTAGACGCCATTTCAAATCCATAAGCTCCTGCATTCTTGAAAACAAGAAAGTCACCTTCATCCACCTCTGAAAGCACCCTATCCCAGGCAAAGGTGTCGGTCTCACATAAATTTCCAACAACGGTATAAATGCGTTGCGTTCCTTCAGGCTTCGAAATATTTTCAACCTCATGATAGGAATCATACATCATAGGGCGAATTAAATGGTTGAATCCAGAATCTACGCCAACAAAAACTGTAGCTGGTGTTTGCTTAATCACATTCGCTTTTACGATAAAAGATCCACTCTCACTCACAATAAATTTGCCAGGCTCAAACCAAATCTCCAATTCATTTCCACTCTCTTCCCTATATAAAGCAAGCTTCTCACTCAATCCTTCAGCTAAAGCATTTACATCAGTACCAACATCACCTTCTTTATAGGGAACTTTAAATCCGCTCCCAAGATCTAAATATTTTATATTCTCGAAATTTTCGATTGCATTGAGCATAACATCTAGCGCACGCATAAATACCTGCACGTCCTTGATCTCACTTCCGGTATGCATATGCAAACCTTCCACATTAATATTAGTTGTTTTAACGACCCTTGAGATATGTCGCATCTGATGAATTGAAATTCCAAATTTTGAATCAATATGCCCTGTTGAAATTTTATAATTGCCACCTGCCATAATGTGCGGATTCAGTCGAATCATGACTGGGTAAGAGTCGCCATACTTATTACCAAATTGCTCAAGCAAAGAAATATTATCAATATTAATGTGTACCCCTAAGTTCTTGGCTTCATCCAATTCTTGAAAATCCACACAGTTTGGAGTAAATAGAATGTTGTCGGCTTCAAAGCCAGCCATTAATCCCAAGCGAACTTCATTGATGCTGACCGTATCCAAACCAATCCCTTGAGCACAGACGAGTTTAAGGATGTTGATATTAGAAAGTGCCTTGCAGGCATAAAAGAACCGTGTTGGGCTTTGTTTAAATGCATTTTTCAACTCTTGTATCCGTTCACTAATCTTAGACTCATCATACACATATAGAGGGGTTCCGAACTCTCGGGCAATCTCTTGAAGTTCTTTAGGTTCAATCATTGCGCAAATATATTTTGCAAACTTTATCTTTAGACTCTTATGAAAGCAATTCTATATGTTTTCCTCGGCGGAGGGCTTGGGTCAAGTTTGCGTTATATTTTTAACAAGTACATTCCCAATTCGGGTGCTGCATTCCCATGGGCTACCTTTTTAGCCAATGCCTTAGGGTGCTTACTCATCGGAATTTTACTTTCTTATTTTTTGAAAAATGGCAATAATTCAGAAGATGGACGTCTTTTGGCCGTAGTGGGGTTTTGTGGAGGCTTTACAACCATGTCTTCATTCAGTGCAGAGAGTCTTCAATTAATTCGCGCTGGAAATATTCAATTATTCTTAATCTATTTGATGGCGACTCTATTCGTGTGTTTTGCATTTACCTATGTCGGTTTAGCATTGGGTAAATAAAAAGTCCGCCCTAGAAAGAGCGGACTTTTTGTGTGTGTCGTTAAACACAACCCCTATTTATGAAAAAACTATACAACTATTAGACGCAGAATTCTTCCCTTTATTACATGAGGCAATTAGATTTTTGTTTTCTTTAACAGCCAGGCTAGGCATAGCCTATAGAGCAAGCCTATAGCGTTAAACTAATCTGAATGAATAATTCACAAATTTGAATAGGTCGTACCTTTATCCTCTCATGAAATACAACTTAATTGGACTGTTTATTCTGGCAATTGCATTTGCTAGTTGTGATGCTGAAAAAAGCTTTACGGTGAAGGGTAAAATTGAAGGTTATGGTGATGGGCGACTGATTGCTTTCAATCAAAACGATCCTACTAAGATGGATACCATCAATATAAGCATGGGAGAATTTGAACTCAAAGGGAAAATTGATGAGCCTACACCCTTCCAATTTTGGGAAGTAAATATTTTCCCACCCAACTTTACTATTTTTCTTGAACCTGGCGAAACTAAAATCACGGGGATGGCTGGCCAACAAAATGCATTGAAAATAGAAGCTGGTCAAACCCATAAGGACTATGAGAAATATATTGAGATCACAGGCCCTATCATCAACAGTTTCGATTCGCTTTCTCAACTTGTAAGCACCGGGGAGGCCAAAAACATTTCAGATCAAGACGTACAAACTTATGCGGCCGAATTAGAGAAAAATTATATTGCAGAACAAATACAATATATTCAAGCCAATCCTAAGAGCTATGCAAGCGCCTTAGTGGCCTATGAGTACTTACGCGGCAAATCGCTCAGCATGAGTCATCAAGAAAAGCTAGACTTTGTAAGCGAACTAGATCCAATTATCCAGAAGAGCAGCTATGGCATTTTGATGAATGAGATGATTGAGGCTCAAAAGAAAACGGCTATTGGAATGGAATTGCCAGATTTCAAATTGCCCGACCCTTCAAGTTCTGCCATTAGCCTTCAATCCTATAGAGGGCAATATGTATTGGTCGATTTTTGGGCAAGTTGGTGTGGGCCTTGTAGACAAGAAAACCCCACTGTAGTAAAAGCCTTTGAAAAATATAAAGACAGGGGATTCACTGTCGTAGGGGTCTCACTTGACTCAGATAAAAAACAATGGCTTGCTGCCATCAAAGCCGACAAACTAAATTGGCCACAAGCCTCAGACCTCAAGCAATGGGATAGTGAAGTGGTCGGTTTGTATGACCTTAAATCCATTCCTGCAAACTTTTTGATTGACCCCAATGGAATTATTATCGCGAAAGATTTGAGAGGCGCTGCTTTAGATCAAACACTTGAAAAGGTTTTAAGTAAATAAATGCAACGGATATCCTTAACGCTAATCTTAAGCCTCTGCATCACAGTACTGAATGCACAAAACCAACTATCACCCAATGCTGAGCTGAAGGGGAAAATTGCCAATTACATTAATGGAGAAGTCAGGGTATTTAATCAAATCAACAATAAAGAGTGTGGGACCTTTAATATAAAATCTGGCAAATTTACCTTCAGCACCTATATCGCCGAGCCAACTCCTTTTCGTTTGGTGAACGCGCAGATATTTCCAAAAAGCTTTATTGTCTTCTTAGAGAAAGGAAAAATGAGCCTCGCCCCTGATCCACAAAATCCCAAAAACTATATGGTAAGCGGGAGCAACTCTCAACAAGACTATCAGAACTTCAGCAAAATGACTGAGCGTTTTATGATAGCTTTTGAAAAAATTCAAGTTGAAAAAGCTCTAGATACAAAATCATCTGTCGAACTTGAACAAAGAGTGGTAGACATGACGGAAGGCTATAAAACAATATGTGCCGAATTCATTAAATCACATCCGAATCGCTACGTGGCCTCCATGATTGTATATGAACACATAAGATCCATGCCCTATGAAATGAGTTTGAAAAATAGAGAGGGGGTGTTCAAGTCCTTGAGTCTAGAAATACAGAATTCAGCCTATGGCAGGCAAATACAGGACCTTCTCAATGCAGAGAAAAAGACGACAATTGGACAGGAATTCAATTTTGCAGACTTTGCCAACTTTGAAAAATTCGAGCAACATTCAAAAAGCTATTTAGGTAAATATGTTCTCATAGATTTTTGGGCCAGTTGGTGTTTACCTTGTCGGCGTGAAAACCCCACCTTAAAAGAGGCATTCAATACTTATAAAGACGATAAATTTGACATCATCAGCATCTCTTTAGACACAGATAAAGCACAATGGCACGAAGCCATAGAGCTTGACAATCTCATGGGCTGGTCAAATTTATCTGAATTAAAAGGCTGGAACTCAATGATAACAAATCGCTATAATATTAATTCAATACCTTCGAACTTCCTCATTGACCCAGATGGCAAAATATTGGCTAAAAATTTATTCGGGCAGGAACTCAAGGACACTTTAGATCAATTACTAAATGATTAAAATGAAAAAAATACTACTCACTTACCTTCTCCTCATTTTGGGGACCTCATTATTTGCTGCCAAGTCTACCATAACCTTCAAAACCTCTAATCCAACACCTGGGGTTTATGTGATGCAAAACTTAATCGACTTAACATTGGATACGATCAAATTAGTCGATGGGAAAGCGACCATCAGTAAAGAAACAAATGGCATCGTTCCCTTCGCCTTTGCTCGAATGAGCCCGAGAGGCTACTTCTTGATTTTCCCAGAAAACGGAAAAAATTTGACGCTTGATTTTGACGGGAAAACAATGAAACTCAAGAAAAGTTCAGGTTCAAAATCTCAACTAAGATTTAACGATTTTGAGAAACGACAGCTCCTCTTTCAGCAAACGGCTAGCAGTCTAAAAAAAGAACTCGGCGCAAATCCGACAAAATCTGATTCGATTCAGAAAGCACTTTCATTTGTTGGAACTCAAATGAAGAAAAACTCAGACGATTTTATCGTGGCCAATAGAGATAATGGCTTAGGTGCCTATTTAATTTATTCTACTGCCACCCAATCGCGTGGGATGGCGCCTTCTGGAATCAAAGAACTTTACGACCGTCTTAGCACTAAGGGCAAGAGCACTCCAGCAGGAATGGCTCTACAAAAACATTTGGCTAAGTTATCGGCCATGGAAATTGGAAACATTGCACCCGACTTCACTTTAAAAGATCGTGTTGGCAAGGACTATAACTTAAAAAATTATAGAGGCAAATATGTGCTCGTCGATTTTTGGGCAAGCTGGTGTGGACCTTGTAAAGCAGAAATTCCGAACTTAAAAAAGGCTTACGAAAAATATCACGACAAAGGTTTTGAAATAATCTCTGTCTCAACAGATCGAAATGTAAAACAGTGGCACAAGGCTTTGGATGTATATAAAATGCCTTGGATCCATCTTGTTGACCGAACGGATGCAACTGCTATCACACGCACATTATACCATGTCCCTTCAATTCCTAAAACAATTTTATTGGATAAAAATGGCAAGGTGATTGGCGCTGATTTTAGAGGACCAGCATTGGAGCGCAAACTTGCTCAATTGCTTGATTAATCGAACTGAAGAGGCAGTGTCATTTTATCATCGACTCGTCGGATTGTAATTTCTGTTCGATCTCCTTTCTTATACTTTGACATTTGTTCAATATAATCTTCCAGTGTTTTGATGTCATAAGGACCCATACGAACTAGAACATCTCCCATTTTGACTCCCGCTATTTGAGCTGCTCTCCCCTGAGTAATTTCTTTAATTTTCAAACCATCACCTTCATATGTATAATCTGGAATCACTCCAAGACTAACCTCAAAACTCATTTTAGGGATGACCTTTATTTTCTTAGCCTTGGTTTTTGCAAATTCAAGCTTGCCTTTGGAATCAAGTTGAACAATTAAAGTGGCAATCCAATTTGAGATTGTCTGTATGCCACTTGTATTTATTTTATTCGCATCATCCGTTGGACGATGATAATCTGAATGCTTTCCCGTGCTGAAGGATAATACCGGAATGTGTTTTTGGTAGAAGCTTGATTGATCGCCTGAGCCACCGCCCGAACTATCTAATTTAAATCGAAAAGAATGTTTACTAGAACGTAATAAGCCTCCCCATTCTGGAGATGTTCCAATTCCTGCCAACTCAAGATCATTTTGTGCATTGAGGCGACCAAGCATTTCCAAATTGAACATATAGTTGATTTCAAAACTGTCCAATCTGCTATCCTCCAAAAACTTCTCTGAACCTAGTCTTCCAAGTTCTTGACCTGAAAATGCAATAAAGATATAATTATAGTTTCTCAGCTGATTATTGCGAATCACGGGGATTAATTCAATCATTGCTGCAACTCCACTTGCATTATCATCAGCGCCATTGTGCACAGCTTTAAAACCTTGATGAAGACTGTTGTTGTCTTCTCCAAAACCAAGATGATCATAATGCGCTCCTATTATCACCGTTTTCATAGCGCGGTTATCAATAATTCCAATTACATTTCTTCCCAGTCTTTTAGAATTACCCCATGAAACATTATAAGAGACATACAACCAATCCTTGACATCATGCGGCGCTAAAAATTTATTATAGGCGGCATGATTGACAATCCACATAGGCTTCTCCAATTTCGTCTTTGGAATCTTATTTATGGCGCTAAAGTCTTCTTGAACACCTACATCATTCACAAACATCACGGCCTCTGCTCCAGCATCAATTGCTTGTTTAGCCTTTTGATGAATTAAATCTCCACCATTTCCAAGAGCGTTATTAAGCTCTACACCCACCTCACTGAACTTGATGACCCATAAGTTTTCTGGTTCTTGCATTCCCATAATGACCTGAGCATTCATTAGGCCCGATCCACTACAAATCGGAATTAAATAATCTGATTTGTTCTTCAGTTGCTTACCGAAGAACTCGATATAGTGTTTGTCGGAGAGTTTGCTCTTGTCCTCAGATTTGAACTCATGGATATATTTACCTTTATAAGGGGCTAAATTTTTATCTGCGAATCGTTGAGAGATGTAATCTGCTGCTTTTTTCTCTCCAGTTGTTCCCATGCGTCTTCCTTCCATTTCGTCAGAAGAAAGAAAATAGACATCATCAGAAATTGCTTTGACGACAACCTTTTTCTTTTTGCTTAATCCTAACTTTTTAAATAGTTTTTTGAAAAATTGAGCTTCACATGGAGTACTTAATCCCATAAGTAAAACCATCAACCATAATACTCGAACCATTTTGTGCCTTTTATTTAAAGCTTCCAAAAATAAGTCATGAAATTCTAATGACCTTTAGATGGGCTCAGAGATGAATCCTACTTCATTTCCCTCAAATATTGCAAGGCTCTCTCTAAAATTCGATCTTTCCCATTGATTTCGTCACTAATTTCAGGGTGAACGATGATATTCGGCACCAATTGTCCGGATTTACGCTCCATTAAATTAAACTCACCATGAATGAGTGGAACTCTATAACTCAGCTGAGTATTTGGCAGTTCAAATTCTTTCATCACACCCATATTCATTGTTCTAACCCTGCACATGCTAGGTACACCAATCAAGATGACACCTAGATCTTGAAGCCGCGCAGCGGCAATGGCGGCAGCAGAAAATGAACCTTCATCTATCAGAACAACCAAATCAAGGTCTTTTACATTATAGATATTTTCCTTAGGCTTGGCTTCTCCCCAAATCAAGCTTGACTCCATGAGTCCGCCTTCATTTTTGACAACAACCCAATCCTCCTTTCCATGCTTCTTTATTCTTTTGCGGAGATAGCGGTCTATATAGGTATTTTCCGGAAGAACATTCAAACAAGCCCCTTTAATAAGAGATTCATTGTGGAGTGCCCAAGTCGTATCAATAAAATGACCCAGCAATTCCATCGCTTTTGATGTTTGACCGCCAGCATTTTGACGCAAATCTAGTACTATGGATTGCACATCTGTGGAGTCCTTTATTTCCTTTATTGCTCTGCTTATGCGCGAATTATAATAGCCAGAATTAAAACTTCGTATGGACAAGAGGGCAACCGAATCATTGAGGAACTTCCATGAGAAGGCCTTGCGCTTTCGGCTTCGGCTTCCAAAGAGTTCATCGTAAGATTCAAGACTATAGACAGGGACCATCGAATGTTTTGTGCTGTCATTTAATAAATAAGTAATGTCAATGAGAGAATCATTCAGATTCAATAAATTTACATATTGTAAATATTTCGTATGCCTTACGCCTGATTCGAAGTCATAATTTTGATCTCCTATGGATAGATAAGAACGATAGAATTGATAGACAGAATCTATATCCCATGAGCCAATATGCGTCAGAATACTGCCATTTTTTATTTTTTCGAATTTCGAATTCTTGACGAAATAAATTTCGCCTGAAAAAGCAATTTGAAAAGGCAATATGCGCAAATCATCCGGCTCTCCAAGAGTAAAGCCAGTATGACCATCCTTTACGAGCTTAACGAGCTCACCGAGTGTCTGCTTGAATTCAACAGCCGTCGTCGTCGAGCTAATCCTCTTCCCTAAGCGCTTATAGGCTTGCTTTAGCCCCAAAGAGTCAGATTTTGTCTGTATCCCAGGATGAAATACCATGAGTCCAGCAGTCAAGAATTTTAAGTCTTTTTTGTACTGAATTGAGTCTTTTTTTGATTGCGCAAAAAGAGGAAAATTAATGCCGAAGGCAAAAATTAGTAGAAGTATAAAAATGAAAGGTTTTGGCATAAATTCTTCTTAAAAATAAAGAAAAAAAAGCAAGCAATATTTACCATACATTTGCGCTTATGAAGGATACTCCATTTACAGAGATACACGATATGCTTGGAGCCAAAATGGCACCTTTTGCTGGTTACAATATGCCCATTTCTTATAGCGGTATAAAGAATGAACATGAAGCAGTTAGAAAGAGTGTTGGCGTTTTTGACGTGAGCCATATGGGTGAATTTATTCTAAAAGGAAAAAAGGCATTAGACTTGATACAGCGTGTTACAAGTAATGATGCATCTAAGCTAAAAGACGGTGAGGCTCAGTACTCTTGTTTGCCAAATGCCGAAGGTGGCATCGTGGATGACTTGCTCGTATATTGTCTTGAGAAGAACAATGTATATATGCTTGTTGTCAATGCATCCAATATAGAGAAAGATTGGAATTGGATTCAGGAGCACAATACTGATGAGGTTGAAATGCACAATACTTCAGAGCATACTGCCTTATTGGCTGTACAAGGCCCAAATGCAGTTTCCATCATTCAAGAACTTACTGATATGGATATCGTAAACTTGAAATATTACAACTTTGTGAAAGGCACATTCTGCGACACAGAAAATGTTCTCATCAGTGCCACTGGTTATACAGGAAGTGGTGGTGTGGAAATTTATTTTGACAGCCGAGAAGCAGATAGCATTCAAATTTGGGATTCAATTATGGAAGCCGGTGTAGAACATGATATCAAACCTTGCGGTTTGGGTTGTCGCGATACACTTCGTTTAGAAATGGGTTATTGCCTTTATGGAAATGACATTGATGATACGACGAGTCCAATAGAAGCAGGACTTGGGTGGATTACAAAATTCGATAAGGATTTCAATTCTAAAAAGATTTTTGAGAAACAGAAGAAAAAAGGCGTTGAAAGAAAACTCGTTGGTTTTGAAATGCAAGACCGCGGTATTCCACGAAAAAACTATCTCATTAAGGATGCTGATGGAAATGAAATCGGTGTTGTGACAAGCGGCTCACAGAGCCCAAGTTTGAAAAAAGCAATCGGCATGGGATATGTCGCTGCTGATAAAGCCAAAAAGAATTCTGAAATATTTATAGAAGTCAGGGAAAAGCAGCTGAGTGCGCTTATTCGCAAACTGCCGTTTTATACTGGGGAGTAAAATAGTTTTCCTCTCGACAGTCAAACGAATTGAGTCCACTTAGTAGTGGACTCTTTTTTTTCTTCTTTTTATCTTGAAACAAAATGCCTTCAGTAGGCAGGCAATTCTAAGCTAATTAAACTCTAGTAATTTTTGCACCCAGGGCATTCAATCGCTCATCAATTCTTTCGTAGCCTCTGTCTATTTGCTCGATGTTTTGAATATAACTTTTGCCTTCTGCGCTCATCGCAGCTATCAATAAGGCCAGACCTGCTCTAATATCTGGACTTACCATTCTATTTGCTCTTAGTTTTTGCTCTTTGCCTAATCCAACAACTACAGCACGATGAGGGTCGCAGAGAACGATTTGCGCGCCCATATCAATCAGCTTATCCGTAAAGAACAATCTACTTTCAAACATCTTTTGATGGAAGAGAACAGTTCCTTTGGCTTGTGTAGCGACCACTAAAGCAATACTCAATAAATCCGGCGTAAAACCAGGCCATGGATGATCATAAATTGTCATGATAGACCCGTCAATGAATCGAGTAATCTTATAATTTTCTTGAGCAGGGATGTGAATATCCATGCCTTCAATCTTCATTTCAATGCCTAATTTCTTGAAGGTATCCGGAATTGGTCCGAGATGTTTAGGATCAGCGTCTTTGATTAAAATATCACTCCCTGTCATCGCAGCAAGACCTATGAAAGAACCGACCTCAATCATGTCGGCCAATACCGTGTGCTCTGTTCCGCCTAAAGAATCAGCTTCAACACCCTCTATGGTGAGCAGATTTGAACCGATTCCGCTAATGTTGGCTCCCATTCGATTCAGCATGCGACACAATTGCTGTAAGTAAGGCTCGCAGGCTGCATTGTAAATGCGCGTTTTGCCTTTGGCAGTGATGGCACTCATCAAAATATTTGCAGTACCCGTCACCGAGGGTTCGTCTAAAAGGATGTAGTTTCCTTGAAGTTCCTTTGTTTCTAGGGTAAAGAAATGTTCGGTAAAGTTGTAGTCGGCCCTGACGTTTAATTTCTCAAAGCCATTGATGTGTGTATCCAATCTACGTCGGCCAATTTTGTCTCCTCCAGGCTGCGGAATATATGCTTTGTTATAGCGCGCCAATAGTGGGCCAGCCAACATAACAGCTCCTCTAAGACGTCCTGACTTCTTTTTGTATTCAGCACTGATAAGATATTCTAAATCAATTTCTTTGGCTTCAAAGGAATAAGAATTATCACTCAATTTTTTAACAACAACACCCAAATCTTTTAAGAGATCGATGAGTGTTCTAACATCAATGATATTGGGAACGTTATTTATAGTGACTTTCTCAGCAGTGAGCAAGGTTGCTGCAATAATCTGTAAGGCTTCATTTTTAGCGCCTTGGGGAGTAACAGTACCATTTAGTTTCTGCCCTCCAATAATTTCAAAGGTTCCTCCTGACATAGACTATCTGCGCTTAGAATATTTACGATTTCTATTTCCGCTATTTCGATGCCCTCCGCTATTTCGTTTCTTATTATTGTTCTTGCGTTTAAAGTTGACGAGGTGAGAATGGTTCTTCGCCTTGATGATTGGCCCATTTCCTGAATCTACAAAATCCTTAAAGGCACCTTCGGCCAAAACTAATTTTCCATCACTCAGCGTTTTCAATTCTTCACGAATGACTTCTTCTTGTGTATTCTCTTTGTGCCATGTTTGATAAGCCACTCTCATAAATAGAGCCAAGGTTTGAACAAAACCTTGTTTTTTCTCCTCATCAGTTTCATTGAGTGCTTTCTCATAAAGCTTCTCAAAATTGTGACCTAAGTGATTCCACTTAATCTTCTTTTGAGGATAAGGTAAAGGAGCCGGTCGCTCTTCTTTCACTTCGCGAACAGGCATTGGATAAGGGCTTTTTACATCCAACTTATAGTCACTAATCATAAAGAGATGATCCCATAACTTATGCTTATAATCTTCAACGCCCTTACTCGCAGGATTGAGGATTGACATGATTTCAACAACAGCTTCTGCTTTTTGCTGACGTTCTTTTTCATCTTTAACTTCTAGAAGGTCTTGAACGATATTTTGAATGCCTCGTCCGTATTCCTTAATGACCATGTGGTCACGGGTGGTGTTATATTCCATAATAAATTTAAGTGGAAATTAATTCGCTTAGAAAACAAATGTAAGAAATATTGAGGGCAAAATGGGCTTTATTGCAGTCGAATCAAGGCGATTTTTTCTGTAACAAAGCCATGCCCGATTGCGGATATAACTTCAGCAGTTTAAGGCCTAACGAATCTTCATATCGCGAGAGTAGTCGAATGGGAACACCCGCAAACTCAGCATTCAATAGGGGTTCTTCCTTTTTATCTTGATACCAAACTTCCACATCTATAGGATATTTATCCGGGAATTGCTTTAGGTAGTAATGCTCGCTCGCATTCGCATTAGTGTACCAACTCGCATATTGAATCTTTAGGCCTAGAGTCTTTGATTCCGCAACAATCAGGTCCAAAATATCCTGAGTATTGGAATTACTCCGCCACTCCCGCACATAAGTCGTATTCATCGACATAATGAAATTTACCATAGCTAAGACGGTAAAAACAGAAGCGACTACCCAAGTTAATTTTTCACTATAATCTATCAGCAACTCTAGAGCGTCCAAAAGCATCAAAGCAAAAATGGGAATAAAAACAACCGCCGTTCTATACCATGGAAATGGAATATCTGCAATGGAAAAAAATATTTGAGAAATAAGAAATAGACCGAATGCAATAATTGACATTACAAATCTCTTCTCTGCTTTAAAAATGTATTGAACAAGACCGAAGACTCCCATCACGACCATCAGCGCAAAAAGCATGGCGCAAGGCCAAAAGACTTTGGCATCAGCATGCTCCAATAAATAACGAGAATTTACATACAAGCTGCCCAAAGTGTTTTTAAAGAATGAATCTCTACCTCCACCTCCCAAATCCTTACCGATAATTTTTACCAACATTAAATTAGTAAGGCATACTGCGCCAGCAACAAAAATCAATGCATAGTTTATGTATGTATTTCTATCTTTGGGAAATTTGTTTTCGTAAACAAAAAACAAGGCGAGCATCAAGAAGTAAAAGAGGACTGAATAATTGGCAGCCATGGCGAAAACAGCAAAAACGATTGGCTTTAACCAGCTTCGTCCATCTCCTTCTTTTAACGCTTGCGGCAACAAGCTAATACTACACATCATGAACGCAATACAGAGACCATAACCTCTCGCAACGCTAAAAAAATCGAGAACATATGGATTACATAAAAGCAAAGCGAGTCCAAGAATGTAAATGGGCCCGCTCTTTGATTTCAATAAATTCCATACTCCCCAAGCAAAAAGCAAAAAAGAAAGCACATTGGGCAATCGAAGAAAAAATATGCGTCCAGTGAAAAAGGAAATCACTTTCATCAGCAAAGTATTTAACCAATGCGTATTTGCCGTCGTAAGCAGAGCATTCAGATTGAAACTTTCATTGTAAAGGATTGAAGCTGCCTCATCAATCGTTACATCTATAGCGTATGCTCTAAAGCCCACATAAAGGAATAGCCCAAGACTAAGTAAGAGGAATGATATTTTACGCCCGGAATGCATCCAAAGCGAATTTAGGAGAAATTAACTCACTTCGGCTCGTTCTCCAAAGACACTTTTGGCAAACTTCAATGAAGGTGATTTTACAAACTCGCCTAAATTTAAGCTCTCCCATTTTTCATCAATCGCTTTGATAGTCTCTGGATCACTGACAATAATGTTCGGCCAGTCTCTTTTGAAATCGTCAAACTCCTTGGTTTTACGAGTACCATCAACAAAGAGGCAAGCCTTCTGCATACCATTCTCCAAGAGGGTATCCTTTAAAACGCTGTCTCTGCGCGGGTCATAATTATTGCAAACTTGCCAGAGGGATGCCGACAAATCGCTTACATCCACATAGTCATCGACTATGAGCGTCATTTTAATGCCGGCCATTTCCTCTAATTCATAAAGCGCATGACTCAATTCATAAGCCTGTCGCTTTCTATTCTTCTTTAAGGAAACAAGCAAACATGGAATGTCTTTCTCGAGCAATTGAGCATTCACCCCTTCAACATCATCCACGCCTTTCAATCTCTCCAAGAGTGCGGGGATATCTACTTTTTCATTGGCGCATGGATACATAATCTCCTCGCTATGCTTCTTAGTTCCATCAATACAAAGCTTGCCACCAAAACCCATTTTAGAGCATGAGTGATCAAGCACATCCATAGGACCTTGAGAGAAGTATAAGTCAGTAGCAGGATTCAAATTTCGGAATACATAGCGCGCTAAACCTTCGTAATCGTTCAAATCTTCATTGCCATCAACGACAGCCAAAATTTTATTGAACATCATCTGACCAGCACCCCACATCGCATTCATTACTTTTTGTGCTTGTCCGCCAAAACTTTTCTCAATGCGCGCGGTCACCAAATTATGAAATACACCTTCGACCGGCATATTCATATCTTGAATTTCGGGAACCATGGTCATTTTGATTGGAGCTAAAAAGATTCGTTCCGTTGCCTTCCCTATCCAAGCATCTTCTTGTGGTGGAATACCCACTATAGTACTCGGATAAACGGCATTCTTTTTATGTGTAATACAAGTGACATGAAATATTGGATATAGATCTTGTAGAGAATAAAAACCGGTATGGTCGCCAAAAGGACCTTCTATTTTTAAATCTTCATCGGGATCTATATAGCCTTCAATAATAAAATCTGCATCATTGGGAACTTCAATATCCGGCTGAGTAATACACTTGACTAACTCCACTTTTTTCTTGCGTAAAAAGCCAGCGAGCATATACTCATCAACATTTTCTGGAAGAGGAGCAGTAGCCGCATAAGTATAGGCAGGGTCACCGCCTAAGCAGACAGCCACGGGCATCCGTTTTCCTAATTTTTTATATTCATTAAAATGGGCCGCACTCACTTTATGTTTATGCCAATGCATTCCAGTGCTCGTCTTATCGTAAATCTGCATGCGATACATACCCACATTTCGAATCCCATTATTTGGGTCCTTGGTATGGATGACGGGCAAGGTTACAAATGGTCCCCCATCGCGTGGCCAACATTTCATGACGGGCAAAATGCTTAAATCTGGCTCACGATGAATGACCTCTTGGCAAGCTCCCTTTCCACTCTTAACTTTTGGCATCCAAGAAGCAAACTGCCCCAATTTTGGCAGCAAAGAAATCTTATCCAAAATGCTTTCTTTAGGACTGGTCAACATTTTAAAAAGTCCTTCAATATCATCTTTTATATCGTCTAAATCGTCCACGCCCAAGGCTAGAGACATGCGTCTTTCTGAACCCATAGAGTTTATTAATATCGGGAAATCAGTTCCCGTATTCTCAAACAAGAGCGCCTTATTGTTTTTAGACTTAGATAGTCGATCAACAATTTCTGTGATTTCCAGTTCAGGATTGACAAATTCCTTGACTCGAATGAGTTCGCCTTCCTTCTCTAAAACATCTATAAAAGCTTGGAGATTTTTATATGCCATATACAGTACAAAAATACGTGCTGCGAGAGAATCCTCTTGCATTCTATTGCTTATCGTTCATTTGAAAAGTTGATAATGTTCCACCCTTCGAAGGAATTTTGCGCCATCTTTGTGGGGTATGAAAGTTCTCGTCGTCAGTGACTATAGACCCTTCCATTCTGTTCGCCCAGAAGCCGAATTCATCATCGGACTAAAGGAGGCTGGAGTTGACGTGAGAATTATGACATTTGCCGACTGCAGCTACAACAAACGCTTCTCGAAATATGGAATCCCCATCATCGAATTTCAACCCGAACAAAAGTTCAATCGCGATGAAATCCAATTCGTGCAGCGCTACCTCAAGGATGAAGAAATAGATATCATGCACATATTCAATGGCAAGACCATCATCAATTGCATCAAAGCAGCACGCAAGGAAAAATGCAAAGTCATACTGTATAGAGGATACTCGCAGAACATCCATTGGTACGATCCCGCGTCCTACACCAAATTTTTAAATCCAAGAGTCGATTATATTCATTGCAACTCAATTGGTGTTGAAGAGCATTTGCACGACCAACTCTTCTTCAATAAATCCAAGACCAAGGTTATCAATAAAGGACATAGAATTGAATGGTATGAAAATATCAAGACAGCTAATTTGCAGAAAGAATATGACATCCCTGCAGATGCATTCTGTTTGGTCAATGTCTGCTACAATAGACGGATGAAAGGAATTCCATATCTATTGCAAGCAATGAAAGAGCTCCCTAATGAATTGCCCATCCACCTTTTACTCGTTGGGAAAAACATGAAGGACGATAAGAATATGGCCATCTTGAATCAGTTTGAGAATAAAGACAAGATTCATTTTTTAGGCTTTCAATCCGAACCATTACCCATAGTCAAGGCTGCCAACGCATTCATTTTGCCTTCTATAAAAGGCGAGTCCATAACCAAATCAGTAATTGAAGCCATGTGCTTGGAGACCTGCCCCATCATATCCGACATTAGAGGAAATGTCGAATTGGTCAATCATCAGGAGAATGGGCTCATTTTCCCGTCAAAAAATATTGAAGCCATTAAAGATTCTATACTGCAAGCTTTTGGAGATAGAGAAAAAACAAAGTTAATGGGCATTGCGGCGAAGAAACATATTCAAGAGAATTTGAATACTGATCAAACCGTGGCCAAATTGCACGCATTCTATAAAGAGATCTTAGCATGAAACTTTGGTTCAAGAAGAAATATAAAAGCTTTAGATTTCGATTGAGTGCCAACAATCATTTTTTTTTCCGTGCCTATTATAAATTTTTCTACAAGCCAAAAGCTGGAAGTTTAGCTTCGACCATCGACCAAATTTCCTCCGCTGCAAATGAACCTATACGAGTGATGCAAGTGGGTGCCAATGACGGCATCACACACGACCCCATCCATAAATTTATCAAGCGAGACCATTGGCGTGGCGTGCTGCTCGAACCTCAAGAAGAGGTCTTCAATCAATTTCTAAGCAAATTGTACCAAAAGGATGAGGGCATTAGCACCCTCAATGCAGCCCTCGGACCAAAGGATGAGCAAGCCAATCTATATAAAATTGCCTTCAGCAATAAGCGCTGGGCCACTGGCTTAGCGACTTTCAACAAACAAGTACTCTTGGATGCATTCAAGGATGGTCGCATCGAGCGCTTCGCAGCTAAGTATGGCGACCAAATTCCTCAGGATGAAATCGAATGGATACATGAAGACAAAATTCAAATGATGAGTGTCTCATCTGTGCTGAAAAGGGCAAAGATGGAAGCGGTTGACTTGCTCATGATCGATACCGAAGGCTATGATTTTGAAATTATCAAACTCGTCATCAAAGAAAATATTCTACCGCAATACATCATTTTCGAGCATCATCATTTTAGTGAAGAGGAATACAAGCAATGTATGAGTTTCTTAAAAATTAAAAAATACAATTTGAAAGAGTTTGACGGAAATACGCTTGCGTCAATTAGTTATTAGCGAAGTATCGTACAATCAAATGTTTTAGCCATTCTTCTTGTTGTACCAAATCAAATTCAGGAAGCTCCTTAATCAATTTAAAATGCGGCCATCCTTCATCATCATTTTTGTCAAAAACATAATAGTCTTCTTGGGAAAGTAAAATGCAAGTGGCCACATGCATCAAATCCTGTTTTTGTTCTTTGGTAAATTTTCTATCATGCACAAAACCCACTTCATTGATTCCAATCAAATATATTATAGATTGTAGGTCAGGTAATTTGCCAAAGCGAGTCTCCAGAGTGCTTTCCAATTCCTTCCATTCTAAATCAAAAGTATCAGACATCAATTTCACCATTTATAACCTTCAACATCTCAGCGTGGATTTGGTTGTTCGTTGCCAAGGTTTGCTTGTCGTACACGCTATAAGGTTCACCTTTGAAATTAGTGACTATACCTCCAGCTTCTTCTATAATTAAATAGCCTGCAGCCAAGTCCCATGGATTCAAATTATACTCCCAAAAGCCATCAAAGCGTCCAGCGGCTACCCAACATAAATCTATTGCCGCACTTCCTAAACGGCGAACAGGCAGGCCCATTCTAATAAAACGTTCAAATACTTTGATCGGATCAGCAGCGACATCCACCCATCGATAGGGAAAGCCAGTGACCAAACAAGCGCGCTCTACGGATCCATTGTCCGAAACACGTATGGGTTTATTATTCAAGAAGGCTCCTTTGCCTCTCTCTGCAAAAAACAGTTCGTTCATTAGAGGATTGAACACAACCCCCATGATTAGTTGACCATCTTTCTCCAAACCTATGCTTACACAACAAATCGGAATTCCATGGGCAAAGTTTACCGTGCCATCAATGGGGTCAATAATCCACTTGTACGATGATTCAGTGCTCAACTCCCCTATTTCCTCACTTAGGATAAAATGTTCTGGATACTCCGATCGAATCACATCAATGATAGCTTCCTCAGACTTCTGATCGACTTCAGTCACCAAATTATTGATGGTATCCTTGCTTCGAATTTCAAAAGTGCCATCAAAATACTTCCTGAGCTGCTTGGCGCCGGCGTGTACTGCTCTTAAAAGGGTATTTTTTAATGCTTCGTTCAATCCTATGTTCTATTTTTGGAGCACTGCAAATATACTCTCCTTTTCCAGCGTGACACAGCTTAGTATAATAATCGTAAATTATAATGTTCGACATTTCCTTGAACACAGTCTATTGTCTGTGGACCGCGCAAGCAAAAATCTCAATGTTGAGATTTTCGTCGTCGATAATAATTCCGATGACGGCAGTCAGGAAATGGTCAGAAGCAAGTTCCCGAATGTCAAGCTCATCGCCAATGAGGAGAACTTAGGATTTGCTAAGGCAAACAACCAAGCCTTCAAACGAGCCAATGGGCAGTTTATTCTTTATCTCAATCCGGATACTATCGTTGCGGAAGATTGCTTTGATAAATGCTTCAGATTCATGGTTGTTCATGAGCAAACTGGGGCTTTAGGACCTCGACTGATTGATGGCAAGGGAAATTTCCTGCCTGAATCTAAAAGAGGTTTCCCCTCAGCATGGGTTGCTTTCTGTAGAATCAGTGGCCTCAGTTCTTTATTTAAAAACTCCAAACGTTTCAATCAATACCACCTCGGCTATATAGAAGAGGATACTATTTCTGAAGTGGACGTGCTCGCAGGGTGTTTTATGTTCTGCCGAAAAAGTGTGCTTGATGAAGTAGGCAGTTTTGACGAGCAATACTTTATGTATGGTGAGGATATTGACTTGAGTTATCAAATCAAGAAAGCAGGATATGAAAATATCTATTTCCCTGAAACCACCGTCATCCACTATAAGGGTGAAAGCACCAAGAAGGGCAGCATGAATTATGTGCGCATGTTTTATAATGCCATGATTCTATTTGCTAAAAAGAATTTCGAAAAAAATCAATCCTCTTTCGTCTTGCTAATTTCCTTGGCGATTTACTTCAGAGGAATTATTGCCTTCTTAAATCGAGCCTTCACAAAAATATCTTTAGTGCTACTCGATTTAATTCTGTTGCTCGCTTCATTGGGCGGCACACTCTGGCTCTGGACAGAGAAAGTGAAGCCTGAAACCGATTATGCACAAAAGCTTTTGTTTGTCTTCTTTGGGACCTATGTCCTCATATGGCTTCTCTCCCTTTTCTTTAGTGGCGCCTATGACAAACCCTATAAAGCCCCCAAAGTGCTGCGTGGCATGCTCTTGGGCTCTGTAGTCATTCTGAGCATCTATGCACTCTTGAATGAAGAATATCGATTTTCTCGTGGCATCACTATACTCGGAGCGCTCTTTGGAACCTTACTTATTCTTGCATCAAGAAGAATATTACAAACCCTTGGAGTTAAGTCGGTCTTGGGAAATGACAGCGCACATCAAGCCCTCATCATAGTGGGTGACCCATCAGAAGAAGCCGAAATAAAAAATCTGATGTCCCACGCTGGCGTCCACAAAAATGTACTCGGCAGTGTGAGTCCGCATCAAAGTAAGGAAAGTAATCAGTTGGCCATCTTCCAACAATTAGACCCAATTTCAAAAGTGTATAAGGCGAGTGAAATTATTTATTCGCAATATCATTTGAGCTTTTCTCAAATCATAAATTCCATGCAAGCCTTGGGTAATAAGTTGAATTATAAAATTCACTCCTTTGGAACGGAGAGCATTATCGGGAGCAATTCTAAGAATACTGCCGGCGATTTATACACTAGAGATTTGTCCTATGCGATTAATGCGCAAAGTGCGCGACGAAATAAGCGTTTGATTGATGTAGTGGTGAGCAGTCTCATGATACTCTTGATGCCAATTATGATCTTCTTCGTGAAGGACAAGAATTCGTTTCTCGACAGCATTTTCAAAATATTGGTGGGCGACATGACCTTTGTTGGATATGATGACCCACAATTTCCTCCCTTAAAGGAAGCCGCTCTGCCGGTCTATACTGTGCCCAAGCAGTTCGACTTACCTATGGATAATATTGAGCATCTCAATTGGCTTTATGCGAAGAACTATCAACCTATGCACGATGTAGGAATTATTTGGGAAAATTGGCGGAATTTATAAGAGGCTACTCCTCCCCTTCATCGTCCTTGCGCACGCGCTTCAATACCTCTTCTATCCTGTCCACATAATCTAGGGTATCGTCTATATAAAACTTAAGCGTTGGGATTCGTCTAACGCTATTTCGGATGCGCGCTCCCAATTCTTTGCGCACTTCCCAGTTCTTCGCCTCTATGTCGGCCATCACTTTTTCTTGATCATCAATCTGAAACATGGAGAGAAAAACCTTGGCTTCTTGTAAATCCGTGGTGATTTTGACCTTAGAAATAGAGATCATGCCTTTGCCCATCATGGTCCAGCCCTTCTTTCGAAAAATGGCGTCAAGCTCTTGGCCTATCATTTTATTATATTGTTTCTGTCGTATACTTTCTTCCAAAGCCCTGCGTTTATAGTGTAAATTTACATCCGAAAATGAGAGATATTCGATTGATCTTCTCCTATATCAAGGGAAAGTGGAGCCATATTGGCATTCACATCTTCTCTCATTTGCTCTCCGTAATATTCAATTTGGTCTCACTGGCCATGTTAGTGCCCTTCCTCAAGCTCCTTTTCAATAAGGACCAATTGATTAAAGTGAATCCAGGATTCGAATGGACCGCCAAGGGAGTTGAAGATTATTTCCTCTATCAATTGAGTAAAATCATATTGCAAAATGACAACAATCTAGTCACGGGCTTACTCTTCATTATCGCTATTGTTGTTGTCGCCACTTTACTGAAGAACATTTTCCTCTTCATTGCAAAATATATTATCAATCCAATTCGCAATGATGTCATCCGTAAAATTCGCGGCGGGCTCTATTCAAAAATCTTACACCTACCTATTGCCTATTTTTCTGAAGAGAGAAAAGGCGACATCATTTCTCGAATGAGCAATGACGTCAGCGATATAGAACAGTCCATCGTAGCCGTCATGAATCTGATGTTTAGTGCACCCATTTCCGTGCTCTTCTATCTAGGGATTATGTTTACCATAAGCCTCAAGCTTACGCTTTTCTTGGTCGTCCTTTTACCAATAGCAGGATTCATCATTGGGCGTATAAGCAAACGTCTCAAAAAACAAAGCACACAGAGTCAAGAATATTCTGGGAACATCCTTTCGATGATAGACGAGACCTTGGGCGGACTCAGAATCATCAAAGCCTTTCGAGCAGAAAAACAACAGCTCAACAGATTTGAGCAAGAGAATAATGCCCTCTATCACATGATGAATCGCATTGCGGTAAGACGCGAACTCGCCTCACCACTTTCTGAAACGCTGGGTGTTGCCGTCTTGGGTGTAGTCCTGTGGTTTGGTGGGAATATGGTGCTCGGCAATTCAGAAATCAGTGAAGGAGCATTTATCATGTTCGTTCTAATTTTCACACAACTTCTAGATCCGCTTAAAAAACTTTCTCAATTATTTTATAATACAGCGAGAGGAAGAGCGGCTTTCGAACGCATCGACAAAATTCTTGGTGCACACAATCCAATTGTTGATGCCCCATATGCTCAAAGCTTGAGCTCTTTTGAAAATGAAATTGAATTCAAGAATGTTAGTTTCTCTTATGAAGACAGAACGGTTTTGGATAATGTCAATCTTAAAATACCCAAGGGTACCACCGTTGCTTTGGTGGGTGCCTCAGGGTCTGGGAAAAGCACATTGGCCGATTTACTCCCACGTTTTCACGAAGTAGAAGAAGGAGAAATTTTGATTGATGGGAAAAATATCAAATCATACAAATTAGACGACCTCAGAAATTTGATGGGTATAGTCTCCCAAGAGGCCATTCTTTTTAACGACAGCATTTCTGAAAACATCACTCTCGGAAGAACGGAAAAGAATCAAGAACGCATAGAACAAAGTGCTCAAATCGCGCATGCTGAAGAATTTATCCAGAAGAAAGAAAAGGGCTATGAGACCTTGATTGGGGATCGCGGCATGAAACTGAGTGGAGGGGAGAAGCAACGATTGACCATTGCCCGCGCGATGTATAAGAACCCTCCCATCTTGATTTTGGATGAAGCCACCTCTAGTCTAGATACAATTAGCGAAAAAATGGTTCAAGAAGCCATTGAGCGCATCATGAAAAACAGGACTTCATTGGTTATCGCGCATAGATTGAGCACGATTAAACATGCTCATGAGATCATTGTCCTCAAAGAAGGCAAGATCATTGAGCGCGGCAAACATCAAGAGTTGATGGAGCTGAATGGGGCTTATAGCGAATTGGTCGCCCTCCAAAATATTCAATAAAGGGCATTTGAATTCAGCCTTTAAAGCCGTATTTTTGACTGCTCATGAGAAATGTTGTCATACTTATCGCCATATTATTTATTGTAGGCCTAGCCAGCTCATGCAAGCAAAATCATGTTTGCGAATGCTCTGATATCAATGGTGTAGACTCATTTTCTGTCCAACTCAACAATCTGAGAATCAATGACGCCAAGGTGGTTTGCGACGACTATTCTGACTTTGTAGGTCAGTGTGAGATTAAGTAAGAGAACCACCGACATCCTTTTCGCATAATTTTAGGTTTTTCGAACGAAAGTAATTTTTACTTTTGAGTCAATGCCCGTTATTAGTCAAACTCCCTTTGCGCGCGTCCTTGTGCCCGTAATTCTCGGAATTCTTTGTGCTCGTTACAATGAATTCCCGCTCTATTTATGCCTCATCATTTTGGTCAGCCTAGCTGTCCTACTCGCTCTCTTTCGATGGCTCCCCAGCAATTTTAAATACAGAATCCTTTGGCTCAATGCAATCTTATTGAATGCATTCCTCCTACTCTTTGGCACATCGCTTTATGAAGTTCAGCAAAGGGATCAAAATTCATCATGGTATAAAAATGGATCTGAGAGCTCGCATTATCTTTTGGAGATTGAGAGCCCATTAGAAGAAAAAAAGAAAAGCTATAAGGCACTCGCCAGCATCAGAAAGAAGATTACAAAAAAGGAGACTCAAACATGCCAAGGGAAAGTCTACCTCTATTTCAGTAAAAGTGAAAAAAGTAAAACAGTAAAGGAGGGTGATAAAATTGTTACACTAAATAATCTCAACGAGATTAAGGATGCAGGAAATCCAGGCGAATTTAAATACTCACAATTTGTACAAAACAAAGGCATTCACGACAGGGCTTTTTTAAAAGATTCAGAATGGCAAATTATCTCCCACTCAAAAAGTGTTGGGCAAAAATTTAATAGACTATCGCTTAGGATAAGAGCAATTCTCACGACCTACATTCCAGACGAAAAATCTGCGGGCATAGCACAGGCTCTTTTGATTGGATACAAATCTGAAATTGATGCAGAGACCTATGAAGCCTATATAAAATCGGGGCTTGTGCATCTCATCGCTATTTCTGGTTTACATATGGGCATCTTCTATTTCGGCTTACTCAAGCTCCTACAATTCATTCCAATCTTGCGGAGAAAAAAGAAAGTTCGAATCCTTCTGAGCCTAGGAGGCATGTGGATTTTTGCTGCACTCACTGCCTTCCCTCCTTCTGTTCTACGGGCGTCGATAATGTTTACTCTATTGGCTTTAGGGCAGGTTCAAAACAGAGCATCAAATAGTCTAAACTATTTATTGGCCTCTGCCTTTATACTGTTGTGCTTTAATGCAAACTATCTTTTTGAACCTGGATTCCAATTGTCCTATGCTGCAGTCTTGGGAATATTGTTCTACTTCAAACCCATCCATGAAAAATTAAGTTCTAGATGGAAATTGCTGAATAGCGTAACGAAAATTTTCAGTCTCTCTATCGCTGCTCAAATTTTCACTTTACCCATCAGCATTTACTATTTCCACAATATCCCCTTACTCTTCTTTCTCACGAATATTGTAGCCATTCCTTTGGTGAGTCTGAGTATTTATGGCGAACTCCTTCTATTGTTCGTTTCTAATTTTCCTTTGCTCGCCAAGCCCATGGGAATATGTGTATCGAAAATTTTAGGGCTTCTGAATCAATTCATTGAAGAGTGTGCGCAATTGAAATTCGTTTCCATTTCAGATGTTTCCATCAGTCTCAGCCAATGCCTACTCATCATATTAATCATGATACTTCTAGGACTTTATCTTATTCGAAGGATGAAAATTGCCGTCCCCATTTTATTGGCTTGCGTTGTCATTTTCATGAGCACGCTTTGCCACTCCAGATGGCAGCATTTGAATCAAGAAAGACTGATCATTTACAATCATAATAAGGAGTCCATTATTCAAATCATCAAAGGTCAGGAGAGTTTTATGATGGATTCCATTTCCCTAAAAAATAAAGAAGATATAGAAAAATACATTCTACGGCCTTCGGCTATTCTTCATCAAAGTAAGGCTAGGAAAGAAGCCTTTGAATATAAAAGTTCCAATAAATATATCGACCTCATTAACATTGGTAAATTAAGATTAGCGCGTATTAAAAAAAGCTACAAACTGAGGAGCAGCGCAGCAATCAAGGTGGACTATCTGATAATCTCTGACAAATATGTCAAAGACTTTGACCTACTGTTGAAGCAATTTGAATTCAAAGAATTAATTATAGACGGCACCGTCCCATTGTGGAAAATAGAAGCATTAGAAAAAGAGCTATCGGAATTAGATTTGCCGGTACACATCATGGGAATTGATGGAGCAAAAATTATTCCTCTATGAACAAAAAAATTAAGTCGGCATTGATTTCCGTTTTCTATAAAGACGGCATTGACAAACTAGCGAAAACCCTGCATGAACAAGGCGTAAAAATTTACTCCACGGGTGGCACTCAAACTTATTTAGAAGAGAAAGGAATCCCTTGTATAGGCGTTGAGTCTGTTACTTCATACCCATCAATTTTGGGAGGACGAGTGAAGACCTTACATCCGAAACTCTTTGGCGGAATTTTGGGCAGACGAGAAAATATACAGGACCTAGATGAGATGAAAAGCCATGAAATTCCAGAAATTGACTTGGTGATTGTCAACCTATACCCTTTTGAAGAAACCGTAGCCAACACAGAAGAAGAGTCAAAAATTATTGAGAAGATTGATATCGGTGGACCATCCATGATTCGTGCGGCTGCCAAAAATCATAAAGATGTGGTTGTACTTGCTTCTCCTGATGACTATGCTTATTTGAACGATATACTACTGAAGCAAGAAGGCTCTACCACTTTAGAACAGCGAAGAGCATTGGCAGGAAAGACATTTCAAATTGTCACTCAATACAATACCGCCATCAGTGACTACTTCAATGGCAGCAGTCTGCGTTATGGAGAAAACCCTCATCAGGCGGCCAATTTCAATGGAGACTTAGAACAGCACTTTTCTCAACTGCATGGCAAGGCCATTTCCTATAATAATTTAGTTGATATAGATGCAGCGATTTCCATTATGCGCGAATTTTACGAAGAAGAGGAAGCCGTTTTCATCGTCTTCAAACATACCAATGCATGTGGAGCTGCGATCAGGTCGTCTGTTTTTGATGCATGGAAAGCGGGACTTGCTGGCGATCCTGAAAGTGCATTTGGTGGAGTTTTGATTTCAAATAAACCAATTGACAAAGCAACTGCTGAAGATATGAAGTCCATATTTTTTGAGGTATTGATGGCGCCTGATTTTGATGATGATGCCCTTGAAATCCTGAAAGAGAAAAAGAATCGAATTCTTTTAAAACTGACTGGAGAAAGTTTGAAGCCTGTCGAAGGCTCTCTGCAGAAAAGTATTTTAGGTGGCCGATTGACTCAGAATATTGATTTAGGGAATTATGATCAGTGGGAAAATGTCAGTCGTGAGGCCACTGAAGCTGAGGTGAACGATTTAAAATTTGCTAATATCATCTGCAAACATTTAAAATCAAATGCTATTGCTTTGGCCAAAGACAGACAGCTGATCGGAAAAGGAGCTGGGCAAACTTCTCGTATAGACGCATTGCGACATGCCATTTCGAAGTCAAAGCAGTTTGAATTTAGCTTAGAGGGCGCTGTAATGGCAAGTGATGCCTTTTTTCCTTTTGATGATTGCGTCAGAATAGCCCATGAAGCAGGCATTACGGCCTGCGTACAACCCGGCGGATCCATTCGTGACAAAGATTCCATTGCTCTAGTCAAAGAGAAGGATATGGCCATGATTATGACAGGAATGAGGCATTTCAAGCATTAGCATATAATTGGCAAATATCTTTACCAAAAAATAACAGCCCTTCCATTAAACGAAGGGCTTTTTTATTAGTTTTATATACATAAAGACTAAACATGAAAAAATTACTGACATTTGCCGCCGCCATACTGTTTACTTCAACAGTTTTTGCTCAACTCCCAAGTACTACAATTAAGGAGATGACGGGCAAGCCTGTTAAGTTTAATTCAATCTTTGAGGAAGGAAAAGTTACTGTAGTGAGCTTTTGGGCTACATGGTGCGTGCCTTGTAAAGCTGAAATTCGCAACATCAGAGACAATCTCGAAGAGTGGCAAGAGGAAACAGATTTTGATTTCGTCACCATTTCAATTGATGACAGTAGAGCCGCTTCTATGGTGAAGGCTTATACTAGATCACAAGGATGGGATTGGCCAAATTACCAAGACCCTAATTCAGATTTGAAACGTTCATTGAACTTTCAAAATGTTCCTTTCACTATTATAGTAGACCAAGATGGTAAAATTGTATACCAGCATACTGGCTATGAAGAAGGTGCTGAGAATGGGCTTTATAGTCGAGTGCAGGAACTTGTGAATGGTTCAGTGGCTGAAGAGGCAATTGAGACTGCTGAAGAAGCAATTGAGACTGCTGAAGAAGCAGTTGAGGCTGTTGAAGATGCAGCAGAGGCTGTTGTCGAAGAGGTGGATGCCATTACAGAAGATGTTGTAGAAGAAGCTCCTAGTCCTCAAATTCAGGAGGGCAATATGCAGGCGCCTAATAAAGTAAAAAGAGCTTCACGTAAAGCGCGTAAAGACAAGTAGAGAGAACAAAATATTGATAGAAAGGCCCTTCGCAGATGCGAAGGGCCTTTTTTATTGATCATCAATCAATTAGGTAACATTAAGATAATGGTGTGTACATATTGATTTCATATTGCGCTGATACTTTTGACTTCATAAAACAAGAAAAAAACTAAACAAAACGATGAAAAATTTGAAGTCAATGAATAATCTTTTACTCTTAGTCGCCCTAGGTCTATTGACCTTTTTGAGTGCCTGTACAGATCCTTGTAAGGATGTGAGCTGCGCAGCAAATGAGACCTGTGTTGATGGGAATTGTATTCCTGATGGATCGAGTTCAGATGAAATACAAGTGACAGGATTTATTACAAGCGATCAAACATGGACGGCAGACAAGTGCTATGTCTTGAACGGACGTGTTGTGGTTCAATCTAGCGCCACCCTAACTATTGAGCCAGGAACACTTATTAAAGGTGCTGCTGGAAGTGGTACTTCTGCATCTGCTCTGGTCATTGCAAGAGGAGGAAAAATTATGGCAAATGGAACAGCAGCAGCACCGATTATTTTTACTGCAGCTTCTGATAATATTCAAATTGGCCAATTGACTGGAACAAACTTAGGAGCTACAGACAACGAGCTTTGGGGTGGTGTAATTGTTCTTGGAAATGCTCCCATTTCTGATGCTAATGGTGATACTGAAGGGCAAATTGAAGGCTTCCCTGCAAGTGAAACATACGGAGCTTATGGTGGAACGAATGCGAGTGACAATTCTGGAAATCTTCACTACATATCTATCAGACATGGAGGAATCAGTATAGGTGATGGAAATGAAATCAATGGTCTCACACTAGGAGGTGTTGGAACTGGAACTTCAATTCATCACGTGGAAGTTGCTGCCAACCTTGATGATGGTATTGAGTGCTTCGGTGGAACTGTAAACATAGATGACGCTATCGTTGTTTACCAAGGAGATGATGCCATCGACCTGGACCAGAATTATTCTGGAACAATCGACAACTTCATGGTGATTACAGGAAATGGAATTGGGACTGATGAAGGTCTAGAAATTGATGGTCCTGAAGGTTCAACTTATACAAGCGGACTTTTCACTTTAAAAAATGGCACATTGATTAATGAAGGAAATGAAGGTTCTGGAGCAGATTTAAAGTCCAAAGCTCAAGGAACAATTCAGAATTGTTCTTGGCAAGGCGGATGGCCAAATGGTGTGAAAGTGAGAGCTAGTTTCTCCGATACAATGGCTTGTACAATAAAGAACGATGCTTATGCTTATATGACCAATATCCCTTCGACTTTAAAAATTCAAAATTCAGAAATCGTGAGTTCTTCGCTTTCTCTTTCAGACTTCGTCAACGGTTATAACGGTTCAGGTGGTATGTGCTTTGGCGCAACGGAAGAAGGAGCATTAGATTCAAAAATGTCTCAAACATCTTGGAACAATACGATTAGTGCATCAGCAACCACAGGTGCAGACGCTTCAGAGTTCAATGGTTGGACATGGGCTGCAAATAATGGAAAATTATAATTCAATTCAACATATAGAGAGCCGGCCCATTAATGGGTCGGCTCTTAAAAAAATAAATCATGGTAAACCGAATAAAAATAATACTACTAAGCCTACTGGCACTTTGTTCATTCTCGCTCGCTAGCGCTCAGAATGGGACCCTTACCGGAAAAATTATAGATGACAATAATGGTGAGGCACTTATAGGTGTCACCGTTCGTGTTGCGAATACAGGAACTCGTTCAGATATAGATGGTAAATTCTCAATTTCATTGCCACCAGCAACTTATCAAGTATCCTTCTCTTATATGGGTTTTGAAAAACAAGAGATTACTGAAGTTGTCGTTAAAACCGATGAAGTGAATGAACTCAATATCCGTATGAAACAAGCCGGACGAAAAATTACAAAAGTAGTTGTGCGAGCGGCTCGTATTAAGGACAATGAGGCAGCCATACTCACTATTCAGAAAAAAGCGCCTACGCTACTTGATGGAATGTCATCACAAACCTTCAAAAAGACGGGCGACAATGATGCTGCCGCAGCAATTGTTAGAGTTACTGGCGTTTCTATAGAAGACGGGAAGTATGTGTATGTGAGAGGATTGGGAGATAGATATTCAAAAAGCCAATTAAATGGGGTTGATATTCCTGGCCTAGACCCAGATCGCAATACCGTTCAAATGGACATATTTCCAACAAATTTGTTAGACAATATAATAGTCTACAAAAGCTTCAGCCCCAATCTTCCTGGAGATTTCACAGGCGGAATGGTAAATATTGAAACGAAAGCATTCACGAACAGCAATACCTTCAACGCTAAAATGAGCCTTGGAGGAACTCCAGGAATGACCTTCAACCCCAATGCCTTGACCTATGACAAGCCTGCGGCAGACTGGCTTGCCATGGGTGCGAAAAGCAGAAAGTTACCTTTTAGTCTAGTCAATAACATTCCTACAAAGAGTGAGTCCAATAGCGAATTAACGGATATCACAAAAATATTTAATCCGCAATTGGCTCCGACGCAAGCGAGCGGTTTGCCAAATGCATCTTTTTCGCTTTCAAAGACCCATCAAATAAATAAGGAAAATTACAAAATCGGTTTAATCGGCGCGCTTAACTACAGAACACAATTCAGACATTTCGACGATTTCCAATTTGGACGCTCTCAAAAAGATGGTGATAGAAGTATTACTGAACTTACACAACTTACCAATACAAATGGTGTACGTTCTGAACATGAAGTCTCATGGAGTACTCTAATGGGCGTCGCGATTAAAAAAGAGAAAAGCAAGTATCTTCTTAATTTCTTGAGAAGTCAAAACGCCGTTTCGCGAGCTGCGGAATATGACATTAAATTTCCCAATGGTCTAAATACAGCTGTACCATTGAAACAATATGTTCTCGACTACTCACAGCGATCAATTTCTAATCTTTTGATTGGAGGTAAACATAGTTTTTCAAACAATAAGTGGAAACTAAATTGGAAGCTCTCTCCTACTGTTTCTACTATAAAGGAACCAGACATCCGCTCAACCACCTACCTCATTGAAAATGGATATTTCATTGACAATGGTGATGGAGCCATTCCTGAGAGATATTATCGCGACTTGAATGAAATTAATGCAGTATCTAAGATTGATATGAGTCGGGATTTCGTTTTAAAGAACGAAAAGAAAACCAAACTATCTTTTGGGGCGGTAAATACTTTCAAAACGAGAGACTTCCAAGTGCTCCGATTAATTTTCAATAATACGATGTCTACCAACTGGACGGGTAATGGTGATGAACTCCTCGAGAGTGAAAATATATGGAGCCTTAGCAATCCTCAAGGCACCTATGTACGTGCAGAGGAGAGTCTAACAAAAAATCCAAACATTTATGAAGCCTTTCAAAATATTGGAGCGGCCTACATCATGAATGAATACCCAATAAGCGATAGATTTAGAGCGATATATGGTCTTCGCTATGAAAGAACAGATATGTGGATTTCTGGTTATGGCAGATTTCCTGGCGAAGGATTTGATGAAAACAAAGTGAACGAGAAGGTGATGACAGAAAATGATTTCTTGCCATCTTTAAACCTCGTCTATGAATTAAAGAAAGACATGAATTTGCGCGGATCATATAGCCGCACTTTAGCTAGACCATCATTTAAAGAAAAGTCCTTTGTCAGCATCTTAGACCCATTATCTAATGTTCGATTTATTGGAAACATTAATCTTGAAAGAACGAATATTCACAATGCGGACCTAAGATGGGAATATTTCATGAAGAACAATCAAATGATTTCTTTGAGTGGATTCTATAAGCACTTCACAAATCCAATTGAGATTGCAGGATACCTCTTAGAGCCTAATGATATTACGGCAAGAAATGCTGGAACAGCTCATTTAGCAGGTGCTGAATTTGAAACAAGAAAAAATCTAAGTTTCATCTCAACTAAACTGAGCAACTTCTCTCTTGGAACTAATGTTTCTCTAATCAAGTCATATATAGACATGAGAGAAATTGTTGTAGCTGCCGGGGCGGATAGGACTTATGGAACTAGTGATGATATGACCGAATATCAATCGCGTTCACAAAATCTGAGAGATGGTGAAACATTGGGATATTATAGAAATATGTTTGGACAAGCTCCATTCATTATAAATGCGAATCTGAATTACCAATCAGACTCTAGCGGAATTACAGCAAGTTTAAATTACAATGTCCAAGGCAAGCAATTGTCTGTAGTAGGCGTTGGCTATCGTCCAGATGTATTCACACAAGAATTCCATTCTTTAAATTTCAAAGCCTCCAAAACATTTGGAAAAGATGATCGTTGGAGAGCTAGTCTAACCGCCAGAAATATATTGAATGATCGTCGCGAGCAATTCTTTGAATCCTACAATGCAGCTCCAAATATTTGGCAATCATTTAATCCTGGTACCTCATTCAGCTTAGGCCTATCTTTTTCGGTTTACTAAGAAGCCTCAAAGTTGAATCTAAGCCTTCTCTTCTTTGAAGAGAAGGCTTTTTTTATTGCACTGCACTCCAAGCCAAAATACCGCCTGTAAGATTAACCGTTTTTTGAAAACCCATTCCTTCCAATACGAAACAAGCCTGCATGGAACGCACACCACTTCTACAATGGATAATCACTTCTTTGTCTTTCCAATCTTCAATCTCATCAATCTCTCCATTTATGATTTTCCCAACGGGTATCAATTTAGCTCCCATATTAATTTCATCATACTCAGCCTGTTCTCTGACATCAAGAATATACAATTCTTCTCCTGAGTCTTTTCGTTTCTTTAAAGCTTCTGCGCTTATTGTTTCCATATCTTTTTGATTATCGTTTGTTTTGCAGCGCGACCTTTTAAAAAGTACATACCACTGCTCAGGTTGGAAATATCAATTCGTTTAGTAGGGCCATCCATCACTTTTACAACTTGCCCCGACATATTGAGCACTTGAACATTTGAAAGCTCAGTGTCAAAATTCACAATTCCATCTACAGTGGGGTTCGGATAAATTGTAAAATCATCTTCTACAGTTACTTCCCCCACTTGAGTGGGTGTAAATGCTCCTCCAACAATAGGCCGCATCATTATACTTCCGATGACATTTGAATTATACCAAAAGCCATTTACATTATAGCTCAATTGATCTATGTTGGTATTCGTATTGACGTCTAGACCATAATAGACACTATCACTGCCAAAATTTGCTGGCTGAGTGATTCCCATATAATATGTTCCTGCGCTTAAGGCTACAGGCTGACTAAAACCATAAGTCGTAAAATCATCTTGGGCATTGCCGTACATTACTTGAAAGAGATCCTCTTGATGAATTATTGAGTCAGGACCACCGAGCGCCCCTAAAGAATTGTACAAGACTATAGAGAAAAACTTTCCAGCGGATGAAGGGACCTGAGCTTCAAAATGAGTCATCAGTCCTTGAATAGTATCGGCCTGATTCAAAGTAAACTCCACTGCCGTCTTGGAGGGAAAGTTTGGTGTTGGAAATAAAAAATAAGCTTGTTCTGAGCTCCCATCATCATAAGCAAAGTAATTATCAAATACCGTCTGACTTCTTATGCTATCATTCTTTGGACTGTCTCCAAATCCCCTAGGTGGGAAGGAGTAAAGGTTTTCAAAGACCACTTGATTGTTGGGCAGAGCAGGAGAAAATGAAATTGGATAGACAGGATGCGAAATTGTTCCATTAGTAAATTGCGCCAAAGCCAAAGCTGGGAGAGCGCTGCTACTGATATTAGTTGATGTATTCGTTTCAGTTGCGTTAAGATTGACATTTACATTAACAGGAACATTCGCATTGTTGCGCAAATAAACCTCCTGACTCGTATCTGTTTCAGCAGCTTGATTTGCAATGAAATGTCTGTATGGCATGGAGGAATAATTTGCCAATATGGATGTTGGAGGATCAACAAAAGCGACATCATTAATGGTCGTATCAAACACACTTCGGTTAGCATCCATTTTAACGTAGTCTATATGCCACAAATCATCATTCAAGTTGAGAGAGGTAATATTTACAAATCTGAATTGAAAATCAGTATGGAAATAAGCAACATCGTCCAACAGTAAATGGACCTGTAAAAATGAATAATTGAGCCCCCCTTCCTTTGACCAAACTCTTTGCCAATTGTTTGATGAATTTTTAAAATATAATAATAGACTGTCGCCAAACTCTGGGGCAAAGCCTCTTCCTTGTGGCTGAATGTGAAAGCTCAAGAAAATAGAGTCTGCTGGACTACGAAATGCTAAATTAATAGGACAAGAGGTCAAGCTATCACCAAATCCTTTTTGACCAAAAACATCGGGTCTATAAGGTCTTCCTAAGGCATTTAAACCATCAAGAGTTGCAACTCCACGCGTCGGAGGCTCAACTGGTAGTGTATTGTTTATAAAGGCCAATTGATCGCTCCATAATGTTTGGTCCGGAGTATGGCTGTCATAAGAAAAATCATCAAAGAATGGCAACGAAGCTCTATGTCTCGGAGAGGCGTAAGCCGGCAAATTTTTCAGTTGTGTATTATATCTCAAGGCCTGCACACCTTCTTGCGCAAACAGCATGCTGAACATAAAACAAAAAATGATTGTTATATAAGTTTTCTTTCCCATTACTCAAATTCATCTCCATAATCCTCTGCAACTTTTTCTTCAACAACCTCTTTAGGTTTTGGCGGAGGGGACGGGTCAGCTTTGGGTCTCGGTCTTGATGTTCGCGATGTAGATCGAGAACTACTTCTGTTACTACTAGTAGCTCTCTCTGTCATTCTAGATGATCTACTTCCAACTTTTCTTCGACTTGGAGTTGTCGATCTATTCCAACTATCAACATTTCGTTGATTTGTTTTCTCTTGCTCTATGGCCTCAGCGGCTAGCTCCTCATCACTTTTCAAAAATTTATTTGAGGTGTCGGTACGCTTTCTCAATTTAGGCCTAGCGATTAGTCTTGATTCAATTTCATTGTATGAACTATCGTCGTCAGTTAAATATTTTAGTGAACCTGGAGCGTTTTGTTTTAATACGGACTCTGAAGGCTTCTGCATAATATGCAAATCCAACATATCTCCTCCTCTTATAGCCTGAGGGAAGTCTAAATCATTTAGAGCTTCAGGAAATTGTTTATAGATTAAAGCTTCAGAACTATCGGTAATTTCACCCGTCCAAACGACCGCTTCAAACAATCCAGCTCCTTTGATTATACCTTTTGCATCACCCCAACGGACACCGATTAAATTTGGAACATCCACTTCATAGTCTGCAAGCCCCTCACCTATTACCAAATCAATTTTGGCACCATAAGGAATCATCTGACCTGAACTCACTTGTTTTCCATTAAAACGCTGCTCCAAAACAGCACCTGCTGCAATATCTGGTCTGAACAATGTATCACCCATTACGAGACGATAACTCTTCATAATTAATTGAGCATTTCTAAAACTTTTGCTGACCAAATCGGGCATTGCAATTTTCGGTGCTTCCTTACGATTCACTACTAAGAAAATTGTTCGACCATATTTCACCGAAGAACCAACAGCTGGTTCTTGTTGCAAAACTTGCAAAGGATCAACATAAGATTTGTATGTAGAATCGACATAGACATCAAACTTTTGCTCCTTGAGTTTAGCCATTACAGCATCTAGATTTTGACCTACTAGTTGTGGAACTTTGACCACTTTACCATGATTTGTAAACCAATCTAAAGAATTAAATCCTAAGTATAAAAGACCTGTGGACAACAAGAGTCCAATAAAGAGATGAAGAATGAGTGAGCGCTTAAACATTATCGGTGTGCAATATAAATATTTTACAAAGATTCTTTGATTATGATATCATAGAATTCCCTTAAATTCATCCCAATTGAAGCCACTTGCTGAGGAATTATGCTCTCTGCGCTCTGACCAGGCATGGTGTTAACTTCAAGGAAATAGAGTCTATCCTGAGATTCGTCCATGATATAATCAAATCTAACGACCCCTTTGCAGTTTAAAAGAGCATATAGGTCTATTGAGGCTTGTTTAACTTTTTTTAAGCTTTCTGAAGAAATGTCAGCAGGCGTAATTTCTTGAGTTGAACCATCATATTTGGACTCATAGTCAAAAAACTCATTCTTTGGAATTATTTCAGTGGCAGGCAGCAATACAATTTCATTTTCCTTTGTATAAGCGCCCATAGTCAATTCTCGGCCAGAGATAAACTCTTCAGCCATGACTTGATTGTCAAATTCAAACGCTTTCTGTACTGCGGGAAGAAGCTCTTCCTCCATTTTTATCTTGAAGGTTGCCAAACTGCTTCCCCCTTCACATGGCTTTACAAAGAGAGGCAAATTGACCTCATTTAAAATATCTTGAGTTGTATAGTCTCGATTTTTGAATAAATGCATAGAACGTGCTACGTCAATCAATCCGCTTTGTTGAACAACTCTATTGCAGAATACCTTGTTAAAACTCAAGGCTGAAACGACCGCATCACAGGTGGTGTATGGAATGTTGAGCATGTCGAGGTAGCCTTGAAACTTGCCATCTTCCCCTGGCGTGCCATGAATGGCAATAAAGACTAAATCAAAGTTCAGCTTAGAGCCATCAAGCAACAAGCTAAAATCATTCTTATCTATTGGGAAATTAGAACCTTCACATTTACAATACCATTCATTCTTAGTATCAATAAATATTTCATAGACCTCATATTTTGACGGGTCAAGATTAGCTGCAATTGTTTGGGCACTTAAGAGAGAGATTTCATATTCTCCTGTATATCCACCAGCCACCAGTGCTATTTTCTTCTTCATTTGAAGCCTATAATGTGGGGGCAAAAATAATCGATTTGCGGACGAAAATCTTTTGTTTAGAGTTTTTTTAAGACATAATCTTAAGGTTTAGTTAGTAAAAAAGCCCTCGTAGCTAATCGCTAAGGCAATTAAAAAATCTACTTTTGTACTTCATGGCAGAAATTGTGAACAAGGTAGCTCAGAGTGGATTAATCACTTTTAATTTAGAGGAGCATTTACCCGCGCAAATTAAAGGCTTTGATTTGGCACCATTTCTCTTTCAAGGATTAATTCTGAAAGAAAAAGACTTTAGAGCAGCTTTAAAGGAACACGATTGGGCGGCATACAAAAATTTTGATGTCTGCCTTTTTTGCAGTGCTGATGCTATTATTCCACATTGGGCTTATATGCTACTCACCAGCTATCTCGCAGGAGTAGCGAATTCTATACATTTCGGCTCTATTGCTGAATGCAAGAAAATAATATTTCTCGAAAATTTAAAAAACATTGATACAAGCCAATACGCGGATAAAAGAATTATCATAAAAGGTTGTGGTGAGGCTGAAGTGGATACATATGCTTATGTTGAAATCACTCGACTCTTCCTTCCAGTTGCTAAAAGCTTGATGTACGGCGAACCTTGCAGTACAGTACCGATTTACAAAAAGAAAAAATAACCCCAAACCCCATAAATTCAAATGAAGAATATTTTAAGCCTAGTTGTAATACTATGTATCGGCCATCTCAGTTTTGGTCAACGCCATTTACCTGCAGAACCACGCAATTCGAGTAGAACAAGCAATGGGTTTCAACCCTTGAACATCACGTCTCCAGACGTACCAAAAAACTTCACACTTTTTGGTGAGCGTGTGCCTGTAGAAATTTTGGATGTGCGTGAGCGCTTCGATCGGGAACTACTGACCAACACTTATATGCAAACGAGCACGACTTATATCATCAAACATATGGCGCGTTATATGCCTATGATTGAAAGAAAGTTAAAGGAAAATAATATTCCAGATGACTTCAAGTACCTCTGTGTTGCAGAGAGTGCTTTGAGAAATCAAGTTTCCCATGCAGGCGCAGCAGGTTTTTGGCAATTCCTCAAAGGGACAGCACCTGGCTATGGTTTGTATATAGATAATGAAGTAGATCAGCGATATGATCCTGAAAAATCAACAGATGCAGCTTGCAAATACCTGAGACAAGGATATAACCGATTTGGCAATTGGACTGCTGCTGCCGCAAGCTACAATTGTGGCATGGGTGGATACAATAGAAGAGTCACCGAACAAGGAGAATCTAATTTCTATAACTTATATCTTCCAAATGAGACCATGCGTTATGTATTCAGAATTGCTGCGCTAAAGTATATTTTGGATGACTATAAAGCGATGGGATTCAACATTCTATCGGACGATCAATATCACCCAATTCCAACAAGAAAAGTGTATGTAAATTATAGTTTAGGAAATTTAGCTACTTGGGCTAAGAGTCAAGGAACCAATTATAAAACCTTGAAATTCCTCAACCCTTGGTTGCGTAATAAGAGCTTCTACAATAAAAAGAAAAGAGGTTATACTATACTTCTTCCGAAATAGGACCGCTTATTACTAAAGGCCAATTGGGGCACATACTAATTGATACCCTCATTAAGTTTATCATAAGGCAGTGCAAATCATGTTCTCGCTGCCTTTAGTAAATTAGGGATAAAAGCCCTTCACTATAATAAATCAATTCGCACTGATTCTTAAATCAATTCTGCCCATCAATCAAAAAGGTAAAGACTTCCTTGGGACCATGAACACCCACGACCAATGTCTTTTCTATATCAGCTGTTCGACTAGGGCCGGCAGCCAAACAAATCATAGATGGTAGTCCATTGGGGTATTTGATCTTGAGAAAATTTAAGGCCTGCTTAGTATCCGCAACAACTTGATTGGCAAAGGCGAATGTGATGTGAATTGGACTATAAACTGGAACTGCACGACCATATTCTTGAGCACTGCTCGTTAGTATACCGCCTGTTCGAGCGACCAAGCACTCGCAGAGGCTAATACCTACTTCAGCTTCTCCTAAATCCTCAGATTGAATCGGTAAGGAAGGTGCAAGTCGTTCAAACAATTCAAGTAAATATTGATCTTGAACATAGATGTTTGTCCATCCTTGATTTTCTACGAGCAGTAACAATTGATGGACTGCCTCTTCTTGGTTGGCATTATAGATAAATTTTCCGCCCAATGAACTGAATTCATGAGCAAAATTTTCAGCCGGGCTTTTGTTTGAACCAACAAATTGAGGTTCGGCAGAAATTTCAGGAAATGGTTTTGGAACAGCAGCTTTTTTTAGTCCGCTTTTAATCTGATTTAATATTGATTTCCTTGTGCTAAACATTAAACTTCAGAACTTTCCGCAGGCAATGAATTATCAGCTTGATCTAAATTCTCCTGCGCATCCTTTTGCCCTTTGGTTAAATCCGGGGCTACAAATGGTTCTGCAAATGGACGCTCTCCAATGAGTTCGACTAAGTCGTCTTTATAAAGAACCTCCTTTGAAAGAAGTTGTTCAGCGATAATTTTTACCTGAGGCAATTTTTCTTCTAATAAGGCCTTGACTCGCACATAAGCTTGATCAATAATCTTGCGAACCTCATCGTCGATGATTTTTCCAGTCTCTTCACTGTATGGTTTCTGAAAACCATTTTCATTTTGAGGGTCATAAAAAGAAACATTACCAATTTTTTCGTTCATGCCGTAGACTGTGACAATAGAATATGCCATTTTAGTCACTTGTTGCAAGTCACTTAAAGCGCCTGTGCTCACCTTTCCAAACATGATATCCTCGACAGCTCGTCCGCCAAGTGTCATGCACATGCGATCATCAATCTCCTCCTTCAAGGTTAGATATTTTTCTTTGGGCAAATACTGAGCATAACCCAAAGCGGCTTCTCCTCTTGGCACTATAGTCACTTTAACTAGCGGATATGCATGCTCCAAATACCATCCTGAAACGGCATGGCCTGCTTCGTGATAAGCAATTACTTTCTTTTCTTCTGGAGAAATGATTTTACTCTTTTTCTCAAGCCCACCAATAACTCTGTCTATGGCATCATTAAAATCATTTAAATCGACCGCAGATTTTCCATTTCTTGCTGCAATCAAGGCCGCCTCATTACAAATATTCGCAATATCTGCCCCTGCAAATCCGGGAGTTTGGGATGCCAATTTTTCAACGTTCAGCTCTTCAGAAACTTTCAACTGTTTCAGATGCACTCTAAAAATATCTTCTCTTCCTTTCAAATCAGGAATCCCAATTGAAATTTGTCTATCGAATCTTCCTGGTCGTAACAATGCAGTATCCAAAACATCAGGTCTGTTGGTGGCTGCTAAAACAATGATACCGCTATCTCCGCTAAAGCCATCCATTTCAACGAGCAACTGATTGAGTGTATTTTCTCTTTCATCATTGCTCATCATTTGATTCTTTCCACGAGCACGTCCTATGGCGTCTATTTCATCAATGAATATTATACAGGGTGCTTTTTCACGCGCTTGCTTGAACAAATCTCTTACTCTACTTGCTCCTACTCCAACAAACATTTCGACAAAGTCACTACCGCTCAAGCTAAAAAATGGTACTTGAGCTTCCCCAGCCATGGCCTTAGCCAGCAAGGTTTTACCTGTACCTGGAGGTCCTACGAGCAGACTACCTTTTGGTATTTTCCCTCCAAGAGCTGTATACTTTTTGGGATGCTTAAGAAAATCTACAATTTCCATTACTTCAACCTTGGCTTCATCTAGACCAGCCACATCATTGAAGGTCACATTTACCTTAGTCCCTTTCTCAAATAATTTTGCCTTCGACTTTCCTATATTGAATATTCCACCTGGACCGCTTCCGCCGCCGCCCATGGCGCCACCGCCCATTTTTCTCATCATAAGAACCCATACTCCAATAAGGAGTAAAAGGGGAAAGAGAATAGAAACAATACTGTTTAAAAAACCACCTCGATTATTTTCATAATTTATGAGTGGCTTGACCAATTCCGGTCGGGCCTTTCTTGTATCGGCCAAGTCGTTTTGAAACTGTTCTATACTGCCTATAGTAAAGGCAACATGAGGCCCTTTTTCATTGCCTTTAAATTTAGTTTTCAGCTCTTCATACTTAGACAATTGAAGACTATCCTTTGACAAAGTCACTTCAACGGTTTCCCTATTCACAACGTTTAGTTCCTTTACAAGACCTTTATTGAAGTATTGACTGACAAATTCCTGATAGGAAATATCAGAACTCTTCATATTTCCAAGACCACCATTGATCATATAAACTGCCAATAAGGCGAGAAGAAACAAACCGTAAACCCAGCTCATGCTGAACTTTGGACCTTTCTTTTTCTCTGGAGTATTTCCAGTTTCATTGCTATTCTGACTCATTGATATTTATCTCTGCTAAATTACTTTATGTTGTGCTCTTTGCGCTCAGCATCATGCCAAAGTTCTTCTAAATTGTAATACTCTCTACTTTGGGGCATCATACAGTGCACGACAACATTTATGTAGTCCAAAAGGAGCCAATCATCACCGCGTTTCCCGTCTGATCGATAGGGCTTTTCACCGCAATTCTCACGAACTTTATCAAAGATTTCCTCCCTAATGGCATTTAACTGAACAACATTTGACGCTTCACAAATGATAAAGTAGTCAGCTATTGCTTCAGGAATTTCCTTCAGGTTCAATGAAATAAGATTTTCACCTTTTTTCTCATGAACAGCCTTTATTATTGTCCTAAGAAGTTTGGAACGTAGATTATCGCTTTTTTTGGAGGCTAATGCCGCGGAGTCTATTAATTTCAATAATTATAAATTTAAAATCAGAAGCTAATTAAACCAAAGTTACCATAATAATTATGGCCAACTCACACAAAATCGGGAATCCATTAATTGAGCTATCTACTGTAGATAGCACCAATAACTATGCCATGCACTTAATCAATGAAAATATGGCAGTTCATGGCTTAGTCGTCCGTGCAGACTACCAAACACATGGAAAAGGACAACATGGAAATATCTGGAAAGCTGAAGAAAGCAAGAACTTATTGCTCAGCATTCTATTGGATATGAGAGAAATTAGACTTGAAGATCAATTTTTGATTAATGCGACATTCTGCCTTGCCACTGCCAACCTATTAATGGATGAGTATGAAATCCCAGAGATTAGCATAAAATGGCCGAATGATGTCTATGCCGGCAATAGGAAAATCGCTGGCATTCTAATCGAAAATGTAATTCGAGGTACAGATTGGCAATACGCTATTGTTGGCATTGGTGTAAACATTAATCAACTAGCCTTTCCAGAGCTCACATCTGCGATCTCTTTAAAACAAATCACAAAAAAGAATCACTCCGTTCCAAAGTGCACCAAAGTATTTCTGAAATACCTAAATGCACAATATGCAAAATTTGATGAAAATCGCGCAGAAGTTCTTGATGAGTACAACTCCCTGTTGATGGGCCATCAGCAACAAATTTCTTATGTGTACAAGCATGAGTTACGCAGTGGCAAACTGCTATTCGTAGAAAAGAGTGGTGAAATAAGCATTCAAACAAACACTGGAAAAGAGAGCTATAGACACAAAGAAATTGAGTTGGAAATCCAATAAATTCATCTATTTTTAAAGACTAACAAATATATATATCATGCTAGAACAACTATTTTCTTTAATAAATAATTCTGCTCAACAAGAAATCATCAACAATCCAAAGGTCCCGAATGAGCAAAACAATCAGGCAGTTGGTCTAGCTACTGAGAGCATATTTAGTGGATTGCAGTCGGCCTTAGCCAATGGAAATCTTCAAGAAGTGCTTGGTTTATTCTCAGGCCGAAGCAATGCCAATCAATCCAACCCTTTAGTAGGTAATATCATTGAGCAACTGACCGGAAACCTCACGGAAAAATTAGGCATCTCTGGAAAATACGCTTCGGGTATAGCAGCCAATATTATTCCTATGATTTTAGGTTCACTGATTAAAAAGACTAATGATCCAGGAAATAACCAGTTTGATATGAATGGAATATTGGGCGCTCTCTTAGGAGGTGATACTAGCCATGGAACACCGGTTCAACTTCCTCGACAAAATAATAGAGAAATAGATTTTAATGGCATACTAGGTGGAATGACGCAAGATAGAGATGGAGACGGAGATGTTGATTTACAAGACATTCTAGGATCAGTCAAAGAGGCAGCAAGTGGTATGCAAACCCAACAACAACAATCACAAGGTTCCGGAATTATGGATGTCCTTGGACAACTTATGAAATAGAAAAACTAAAAACCGTTATGAAGAAACTCTGTTCCTTCTTTTTCTTATTGGCCTTACCTTCATTTGCTCTTGCTCAACACAGCAAGAAGTATACGAAAAGAACAATAGCCGAAAAAGCCAGATATTATACCAAACAAATGATCGACAGTCTTGAGCTAAATTCCGAACAGGAAGAAAGCGTCTTTCACATTAACCTTGAAGTGAGTAAAAGATTTGACCAAATGTTCAAGGATTCAAGCATTTCAGTAAGCGAGCGCAAACCATTGTATAGATCAATATATCAATATCGAGACAGCTCTTTACGGCAATGTCTTGACAGAAAACAATTCTTGCACTTCCTAGATATAGAAATGGACAGACGTGACAAAAAGAAGAAGAAAAAGCTCGACTAACGCCCGGAAGTATTCGTGACTTTTAGGAAGTTCTTCAAAGCTGACACCATTGAAGGCGCTTCAGGCAATGGAGCTTCTATATGCAGCTTAAGTCCTGCATCTAATGCCGCAGCCTTAGTTTTGCTTCCAAAGGTCGCCACCTTAGTTCCGTTCTGCTTATACTTCGGATTGTTTTCGAAAAGAGATTTAACTCCACTCGGGCTAAAGAAAACTAGAACATCATGCTTCTTGTCTAAGATTTCCTTACAATCATTACACTTCGTTCTGTACAAGGTTGCATCTCTATACTCGATGTCATTTTCCTCCAAAGCTTTAGTGATTTTTTTGTGCAAGAGATCATTGACTGGAACAATAAATTTTTCCTTTGTCTTATGGGAAATGAGCACCTCTAGCATTGAATCAGCTCCACCTTTTCCAAAGAATATTTTTCTTTTACGATAGACAATGAATTTTTGAAGGTAGAGAGCCACCGCCTCTGATATACAGAAATACTTCATATCTCCAGAGACCTTCATCTTTAACTCTTCACAAAGTCTAAAAAAATGATCAATGGCATGTCTACTCGTAAAAATGATGCCTGTATAATTCTGTATTTCTACTTTCTGCTTGCGAAACTCCTTTGAAGTCACTCCTTCAACCACTATAAACGGATAAAAGTCTAAATCCACTTTATACTTTTCCGCTAATGCGTAATAGGGTGATTTTGGTGAGTTGGGTTTTGGTTGTGAGATTAAGATAGACTTAATCTTCTTCTTACTTTTGGTCGCTACTTTTCCCATAAAATAAATACTCAATTTTACTCCTTCCTCAGCAAAAAATCTAGACTGTACCAATCCACCGTACAATCATTGCAATTGGAAGAATTTCGAGCGCACAAAGATACAGGAAAAAATGAAAAAAACTGACGCCACTCAAATTTTTAAAATATGAATAATTAGCTAAGTACTTGTAAATCACTGTCATAGCTAAAAATATGCCGGCAAACCATGCCATAGTGCTGTTCAGAGATTCAAAACACAATATAAAAAGAGCGCATACAGGCAATAAAATAATGCCAATCAGCTGATTGGTATAACTTATATGTCTAAAAAAAGGCTTAGACGCACTGCTGAACCTAAAAATCCACGCCAATGTGCTCACGAGAAGATATTTCCCGAAATTCGCAAAAAGGACGGCCCCAAAAGAAATGCCTAAAACAATCCAAGTCGGGCTGCAGCTCGCAGGACTCTGGAAGTAGGTGTAGACTCTTGCCACAACATAAGCACAACTGAAAAAATATATGAATGTGAAAACAATGGATGCCATCTGCTCTCGTTCTAGAGCGTCTGTCTTGGCCAACTTTCCCAAATTAGATCTAGCGATTAGATTAAATAAGTTCTCAATGTATTTGGGATGTATTAATCGCATGACTCCATAGAGGCCCAAAATACTCAAGGCAATAAAGAATGAAGCCGTCTTATTCTTTGATGGCCTTTTCTTGCCTATTTTCACAGATGCCTGTTTCCCACTTTTCAATGCCGCAGCCTCAACTTGGTCATGATACTGAACATTGCTGCTGCTATCTTGAGCATACAATGACATCATGGACATCAATAAAATAAAATGGAGAAGCAAAAACTTCATGCGGGACAAATGTAAGCAAGCATCTTAATAATGAATTCACAAAGATGTGATTAAGTATTAGAATCTATCATGTCCAAGAAATGTAAATTTGAAACCGATTTTATGGCGAAGAAAGATATAACGCATGTTAAAGATGGCGAACAGCATGTTCGACAAATGTATAAAGATTGGTTTCTTGACTATGCGAGCTATGTGATATTGGAGAGAGCAATCCCCGCTGCTCATGACGGATTAAAACCTGTTCAAAGAAGAATTCTTCATGCTTTGAAAGAAATGGATGATGGTCGCTTCAACAAGGTCGCCAATGTCATCGGTCAGAGCATGCAATTTCATCCTCATGGAGATGCAAGCATAGGCGATGCCATTGTACATCTTGGACAAAAAGATTTGCTTTTAGACACCCAAGGGAACTGGGGCGATATGCGCACAGGAGATAGCGCAGCAGCACCAAGATATATTGAAGTTCGACTTTCAAAATTTGCGAAGGATGTTGCCTTCAACCCAAAAACAACAGAATGGCAACTGAGCTATGATGGACGGAAAAATGAACCCGTTCACCTTCCCATGAAATTTCCCTTGCTCCTCGCACAAGGCGCTGAAGGTATTGCTGTTGGATTGAGCACTAAAATTTTACCGCACAATTTTATTGAGCTCATTGATGCATCTATCAAATACCTTCAAGGCAAAAGATTTAAATTATATCCAGACTTCCCAACGGGAGGAATGGTTGATATTGAAAATTACAATGACGGTCAAAGAGGTGGGAAAGTTAAAGTGCGCGCTCATATTGAGAAGGCAGATGATAAAACCCTATTGATTAAAGACGTCCCTTATGGTGTAACCACCTCGTCTCTGATCGACAGCATTTTAAAGGCAAGCGATCAAGGCAAGGTTAAAATCAAGAAGGTCATTGATAATACTGCAGCAGAAGTTGAAATTGAATTGCAGCTCACTGGAGGAATCAGTCAAGACCAAACAATTGACGCATTGTATGCTTTCACCAATTGCGAAGTATCCATTTCTCCGAATATATGTGTCATTGAGGACGACAAGCCTGTCTTTATAGGAGCGAGTCAACTCTTAAAGTATACAACTGATGATGCTAAAGAACTTTTGCATCAAGAGCTAAAAATTAAGCTTAACGAACTTGAAAGCAAATGGCATTATACTTCCTTAGAAAAAATCTTCTTTGAAGAAAAAATCTATAAAGAACTTGAAAAGAAGCACGCTAATTGGGAAAAGGTGCTCCAAGCCATAGAAAAAGCATTTGTCCCTTATAAGAAAAAACTCAAACGAGCAGTAACTCGAGAAGATGTTGAAAAGCTCTGCGAAAAGCCCGTACGCCGCATATACAAACTTGATATAGACGAGCTCATCAATCAAATAAAAAAGCTTGAGGAAGAAATAAAAGAGACGAAGAAAAATATCAAAAACCTAAATGACTATGCAATTGCTTATTTCGAAAACCTAAAAGATAAATATGGCAAAGGCAAGGAACGCAAGACAGAAATCAAAGTGTTTGAAGAAATTCAAATTAAAAATATAGCCATAAGCAACACTAAAATTTACGCCAATTTGAAAGAAGGTTTCATTGGAACTTCTCTGAAAAAAGACGAGCATCTATTTGATTGTGCCGATACAGACAACATTATTGCATTTGCAGGCGATGGGAGCATGAAGGTGGTCAAGGTAGAAGCCAAAACATTTATCGGGAAAAACATTCTACATGCAGCTGTATTTAGAAAAGGTGACAAGCTTACCACTTACAATATGATTTATACAGATGGCAAAAGTGGGAAGACCTACGCCAAACGTTTTAATGTAAGTGGTGTGACGAGAAATAAGGTATACGATCTGACCAAAGGAAATCCGAAATCAAGAGTGCATTATTTTACAGCAAATCCAAGTGGTGAAGCAGAGGTAGTACAAGTAAATTTGAGCGCCGGTTCCAAAGCAAGAATCAAGAAGTTTGAATTCGATTTTAAAGAATTAGCAATTAAGGGTCGTGGAAGTGGAGGCAATACAATTACAAAATACGGCGTGCGATCCATAAAGCTAAAAGAGAAGGGCACCTCTACCCTAGGAGGAAAGATGTTGTGGTTTGATGACAAAGTGGGCAGATTGAATGATAAGGAAAAGGGGATGCCCATAGGCGACTATCATAAAGATGACCTTATACTATCCATTTATTCCAATGGAACGTATCGGCTAGACAATCAAGATTTTAGCACACGATATGATATAGATGACATTATTCATATTTATAAGTATGATGCTAAGAAAATTTTGACTGCGATCTACTATGATGACAAAAAGAAATACTATTTGGTCAAACGTTTTTTAATCGAAACCCAAACAACCAATACTCCATTTCATTTTATTCCTGAAGGGGCAAAAAATTACATTGAGTGGTTCAGTGATGACCCTTCACCTCAAATTATTATTACAACAGGAAAGAAGAAAGGCAAGCAGAAAGAGGAGAAATTTGAATTAAAAGACTTTATTGAAGTAAAAGGTTGGAAAGCACTTGGAAAGAAAATTTCAGGTAAAGACTTACTTGATATTGCCGTCGTACAGCATACTACGTCCGGAGAAAGCCAAGCAAAGCTCTTTTAACTCATTTCCCTGCAGAAAAAATATAATCCAAGATGGAAAGATTGCTTTCAAAACCATTGCGGTCTGAGAAAGGCTGAACATATTCTTCCACCTTATGGGAAAGGCGATTTTTGGGCAAGTGCACTGAACGTAAATCCTCGACACCCTCCTTCTCATATGTTGAAGTCAGCTCATAAGGAACATTAATTCTGAGAAGTTTATTGACCATCTCTAAACTCGCCAAATTGAGGTCCATGAGCCATTCAAAGCGTTTTTTAAAAAAGGGTTCCAAATCGTCTTCAAAATATTCAAAGAAGGCTGCTCTGCGATAGGCAATGCAGATTGACTTCCAATGATGCCGCTGCCACGCCTCCAAATTACAGACTTTAACATCTTTCATTCTCCTCCTTCTCTGCTGCCGACCGCCTTCCACAGGAACACTTAAACAGAGTACGCCATTGGCGCCCGCAATGTAGGTACGCGTTCTATAGCTTGATTTGACAAAGTGTTCATATTGTTCAAGAAGGACCTTTTCTTGTTTTCTATAGAAATTGTACCACGCCAATGAGGGGAAATATTCACAATCCATTATAGGGGGAGATTGATTCATGACACTACTTTTGCTAAGTGAGACTTCTTTTAATTTTTCTAATCCTGTTAAGCACTATTGCTCAGGCGCAAGATAAGCCAGAAGTATATTTTACAATAGAAACTGAGAAAAGGAGCGAAAGCAATATTTACCCTTTTTACGACGAAGAAGAAGACTCGATAAAAGTATTTCTTCTATTTCAAGAAAAATTTGACCCTAGCACAATTAAGATGCAATGGGCTGTGCAGAAAAGAAGCAAGAATGCAGCAGATTTATATCGAAAAAGTTGCACCCCCTTACCTTATCCTTCTGGAACTTTGCACATCCCAATCAATGACACTTTTGTCAAAAGTGGCAATTATCAGATAGCAGTAAGACTATTCGATTTAGAATCGAAGAAATTGCGACAAGAAGCTAAGTTGAATATCCAAACCTTTAGAACAGCGAATGATTTTTATACCGACAATAAAATTTCCGTCAGCTTGAATGAAGATAATAATCTGTATTCAGATTTAGACTTGAGCAAGACCTTTGTTGAAGAATATGATCTCGAAAACATTAAAAGGAATATTGAAGGACTCTTTGCCATCGCAACAAGCAGTGAACGAAAATTAATTCAAGGATTAACTGAGAGCGAAGAATTGAATGTCTTAAAAAGGTTCTTTTTTAATTTCTGGTTGGAACGAAATATTTCTAATCCAGAATCTGCTTGGAGAGAATATGCCGAACAATTAAATACCGTTGCACAACTCTTTGGTTCAGGAACCACTGCAGGTCACCAAACCGACAGAGGACGAATCTATCTGGCCTATGGCAAACCCTCCTTTAGAGTATCGGCAAATAATGAAAGGGGTGTATTGCCTTATGAAATTTGGTTCTATCCAAAATTCAAGGAATTCTCTAATGTCAATCTTCTCTTTTGTCAAACGGGCATGATGAGAAATAGGATGAGACTACTGCATAGCTCCCGACAGGAATTTATGTTTAATCCCCAATGGAAACAAGAATTATTTACAGATCAAGCAGAAATCGATAATAAATTAGCCCATAAAGTTTTTGACTATTTTAATCAATAATATGAATTTGAAACAATTGCTCTTCATCCCCATCGCTTTACTCACGATTGCATCATGTAATAAGTTAGAGGAGCCTGAATTCATTGGAGTAAAGGAAACGAAAATTGAATCCCTAAACTTCAAAGACGGTGTACTTAAGGTGTTGCTAGAATTTAACAATCCTAACAATTTTGGAATCGAAGTCAAAGAAACCAATTTAGAAGTTTACGTGAATGACAAATTTTTAGGAATCGCAGAGCAAGGAGGCATCACGAGCATCCCTAAGAACAGTAAGTTTGATTTCCCAGTAAGGGTACACTTTAACCCTATGAAGGCCATGGGCATAGCAATGAATGATGCCTCAAAAAAGACCTTGCCGTTACACATAAAGGGTACTGCAAGAGCGGGGAAGAAAGGTGTTTTTATAAAAGTACCAATAGACTTCAGTGACGAAATTAGTATTCGATGAACAAAAGAGGCCCTTGGATATCCCTTGTTGTCATAGTGCTCTTGCTCGCTGGAATTTGGCTTGCAAAAAAAGCGTATTCTTACTACAGCAGACCGAAAAATTTCAATCAAGAACACGCCAAGTTTCAAAAGCTATTCCCAGATGGTCAATCTATTCAATTGCCTATGGCGCGCAAACATGGCGTAAAAGCTATGCAAAAAAGAGGTGAAGTCCCTAAGAATAAAGGACTCAAAAAAGTCAAGAGCACTCGCGAAGTCTCTATCAGACCTGCTTCCTATTCGCAACATTACTTAGTGCCTAGAGCTCAAAAGCTTTTAGAAAAAATCGGGAAGGACTTTGCCGATAGTTTAGAAAAAAGAGATTTGAAATACGAAAGGATAGTCGCAACGAGCCTGACAAGAACAAGAGAGGATGTAGATAAACTTCGAAAATCAAATGGCAATGCGGTCTACAATTCTGCGCATATGCATGGTACCACATTTGACCTTTCCTATAGGAGATGGAACAAAAACCCCAAGTTAAAGAAAGAAGTTCTCAGCAACACCCTCAAGAATTTGAGGGCATCAAAAAGATGTTATGTGAAGTATGAAGTGCAGCAAAGCTGCTTTCATATCACGACACGATAGTGTTAAATTTATTTTAGAATTTCTCTCGGCCTAATAAAACAACTTACATTAGCTTCATAAAACCAAAGTAAATGAAGAAAATACTCCTAGCCTTAGGCATAAGCATTCTAATGTGTGCCTGTAATTCTGATGGCGACATCGACTTAGAAGAAAAATTCAACGACCTAAATCTTGAAGATCAAGAAATATCCATCAAAGATGAAAATGGAAATGATGTCAAGGGGAACATTAAAATCAACGAAAACGGCATTAGTGTAATAGATGAAGATGGGAATGTTCAAGGTGAGGTGAATGTATCAAAAAATGGCATTGAAATAAAAGACAAGGATGGAACCACACAAGGGAATATTGACGTGAGCAAAGACGGCCTTGAAGTCAAAGATGGAACAGGAAAGAAGCAGGGTGGCATAGAAATGAATGACGATGGAAGCATGAACATCAAAGACGCCGATGGTGAAGTACATGGTAATATTGAAATGTCGGGAGATGGAATAAAGATTAGTGACAAATCTGGGAAGGAGAAAAAAATTAATATGTCAGACAAGGGTATTGAGGTTCTTGATGAAAAAGGAGAAAAAATTAAGATTGACCTCAATACTAAATAGAGAAATCACTTCATAAAAAATGCCCCCAACAATGTTGGGGGCATTTGTATTTTTAACCGTTTCAGCTAATTAGTCAACCTTCTGAACTTTGAAGCTTTCTACAGCTCCTGATTGGCTCTTCACCTGTAGGGTGTAAAT